>Ga0310345_10001927_pt1 | contig 21896 bp, 20 predicted proteins | sample HC15DNA20500_MG_FD_204667 | JGI IMG/M metagenome (GOLD analysis project Ga0310345, IMG submission 204667) | Marine microbial communities from station ALOHA, North Pacific Subtropical Gyre - HC15-DNA-20-500_MG | ecosystem: Environmental > Aquatic > Marine > Oceanic | place: Pacific Ocean: North...
GAGATGGGGTTGCGCGCTTCCGGCAGGTTCAGGGTGATCGTCGTCACCCCCTCGCCGCGCTCCACCCTTACCTGATCCATGTCCCTCTCCCGCCATTCACGGCAAGGCGTATTGCATGCAACCGTTCAGTGCAAGCGCGATGCCAGGGCAGGTCGGCCAGCCGATCCTGCTCACGGGAGAGCGGTACACCTACCCCGCGCGGGGCCGAACCGGACAAGACCGGACACCCTGCGGACCTAACGCCTTCGAAGCGTGTTCATCACGGCTTATTGCATGCGGTTATAGCGCCCAATCCTCAATCAAACCCCGATGCCCCGCCCTCACCCCGCACGACCCGAACAAAAATAATGTTTAATCAAACAGTTACCTTACAAGGCCTGCCCCGCATGATATTTTTCCCTTCATAACTTGCATGCAATCGTGGTTTTGGATACCTTTGCTGTTCGCGTCGGCGTCCCGGCTGACGAGGAGGCCATGATGGCAAACGCATTCACAGGCGATATTGCATGCATATGTGCGGCGATAGCCGCGCAGGGGCATCCCCAATGAAGCCACGCTTCGCCGGCAAGGTCGCAGTTGTTACCGGGGCGGGACGGCCGGGCGGTATCGGCGAGGCGATCGCGCGGCGCATCACAAGCGAGGGCGGCCGCTGCGCGGTCCTCGACCTTTGCCGGCAACGTGCGGATGTGCCGCGCGAGCGCTTCGCGGACATGGACATGCTGCGCGGCGTCGCGACATCCCTGGGCGAAGTGGGCCGGCCCGGGCTGGCGATCCGGTGCGATGTGACCGAAGAAGCCGATGTCCGCCGCGCGATGCAGCAGGTGGGCGATGAACTGGGCGGAATCGACATCCTCTTTGCAAACGCCGGCGGCGGAACAGGCGCTGGGCCGGTTGACCAGACCCCCGTGAGCGAGCTGGACCGCAAGGACTGGGACTATACTGTCGAACTCAGCCTGACGTCCGTTTTCCTTTGCGCCAAGCACGCGATCGCGGCCATGCGTAGCCGGCACGGCGGGGCAATCGTCAGCACGACCTCGATAAGCGCTTATCACGGCGTCGCCGGCCTCTCCGCCTATTCTGCCGCGAAGCAGGCGGTCAGCGCCCTGACTCGCAGCCTGGCGCTCGAACTCGCCGACAAGGGCATTCGGGTAAACGCCTTTGCGCCGGGCATCACACTGACCCCTTACGTGCGCCAGCGCTACGAGGCGCTCGCGGCCGAACGGCAGGATCGCTCGGCCAGCGAATTGATGCAGCAGTTCATCGCGCAACGCATCCCCCTCGGCCGCGCCGCCCAGCCGGCGGAGATGGCCTCAGTGGCCGCGTTTCTCGCCAGCGACGACGCCAGTTTCATGACCGGACAGACCCTGTTCGTGGACGGAGGAATGCGGGTCTGACGGGTGGAAGAGAGCGGCAAGCGAACAAGCGCCGCGATAACGGGAGGTAGGACAATGAAAAAGCTTGGTCCAATCGGATTTCTCACGGGCGCCAGCCTCGTCGCCCTGGCCCAACCCGCGGCGGCACAGGAAGAAGATGAAGCCCCCGCCGGAGCAGAGATGGCGGCTGCGGGCGAGACTCCCCTGGCGCCGGGAGAGATCATCGTCACGGCCCAACGACGGGAGCAGTCGCAGCAGGACGTGCCGCTATCGATTTCCGTCGTTTCGTCCGAAGCACTGGATCAGAGCAACCTTACGACCATTGCAGACGTGCAGTTCCTGGCCCCCGGTGTGAACTACAATGCCAACTTCGGCGGAGGCTTCAACATTCGCGGCGTGGGCACACAGTCGCTGCTGATGTCGGCCGAGCAATCGGTTGCGCTGGTGATCGACGACGTCATCCAGGGCCTGCCCGAGGTTTCCTTCGCCGGCCCCAGCTACCAGTCGCTGGTCGATATCGAACGGATCGAAGTGCTCAAGGGGCCCCAGGGCACTCTGTTCGGAAAGAACAGTTCGGCAGGGGTCATCCAGATCATCACCGCCAATCCCCGGTTGGGAGAGCGGACGCTGGAAGGATCGCTGTCCTACGCGACCAAGGACGAGATCAACGTCGAGACCGTGGTAAACCTGCCTCTGGGCGAGACGGCGGCCCTGCGCGTGGCCGGTGGCCTCCAACGCCGCGACGGCTTCGTGCAGGATCTGTTCAGCGGCAAGGATCGCTGGGCCTATCAACGCTATTCCCTGAGGGGGAAGCTGTTGTGGGAGCCGGCAACGGATCTGAGCGTCCTGCTGACCGGCGAGTATCGGTACCTTACCGACAATGCCAACGGCCTTTGGACCTTCCGCAACTGCGGCAGCGGGTTCGGCGCGTTCAGCCCATGCGAAACGATCGCGCCTTACGGGATCCAGGCGGGGCCGCGCAACCTGGAGGTGGCGACGGATGGCGAGAGTTTTACCCGCCAGAAGTCCTACACCTTCAGCGGGCGGGTCGACTACGATCTCGGCAACGCGACACTGACCTCGATCACGGCTTATCGCCATCTACGGCAACCGATCGCCCTGGACACGGACGTTACACCAAGGGCGATCTACTCCCGCAACGAGAACATCTCCGGCGGAACCCAGTTCACTCAGGAGCTGCGGGTCAACGGCGATGCCGGGATCCTCAACTATACGCTCGGCGGCTTCTTCTACGATTCCCGACCCTTCCAGAAGGGCATGAATGGCGGGACGCTGGGTTTCCTGCCCGACAACGCGGACATCCTCGTCTCGCTGAACGCAATCGGGCCTTACTCCGGCCAAGGGTACGCCTCCTGGGTGAAGGCCAAGATAAGGAGCTATGCACTGTTCGGCCAGGTGGAAGCGGCGGTGAGCCCCAACCTCACCCTCATCGCGGGCGGACGCTATACCCACGACAACGTACGGCAGCAGATAGACTATTTCGACGTGCCCTGGCTGTGCCAGGTCACTTATGCGTTCGGGCAGCCGTGCCATGGCCTCTCGCTGCCGCTGTCGTCCGGCGAAGCGCAGGTCAAGGCGAGCAAGTTCACTTACAAGCTGACCGCCAAGTACGACATCACGCCCGACGTCAACGTCTATGCCACCTATGCGACCGGCTACAAGGGGCCGATGATTTCGCACCCGGCCAATCAGCCCCAGCTGCTGTTGCGGCCGGAGCTGTCGAAATCCTACGAAGTCGGCCTGAAGGCGGAGCTTTTCGACCGGGCCGTGGCATTCAACCTGGCGCTGTTCAAGGTCGATTACGATGACTTTCAGGGCCAGCAGAGGGTCGGCGTCGCCCCCACCTTCTACTACACCACGACCAATGCCGGCGGCTTGCGGACCAAGGGGGTGGAAGCAGACCTGGCCTGGCGCGTGACGCCCGACCTCACCGTGGCCGGCAACCTCGCCTATATCCCGACGGAATTCACCGAGTTCGCCGTGCAGTGTTATGACCGGTACACCAATCCGGCCACGACACCGGGCGAATGCAACTACATCCAGCCCGGGCTGCCGGCCGACGCGCCGCCCCAGTTCAATGCGGCCGGCTATCCCCTCATGTATTCGCCCAAGTGGACCTGGGGTCTGAGGGGCGATTACGAAACCGACATAGGGAACGACCTGACGCTGGGGGCCAGCGCGTCGTTCAGCTATCGCTCGAGCACGTACGGGGTCGTGGCCGATCCGAACTCGATCAACCCCGGCTACGGCTTGCTCAACGGGCAGCTGAGTATCGGGCGCTACGACGATCGCTGGCGGCTATCGCTCTTCGCGCGCAACCTGCTGGACAAGTACTTCGTCGCCGGGATCTTTCGCACCCCGCTGGATTCGGGCACCGACAACTCGACCCCGCTTTCCACGATCGGATACTCGAACATCCCTGCGATGGATTCGAGCCGGACGGTCGGCGTGAAGCTCAGTTACTCCTTTGGCAACTGATCCGCGGGCCGAACCGGTCGCCCCCCTGTCGGGGGCGACCGGTTGCCGGGCAGAGGCAGGATCCGCGTCCGCAGAGGGGCGCGGGACGCGATGGATGCTCGGACTGCTCACGGTCGGCTTCGGGCTGAACCTGCTCGACCGTCAGATCATCAATATCCTGTCCGAACCGATAAAGCGCGATCTCGGCCTTGCCGATTGGCAACTGGGCGCACTGAGCGGACTTTCCTTCGCGCTTCTCTATAGCGTTGCCGCCCTGCCCATAGCCCGCTTCGCCGACCGATCGAACCGCGTGCGCGTGATCGGGATCGCCATCCTGACGTGGAGCGCGTTCACCGCCGCAACCGCCACGGCCACCAGCTTCGTGCAGATGCTGGTGCTGCGTATCGGCGTGGGCATAGGCGAGGCAGGCGGCGCCCCGCCATCGCAAGCGCTGATCGCCGATTCCGTTTCGCCGGGCCGGCGATCGGGGGCGCTCGCCGTTTTTGCGCTCGGCGCGCCCGTCGGTGCCGCCGTCGGCCTGATAGGCGGGGGCATACTGGAAGGAATCATCGGCTGGCGCTGGACGATGGTATGCGCAGGCCTCCCCGGCCTGGTGATCGGCGCGCTGGTCCTCCTGACCCTGCGCGACGAGCGGCCGAAGGCGGCACCCGCCAGTCCGTCGGATCCCGGCTTGTTCGCTTCGCTCGGGATGCTCTTGCGGTGCAGGACCTTCACGCTGATCGCATTGGGCGGCGCGTTTCTCAGCTTCTGCAACTACGGCGCGATGGCCTTCGCAGGCTCGTACTACCTGCGCCTCCACAATACCGAGCTGGAGGCGCTGGGCGCCCAGTTCGGCCAGCAGCCGCTGGGTATCATCGGCCTCGGCCTCGGCATCTTCGGTGCAAGCGGCGGAGCGTTGGGCGCCCTGGTCGGGGGGCGGCTGGGCGATCGGTTCGGCCAACGCGACCTGCGTGCACTGGCCCTGATCCCCGCCATCGGGTCGTTGCTGGGCACGATCAGTTATGCCGTGATGTTTACGGTCCCCAGCGCCGCGCTTTCCCTGATCACCTTTGCCGTCGCGGCATTCTTCACCAGCGTCTGGTACGGGCCCGGCAATCTGGCGATGCAGCGCCTGGCCGGACCGGGCGCAAAGGCCATGGCCCTGGCCGTGGCGCTGTTCATTAACAGCGCGGTCGGGCTCAGTTTTGGCCCGTTGCTAATGGGGCTGGCGAGCGATCTTTTCGCTCCCGCCCTCGGCGAAGGCGAGGGACTGCGCGCGGGCATACTGGTCGGACTGACCGCGGGCCTTCTTTCCAGCGCGCTTTACTGGCTGGCGAGCCGTTCGGTCGCGACCGAGATCGAGCAGGCCGAAGGCGCCGCCGCGTGAACCCGCGGGGCACAGGCATGCTCGTCGCCGGCGGCGGCTCCGGCCTCGGCCTGGCGAGCGCTCGCCTGCTGCGCGATCGCGGGGCGCGTGTCGCAGTCCTCGACCTCGACAAGGGTGGATGGGACGGTCTCTTCGCAGAAGCCGATGTGGCCGACGAAGCCGCAGTCGCGCACGCATTCGACGCGCTCGAAGCCGAGATCGGGGTGATCCGCGTCCTGCTCAATACCACCGGCATCGGCCATTCCGGTCTGTCGATCGGGCCGGATCGCAAGGTAACCGCGTCCGGTTTTCGCCGGACGATGGAGGTCAACACGCTGGGGAGCTTTATCCTGGCCCAGACGCTGGCGGAGCGGTTGACCGCCGCCGATGCGGACAGTTCGGGCGAGCGCGGGGTAATAGTCAACACGTCGTCGATCGTGGCGTTCGAAGGACAGATCGGCACGGCCGCCTATGCCGCCGCGAAAGGGGGCATCAACGCGATGACCCTGCCCCTTGCGCGCGAGTTCGCCCGCTACGGGATACGCGTGGTGACGATCGCCCCGGGAATCTTCGAGACGCCCATGTTTTCTGGTGCGCGCGGTCCGATGATCGACTGGCTTCGCGAACAGGTCGTCTTTCCGAGCCGGCCGGGCGATGCAGTTGAATTTGCGGAGATGGTGGCGCATATCATCGCCAACAGAATGATGAATGGAACCGTCTTGCGGCTCGATGGTGCTTATCGCGTTCCGGTCGGACGACACGACTGGTGGGTCGACTAAAGGTTTTGGAGGGGTACCTTGGTCAAAGCGGTAGACGTCGCCTACGAGACCATTCGCGAGGGGATTCGCAACGGAACGTACCCCCCTGGATCGCATCTCACCGCACAAGCCCTTGCCGAAGCGTCGGGCTTCAGCCGCACGCCGGTGCGGGAGGCCATGCGCCGGCTGCATGCAGAGGCCCTGATCCACTTCATTCCCAATCGCGGGGCCTTCGTCGCGACCTGGAGCAAGCGCGAGATCGAGCAGATCTATGACTTGCGGATCCTGCTCGAAAGCTTCGCCGCAGCCGAGGCGGCGCGGCACATCGCAGAGGAGCAGCTGTCACGCCTGCGCCAGATCGCCGCACGAATGCACGAGATTACCCAGGCGGACCAGCCGGCAGTAGAGACCGTGACCGAGCTCAACGACGAGTTCCACAAGCTGGTGCTCGACGCCAGCGGCAACGTGCGCCTGCGCAACCTCCTCGGCACGATCGTGGAAATACCATTGGTGCTGAACACGTTCCGTTCCTATTCGCTGGACCAGATCCGACGCTCGGCAGCACAGCATCTGGAGTTGACCGATGCTTTTGCTGCGCGCGACCCCGAATGGGCCGCGGCGGTCATGACCGCCCACATTCGCTCGGCCCGGCAGACGCTGATGTCGAGAAGCGACGGTCAGTACCCGATGCACGCAGAGCCGGGCGATGGCGCAGGGCAGGAAACCGGCGACACCGCCTAGCCGGCCTTGTGCGCCATGGCGTCGGTCGCCGCCGAATCGTGGTATGCATCCATGCGCTCGATCCGCCTGCGTCTGACGGTGCAGATACAGCAGCAGCGATCCTCGATCCGGCGCCCATCCCGCGTGACCACGATCAGCGTGTGCTGCTGTACGAAACCTTCGGTCGTGAGCGTGCGCCTGATGTCGCGGTAGGAAAATAGCCGGGCATTCTCGCGGATTGTCCGCAGGTTTCTGATCGTGGTCGGAATATCGGTCAGGCTGTCGTCGGTATTGTGCCAGACCTGCGCCCCTTCGACGAAGATCGTGTTCAGATCTTCCAGTTCACCGCTCTCTACCGCAAGAAAAAGACGCCGCGCGGTATCCAGCGCTCCGGGCTCACCTGTCATCCCCCTGCCCCTCCGTTTCCGTGCGGTTCTTTGCTCAGCTCCTGCTTGGCCGCTTGCGCTGCCATCGCTTCGCGCAGTTCACGCTTCACCACTTTCCCGGTCGCGTTGCGCGGCAGCGGACTGCAGGTGATGTCGATGCGTTCGGGCACCTTGAAGCCCGGCAGCTGCGCCGAAAGGATCTGGCGCAGATCGTACCCGGTCAAGGTGCTGCCTTTCCTCACCACGACAGCGGCGGCCACGATCTCGCCCATCACGGCGTCGGGAAGACCGAAGACGGCGCACTCCACGACGCCGTCCATCCGGGCGATCGCCGCCTCGACCTCGGCACAATAGACATTTTCCCCTCCACGGATCACGATATCCTTCTTGCGATCGAGTACGTAGAGGAAGCCCTCTTCATCCATGCGCACGATATCCCCGGTGCGATACCATCCGTCGGAAAGGACCTGCCGGGTCTCGTCCTCCAGTCCCCAGTAGCCGCTGAACACCTGCGGACCGCGCACCCACAGCTCCCCTGCAGCCCCCCGCGGGACCAGGTGCCCGTCGTCATCCACGATCCGGACATCGCAGCACGGAACGGGCGTTCCCACGCTGTCGGGACGCTCCAGCAGGTCCTCGTGGCTATTGGATGCGACGAGCGAAGAGGTTTCGGTCGCGCCATATCCCTGGGCGGGCGCAGCGCCTGGAAACCGGGAACAGACACCCGCTGCCAGATCGGAGGAGGCTGGCGACCCGCCATAAGTGACGGTGTGAACCGATTCGAGCCCCTTGGTCCCACCCGCCGGTAGCCGCTGCAGAAGCTGCACCACGAGGGTGGGAACGAGAATCAGGATGTTCACTGCTTCGCGTTCGATCAGTGCGAGAGCCTCTTCGATGCTCCAGCGATACATCAGGACCAGCCGGTTGCCCCGCACGAGCGCCGGCACCAATGCAGAATGCAGACCAGTCACGTGAAACAGCGGCAGGGGCAGGAGTACGGTCTGCCGTCCGCCGGCGTCGTCGGACGCCGGCGGCCAGGGCTCTCCGCGCCGCCGCGCTGCCCGCGCTACCCGATACTGCGTGTTGACGAGGTTGGTCAGGGCCATGCGATGCGTGGTCAGAGCGCCCTTTGATGTTCCCGTCGTTCCCGAAGTGAAGGAAATCGCGAGCGGATCGTCAGGCTCCAGCGAGCGGTCGGGGGCCGGAACGTCGGGCAGCGCGCCCCAGCCTTGAACCGGCCCGACGAGGCTTTCGAAACTGTCCTGGCCCCCGTCAGCCCGCACGGTGATGCACGCTGCCCCGCAACGCCCGTCCGAAAGCCGTTCCTGGCGCTCGCGATCGACGACAACGACCTTCGCTCCACTCGTCGCGATCATCCGCCTCAGCGTCGCGCCCGTTTCCCAGGCATTCAGCGGCACGAAGATCGCACCGATGGCCATGCAAGCGAAGGCGCAGACCGACCATTCGGGATAGTTGCGCATGGCTACGGCCACACGATCGCCTTTGGCCACGCCAAATCGACCGGCAAGGACACGGCCGAAGGCCTGGACCGCGCGCCAATGCTCCTCGAAGGTAATTCTCTCGCCCTCGAACACCAGGAACTCGCGCGCGCCATAGGCGCGGCTGTCATCGACGATCCGTCGCATGTCGCGGGGGGTGTTGACGTAAGTTCGCTGCAACCGCCCCGCGATAATCTCCTCGCGCATTTCCCAGGGTTCCCCGGGCGCAGTCAGCATCGCTTCTGCCTCGGCCACGGTAAGAACGGGCCAGATCGCGTCCCCGCTCATGCCGGCGCACCTGCTTTGAGCGCGTTCTGCCACGCAGCTCTGGCCAAAGGCGCGACACGGTCCTGCGCCTGCAGCGCGCGTGCATTGTTGGCCTGTCCGCGCGCAGCCCGCCCGGCCACGCCCTGCAGGATTGCCGCGAGCCGGAAAAGATTGAAGGAGAGGTACCACTCGATGGGCCGTTCCAGCCGACCTCCGGTGGCAGAAAGATAGCGTTCGAGCGCCTGCTCCATCGTGGGTATGCCGGTGGCCGCAAAGTCCACCCCATCCATCGCGATCCGCTCGCCCGGGGGCATGCGCCACATCATCAGGAAATAGGTGAGATCGGCGATCGGATCGCCGAGGGTGGACAGTTCCCAGTCCAGCACGGCGACGACTGCCGGCCTGTCGGCAGCGAGCACCATGTTGTCTATCCGGTAATCGCCATGAACGATCCGCGGTTCAGCGGCAGGTGGCGGGGATTCGGCCAACCAGTCCGCAAGGCGGTCCATCTCCGGCAAGGGGGGCGGGTCCGACGCCCGATACTGTTTCGTCCAGCGGGCAAGTTGCCGCTCGAAGTAATTGCCCCCGCGTCCGAAATCCTCGAGCCCGATCGCCGCAGGGTCGAACCTGTGGAGGGCCACCAGGGTGTCTATCTTGGCCTGATAGATAGTCGCGCGGTCTGCCGGTCGCTGCTTCGGCAGTTTGGGGTCCCAGAGGATGCGTCCCTCCGCCAGTTCCATCAGGTAGAACGTCGATCCGATGACCGCGTCGTCCTGGCATAGGCCGTAGACCTTCGGCACGGGAAAACCTTCGCGACCGAGCGCCGCCATGACGCGATACTCCCGATCGATCGCATGGGCCGATCTCAGCAGTTTCCCCGGCGGCTTGCGGCGCAATACATAATCGCGAGCCGGCGAACCGATCCGGAACGTCGGATTCGACTGTCCGCCTGCAAACCGCTCGATCCGCAAGGGGCCGACATGCCCCGGAATGGCCGACGCCATCCATCTGTCCAGACGCAAGGCCGCGTCGTCATCGATATCGCCCGCCTGAACGATCCCCGGAACCTCGTGTGCCGCCGCCTCTGCCATCGCCACTTTGCCTCTCTCCTGCCCAGGGGCACAACTTCATGCTCAACAATAGCCTTGCCATTTGCATGCAATTTAGTCAAAGGTTCATGAGGCCGGATGGTTGCAGAGCCGACCCCGGCGCATGAGCCGCAGGCACGACTTGGCGGGGGGATAGATTGATTTTTCTTGGTAGTATCGCTGGTTCCTTGCGGGTTTGCGCATCGGAATCCCCGTGCCTGAGCACATCGGATGCCGCGGGCCCTGGCTCGGCTCCGGGCGGGAGAAGGACATCGCGAACCACTAAAAATGCATCCGATCAGGCTGGAATGAACCGTTTCCCCTTCCCGGAGGTCGCGTGATGGGCGAAGCCCTGCCGGAACCGCAAGCCAGCGGCTCGCTGGAGGGAATCCGCGTGGTCGAGCTCGGCCAACTCATTGCCGGGCCGTTCTGCGGCCAGTTGCTGGGCGACATGGGCGCCGAGGTGGTCAAGATCGAACCCCCGGGCGCCGGGGATCCGATGCGCGCCTGGGGCCAGGGCGAGCGACCGACCTGGTGGCGGGTCATTGCCCGCAACAAGTATTCCGTCGCAGCCGACCTCAAGACGCGGCCCGGCCAGGAGCTGGTGCGCCGGCTGGCGGGACAAGCCGATATCCTGATCGAGAACTTTCGTCCCGGTACGCTGGAGAAATGGTCGCTCGACCCGGCCGAGCTCATGGCCGGGAACCCCCGCCTTATCGTGGTAAGGGTGTCCGGGTACGGACAGTTCGGCCCCTATGCGGCGCGCGCAGGTTTCGGCGGCATAGCCGAAGCAATGGGCGGTTGGCGGAAGATTGTCGGAGAGCGAGACCGCCCGCCGGCGCGAATGGGCATCTCGATCGGCGACACCCTGGCCGCGACCTACGGCTGCATGGGCGCGCTGGCCGCACTGCACGAACGGTCCAAGAGCGGGCGCGGCCAACTGGTCGACGTTGCGTTGTACGAATCCGTCCTCCAGGTCATGGAAGGCCTGATCCCCGAGTGGGCGATCGCCGGGCACAAGCGCGAACGCACCGGATCGACCCTGCCGGGCATCGCTCCATCCAATGTCTATTCATGCCGCGACGGCGAGTTCCTGATCGGCGCCAATCAGGACAGCGTTTTCGTCCGCCTGTGCGCGGCGATGAAGCGCCCCGATCTCGCGACCGATGAGCGCTATCGCTCTCACGCGGCCCGGGGGCGCAACCAGCAGGAGCTCGACCGTGTGATCAACGCCTGGACACGGCAATTCAAGGTGGCCGAACTGGAATCGCTCATGATCGAGCACGGCGTGCCGGCAGGGCGCATCCTCGATGCCGAGGACATGCTCGCGGACCCTCACTTCGCCGCGCGCGAAGCGATCGTGACGGTAGAGGATCCCGAACTCGGTCCGGTGCCGATGCAGGGTGCTTTTCCGAAGCTCACCCGCACGCCTTCGCGAGTACGGCGTCCCGCGCCGAGCGTAGTCGGGCAGGACACCGATGAAATTCGCCAGCGGTGGCTCGGGGATTGAACGGATGGCGCTGGCCGGTGCCCGTCATTCGGCGGCGCGATGAACCCGGGCAAGCGCGCTGGTCCGCTGTCGTCCCAGCCTTGCATTGAGCCATCTCGCAGTACCGACCAGCTTGTCCAGGTCGAGGTCCAGCGCGCTATCCAAGGCGTAGGCGATATCTTCTGTCGCCAGGTTTCCGGCGGCCCCCGGCGCGAATGGGCAACCGCCTGTCCCGCCGATCGCGGCATCTATGACCTTTGCACCGCCCCGTATGGCCGCGAGGGCGTTCGCCACACCCATCCCCCGCGTGTCGTGCAAATGCACCCGAACGGGCAGCGGCGAGACCGCTTGCGCCACGGCCCGCGTCAGGTTCTCGACCTCTGCCGGGCGCGCAATCCCGATCGTATCGGCCAGCCCGATCTCGTGACTGCCCGCCTCCGCCAGCCTGCGCGCCATTGCGAGGACGCGAGACCTCGCAACCGGGCCCTCGAAGGGGCATCCCCAGGCCACCGCGATCATGGCTTGCGCAGGGCGACCTGCGTTCTTCGTCAACGCTATGACGTCGCAGGCGATTTCCAGCGATCGTTCGCCGGTCTGGCCCTGATTGCGCATCCCGAAACTGTCGCTGGCCACGCAGACGAATCCGATTTCATCGACATGCGTGTCCAGGGCGCGCAATGCCCCGCGCTTGTTGAGAACCAGGCCGATGTAGCGCGCGGCTCCCCGCCTGAGACGCGCAACAACTTCTTCCGCGCCGGCCATCTGCGGCACCCTGTCGGGCCGGACGAAACTTGCCACTTCAAGTCTGGAAGCCCCGGCGGAGATGGCCCTTTCTATCAGTTCGACCCGCCCTTCGATCGGCAGGGCCCGGGGTTCGTTCTGCAGACCGTCGCGAGGCGAAACCTCGACCAGCGCTGGAACCGGTGAGACCTTCACCACTATCGCACCCCGAGTTGCCGCGCGATGATACCGCGCAGTATCTCGCGCGTGCCACCGCGCAGGGAGAATGCAGGGGCAGCCATCGTCGTGTATGCCAGAACCGAAGCGAAGTGACTCGTGCTCGCCAGGTCAGGCTCCTCGTCGATCAGCGATCGCGCGATATCGGGCAACTCCTGCTCGAAAGTGGCACCGAGATCCTTCACGATGGCGGCATGGACGGAAGCGTCGTCGCCCCGTTCGAGGAGAGCCGCGACGCCGCGGGACATGTGTCGCAGGGTCACGAGATGGGCGAACAGGCGGCCGATGGCGTTTCGGCCGCCCTCGCCCCCGGCCCCCTGGAGCGCGCCGATCAGCTCGATCAGGAGCTGGATGGACGACAGGAACCGCTCCGGCCCGGACCGTTCGAAGGCCAGTTCGCCCATGACCTGCGCCCAACCTTCGCCCTCGGTCCCCAGCAGCGACCCGGCCGGCAGGATCGCGTCTTCGAAATGGACTTCGTTGAAGTGGTGCTGGCCCATCAGGTCAAGGACCGGGCTGACCGTGACGCCCGGCGTTGCCCGCATGTCGACCAGCATCTGGCTGGTCCCCTTGTGCCGGTCTGCCGGGCTTCCCGAGGTCCTGCAGAAAAGGATCATGTAGTGCGCTTCATGCGCATAGGTCGTCCATAGTTTGGTGCCGTTCACTCTCCAGCTTCCATCGGACTGTGGTTCGGCCCGGGTGCGCGTCGCAGCCAGATCGGATCCGGCGTCGGGTTCGCTCATGCCGATGCAGAAAGTGCACTCTCCGGCGGCGATCTTGGGAAGGATCGCCTCTTTCTGCGCCTCGGTGCCATAGCGCAGGATCGTAGGGCCGCTCTGTCGATCGGCAATCCAGTGCGCGGCTACCGGAGCGCCTGCCGCCAGGGTTTCTTCCATCACGACATAGCGTTCGAACGCCGTGCGCTCGTGCCCCCCGTATTTCCGGGGCCAGGTCATACCCAGCCAGCCGCGCTGCCCCAGCTCGCGGGAGAATTGCCGGTCAAAACCATTCCAGCTTTCCGCGCGCTGAAGCGGAGAGCGCCCTTCCAGCCGGCTCTCGAGAAAGTTCCGAACCTCACGCCGGAGGTCCTCGTCGCCAGCACGTGGCGGAGGCGCGGGAAACTCCAGCGTCTTCATGCTGCCACCGTCGAGGACCAGAAACCGTCGCTGCCCTCGGCAATAACAGCCATGCCGACGCGCCGCGTCCACCACGCCTGGGTGCCGAATTCGTCGCGCCAGCGCCACATCGCTGTGGTGTAGCGATGCAACCGATGCTCCCGGGCATATCCGATCGCACCGTGGAGCTGATGGGCGATCGCGGTACCACGAGAAACGGCCTCTCCGATCCGTGCGCGCGCTATACCGATCGCAAGGATTGGATCGTGCCCTTCCGCCGCAATCCGCTGACACGCGAAGTCGGCCGCGGCACACGCAGCCGCGACTTCTCCCGCAAGAACGGCCAGAGAGTGCTGTATCGCCTGGAATCGCGCCAGCGGCCGGCCGAACTGGTGCCGTTCGCCAACGTAGGCAGTCGTCATCTCCAGCACTGCCTCCAGCGCGCCGGCCATCTGGCAGGCCCTTGCCAGCGCCGCGATGTCGCGTTGATGCGGTGCCATCTCGCTCGGGCCGCCCGCCGCGGGACCGGCCGCCACATCCTGCCCGTTTTCGGCCGCGAAGCGGCGCGCGAGCATCGTGTCCACCACCGGCCAGGGCCCATGGTGGCTACCGGCGATACGGACCAGTCCCAACCCTTCGGACAAGGGCAGGCCGAGCCCTCCGTCCTCGTCTGGCAGGAGCGCGAGGAGAAGGCCCGAGTCCTCGATCGCCTGCCAGCCAGCCGTCCAGGCACTCTCGGGCATATCCTCCCACGTCCCGGCAGCCTCCGCCAGTCCGCGAAGGAGCCGTCGTGCAGTGTCGGAGACAATGGCCGATATTTCATCCATCGCATGTTCCAGTTTGCGCGCCGGTCCTTCGTTCAGAGAGCGGCAAGGCCCGCCTCGGCCACCTTCATGTCCTGCTCGTAGTGGCCCCCGCTGACCCCGATCCCCCCGATGATGCGGTCGTCTTCGGTGATGGGGTAGCCGCCGCCGAAGACGACCAGGCGGGGCGTATGCACGATGCCGTGCAGCAATGGCGGATCGTCCTTGATGAAGTCATGCCAGCCATGGCTCGGCATGCCGAAGCTCACGGCGGTGTAAGCCTTGTTGGTCGCGAGATCGACCGACAGCAGGGCCGCACCGTCCATTCGCCGGAACGCCTTGAGAATCCCCGATTCATCAACCACCGATATGACCATCGGAACGCCGAGTTCGTCGGCCTTGGCGCTGGCAGCGGCGATTACCCGATCAGCCGCTTCCTGTGTTATCGATCGCTTGGTCACACTGTTCGTCATGCCTTGGACTCCTCCCCTCGCGTGTTTCAATCGAGCGTTTCGACCGCGGACACTATCTTGTCGCGCGTAACGAAAAGCTGCTTCTCCAGTGTGCCGTTGTACGGCACGTGCACCTGCGGCGCGGTGACACGCCGGACGGGCCTGCGAAGGGTGTCGAATCCTTCTTCGCATACCATCGCGGCGATTTCGGAAGCGACGCTGCCCACCTTGTGCGAGTTGTCGGCGACGATCAGCCTGCCGGTCCTGGCAACCGAGTTCAGGATCGTCTCGCTGTCGAGTGGCGCGATCGTCCTGAGATCTATGACTTCGGCCGATATCCCGCGCTCCGCCAGGACTTCGGCTGCCTTGAGCGCGTGCGGCAGGCAGCCCGCTACGGAAACGATTGTCACGTCGCTTCCCTCTCGCCGCACCAGGGCCTTCCCGATCGGCGCCAGGACATCCGGATCGACAGGGACATCCTCCTTCTTGTTCCACAAGTTGATGTCTTCGAAGATCACTACCGGATCATCGTCGCGCACGGCGGCCTTCAACATCCCCTTTGCATCGCTGGCGGTCGCGGGTGCCAGGATCTTGAGGCCGGGCGTGTTCATGAAAAGCGGATAGGGACGGTCCGCGTGCTGGGCCGCGGTGCGATTATTGTAGAAAGTGCTCGTCCGGACCACCAGCGGTACCGACAGCTGGCCCCCGGTCATGAAGCGGAGCTTGGCTGCCTGGTTGATCAGCTGGTCAGACGCAAGATAGCAGAAACTCGCGATGGTGAGGTCGACGATCGGGCGCAGGCCGGTCAACGCGGCGCCGACCCCTACCCCCACGAAGCTGTTTTCCGAGATCGGCGTGTTGCGCAACCGGGTGCCATCGAACTCTTCGAACAGGGATTGCGCTCCGTAGACCGCAATGTCCTCTCCCATCAGGATAACGTTCTCGTCGCGGCGCATCTCCTCGCGCTGCGCCTCCACGATCGCCTGGAGGTAGGAAAGCCGAACCGTGTCGTTGGCGAGGGTCACTTTCTATCCCCCCTTGCGTGTTCGGGGCCCGGCGGGCTGGCGTACATGTTGTCCCAGAGGTCGGCCCACTCCGGCTCGGGACTTTCCCGGGCAGAGGCTACCGCGGCATCGATCGTCTCGCGCACTTCGTTCTCGACGGCCTCGCACTCTTGCTGCCGCCCCCGCTCGCACAAGACAGCACGGTAGAGCGCCACCGGATCGCGCTCGCGACGATGGTACTCGATTTCGTCCTGGCTGCGATATTCGATGGGAATGGCCAGACGGTTCGAATGCTCGTCGAATCGATAGGTGCGCGCTTCGATCAATGTCGGGCCTTCGCCCTGCCGGGCGCGCGCCACGGCCTGCGCGACGACGGCATGGACGGCCTCCACGTCCTGCCCGTCGACGGCGACGCCGGGGATCCCGAAACCATCCGCTCGCCGCGCAATATCCGGCTGCCCGTGGGATGTGGCGACCGGCGTGGTCACGGCGTAGCCGTTGTTCTCGCAGAAATAGATCACGGGCAGTTTCCAGATGGCCGCCATGTTGATGCTTTCGCCGAACGTCCCCTGGTTGGTTGCGCCGTCGCCGAAGAAGCACAGGCTGACTTGGTCAGTCCCGCGGACCTGGGCGCTCAGCCCGGCCCCGGTGGCCAGAGGAAAACCTCCTCCGACAATGGCGGATTCGCAAATCAGCCCCATCCGGGCGTCGGTCAGGTGCATCGATCCGCCGAGGCCCTTGCAGATGCCGGTCCGCCTGCCGAAGATTTCAGCCATCAAGGGGCCGATCTCGGCGCCTTTCCCGATAGGGTGCCCGTGCGACCGATGGGTGCCCGTGACATAGTCGTCATCGCGCAGCGCCATGCAGGCCCCCACGATGGCGGCTTCGTGCCCTATGCTGAGGTGCCCGACAGGATTGTGCGCGATCAACGCTTCCTCGAACAGGCGGATCCGCACCATGCGCCGGAACGCCTCCAGTTGACGGTCGCTATCGAGGCTCATTTCAATCCTGCCCGATCTTCGCGATATGGCTGCCGACCTCGACTTCTTCGTCGGCCTGCACGAGGATTTCTGTCAGAACGCCCGAAGCCGGAGCCTCGACCTCCACGGTCGATTTCGCGGTTTCGACTTCCACCAGCGGCTCGCCCGCTTCGATCCGGTCGCCCACGGCCTTGAGCCATCGGACGATCGTCGCCTCGGTGACGCCCATGCTGATCTCGGGCAGCTTGACAGCAACAGCCATTCGCTAGGTTCTCCGTTGAATTGGTGAAGGCCAAAACCCTCAGCCCTTGCGGTAGAAGAAGTCTTCGGGGTTGAAGTTCATCCAGTATCTCTGAACGCGCCCGTCGTCGTTGAACTCGAACTGGGATGAACCCGGCGCACGGACAGGCTGCCCGTCGAACGTGCCGCGGATGGTCCACCCGGTCGCCGCGAAGGGCGGCTCTACGATCGTGCGTTCGACCTCGCGGTTGTAATCGACCAGTGCGCCAAAGGCCTTCCGCTCCACCTCGCGCTCGCTCGCTCGGTCGGGAACGTGCGCGCCGTTGCGCCAGCCCTCGACATTCGGAGCCATGATCTGGTCGATCACGGCGCTGACCGCCTCCACGCCGATGCGGTGGCGCGCGTTCTCGGCGTCGTTCAGCCGCTGCAGCGCCTCGATGATTGTTTCCCGGGTGACCATGGTACGCCTCCTCTTTCAGGTATGTTCTCCGCCGGAACGCAGGTCCGTCCGCACGCAGCTATCGTGTCTCGAAATCCTCCATCCTCGGTCGCGCCATTTCGGTTTCGAACCGGTCGTAGGAGAACGTCCACGAAGCAGGCACACCGCGCTTGTCGAGATACCAGCTGTCGCAGCCCGTCACCCACACCGTCCGGCGTGCAGCCGCGCACCGCTCGTCCTCGAACCGGCGCATGGCCTCCTCCTTCACGCACACTTCGGCATAGTCGCCGCGGCTTATGCCTTCGATGAGCTTGAGGATGTATTCGATCTGGTGCTGCGCGACTTCGACGAGCGAGAAATTGCCTATCGGACTGTTGGGCCCATTGAGCAGGAACAGATTCGGAAAATCGGGCAGGCTGACCGACAGATAAGCATGGGGCCCATCGGCCCAGACGTCGTCCAGCGAAACCCCGCCCCGGCCCGCCACCGTGGTCGGGCGGATGAACCGGTCGACCTGAAATCCCGTTGCCAGGACAAGGACGTCGAGATCGTGGAGGACCCCGTCTTCCGTGCGCAAACCCTCGGGTTCGATCCGTCGGATCGGTGCCGTCACCAGGTGGGCGTTTTCCTGCTGGATCGCGTCGTAGAAAGTGCCTGAGATGACGAGGCGCTTGCACGCCGCACGATAGTCGGGCGTCAAACGTTTGCGCAGTTCGGGATCTCGGACGGTTTCGAGATTCTCCCGGCACAGGCGCTCTATCGCGGCCAGTTCCGGTGAATCGACATCGATGACCGCCGCAGCGTAGCCTTCGAGCGTCTTTGCGCGCAGTTCGGCCACCAGCGCTTCCAGTTCCTCCGGGTTTTCACGAAAGCGACGGCGCTCGTCATCCGAATAGGGAACGTTCTCGCGCGGCAGAACCCACTGGGCCGTGCGCTGGAACAGGTCGAAACGCCGGGCGCGTGGCACCAGCGCACTCGTCAGCTGGGCGGCAGTGGAGCCCGTGCCGACCACTCCGATGCGGCGGCCGTCCAGTGCAACCGAATGGTCCCAGCGAGCCGAGTGAAAGAGATCGCCGGCAAAGCTGTCCATGCCTTCGAACCGCGGGACGTTGGGATGGTGGAGCACGCCCGTCGCCGCGATTACGACATCGAACCGCTCGCGGTGGCCCTGCACCGTCTCCAGTATCCACCCCCCGTCGTGATACCGCAGGTCGGCGACCTCCTGCCCGAAGCGGGTGATAGCATCGATCCCGTATTCTCGCGCGACGCGATCGAAATAGTCGCGGATGTCCGGCCCGTCCGCCATCAGGGACTTCCAGTCGGGATTACGGGCAAAGCTGTACGTATACCAATGGGCGGATACGTCGCAGGCGAGGCCGGGATAGGTGTTTTCCCGCCATGTCCCGCCGAAACCGTCGCCCTTTTCGAATACGACGCAGGGGATTCCACGCTCACGAAGCTTGATCGCCGCGAGGATGCCACCCATCCCGGCGCCGATCACGGCAGCCCGGATTGCATGGCTCCGGCCATCCGCGTCCACCCCGTGCAGTCGGTCGCCTTCCATGCCTTGTCCGCGCCTCTCCCTAGGGCCACCGCAACAAGGAGGCCCGCTCGACTCGGGGTATTGCATCCAATCATGGTGCGATCAACCCGCCTCGCCAAGAATCTCAAGGATAATGCACTCAAGCGGCTTCTCGCGCGCCTGCGCGTCTGTTCTAGCCCTCGCGCGCTCCAGACCGAACCGCCGGTGTGCCCACCGGACGACCCGGATCGACCTTCCAGTCGATGATTGCATACAATACTTGTAAGATCCGACCAGCACGCCTAGCATCGCAACCCAAGTTCTGGGAGAGACCTATGACGAAGAAGCGAGCGGCCGGCGAACTGGTTGCGGCCACTCTGGCCGGCCTGGGAGTGAAAGAGGTTTTCGCGCTCCACGGAAGCCACCTCGATCCCCTCTACATGGCTTGCGAGGAATTCGGGATAAGGCTGACCGATACCCGCCACGAAGCCGCCGCCGGACACGCCGCCGATGGCTACGCCAGGGCCTCCGGCGGACGGCTGGGGGTGTGCGCGGTGACGGCCGGGCCGGGCTTCACCAATGCTCTCACCGCTATGGCCAACGCCCATCTGGACCGCATCCCCACGCTATTCATCGCCGGTGCGGCACCGCTCCGGGAAGCGGAAACGAACACGTTGCAGGGCGGCTTCGATGCCGTGGCCATGGCGCGCCCGGTCACCAAGTGGGCGCACCGCGTAACCGAGCCCGATCGTATCGTCGAATTCGTTCGTCGGGCGGGAGAAATCGCTCTGGCCGGCGCACCGGGTCCGGTCTTTCTCGAAATTCCGATCGACGTCATGTTCTGGCCAACCGACGAACGCCCGCCGGCGGTTTCCGCCTGGCGCCGCCCTTGTCCCGCGGCTCCACATCCTGCGGCTGTCGCCGAGATCGTCGCGAAGCTCACGTCCGCCAGGCGCCCTGTGGTGATCGCGGGCGGCGGCATCATGCTGACAGGATCGGACGAACGGCTTCGGCACCTGGCGGAGGCGACCGGCGTACCGGTGATCGCCAGCCAGAAGGCCCTGGGTGTTCTGCCCGACGACCACCCGCTCTACGGCGGGCCCGCTGCGAGCCTCGCCATGGCCGCGACGGACGGCGAACCGGCCGACATGGTCCTCCTCCTCGGCGCGCGAATGGGCATGTTCCTCGGCGGGGCGATGGGGGCCATCATTCCGCCGGAGGCCTATGTCGCGCAAGTCGAGATAAACGAAGAGGAAATCGGCCGCGTGCGCATGTCGGATCTGCCGGTAGTCGCCGACGTCGCCCAGACGATCGACGCCCTGGCCGAAGCGGCAGCGGGGCAGGACTGGCCCGATCGATCGTCATGGGCAGCCAGGCTCAGGGGCCATCGCGCTGCCGCCCGCGCCAGCTTCGCCGAGGCTCCGCGGGAAAACGAAACGGGCCGGCTTCATCCGGGCCATGCCGTCTCTGCGATCATGGATGCCCTGCCGCAAGGCACGGCGGTGGTTACCGACGGGGGAGAAGCCGGCAACTGGGTCGGCGACCTGGTGCGTTCGCCAGGCGCGGGCCAGCACCTGCGCTGCGGATATCTGGGCTGCCTGGGCGTTTCGCAAGGCTTCGCCATCGGTGCCGCGCGCGCCGACCCGAGCAGGCCGGTGGCCTGCTTTGCCGGCGATGGCGGGGTGGGCTTCAACCTGCAGGAATTCGACACGATGGTTCGTCATGCGCTGCCGATCGTCACCATCGTCCTGAACAACGCGGAATGGGGCATGTCCCGCAACGCGCAGAATCTGCTCTACGGACGCGATCGGGAAGCGATCGTGGCTCTGGGGGACACCCGCTACGATCTCGTCGCCGCAGGTTTCGGGATCAAGAGCCGACGCATCGAACGCTACGACGACCTGGCCGGGGCCGTGCGCGAGGCGTTCGCCGCTGGCGAGCCGCGCTGTCTCGACGTCGTCATCGACCCGGGGATCATGCATCCACGAACTCGCATGATGGTGGGCGACGGCGCGGATGAGAACGACGTGCCCATCCCCTATTATGCCAATATCAAGCGGTGAAGGCGGGCGGCCGCCTTGCCGGGAAGCGGGTGTTGATCACCGGGGCCGGCAGCGGCATCGGCAAGGCCTGCGCGGTCGAGATGGCTCGCGAGGGCGCGGAAGTTCTGGCAACCGATATCGATCGAGAGAGCGCTCGGTCCACGGCCCGCGATAGCGGCCCTTCAGCCAGCTTCCTTCCGCTCGACGTTTCGCGCGAGGGCGACTGGATCGGCCTCGCGCAACGGGTGTCCGGCGGCGGGGGGCTGGACGTGCTGATCAACAACGCCGGTATCGGCATCGGGGGCGATATCACCGCGCTCGACCTTGCCGACTGGCGGCGGCAGCAGGCTGTGAACCTCGACGGGGCGTTCCTGGGAATCAAGCACATGCTGCCGCTGATCCGCGATACCGGCTCCCGCGGCGCGATCATAAACATTGCCTCGGTCACTGGCATTCGCGCCTCGGCCACGTTCGTTTCATACGCCGCGAGCAAGGGCGGGCTGATTGCGCTTACCCGGGCCGTTGCCCGGCAATGTGCCGCCGCAGGGGACGGCATTCGCGTCAACGCGATCGCTCCGGGAATTATCGACACCCCCATGTTCGGCGGGCTGGAGGGGATCTCGCCGGAGCAAGCCGCGCAAGCTCGGGAAAGCGCTGAGACGCTGGTCCCTCTGGGACGAGCGGGATCGCCGCGGGACGTGGCCATGGCCGCGATCTATCTCGCCAGCGACGAGGCGGCCTATGTGACCGGGGTCACCCTGCCGGTCGATGGCGGCCTGCTGACAGGTTGAGCGCGAGCGGTTTCTCCCGTCAGTGAAAATCGCGCGAGCGGGGGAGGATGCGCACGTTGCGGGGGTGCTGCGGGTGGACGAATTCGTCCGCGCGCGAGAGTTGCGTCGTGGCCTGGTGAGCTTCCGA
>Ga0310345_10001929_pt1 | contig 21885 bp, 21 predicted proteins | sample HC15DNA20500_MG_FD_204667 | JGI IMG/M metagenome (GOLD analysis project Ga0310345, IMG submission 204667) | Marine microbial communities from station ALOHA, North Pacific Subtropical Gyre - HC15-DNA-20-500_MG | ecosystem: Environmental > Aquatic > Marine > Oceanic | place: Pacific Ocean: North...
CCTATATTTCAACATAAATATATAATTTCTGGTATATATCGCAAAGAAGCAGATTTAGATATAATTATTAAATCAAAAGAAAAAGAAGTATTAAGTTTAAAATATAATCATTTTCTTGGAGAACTTACGTTTAAATGTGGCATAAATGGTATAACTTTACCATACACATTTGAAAAAGATGTATTTTTCACGATAGAATTTCATTTTGCAATGGGTAAAGTAACTGGTTTGGTAAATACTACTGGATTAGGAACACACGAACTAGAAGATCCGATTTTAACTAATATAGTAGGTAGATTACAATCAAAAAAATCTATATTTTATCATCAATACATAGATCAATTATAATAATTATATTTTTAAAAAGGGTGGCTCTATTTTGGAAGGTTGTGGTTTTAAACGAGGTGCTTTTAGAAAATATTCTTTTTCATATTTTTTTTGTGATTTCTCAAATATATTAAATGATATACTATGGAAACATTTCAAAATATAATTTAATATATTATTACTGGTTTGCGATTGTTGTTTTAACATTATAATAACATAAGATAATATTTTTATGTAATTTAACAAAATTCCATACAACACCAAGCACAACAGGCACAACAACAGAATGGCCAACATAAAATTTGTTTTACTTTTTTACCAGCAATTTTTAATTTATCTACACATTTTTTACTAAAACTTTTTTTCTTTTTTTTTTTTTCTATTTGTGGTTGAGGATAATACACTTGTTGATGATAACAAGGTTGATAATATGGATAAATATAATCGGAACGTCTATACTCTCGTGGTCTTGTATAAACAATTTTTTTTCGTTCTTCGCAATTATCAATAGTTTCGCCTTCTCGGCGTAAATATTGTGAATTTTCTGTTCTATATTGAGTATATTCGTTATACACATTTAATGGTGGAGGTGGGGCACTTGGTTTAATGTTATAATTTGACATTATATAAATAATATATATTTAATATTTCTCTTAAAAAACATTCCTAACTAATTTTATATTTTTCAATTCTGTTTAATTATTTAAAAAGAAATACCAGCAAAATCACTTAAATCACTTAGTTTTACTCCTTCTTAATGAATACATAAATGAATATAATGCTTAAAATTGAATTATAGTAATCTTAATCAAATTTAACTATGTGTGATTTAAGAAAAGTTTCAAATATTGAGGATATCTGTTCCTTTAATCCTGAATTTAAAAAAAGAGAAGTTATTCCAGATGATAAAAAAGATGTGTTTATTAACTTTGTTAAAGAATTATGGAAATATAATTTTGAAAATAAAAAACATTTTCTAAAAATTTTACAAAAAGTAAGGAAAAAATATAAAATGTCTCCAAGAATGTTTCAGTTATTTTATATTTATAGGGAACTTCGAAGAGAACATAATCTCGAAGAGAACTTATCGCTAGAAGAATATCTTACTACTAAAACAGTGAGACGGTTATCAGGTGTTATGGTGATCACCGTGTTATCTTCTCCTTATCCGACATATAAACTTCCAAATGGAAAAGTAAAAAAACAAAGATTTAGTTGTAAACATAATTGCTACTATTGTCCAAATGAACCAGGACAACCTCGAAGTTATCTCAAAGATGAACCAGCAGTTGCTAGAGCTAATAAAAATGAATTTGATGCGGTTAGACAATTTTATGATAGGGCAAGTACCTATTATACAATTGGTCATCCTGTTGATAAAATTGAATTACTTGTATTAGGTGGAACATGGTCTGAATATCCAGTTCAGTATCAAGAAGAGTTTATTCGAGATTTATTTTATGCAGCAAATACATTTTATGACACTACGAAACGAGGGCGATTATCGCTAACAGAAGAACAAGTTATTAATGAAAATGCTAAATGTAGAATTATTGGACTTACTCTTGAAACACGACCTGATTCTATTACACCTGAAGAAATTAAAAGATTTAGATATTATGGTTGTACTAGAGTTCAAATTGGAGTACAACATACAGATGACAATATTTTAAGAATTATTAATAGAGGATGTTATTTGGAGGATACTATTCGAGCAATCAAATTGCTAAAAGATTCATGCTATAAAATTGATATACATCTTATGCCAGATTTACCATTTAGTACCCCTCAAATTGATAATGAAATGTTTGATATGGTACTTGAATCGCCTGATTTACAAGTAGATCAATGGAAAATTTATCCATGTGAAGTAGTTCCATGGACAGTTATTAAAAAATGGCATGACAAAGGATTATATGAATCCTACGGTCAAGAAAAACTAATTGAAGTTATTCTAAATGTAAAAAAAAAAGTTCACCCTTGGATTAGATTAAATCGAGTAATCAGAGATATACCTAATCAATATATTTCAGGTGGTAATAATGTTACTAACTTAAGACAACATCTTTTAAAAATGTTAAAAGATAGAGGAGAAAAATGTAAGTGTATTCGCTGTCGGGAAGTTAAAGGTAAAAATATTGATCCCAAAGATATTAAATTATTTGTTCGAGAATATGATGCTTCTAATGGTAAAGAATATTTTATTAGTTTTGAAACAAAAGATGAGAATACTATTCTTGGATTTGTAAGATTAAGATTAATAAAAAATTCATCAGTTGATTTTATTAAACCTATTCGTAATGCGGCTCTTATCAGAGAACTACACGTTTATGGTAACATGACCTCATTATTCAAGTTTGGTAACAAGAAGAATAATAAGACTCAGCATTCTGGATTTGGAAAACGTCTAATGAAAAAAGCTGAAGAAATTGCTTTTTCACAAGGTTATAAAAAAATTGTTGTAATTTCTGGTATAGGTGTCAAAAATTATTATAGAAAATTAGGATATTATAGTGAAGGAACATATATGGTTAAATACTTTGTTTCTATTAAACAATATTTAATATATATTTTTATTTTTATTTTTATATTTATTTATAGAATAAATATAAAATAAAATTGAAATTATTTTATAATCAATAAAATCATTATAAACAAATGGAAGTTAAAGAACAAGATCAAATTAAGAAGAAAAATATTTCAGCAAAAATTTGTAAAAAAATTTTAAAAGAGGTTAATAATTTTGATAATATTTTTTTTTCACATCTTAATAAAACTAAGAATATAGACAATTCTAATAAAAAAAAAAAGGAAAAAAGAAAAAACGCTTATACAGTATTTAGTTCAAAATTCAGAAGTAAAATTAAACAAGAAAATCCAGACAAATCGTTTGGTAAAATTAGTAAAATTATTGGAAATGAATGGAATAATTTATCACCTGATGAAAAATATAAATATCGTAATGAAGCATTATTATTAAATCAAATCACTAAAGATGCGTTAAATAATGAAGAACAGATAAATGAATCTGTAAAACAGGATGATAAAGCCCAAAACATATTATTTCAAAAACGTCTTGATAAACTTGTGCAAACTTGTCATAATATTTTATTTGATATAATTATTAAAGATATTTCAAATAATCATAATATTTCTCAAGAAAATCTTGTAAAATGCATCTCTCATAAAAATAAAAAATTTAGAAAAAATGCTTATACTATTTACAGTTCTTTATATAGAAAAGAAATTAAAAAACAACATCCTGAAAAAAATTTTGGTCAAATAAGTAAAATGGTTGGTCAAATGTGGAAAAACTTATCAAATGAACAAAAAAATAAATATAAATTAGAAGCTGAAAATATTAATAAATCATTTCAATAATTTAATCAAAAAAAAAATTAATATCTATTATATTTATATATTGAGATATAATGTCAAGTAATCAAAGCCAAGAAAATAAAAATATTCAAAATTTTATTCAAGTTGTTGATAAACATATAATTGGTGGTTCTAAAAAAGGAAGGAAAAAAGTAGGAACCGAAGTATTTAAAAAATATGAAAATAATACAACTATAAATAAAATTGATGAAAATATTTGTAAACAAATGACTTTAAAACAATTAAGACGAACAGCATTATACAAAAAATTACATTATGATCCACAAAATCGTCCAGCAAGTGCTGGTAAACAAGGAGCTCGTTTTGGAAATAAATCTTATTTAAATAAAGCAGAATTATGTAAATACTTAAGTAATCCAACCAGATATGTAGAAGATTTAAATAAAAAATATAAAATATCTAAAAGAGCTGGACCAAGAGTTAGAAAAACAAGAGCAGGTGATTGTATTCCAAAAAAACGAGTCCCTGTTAAAGGAAGATGTAATAAAAATGGAGATTTTAAATTTATTGGTCAAACTAGTTCAAATACCAAATGTTGTTATAAAAAGAAACAATCAGTATCAGGCACTAATAAATCATTGAATAGAAAAAATAAAATTAAAGCAGGACAAGCACAATTGAAAAAAACTATTAATAAAACTGTTTCTAATACAGCAAAAACAAATGAAATTATTAATTATTTAGAAAAATCAGTTGGAATATCTACACAAACCGATTTAAAAAGATATATTAGTTCTGGTAAAAAATTTTTAACTAAATTAGATAAATACGATGCTAAAAATCAAGATATTCTTAAAGGAATTACATATCAATTTTTAAGAAAAACAATTGAATCTTTACTTTAAAACTTTAAAGAAATTTGTAAACATATAATTCATTAAATAAAAAATTTTTTAATAAATTATATTTTAAAATACTTACTCTGTTTGTTGAATATCTTCTGATGTTTGTTGAATATCTTCTGATGTTTGTTGAGGTTCTTCTTCATTTTTCTGCAAAGTAGATACATCAAAATCAATACTACTTATAATTTTTTCTGTTAGTTTATCTCTATCTGCTCCTTCTAATTTAGCAAATGCTTTTCCTTGTTTCATAAAAATAAAAGTTGGTAATGAGCTAATACTAAAAAAATCCATAAGTTCTTCACCATCATTAGCATCTATTGCCAAAAATATACAATCTTTATATTGTATAGATAATTCGTTATAAAATGGTTTTATACTTTTACATGGCATACACCAAGTTGCAGAAAAATCCATTACAATTAAATTAAGTGGAAATTTCTTAGCAATTTTTTCTAATTCATCTATTTCAGTAATTTCAACTACACGAGAGGAAGAGGATGACATTTTTTGTTACTTGTTATAATATAATATTATTATATTATATTTTTAACATACATCAATTATAATTTTGTTTTAATTATATCGTGTTGTTATATCACCAAACCAATCTGATTTATATTCATCACAATTTACTATTATACTTTTTGTTTGAGTATATTCATGATATGAGTCAATTCCATTTTCCCTTCCTATTCCACTTTCTTTAGTTAAACCACCCCAAGGTGATGAAGGATCATTTTTATGATGATCATTTATCCAAATTATTCCAGAATCAATTTTTTGAGCAACTGAATGTGCAACTGATAAATTACTTGTCCATATTGAACAACCTAAACCATATTTAGTACTATTAGCTAATTTAATAGCTTCTTCTTTATTTTTAAACGAACAAATTGACACTACTGGCCCAAAAAGTTCTGTATGGAATATTATATTTGAATGCTCTGCTACAATAACAGTTGGTTCATAATAATTACCTTCAGATAATTTCTCATATTTTCTTCCACCACATAATAATTTTCCACCTTGTTTTATTGATTTATTTACTATTTCATCAATATAATTTAATTGTTTAGCAGTAATTACTGGTCCTAAATGTGTTTTTTCATCAAATGGATCTCCTAATTTCAAATTCTTTGCTTTTTTTACAAATTTGAAAATAAATTCATTTAAAATATTTTCTTCAACTAAAATACGAGTCCCCGCTATACAAGTTTGACCTGATGCTATAAATGTACCAAATAATGTTCCATTTACAACATTATCCAAATTTATATCATTAAATACAATCATTGGCGATTTACCACCCAATTCAGCTATATATCCACATAAATTTTCACCAACTATTTTACCTATTTTTCTTCCAGTTTCTGGACCACCTGTAAAATCCACTTTTGATATTAAATCATTTTTAATTAAATGACTACCAGTTTCACCATCTCCTAAAACAACATTGAAAATACCATTTGGTAATCCAGCATCTGTACAAATTTGAGCCAATTCTATTATTGAATTTGGAGCTAATTCAGAAGGTTTAACTATTACTGAATTACCAGCAGCCAATGCTGGTGCCAATTTTTTTACTGTTATTAATAATGGATGATTCCAAGGTGTAATCTGACATACTACACCTAATGGAACTCTTTTAACATAATTTAGATAATTACCACTAAAAGGTTTTACCGAATCTTCATGAACTCGGATTAAAGAACTATAATATTCAAACCATTCAGGCAATCGTGATAATTGTAATCTCATTTCTCGTAATGGACGACCAATTTGTTCAGTTTCTAATTTCGCTAACCTATCAATATTATTTCCTAATAAATCTGCAATTTTTCTTAAAACTTTAGATCTAAATCTAAAATCGTTTGACCAAATACCAGATTTATAAGCATTATAACTATTTTCAACTAAATCATTCACATCTTGTTCATTACATTTTATAAACTCTGAAACTTTCTGGTTATTTACTGGAGAAATAACAGAAATTGTTTTCTGATTTTGTAATAATTTTATTATTTTTTTGCCATTCTTAAAAGCACCTATCATATTTTTTTACATTTAATTATAAATATAAATTTATTCTTAATTAAGCAATTTATTGTAATTAAATATAAAAAAATGATTAATTGCCGTCAATTTCTTACACAAAATAATAAACTTAGTTTAAATTTTATTGGATTAGGTAAAATGGGTAACACAATATGTAATAATTTAATTCATAAAGATTACTCATTATTAGGTTATGATCCATATACTACACAAGATGTTAAAATTAAAACTACCAATAATTTACTTGATTTTACTAAAAATCAAAGTATTATATTTTCATCATTACCAAATGATAAAGTTGTTACAGAAATTTTTATTAATCAATCTTTAGCAAATTTTTTGAAACCGAATTCAATACATGTTAGTCTATCTACTATATCACCTGATTTATCAAAACGTTTACAGAAAATACATTCTGAAAATTCCTGTCATTTTATTTCAGCACCCATTTTTGCAAGACCAGACGGATTAGCTAAAAAAGAAGCATATATACCAATCGCAGGAAATCCTGAAGTTGTATCTATTATTAAACCAATATTAGAAAAAACTTCAACTAAAGTAATATATTTTGGAAAAGAACCAGAAAAAGCAAATGTTGTTAAATTATGTGGTAACTTTTTAATATGCTCCGCAATTGAATCTATGAGTGAAGCCTTTAATTTAGCAGAATCATATGATATTGATAGAGTAGAATTACATAAAATGTTATCCGAAACAATATTTAATTGTTTGATTTATAAAGGTTATGGAAATAGAGTATCAAAACATGATCATACCCCTTATGAAAATGCTCACTTTTCTTTAGATCTTGGTCATAAAGATATGATTTTGACTAAAAATGCAGCTAAAGATACAAATATTAAAATGCCTGTATTAGATATTTTAGATAACAAATTTAAAAAAGCAAAAGAAAAAAAACTAAATAAATTAGATTGGTCTGCTATTTCACTCATTTAAAGATATTTTCTTTTCTATTAAATTAAAAATATCAAATGCTCTATTTTCTAATGAATTATTATTTATTGAAGTTAATATTTTTTTTTTATCCTTATTTATAACTCTATAAATATGAATAATTATATAATGATAATGTTTCAGTCTTTCATCATTTAACATTATATGTAAAAATGATAATGATGTCGTATTCCATATACTAAAATCATAAGTATTATCTATTTTTTCAATCTCTTTTAATTGTTCTATCGTACTTTTTAAACTTAAATTCTGATAACAAGTTAAACACATTAATTATTTATTTATTTATATATTATATATAAATTAAATGGTTAAAAGAATTACAACTAAAGTATTAGATGGACGAACAAAAAGTTTATCAAGAAAATTTAATCAACTTTCAAAAATAATTACAGACGAAATGGATGATATGGGTTCATTTGAATTATTAACTAAATACTACATTAAACCAACTTTTTGGATTGATTGTTCTATTAAATGCTGTATCACTTATTTTACTACATATCTTATATCCAGACTTATTGGTAATGGATTTAAAGCTATCTCAGAGACTATAAACTCAAATCCTATCCCAAAAAAAAATAGTGATAATGAAATTATTGGATATGAGAATATTGTTATTTGGAAAAATTTAATTGAAATGTTTTTCTTAATTTGGGTAACAATGATGTTTAAACATATCTGGAAAAAATTTCTTAAAGAAATATTTGATAAATTTGATTTCTTTGATACTGAGTTATCAACTACATCTTGGGGTGTTGCTTCATGGGGGGTCAGTTTAGGTTTATTTTTAGCTAGTGGGAGACTTAAGTTATTATTTAAAGCATTAATATGGAAAGTATTTAACCATATTATTTAAATGATTAAAATTGAATATCTTATTAGTTATGGTAACTAAAAATGTTTCAGTTAGTGAAATTATTTGGATTATACCTAGAACATGTTCTTGAAAATTTATGGAGAAAGGAAATTCAAGATGATATAACTGATGATAAATTAGATGAAATAAAATATCATTATATTTACTATCCTTTTTTAAAATCTTTTAAAAATTTTAAAAAAGATATTAAAAAGTGTGGTTGTTTGGATGACACTAATATAAAAATAGATACAAATAAATTATCTAATACAATTAAAGAAATTGTATTAACTTGTAGAAAAATGATTGAAGATATTATCAAAGACAAATTAAATAAAAATATTACTGAATATGAATTATATGAATATTATGAAAAATATATTGATATGGATAGTTTTGGTGATATTATTCAAGATTATGAACTTTTCGGTGATGAAGTATCTGAATAAATATGTTATGATATCGAATATAAATTAAAATCGATTTTTAATATATCTATACATATTCTATCAAACTTATTTCACAATGTACAATTTACCCCAAATTACACGCGCTTCCCAGCGAACTGATATTGGAAAGAAGAAATTTACTGCAGAATGTTTAAAATGCCGTTTTGGTTCTGATGTTGCGTCAGAACTTAAACCATTTATGGATTGTTCTCCTGAACAAGTCTATGATGCTGCTGTAAATGTTGTTCGCAAAAAATGTATTAAGGTAGTAAACTTGAGATATGCTGAAGAACTTTTTGACGATTTTTGCTATCAGTTTGGAATCCATCAAAGTGAAAATCGCGGATTTATTCGCCAATGGAATTAAATAATAGAAAACAATTGTAAATCTTGTTTACTTTTGTTGTTGAATTATATTCTTTAGGGACTGAATTTATATTTTTTCGAATTGATAATTTTTAGGATTTTTTAATAAAGTTATTTTCATAGTATCAGCCCAAACTTGTTTCTTTTGTTCTTCACCTAATTTATCAAATGCGGTGGAAGATGGAGAAACATTCATTTCAATTAACCAAGGTTTTAAATTATTATCAATAATAATATCTATACCAAACAATCCAACTTTAATATTATTATTTAATTTTGATAAAGTACATATTTTTTCTTTTAAAGTATTTGTTGTCTTTTTTAATAAAGATTTAATATCATTAAATATTTTTTTTGAATTAATTTTTTTTTTCTTAAAATATTTTTTTAATTGTACCAAATTACGAGGATGCTTGTCTAAAAAAGCTCGCACATCTACTAATGAAATTGTATTAAACCAATATGCATTTGCTACAATATTTTCATAAGTTAAATTATTTTCATTATAAATTTCTTTTCCGTAAAATACACTTCCTTGTTTATGAATATAAATATCTTTTATTCCTTTTTTACACTTTATAAACAAAAAAAGACGAAGTTTAAAAACTCTATTCTTAATTAATAAAGGTTTAATAAATTGTTGAATTATTGTTATTGGATATGTAGCTTTTTTATCAACAACTTTATTTTTAATTTTTTGTAAATCTTTATAAACAAAAATACCTTGAGCATTTTCTTCTTCTGTTTTTAAAATATAAGAATCACCTTGTTTATATTCTTTTTCAAAAAATGTCCATTCATTATTAAATATAGAATAACTTGGTGGCATTATTTTACTTGCTTTATCTCTCCCTAATTTTTCAACTAAAGCTTCCCATAATTTATTTTTACGATTTAAATAATCAACTCCTGGAATAACATTTAATATCATATTTGGACGATGATGTTTACTAATAAATTTTGATAATTCATCATCGGAATACCAGTATGGAATATAATAAGTACAATTTTTTGGATCTGTTGTATATTCTATATTCATTTTTGTAAAAAATTTTTTTAATCGATCATTAATTTCTTCTTTAGAAGATTTACAATATTTTAATTTTCGTTGTTTAATTTCATCACTTTCTGTATTTGTCATTTCAGTAGCTACATTTTCTGGTTTAATATTAAAAAAAGCTTCTGCACCACATTGGGAAAATGGTTCAATATAAAATGTTAATCTTTCCTCTTTTTCTGGAAAATTTATATAAATAATTATTAATACAACCATCATTGTATATAAGAAAATTAGAGACTTTGTCGTCATAACTATTACTTTAAACAAAGATTTTTACTTTGAAAAAATTAATTTATATTACAATCAAATTTAACCATTTCTTTTACTAACTCTGAAAATGAATATTCTCTTTCCCATTTTAATTCTCTTCTTGCTTTACTTGGATCACTTAATAAAATATCTACTTCCGCAGGTCTATAATATTTTGGATTAACCTTTATTAAAATTTGTTCATTTTCTTCATTGATACCAACTTCATTTATTCCAGAACCTATCCATTTTATATTAATATTTACAATTTTAAATGCTTCTTCCACAAATTCTCTTACTGAATGACATTCTCCTGAACCAATTACATAATCATCTGGTTTTTCTTGTTGGAGAATTAACCACATTGCTTTAACAGCATCCTTCGCATGAAACCAATCCCGTTTAGAATTTAAATTACCTAATTCTATATATTCAATCTCTCCTTTTAAAATTTGATTAATACCTCTTGTAATTTTTCTAGTAACAAAAGTTCCTTTTCGCCTAATACTCTCATGATTAAATAGGATTCCCGAACAATTAAACATATCATATGATTCTCTATAATTTTTCATTATCCAAAAAGCATACAATTTTGCTACACCATATGGAGAACGAGGATAAAATGGAGTTTTTTCTGTTTGGGGGATTTCTTGCACTTTACCATATAATTCAGAAGTAGCAGCATTATATACTCTTACTTTACTTTTCATATTACTAGCAATTATACCATCTAATAAATACAGGGTTCCTAATGCATTAACTTGACTTGAATAACCAGCCAACTCAAATGATACTTTTACATGACTTTGAGCAGCTAAATGATATATCTCTAAAATAGAATTATCTTCCATTTCATTTTTAATTTTATTCAAAACTGATAGAATATTACAAGGATCAGTAATATCACCATAAAATAATTCTAATTTATCAAAAATATGGTCTATTCGTTGTGTATTAAAATTTGATGCTCTTCTTATAATTCCATAAACCTTATACCCTTTTTCAAGTAAAAATTCAGATAAATATGAACCATCTTGCCCAGAAATTCCTGTAATAAATGCGTATTTATTCATTTTTTATTAATATTATAAAATTAATCTTAATTAGATAAATTTTATATTATTTAATAACACACTTTTTATATAAATATTGTTGTTTATGCATTGACTTCTACAATCTTGACTTCTTTGATAAAATGTGGAGATAAATAAGTTTGGAGATTAAAGTAAGAAAGAGGAACTTTTGGGTTAAGAAGTTTTCTGAGTTGAGTAGCATGTTTACTTCTTTTATCTGATTTTGGTAGAGTAGTATTAATAAATCGATTATCAATCTTTTCAATACCATCTTTACCGGGTCTCATCATACCTTGAAGACTATGTTCTTTAATAAAAGCATTAATTCTACGAGTGACATCAGTTCTTGGAAGATAAGTTCCATTATCTACTTTTAAAAATTTAGCAAGTTCGTTAGTAATTTTAGTTGGTTTATTGAAACCACTTGGATTTGTTTTTTGATTTCCACCTCGTCGTTTTCCACCTTTTGGACGTCTGTTTAAAGCTCTAATTCTCTTGTTTACTCTTTTGTGAAGAGCTTTGAAAGAACTGAGAACTCCGCGAGTATCAGCTACAAGAGACTTAATAGAATTGACACTATTGTTAAATTCAAGATCAATTTTGACATCTTCATCTTCGACAAGAATTTTAGCTATAGATTTTACCATTTTTTCAACTTCTTTTTCTTTAGGTGTAGATTCAACAGCAACTGGGGTTTCAACAACAGCTGGGGTTTCAACAACAGCTGGAGTTTCAACAACAGCTGGGGTTTCAACAACAGCTGGGGTTTCAACAACAGCTGGAGCAATTTTTGTTTTAGTTTTACGAGTTCTAGTCTTACGAGAACTTGTTTTTTTTCCACTGGTTTTAGATGATTTAGATTTTGGCATGATTTATAATATTATTATATACTTTAATAAGTTAGATTGAACGCAGTTATAAAATATAAAGCATCTATTTTCTTATATATATTAAGTCTATCTTATTAATAAATTTTTTATTTAATATAATGAAAAATTTATATTAAAATCACATAATTGGATATAATTATTTAAAATTATATAACACTATAAATCATCTTAAATAGTTTTATTTTGATAATAATAACATATTTTTGTATAATTCTATAATAGATTTAGATTTTTATAAAAAAAGAATATTATTATCGTGCGTTTAATTCAAATGTGCGGTTAAATATACTTAAAATTTTGAATATACAATAATACATTAAGCTTAAATGCCACGTAAAAAAGCAATTAATAAAAAATATACTAATGATCCAAAAAATAAAAAAAAAGGAATGAACAAAACATCCTCTAATAAACCAATTAGAAGAATTACCAAAAGAAACTGTAAACAAGATCTATTAATGCAATCATTAATTAACTTTTTTTCTACAAAAAAAAATATGAATGTTATATTGCCTATTATTAATGGAAAATCAAAAATATCATTACGATTAATTGATTGGTTTGTTACTAATTATTGTAAAAAAAATACTGTGAGATATTACATTAAAGATTCATCAGGATCAAGAAAACAATTTGATGTTCATTTAAATTATAAAACTCAACTAAAGTCTTTTTCAAAGAAACAATTCGACCCATTCCGTCGAGATGAGAGGATAGAGTTCGAATACAACCGCGATGAAAAACTTACTTTAATAACAACTGTCGGACAATTAAATTTTTTTAGATGGGTCATTAAAAGTAATATTTTAGATTATATTACTAAAAATTTAGGAAATATTGAAAAAGATATGAATTCTATAACCAGAAAAAATAGAATAAAATATATTAATCTCAAAAATAAACCAAAAAAAAAAAATGGAACAGGAATTACAATAGCTCAGAGAAAAAGAAGACAATTATGTGTATCAGCAACAAAATCTATTAGCAAACATGTTGCAACAATTACTGTTAATTTTAACTAAAATTACTAATACAATTAATAGTATTTTAAATTTGAAAAATACTTAAAATACTATCATTATTAATATTTATAAATAATGTTTAAATTATTTTTAGAAAATGATACACATTATAATCAATTAAATGACATTCAACCTGATGTAGAAAATCAAATTGAAAATTCAGAAGATTCCCAACAAACAGACGAATTAGCAATTTGTAGAATTTGTCTTGATACGAATGATCATCATGATATGATCTGTCCTTGTAGATGTGACGGAACTATGAAATTTGTACATAGAACATGTCTTCAGAAATGGCGAACAATTGATATTCAATCTCCAAATTTTAATCGCTGTAATTTATGTTTATATGAATATATTGTTAATGATACAACATCTTGTTGTGAAAAATGTTGGATTTATATATGTACCTTTATTGTAACTAATTTATTATTACTTTTTATTAGTATTCAAATCACATTATGGGGATTACAGGTAATGTTTGAACATATCGATCATAAAGGCGATTTTTTTCAAAATTATTTTAATATTAAACTATCAAGCCCATCAGTTGAGTGGTATATACTTAGTGGATTTACATTGGTAATATCATTTATATGTATTATCATTATTCATGACCTTTTTATTTACATCAAATTTAAACCTGATAATTATTTTACAGATTATGCTGATGGAGGAATTATTAGATTAATTTGTTTTATTTTTATTGATTTAATGCTTTTTTTTCAATATGTTTTTATGTACATTGATTCTATAGTTTTAGTTATTATATTACATAAAATATTTAAACATATGCTTGAAAGATTTTACAGTATTGATATAGGTAGAACATCATATGTTTACGATTTACGTGATGTACATATTCAAGAACTAGAAGAACAAGAAGAAGAACAAGAAGAACAAGAAGAAGAACAAGAAGAACAAGAAGAACAAGAAGAAGAAAAAAATGATGAATTATTATCAATATCTCAATAACAAAATAAAATTATAAAATTGATTTTTGTTTTAAACATTTAAATATATTGTTAAAATATAGGCATAATGAAAAATAAAATAATGAATTTAAAAAAAAATAATAAATATCATTTACATCCAATGAATTATCAAACAAATCCAAGAAATAGAACTATTACAAAACAAGATATTAGAAATTTGTTATCCAAACTTGAAATTTATGATGAAATTAAAGACATATCATTATATCAGCGTGCATTAACACATAAATCTTATATTAATCCAAATAATTTTCTATCAACGAATCATATAAATAAAAATACTAAAAATAATGTTCCATATCAAAAAAAATCAAATGAAAGACTTGAATTTTTAGGTGACTCTATTATTGGACATATCATTTGTGAATATTTATATGATCGATACCCAGATAAAGATGAAGGGTTTCTTACAAAACTTAAAACAAGATTAGTTGATAGAAAATCTTTAGCTAATTTTTCTAAATTTATTAACATTTCAAAATACATATTGATATCAAACCATATGGAAAATATACATGGAAGAAATACTGATAAAATTCTTGAAGATGTATTTGAAGCATTTACTTGTGCATTATATAAAGATCTTGGTTTTATGATTACCGAAAAATTCATTATTGCAGTTTTGGAAAATACTACTGATTTCGCAAAACTACTATATATCGATGTTAATTTTAAAGACAGATTATTACGTTTTTTTCAAAAACAAGGTTGGGAACCGCCTTATTATACATCCGGTGATACAATTGGTCCATCTCATAAAAGAACTTTTACTATGTATGCTAATAGAGTTGTATATGATAAAAGTAATGGTAATAAAAAAATTATAGAACAAACAATTTTTGGAGTTGGAGTAGCTTCTTCTAAAAAGGAAGCTGAACAAATAGCTTCTAAAGAAGCACTTAAAGAATTTAATCATTTAAATGAAGATGAATATTAACTTTTAAAACATTGAGATGGATTAGTTTGAAATGTGAAACAACTTGAATCAAATTTATATACTTGATTTTCTACTTTTTTAACATCAGGTGCTTTTACTACTATACAATTACGATTTTTACAAGTTCTTCTAAATAACATTGCTAAACCAAAACCCCAAATTATTGAAATTAATACACTTCCAAATTCAGTCTTCATTAATGTTATTAAATTACTAATTATACCCATTATATAACTTTTATTATATTAATTAAATAGATATTATTTTCATTATATATAATTTATTACTTTTCGCACCATTAAAAATAATTATTTGAATCTTTTTTTATTATATGATTTTATAAATTATTAAATTATTATTAATTCAATAATTTATAAATTCAGTTCGTTTTATTATTAATAGATATTTATGATATTCAAATATATAAGAATGTCAAAATCTACGCCAATTAGTTCCTTACCTGATGAAAATAATGATCTCGTTCAACAAGTTCTTGATGAAGTTGAATTAAGTAAACAAGAATCTGAAAGAGGATATAGTAATCAACCATCTAATATGCCTTATATGCCACCAATTCAAACTGAACAAAATATGGGACAAAATATGATGGGACAAAATATGATGGGACAAAATATGATGGGGCAAAATATGATGGGGCAATTTCCTATGCAAAATAATTTACCATTTATGCAACAACCGATTCCTACAGAAATGACAAATTTTATGAAACCTGAAACATCAGATGATAGTGAAAATTTATTTCTTGGATTTACAATGTCTCATCTTAAAAATACGATAGTCGTACTCATACTTTTTATTATTTTACATTTACCTTTTCTTACTTCCTTTATGGGAAAATATTTATCATTTATGATAAATATAGAAACAGGAAATATTACTATTATAGGAGTCCTTATTAAAGCATTAATATGTACTATAATTTTTCTAATTGCCACCAGATTCCTTTAAATTAACAATTATGTCGGTATACCCTTTGTTCAATAAAATAGAAACTCGATGAACGCCATCGATTATTATATACCTTCCATTTTTTGAAATACATTTTATTGTTCCTTTTTTATTTATATCAAAATTTTTTATTAAATTATCAAATATATCAAATCCGTGCTCTAATCCATAACCGGCATAAATTCCGGCCAATTTCATATAATTTATATACTCATCCTTATTACCATTAACATATTTATAATGTGGCGAGTCTTTTACCTTACACATTATATGTTTGACTGAACTATAATCACAACAATCACACTTTATATATTTACTGCTTTCATTTAATACTCTCTTGTCTCTAACTAATATCACTAATTTACAATAAAGTTCCTCTAAAATTATTTTTCGTAAAACCATTCTTTATATACTATTTATTCTTTACTTTTTAATTTTGTTCCATTTTAATAAGCATTTTAGAAAATAAAGCAAATGTTTTCAATTGATCATAACATTTTAATTGAGTACTATTGTTTGCTAAAACATAAAATACTTTAAAATCCTTAATATTGACCACACTCTCTTCTGGTTTAATAGCATAAGGATTCATTAATACACCAATAACAGAATCTATTTTCTTTTTTTGCCAAGTCTTTAAATGAGTATTTTTAGCATCGTTACTTAGACCATTCAATTGATCTATCGATTCTTCATTATCTATTTTGTTATTATAGTCTTTTATATCTGGAGTAAATTCTGTAACTGGGAAAAGTGGATTTGGATCATATAAGTTTTGAATATAGTTAATTACCTCTTTATGCATCACTGATCTTCTGCCAGAGTTGCTAACAAATTGTTTTATATTTTCTTCTATTTTTATTAAATTAGCTACAAACGATTTATCATTTATATCAGTTGTTTCTTTATCTAAACCATATACCTTACACATTTCTTTTTGAGGTGAATTAAGAACTTTCTCTTTTCGTGATTGATAACCCATAGGATATACTAACTTACCAATATCTGGTATTCTTTCATTGTTATATTGCCAAGGAACGATTCCATCATCTTCTGTAATGTCTGAATATTTGAGACCAGAAAGTTCAGAACACTTTTTCAAAATACCTGAAATATTTTGATCAATATACCAAGATTCCATTGATAGTGTTACATATCTTTTAAAAGCATCCCTTGAATAATATTTATATGATTTATTAATAAAAAATGGATCATCTAAATTCCTTATTTCCTCTTCACATTTTTTTTTCAATTTTTCTGTACCAAATATACTACTTTCATTAAATAATATATCTTTCCAAAATCCAGCAGAATTATCTTTATATTTTTCAAGAAACTTTTCAAATCTTTCTAATAATTTCAAATTTTTTCCCGATAAATCTTTCTTCCCATTATTCCTTAATCTAATTTTCGTATCATTAAGCCACTTTTCTGTAGCAATTTTATTACTATATTTGTGCTTATTACTTGAACTTCCGGGTCCATAATAATACCAATAAAACCTTCCTTCTTTATACACCATATAATCCGCATATAATTCTTTAACAGGTGCCAATCCTTCTTCCTTAATCAATATATCAAATTTTTTAAATAAAGATTCTTTTGTTTTGGGGTCAAAATTACCAAATATTTGTTTAGGACTCTCATCAGAACCAGTTTTCATTATACTTGGTCGTAAAATACCAGTTAAATCTGCCGAGTACGATAATAATTCAATCAATAAATCATATTTCATTTCATTATCTCTTAAATTTTGGCGAAGAGTATTTATTGGAGTTTTAACTTCTGCATCTCTTTGGCCACAAAATTGAATGATTTTAAGTATTAACCAAACTGCTAAACGCATTGTTTTACTTTCAATAACTGGAGTATCTGTCCCAACTGGGGTACCTGTATTACTTGAAGATTTTCTTTTTTTTGCTCCTCTTTTTCTTATTCTCTTCGCCCTGTTGTCCCGTTGACTGCTTGGGGATACTGCTGTAAGACTCCCTTTATATACAATAGCACCACCACCTTGTACTTGTTTAAAAACTGGTCTAATTTGACTTGTTTCAAACATAACTTTGGCTGACATATTATTATATTTATCATTTTTGTTATTTTGCTCTGAATTTAAGAAATTGGAAAATACTTTATTTTCATATAAACCAGTAAATTGTTTAGAATAAGATTGTAAATTACTTTGTAGAAGTTCAAATTCAAATCCATTATCTGGATCAAGAGAAACATATTCTCCTAATAAAACACCATCTATTCTTTGATTTTGAATATATTCATAAAACAATTTAAATAAATTGGATATTCTTTCTGTTTCGTTGTTAAATTCTTGTTCTGATTTATTAATACTTTCTAAATAGTTTTTTTTTTGTACATCATCCATATCTATCCTACTAGTCCCAGCACCAAGTAATATATTAAAAGCAGTCAAAATACCAGCTGAATTAAAAATACCCGCAAATAATGGATTTACAAGAGTAGCATTTAAAAGACAATATTTCCATGTATTATTCGCATCTAAATCCTCTCCTGACTCTAATTTATCATAAAACAGAATATCTGTATTTTTTTTAACATAAGATTCAACCAAATTTTCAGCACCTGGTGTATCATCTATAATTAGAGGTGTTTTTGCACCATTTTCAAATTCAAATACAAAATCATAAACAAGTTTAGCACGAGAACTATTAGGATTATTCACTGTTTTATTTACTCTTGCTGGATATCCACCAGTTGGAGATTTTCTATTTGCTTCTATAGTCCCTATAAATTTTGTAAAATTTTTAAGAATATTTTCTTTTTCTTTTACAGGTATTGCCCTGAAATAATCACCAACTACAGATTGACCTGTTCCTTTAGTATATCTAAATACATTATTATCTGGTTTTTCATAAAATGTATGAATTGATTTAATATATTCTGGAATATGAATACCTTTACGAGGAAGAACTGGTTCATCAGTATCTAAAGCGATTGAATGATGTTTTTTTTCACTTCCAAAAGTTTTTCTCATATTATAATGAAGAATTGTTTGATCAATATTATTATAATTTTTCCAAGTATCACTATATGGTAATCCCATTCCATATAATTCATAAACACGAAGTTGTAAATTTTTGAATGATTTAGAATTAGCACTAATTCTTGCTACAGTTGCTTGTAATAAACCATTAATATCTGGATTTCCAAATAGTGTAAATGATTTACCAACACCACTATATCCATATGTAACTAAATATGTACCAATATTTTGAATTATCAATTTATCTAATAACATATAAAGTGACATGTTATCATTATCAGAAAATTCTGGTCTCCAAAATACTTCTTTAAATTGAAGTGTAGTACTGGGATCACTTAAATCTTTTAATTTTTGTTTTAAATTACTGTCTTTTTTCAAAGCATCTCCCTTAAAATGCCCACACTTCGTTAAATCGATCTGTAAAATACCTGGTTTTCCATCAGTAATCTCTGGATTTTTTTCAAACCATTGAATATAATCATTCGGTTTAACTCTTGAACATAAAAATGTATTCATTGGTTTATTACTTGTTCCAGTATTTGTTTTTTGCCAATGTATAACATTTTTTTGTTTTTCGAGATCTACTGGCATCTTGGCTGTTTTACATTCCTCTTGAACTGCTTCAAAATTTTGCTGAGCTTCTCTCAAATTTTGGTTTTTGCTTGGGTTTCTACCAATATCGTTTATTCTTGCATAAATAGAAACTGGTTTTCTTGTTAAAATTAAATATTCATCTAAAAATTTTCTAATTACAAAAAATTCTGTGAATAATATTTGTAAATCATTTCCACCACTACGTACAATTTTGAATGAATCTGTTGCATTAACATACTCACTGTTTTTTAATTTAGAAAAAAGTTTTTGGTAACGTATTATCATAAGATAATGATTTTCGTATAAACTTTTCAATGATTTAATTAAATCAATTATATCTTTTTCTTCCATATGAGACATTCTTAAACTTAAGGCTTTTTTTTTGGCTGTATCTTCCCATTTCAAGTCGATTACATAATCGGGATTATCAAAAAATTCTAATAATTTTTTTTTTATACCTCCTTTTTCTGCTTTTATATTTTCAAGTAGATTATTTTGACCCTTGTAGTCATTTTTCTTGTCATCAAGTTCATTGAGTAAAATATTTAATTCCTTATATAATTCATCATCCATATCTTTCAATCCAAATAGTTTCCATTGTTCCAATATACTTTTCAATATACTTTCATAATTAGACATTTCACCCACACTAAAATTGTAAGTTGTAGTATCACTATCACTTACATTCACTTTATCGCCATTAAATTTTTCAATATTTTTAGTAACAAAATTAATATATTTATTAACGTTTTCAACTGTCACTTTATATTTCTGTAATATTGCTGCTTGACCCTGCAATTTAGCAGTTTGCCCCTGCAATTTAGCAGTTTGCCCCTTTTTGTTTATTTTTTCACGTTCTTTTCGTGCGTTTTTCTCTCGTCTAGATTCAGTACCACCACCTACCATTGACTTATTTAAATTATTTATTAAATTATCTACTATTTTATTAACTTTTTGTTTATATTTATACTTTTGTAAATTTAATTTTTTTATACTACCACCTTGCGTAAATACAACTTTATTATATAATTCATTTGCTGCTGAACTTCTACGACCACCACCTTGTGATTTGGCGAGTCTTATCATCTCGGAATTATCAATAATTTTATCAACATCAAGACTATTTTGATAATTTTCATGTGCTGTATCCAAATCTCCAGTTATTTTTTTTAATAAACTTGTATTAATTACTTTAATTTCTGCCAATACTTTTTCTATTTTGTCTCCACTAATTCCTTTAGCCGCTTTTCCTGAATATGCTAATAATTTATTTATTGCAGCCTCATCCATATCTACTGATAATTCCAAAGATGCCGACTCTGGTTCTACTGCTGCTGCTGCTTCACGTTTTTTCGCGGCATTGCTGCTTAGCTTGTCTGCTGCTGCTTTGTCTGCTGCTGCTTTGTTTGCTGCTGCTTTGTCTGCTGCTGCTTTGTCTGCTGCTGCTTTGTCTGCTGCTGCTTTGTTTGCTGCTGCTTTGTCTGCTGCTGCTTTGTTTGCTGCTGCTTTGTTTGCTGCTGCTTTGTTTGCTGCTGCTTTGTTTGCTACGACTTTTTCTGCTGCTGCTTTGTTTGCTGCTGCTTTGTTTGCTGCTGCTTTGTTTGCTGCTGCTTTGCTTTCTTTTTCAAGCTTTTCCTTTTCAATCCTTTCTTTTTGTTTTATCTTAACTTTTAATATTTTTTCTTGTTCGCTTATGAAATCTTTTATACGTTGATTATCAGGAAATGTCTCCAAATTTCCTTTTAATTTTAAAAGTTCTTCGTCAAAATCCTTTATTCTAATATTTAAAGTTTCTATATCTG
>Ga0310345_10001930_pt1 | contig 21874 bp, 21 predicted proteins | sample HC15DNA20500_MG_FD_204667 | JGI IMG/M metagenome (GOLD analysis project Ga0310345, IMG submission 204667) | Marine microbial communities from station ALOHA, North Pacific Subtropical Gyre - HC15-DNA-20-500_MG | ecosystem: Environmental > Aquatic > Marine > Oceanic | place: Pacific Ocean: North...
TCGGAGAGCTGCGACCAGCTCTGGATGTCGTTGGACAGGGGCACCTTCTCGGGCAGCCAGAAATTGGCGGTCAGGCGGTTCCAGATCTCGAGATCCTTGTCGTCCTGCAGGCGGTTCCAGTTGATGGCGGCCGGGACGGGGCGGGGGCCGGACAGGTCCTTGCGGGGGTCGGGCAGGTCTTTCATGGCGGATCCTTGCGGGTTCGGGCGTGGGGCAGGGGGGATAGAGGAGGACAGGAGAGGAGGCGGGCGGGCCGCCTCACAGGGTGCAGGACACGCAGCCCTCCACCTCGGTGCCTTCCAGCGCGGCCTGGCGCAGGCGGATGTAGTAGATCGTCTTGATCCCCTTCTTCCAGGCGTGGATCTGGGCGCGGTTGATGTCGCGGGTCGAGGCCTCGGCCGGGAAGAACAGCGTCAGGGACAGCCCCTGGTCCACATGTTCCGTCGCCGCGGCATAGGTGTCGATGATGGCCTCCGGCCCGATCTCGTAGGCGTCGCGGTAATAGGCGAGGTTGTCGTTCGTCATGTAGGGGGCGGGGTAGTAAACGCGGCCGATCTTGCCCTCCTTGCGGATCTCGACCCTGGCGGTGACCGGGTGGATCGAGGAGGTGGCGTAGTTGATGTAGCTGATCGACCCGGTGGGCGGCACCGCCTGGAGGTTGCGGTTGTAGAGCCCGTGCACCATCACCTGCGCCTTCAGCGCGGCCCAGTCCTCCGGGCCGGGCAGCGTGATGCCGAAACGCTCGAACAGGGCCGCCACTTCGGGCAGGACGGGCCGCCAGCTGCGCGTGGTGTAGCGGTCGAAGAAGCGGCCGTCGGCATAGGCGGACTCGGCGAAGCCCTTGAACGTCCTGCCCCTCTCCCGGGCCAGCGCGCAGGAGGCGGTCAGGGCGTGGAACAGGATCGCGGCGAAATAGACGCTGGTGAACTCCACCCCCTCGGGGCTGCCGTAATGGACGTGCTCCCGGGCGAGGAAGCCGTGCAGGTTCATCTGGCCCAGCCCGATCGCGTGGCTTTCCTCGTTGCCCTTGCGGATCGACGGCACGGAGTCGATGGCCGACATCTCGCTCACCGCGTTGAGCGCCCGGACCGCGGTATCGACCGAGCCGCCGAGGTCGCCGCCATCCATCGCGCGGGCGATGTTCATGGAGCCGAGATTGCAGGAGATGTCCGTGCCAATGGTGGCATAGGAGAGATCCGCGTTGAACTCGGAGGCCTCGTTGACCTGCAGGATCTCGGAACAGAGGTTCGACATGGCGATGCGGCCCTTGATCGGGTTGGCGCGGTTCACGCTGTCCTCGAACATGATGTAGGGATAGCCGCTCTCGAACTGGATCTCGGCCAGCGTCTGGAAGAAGGCGCGGGCGTTGATCTTGGTCTTGCGGATGCGCGGGTCGTCCACCATCTCGGCATATTTCTCGGTGACCGAGATGTCCGAGAAGGCGCAGCCGTAGACCTTCTCCACGTCGTGGGGCGAGAACAGGTACATGTCCTCGTTCCGCTTCGCGAGCTCGAAGGTCACGTCGGGGATCACCACGCCCAGGGACAGCGTCTTGATGCGGACCTTCTCGTCCGCGTTCTCGCGCTTGGTGTCGAGAAAGCGCAGGATGTCGGGGTGATGGGCGTTGAGATAGACCGCCCCCGCCCCCTGCCGCGCGCCCAGCTGGTTGGCGTAGGAAAAGGAATCCTCCAGCAGCTTCATCACCGGGATCACCCCCGAGGACTGGTTCTCGATCCCCTTGATGGGCGCGCCGTGCTCGCGGATATTGGTCAGCATCAATGCCACGCCGCCGCCGCGCTTGCTGAGCTGCAGGGCGGAATTGATGCCCCGGCCGATCGATTCCATGTTGTCCTCCAGCCGCAGCAGGAAGCAGGACACGAACTCGCCCCGCGCGGTCTTGCCGGCGTTGAGGAAGGTGGGGGTGGCGGGCTGGAAGCGGCCCGACAGGATCTCGTCCATCAGCCGCATCGCCAGCGCCTCGTCGCCGCGCGCGAGCGTCAGGGCGTTCATCACCACCCGGTCCTCGTAGCGCTCGAGGTAGCGTTTCCCGTCGCGGGTCCTGAGCGTGTAGGAGGTGTAGTACTTGAAGGCGCCGAGGAAGGTCGGGAAGCGGAACTTGCGGGCATAGGCCGCGTCCCAGATCGCGCGCAGGAAGTCGCGGGAATACTGGTCGAGCACGCTCGCGTCGTAATAGCCCTCCTTCACCAGGTAGCCCAGCTTTTCCTCCAGCGAGTGGAAGAAGACCGTGTTCCGGTTGACGTGCTGCAGGAAATATTGCCGCGCCGCCATCCGGTCGGCCTCGAACTGGATGTTTCCCTCGGCGTCGTAGAGGTTCAGCATCGCGTTCAGCGCGTGGTAGTCGAGACCGGTCGTCAGGCTGGTATCAAGCATCGTGTGTCCCAGAAGGTTGTCAGCCCGTCGCGGATGCGGGCGATGTCGGTGTCGGTGCCGGCCAGTTCGAAACGGTAGAGGACGGGCACGTTGCATTTCGCGGCGATCACGTCGCCGGCCAGGGCGAAGGTCTCGCCGAAGCTGCGGTTGCCGGCGGCGATCACCCCCGCCAGGCGCGCGCGGTTGGCGGCGAGGTTGAGGAAGCGGATCACCGGCCTGGGGACCGCGCCCCGCCCCGCGCCGTCGGCATAGGTCGGGCAGACCAGGATGTAGGGGCTCTCCGCCAGGGGCGGCGGGGCATCGGCCCGCGCCGCGATCCGCAGGGCGGGCCGGCCCAGCCGCTCGATGAAGCGGGCGGTGTTGCCCGATCCGCTGGAAAAGTAGACGAGCCCTCCCATCCGGGCGGCTCAGGCCAGGCGGCTGATCATGTCGGGGCGGAACCCGGCCCAGTGCGCCTCTCCGGCGATCACCACGGGGGCCTGGCGGTAGCCCAGCCCGCGCACCAGCTCCATCGCCGCCGCATCCTCGGTCAGGTCGACGAGGTCGAAATCGATCCCCCGGGCCTCGAGCGCACGGGTGGTGGCGGTGCATTGCACGCAGGCGGGTCTGGAATAGACGGTGATACTCATGGTTGTTGTCCCTTGCCGGTCCGTTATCTGCAGGCGGAAGGGACACGAAGAGGGCGCATGGGGGACGCCGTCCACGCGCCCGGGCCCTCCGCCGCGGTCGTCGTTCATTGCCCTGGCAGGTCTCCTGACTTCGCGGCTCGGACGCTCCCGGATCGCCTTCCCGATGCATGCATCAGTGGCCTCGAGCCGGAGCTTGCCGCTTACAGTTGCGGGGGCAGTGCCGGATTTGCGCCGGCTTCCCTCTTAGTCCGCGAGTCGCCCCGCGGAAACCAAAGCACCCTCATATTGGGGTGCGTGATGGTGGGGTGTCAATATGTAGATCCGGTGCCGGTGATTTCGCGCTGTGCGTGAGGGGCGCCGGCACCGGGGGCGACTGCACGGCGGCAGGGTCAGAACCGCTGGGTCAGGGACAGGCCCACGTCGCGCCGGGTGTAGTCGAAGAAATCCACGTTGGAGCGGGAGCGCGTGTAGATGAGCGTCAGTTCCGGGATGAAGGGGCCGATCCGGAGCGCGCGGTGCCGCAGGCTGAGGCTCGCCGTGGCGATGCGGTCGCGCCGGGGCTCTCCGAAAAGCGGGTAGTCGCCCTTGTAGCGGTCCACCGAGTAGCCCAGCACGAGGCCGGTGGTCAGGCCGTTCTGCCAGCTCTTCTCCACCCCGAGGCGCAGGCCCAGCAGGGTGTGGTCGAGATGGGCGCGCTCGGTCCTCTCGATCTCGAAGGGCACGCCCAGGGTGAAGGCGAGATCGGCCGCCTGGATCTTCTTGACGGTCAGCGCGCCGCTCAGCAGCGTCCCGTCGAGATAGGCGAGGTCGTCATGGCGCTGGCGGTAGATATTGGCGCCGAGCCCCGCCTGCAGGTCCGGCGACAGGCGATACTGGGCCGAGGCCGACAGGCCGTAGCGCCAGCGGTAGCCCTCGTCGTTCTTCCAGCTCCTCTCCACCACCGGGGCCAGCGACAGGCGATAGCGCGGCCGGCTGATCCCGTAGGCCAGCCTGACCCGGGCGAAGGTCTCGTCGTTCACGAGGTCGTTGTCGTAGCGCGTCGCGTCCAGGCTGGCGCTCAGGGTCAGGTCGCGGCTTTCCGACAACTGCCACCGGTTCCAGGCCGTGGCGCCGAGGCTCACCCCCAGGGCAGAGACGGCGCGGGCGCCGGGCACCGGCGTGAAGGGCTGGCCGCCGATCATCACGGTCTCGGCCTCGGTGCCGTTATTGGCATTGCTGGAGGGGCGCAGGGCGAAGCGCAGGCTGACGCCGCGCGGCCTGCCCGAGCGCCGGGTGGCGATGTAGCTCTCGAGCTCGGCCCGGAGCCGGGGATCCTGGGTCGTGGCGAGCAGGGTCTCGGCATGGTAGAGCGCGCCGCCGGTCTGGCCGGTCCGGGCCAGCAGCACCGCCAGTTCGCGCCGCGCCGGTTCGAAATCCGGCGCCATGGAGAGGATGTCCCGCAGCAGGGCGCTGGCCCGCGCGGTGTCGCCTTCGCGGATCAGCACGAGGGCCTTGAAGAAGGCCAGGTGCAGCGCTTCGTCGGGGCGGCCGGCCACCTGCTCCGCGAGGACCCGGCGCGCCTCGTCGTAGCGCCCCTCGGCGATCAGGCGCACGGGTGAGGGCTGGGCGGGCGAGTCTTGGGCGGGCGAGACCTGGGCGAGGCCGGTGCCGGCGAGGCCGAGCAGCAGCAGGAGGGCCAGCGCGAATGGGCGCATGCTCTGTTCCTTCGGATCGTGGGAAAAAGGTGCGGGAGCCGGGGTGAGGTCGGACAGGATCCGGCCCCCGCCAGGGCGCCGGTTACGGCGCGTTCTTCGTCGTGCGGAAGAACCCGATCCCGTTATGGGCGGTGCCGTCCAGCGTCGCGTCCATGGAGATCGTGCCCGAGGCCTCCTCGGCCGCCTCGCCGTAGAACCGGCCGGAATAGGTCGTGGATCCGGTCGCGCCGAGGCCGAGGCTGGTCTGCAGCGTGGAATCGGCCTCGATGGCGCCGGAGAAGCCGTTGCCCTCGATCGAGGTCTCCATCATCGCCGCAGTGCCCGCCACGGCGGTTGCCGCGGTGCCCGGCTGCTCGAGGGTGATGTTGTCGATCTGGCCGGAGATGGTCGCCGCGCCGAAATCGGCGGTCATGCCCACGACGCCCCTCACCCGGCTTCGGCTGGTGTCGTTGTTGACGTAGCCGGTGGCGGGCATCGCGTCGATCCGGCCCCAGCCGGAATAGGTCGCCGTGGGCATGTCGGCGAGTGTGTCGCTGGCGGTTTCGGTCCCGACGACGGCGTAGCCCCGGGTTTCCCCGTTGCCCTCGGTCAGGGCGCGGGTGGAATAGCCCCAGACCTGCGAATAATGCGGCGCATCCGGGTCGTCCACGGCGTCGACGAGCGGGCCGTTGGCGGCGCTCCACAGGTAGGTCGTGTCGTCGTTGTAGGTGTAGCCGTCGGGATCCCTGTCCGCCGCCACGAAGGCCTGTTCGACCCCGTCGACGAGGAAGGTCATCTCGCCGTCGGCATTCTTCCGGATCTGGAAATCGGTGTCCCGGGAGGATGTCTCTCCCGTGGCATAGTCGATCTGGAGCGAACTGTTCGCTCCCTCCTGCGCGGTCAGGGTCTCGCCGCTGTCGAGTGCCTGGATGGCGGTTCCCGCGTCGTCGGCCAGCACACGTGTCGTCGGCCCGTTGTCGTTGCTCGAGGAACAGGCGCCGAGGAGGGAAAGTCCTCCGGCGGCAAGTATCAGATTGGCAAAGAGCTTCATTTTATCCCCCCAGAGATGGATTGGTTTCCCGGGAAAGCGCCAGGCCCGAGGCCGCCACGATTCCCCGCACCAGTTTCCGACAGGGGGATCAGATGCGCATGGTTCGTTTGGGCCATGCGGCGGGAATAAGAATCCATCACGATGAAATTCGGGGGGCTGGCTCAGCCGATTGACCTACGACCTCGCCTTCGGGTGCGGGCCGCTGTCGCATTCCCGATCAGGGGAGGCGCAGCGACCGGAATTGGATGCCCGTGAGAAACGCGTCTCCGCCGGGATGTCCTGTTTTGGCGGGTGGGAATGGAGAGGTGATTTCACCGCGCGGCATGAGGAACAATCATCTACCAGAAGGCGTGCGGCCGGAATTGAGCGACATCCTGTCCGGCATCGTCGAGGCCACGCTCCGTCCGAAGACCTGGTCGCGGGTCTGCGACGCGATCGAGGGCCGGATCCCGGGCGTGGCGGCCATGGTCTTCGAATACGAGCTTCTGGAGCGGCGGATCGGCGCGCGGCACGGATCCGGCGGGGCGCTCGACCACGACGACCTGGTCGACCGGCTCATCGCGGGGGGCGGCCGGATCGACGAGGAGGCCTGCCTCGCCATCGCGACCTCGGAAACCGGGATCTTCGGCCTGGGGGCGGATCTGCCGGGTCCCGGACCCCGACCGGGGGCTGAGAACCCCTATCGTCAGGCGCTGTTCTCGGTGCTCGGCTCGCAGGGGCGCGGCGGGCGCGGGCCGGGCGGCGCCGGAATGTGGGTCGATATCGCGGTCCTGCATGCGGCGGGGCCGGGCGGGGCTCTGCCGGGCGGCAGCCGGGCGGAGATCACGCCCCTCCTGCCGGTGATCGGGGCCGCTATGGCGACCGGCCGGGCGATGCGGAGCCTGAACCGGCGCTACGGCGTGCTGCTCGAATTCTTCGACCGGCTCGACATCGCGGTGGGGTTCTGTGACGCCGGCATGCGCCTTGTCCTGTCGAATGCCTGTCTCAGGGCGCTGATGGCCGAGGGCGACGCGCTTGTCCTCGACGGGGAGCGGCCCCGCGCCTGCACCATGGAGGCGCAGCAGAGATTCTGCGCGGCGCTCGGCCGGGCCGGGGAGACCGCCCTGACCCTGCCGCGGGGTTCGGGCCGCCAACCCCTGGTGGTGCGGACGGCGCCCCTGTCGGGCGGCGGCGAGGCGCAGCTGACCATGCTCCTGGTGCTGGATCCGGAGGACGATCGGCGCTTCTCCTCCCGCGGGCTGGCCGCGCTCCGGCTCCTGACACCGGCCGAGCTGGAGGTCTGCGACCTGCTGGTCCGGGGGCTCGGGACGGCGCAGATTTCCGAACGCCGCGCCACCTCGTCGACCACCACCCGGAACCAGGTGAAATCGGCGGCGGCGAAGCTCGGTTGCCGGACCCGGCTGGACCTGGTGCGGCTGGCCTTCGCGACCCATGTCCCGGTCTCCGAGCGCGACCTGTCCCGCCTGCCGTGAGGGGGCGCGCGGGGCTCAGCCCGGCCTCCGATGGCGCGCCACGGCGAGGGCGATTTCCGCCTGCCGGCTGAGCCCCATCCGTTCCGCGATCGCGCGGACCTGGTTGCGGGTGGTGTTGACCGCGGTCTCCCGTCTCTCGGCGATCTCCCGGAGCGAGAGCCCCTCGGCCAGCAGCAGCGCCACCTCCGCCTGGGCCGCGGACAGGCCGTAGGTCGCCATCAGCGCATCGGCCGGATCATGCGCCTCCGCCTCCTCGACCAGGCAGACCAGCAGCGAGGGGCGCTGAATGCCGAGGAAAAGGCCCAGTTCCCACTCCGGCACCTGGTCGGGGTCGAAGGCGGTCATCTGCACGCGGCAGCGGCGGTGGGGATGGTCGAGCTGCAGGAAGCCGTGGACCGGGCCGCGCCGCAGGTCCCGCAGCATGTGCGCCATCAGCTGCTGCGCCCGCCCGTCGCCGAAATGGAGCCGCCCGCGCGCATCGCAGCGCAGGATCTCCTGCGACAGCAGGCTTTCCTCCCCGCGGGCATTGCGGAAGCTGATGATGCCGGCCTCGGACAGCAGGAACAGGGCCGGGTCGGGCCCGTCGCTCCTTTCCAGCAGCAGCCGTTCGAGAGCCCCGGCGACGAAGACCTGGCCGATGGCCCAGCTCTGGAGGAGCGCCGGCATCAGCGTCTCGACCATCTCGAGCCACCGGGGCTCCAGCCGGTCGCCGTACCGCACCGGGATATTCGCGCCGATCACCGCGATCGTGCTGCCGGAGCGGCCGATGACCCCGCCGCCGCCGCGGATGATTTCTCCCTGCGGCCTGGCCCAGTCGGCATAGAATTCCGTCCGCAGCAATTCCCTCTCGGGGCACATTTCCTCGGCCGACAGGACGGATCCGACCGGCGCAGTGAAAAACCCCTCTCCCCAGGGGTTCATCGCGCCGTAATGCTGATCGAAAAGCGCCACCCAATGAGGGTCATATCCATGGACGCATGAAATGGGCGAAACGCCGTTTCGGAAATCATGACCGAAAACGTGGGTATTGGCGCCGGGGACATGTTCGGAAATTCGCGCCAGCGCCAGGGGCCATTGTGTCGGGTCAATGGCTGCCGCGAATATTGCGGTTGTAAGCGACCTATATGTCCCAAGGTCCATTTGCCGAATATATTGCCAATCGCAAATCCGTCAAAACCTCGCCAGAGATTCAGTCTCGCTGATCTTCCGGATCAGCGGCAAGACGGGGCGCTTCCTCGGATGCTTCTCGGAAACCCCTGGTCAACCAGGATTGGGGAAACCGGAAGCTTATCGCATGGTCTCCGGCAGCCAGGTGGCGAGGGCGGGGAAGAAGACCAGCGCCGCCACCAGCACGAGCGAAGCGGCGACAAAGGGGGCCACGCCCGCGAAAATGCGATGCGCCGGCACCCCGGCCGCGCGTTCGAGCACGAAGACGTTCAGCCCGATCGGCGGGGTGATCATGGCGATTTCCATCAGGACCGTCAGGTAGATGCCCGTCCACACTGTGTCGTAGCCCAGCGAGACCGTGATCGGCAGGACCAGCGGCAGCGTCAGGATCAGCATCCCGAACGTATCCATGATCGCGCCCAGCAGCAGGTAGAGCAGGGCGAGGACCAGCAGGACCATCTGCGGCGAGACGTCGAGACCGGCCACCGACTGGACCACCGTGTCGGTCAGCCGGGTCTGCACGAGGAAGCGCGACAGCAGGATCCCCCCGGTCAGGATCAGGAAGATGGCCGCGGTAATGCGCACCGTCTCCTGCAGCGCCCGGCGCAGGGCCTGGAGGGTCAGGCGGCGCGAGACGAGGGCAAGCAGCAGGACGGTAACCACGCCGATCCCGGAGGCCTCGGTCGGCGTGAAGATGCCCGCGTAGATGCCCCCGATGACCACCAGGAAGAGCGTCGCGATCGTGATCACCCCGACCGCCATGGACCTGATCGAGCGTGTCTCCGTGGCCGTGTCGGCCCCGGGCGCCGGGTAATCTCCGCGCTGGAGCAGGATCGCGGCGGCGAAAAGCCCCATGAGCAGCAGCCCAGGCACGATGCCGGCAATGAAGAGCGCCCCGATCGAGGTCTCACTCCAGACCCCGTAGATCACCAGGGGAATGCTGGGCGGGATCAGGATCGCCAGGGCGGCGGAGCTTGCCACCGAGGCGCTGGCGAGCCTCTCCGAATAGCCGCGCTTGATCATCTCCGGGACACAGATATTGCCCATCGTGGCGACGGCGGCGACGCTCGACCCGGTCACCGCCCCGAAACCGGCGGAGGCCAGGACGGTGGAGATGGCGAGGCCCCCCGGCAGCTTGCGAAGCCCGCGCTGCGCCAGTGAGAAGATGTCGTCGGCAAGCCCCGCGTGGAAGATCGTCTGCCCCATCAGGATGAAGAGCGGCACGGCGATCAGCAGGAAGTTCGTCCCGTTGTCCCAGATGACGAGCCCGACCTGGGTGATCGCCTGGGAGGGGCCAGAGAGGATCGCGTAGCCGATCGCCCCCGCCCCGAGCAGCGCATGGCCCACGGGCAGGCCGAGCAGGACCGCGACGAGCATCGCGGCCAGCACCAGGCTTCCCAGCGTCAGGGGGTCCACGAGTTCGGGTCCTTTCCTGCCATGGCGGCCCGCAGAAACTCCGCCAGGGCCGAGAGCAGCGCGAAGACCGCCACTGCGGCGGCCACGGGCCAGAAGGGAATGGCGATCATTTCGGCCCGGTCACCGTAACGGAACATGTCCGCGGCGAGGCCGGCCACGGCATAGGCGACGAAGAGCATCACAGCTCCCGCCAGCCCGTGCCGCACCCTCTCGGCTCCACGCTGCGCGCGCGGCTTCAGCCGATCGTCGAGAAGACCCACCCGGATATGTTCGGCCGCGAGACTGGTGCCGGGCAGGCCCGCGGTCACCAGCAGCAGGAGCAGCAGTTCCTTGACGTCGCTGCCCCACTGGAGAGGCAGGCTGAACAGGTAGCGCAGGGCCACGTCTACCGCCACCAGAGCGGCAAGCGCCGGCAGCAGCACGAGCGTGGCGCAGGTTTCCCAGGCGCGAAGGAGCCGTGCGATGGCAGTCACGGGCGGCTCACTCGGGCAGCAGGCCTTCGACCGGCTCCGTCACCGTGGCCTCGAACACCTCCTCCGGGCTCGCGCCGCGGTATTCTTCTTCCAGGCGCCGAATGTCCTCGATCAGCTGCCGCGCGGGCAGACCTTCGGCCTCGCGCGCCTCGATCCACGAATCCAGCACCGGCTGCAGCTTGTCCCGCCATGCCTGGCGCTCCTCGTCGGTCAGCTCGATGAGCTCCACCCCGTTTTCCTTGTAGGTGGCCAGCGCATCCTCGCGAAAGGTGACGCCGAGCCGACGGCTGATCGCATGGGCGATGTATTGCTGGAAATCGCCGAAGACCGGTTTGATCTCCTCGGGCAGGGCCGCGTAGGCGTCCCGGTTGATGCAGGTGTCGATGTGCTGCGCGGTGAGCCCGAGGCTGGTGTGGTAATCGGCCAGCTCGTAGATCTTGTAGGGCACGAAACCCGGGTCGACCCAGATCACCGCGTCCGCGGTCCCCTGCTGGAAGGCGGTGTAGATCTCGGGGAAGGGGATGTTGAGCGTATTCATCCCCAAGGCCTCGGCCGCCTCCGGCGGGAAGCCCTGGGCGATCACGTTGAGCCCCTCCAGGTCCTCGGGGGTGCGGATCGGCGTGTTGCTCATGATGTTCGAGACGCCGGCGATGGTGGTGTAGCCATAGAGCACGCCGCGGTCTTCCCATTCCGGGACGAAGTATTCCGGCGCCAGTTCCTGGAAGATACGGGTCGCGATGACCGGATCCGCAGGGGTGACGAAAGGCAGTTCGATCACCTTGCTGAGGGGAAAGCCGCTTCCCTCGTAGGAGGTGTAGCACGTGGCATAATCGGTGACGCGGTTACGCACGGCGCGCCAGCCGTCTTGGGCGGAATGCAGGGTGCCGCCGTGGAACTCCTCGATCGCGAGCTTTCCGTTCGTGACATCCTCCAGCCAGTCGAACCCCTTGCCCCAGACGCCGGGCACGAGGGACGCCTCGGGATTGGGCGAGGAGAACTTCAGCGTCACCGGCGCACCGTCATAGGTGATTTCCGGCTCGGCGGCGGGGACGTCATGGGCGAGCCAATCTTCGACAGTGAAGGCGCTCGCTTGTCCCGCAAGTGCAGTGAGGACGATGGGAAGGCATAGGCGGCGCATGGAATACTCCTGTCGGATGCTCGTCGGCACAGGCCGGCATAGTGGGTGTACGGATAGGTTATCGCAGGAAGCGTAGCCCAAGGAAACCGGCAAGCCAGTCCGGACAAGGTCTCATCCGCTGTCCGGATCACTGTTTCCGCGGCGACGAACGAGTGTCGGGCGGCCGCCTGCGAGGGGCTCCCCTCACGGCAGCAGCGCGGCCGGGGCGAGGGTCCAGGCCGGGGCCCAGAGCAGCGTGGTGGCCAGCAGCAGGGCGCAGGCGAGCCAGAGCATGGCGCGGGCGGTGCCGCCCAGGGTTTCGACCGGTGTGCCCGCAGCGTCCGGGGCGGGGGCGAAGACCGCCGGGCCGATGACGCGCAGGTAATAGACCAGCGAGAGCACCGTGTTCGCCACCGCCACCAGGACGAGCCAGCCGTAGCCCGCCTCCAGCGCGGCGGAGAAGAGGACGAACTTGCCCAGGAACCCGGCCAGGGGCGGGATGCCCACCAGCGACAGGAAGGCCAGGCTCAGCGCGATCACGGCGCCCGGCCGGGCCCGCAGCATCCCGCGATAGGCCGTGATCTCGGTGCGCCCGCGCAATTGCGCCACTACGGCGAAGGCCAGCAGGTTGGCAAGCCCGTAGACCGTCATGAAGGCCAGCAGCGCCGGCAGCGCCGCCGGGGTCGCCCCCGCCACGGCGATCGCCATCAGCGCATAGCCGGTCTGGCTGACCGAGGACCAGCCGATCAGGCGGCGCAGGTCCTCCTGCCACAGCGCCGAGAGGTTGCCGAGCGTCATGGTCGCGGCGGCCACCAGCGCGACGAGCATCGGCAGGGCCGGGGTCTCGGGGGCCAGCGCCACCAGCCGGTAGAGCGCCACGGCCCCGGCGAATTTGGGGATCACGGTGACGAAGGCGGCGGCGGGGACCGGGGCGCCTTCGGCCACGTCCGGCACCCAGCTATGGGCCGGCACCGCGCCCAGCTTGAAGAAGAGGCCGAGCAGGACCAGCCCCAGCCCCGCCGTGGCGAGCGGCGCGTCGGGCAGGGTGCCTTCCAGGGCCGCGTAATCCGTGCTCCCCGCCATCCCCATGACGAAGACCACGCCGATCACCAGCAGGGCGTTGGCCAGGGCCCCGACCAGGAAGTACTTCATGCCCGCCTCGAGCGAGATCGCCCAGTCGCGGTGATAGGCGACCAGCACGTAGCCCGTGACCGACGACAGCAGGATCCCCATCACCAGCTGCATCAGGTCGGCGGCCCCCGCCACCGCCATCGCGCCGAGGGTCGAGAACAGCAGCATCGCGTAGAATTCGCCGTGCCGCCGGTCGGTGGCGAACCAGCGCGGCGCCAGCCCGGTGCAGAGAAGCGCTGCCCCCGGGATCGCGAGCCGGGCCCAGGTCGTCGCCCCGTCGAGCGCGAAGGTCCCCGAGAAGGTCAGCCGCGGCTCCATCTGTGCCCTGGCCTGTATCCAGGCGATGACCATGGCCGCGGCCAGCCCGGCGGCGGCGAGCGCGGCGCACCAGCCGTGGCGGCGCTGCGGCAGCGCCATGGCCAGGAGCAGCACCGCCACCGCCGTCAGCAGCACCGCGAGTTCCGGGGCGAGGTCGCCGACGGGCATGTCAGCCCCCCGCCGCGCCGGCCGGCAGCAGGGAGGCCGCGTCGATCAGCGCCAGCAGCCAGGCGGGCCAGATCCCGATCAGCACCACGAGCGCCAGCAGGGCCCCGAGGATGACGGTCTCGGCCCGGGTGAGATCGGCAAAGCCCTTCCGCGCCTCGGGCAGCTCTCCGAAGAAGGCCTGGCGCAGCATCCGCAGGAACAGCGCGGCGGTGACCAGCAGGCCCAGCAGCCCGATCGCGGCCAGCCAGGGGTAGACGCCGAAGGTGCCGACGAAGATCTGCAGCTCGGCCACGAAACCGGCGAGGCCCGGCAGCCCGAGCGAGGCGAAGGCCGCCAGCGTGGCCGCCGCGGTCAGGCGCGGCGCCGGCCCGGCCAGCCCGCCGAACCGGGGCAGGTGGTAATCGCCCGCCCGCTCCCAGATTGCCCCGGCGACCAGGAACAGCGCCCCGGTGATCAGCCCGTGGGCCACCATCTCGACGATCGCGCCGGTCAGCGCCAGGTCGCGCGCCGTCTCGGTCCCGAGCGCCGAGCCCGCCACGGCGATGCCCAGCACCGCGTAGCCCATGTGGTTCACCGAGGTATAGGCGATCCGGCGTTTCAGGTTCTCCTGGGCGAAGGCGACGATGCTGCCCCAGAGGATCGAGATCACCGCCAGCACCGCCAGCGGCAAGGCCCAGCGGGCGAAGGTCTCGGGCATCATCTGGAGCGGGATGCGGATCAGCCCGTAGGTGCCCATCTTCAGCAGGACGCCGGCCAGGATCGCCGAGGCCGGCCCCGGCGCGTCCACGTGGGCGGGCGGCAGCCAGGTGTGGAAGGGAAAGAGCGGCGTCTTGATGCCGAAGCCGATGACGAAGGCCAGCAGCACCAGGCCCGGCAGCGTGCCGGTGGCGGCCAGCGGGGGGCTGTCGATCATGGCGCGCATGTCGAAGCTGAGCTCGGGCATGTGAAGCGCCAGCGTGATGAGCCCGATCAGGATCAGCAGCGACCCGGCCAGGGTGTAGACGAAGAATTTCAGCGCCGCGTGCTGGGCCTCGCCATGGCCCCAGCGGCCGATCAGGAAATACATGCCGACCAGGCTCAGGTCGAAGAAGACGTAGAAGACGATCAGGTCCAGCGTCACGAAGAGCCCGATGGAGACACCCGCCAGGAAGGCCATCCAGGCGTAATAGGCTCGCGGCGACTCGATCCGCATGGGCCAGGCCCCGGCCGCCACGAAGAGCGCCGCGGCCATCAGCGACAGGGCCAGCGACATGCCGTCCACGCCGACCCGCCAGGCGATGCCCAGCGAGGGTACCCAGGGGATCTCGGCCTCGGCGCGGAAGCCCTCGCCGCCCCCGGCCCAGACCGCGACCAGGACGAGGAGGGAGAGGAAGGCGGCGCCGGTCGCCGTCCAGCGCGCGGCCTCCCGTCCGAGCGGCGCGAGGGCCAGGAGCAGGGCCGCGGCGAGCGGTATGAGAACGGCACTTGTCAGCATGGTCAGCCCCCGAGGATCAGCAGCCCCATCACCAGCGCGAGGCCGGCCATGAGGAGGGTGTAGTAGTGATGCGACAGCCCCGTCTGCAACCGCCGCAGGTCGGCGCCGGCCATCCCGGCGATCCGCCCGAACCCGCCGGGGATCATGTCGCTCAGGCGTTCTCCGCCCCCCGCGCCCAGGGTGGCGAGCGCGGTGACGGCCCGCACCAGGGTGCCCACCGCGCCGTGCAGGGCCCGCCGCAGGCCGGGCGCCGCGCGGCCCGTCTCGCCGGTGTGCAGCCCCTCCTCCGCATCGCCGGGGCGGAGCCCGTCGATGGTCTCGTCATCGGCCCGCGCCAGGCGGCGGGACAGGGCCCGGCCCAGGGCGGCGGCGCCGCGCGGGATCAGGTCGATCACCCCGTCGTCGAGCCGTGCCGCGGCGGCGGCAAGCGCGTGGAAGGGCCGGATCGCGCCCCGCTCGTAGAGCGCCGGGAGCCCCAGCCAGTCGCGGGCCGGCGCCGCGGCGGGCGACCGCGCCAGGTGCAGCCCGGCAAGCACGCCCAGCCCGACCGCCGCGAGCGAGGCTGCGAGGCCCGTCCAGGACCCCTCCGGCAGCGCCGCGCCGATCCATTGCGCCGCCGCGTCGTGAACCCCCGGCAGCCACAGCGCCGAGAGGGCCAGCGTGGCGCCCGACAGGGCCAGCAGCGCCGCCAGCTCGCCGGCGAGGGCAGGGGCCTCACGGTCCTCGCCGGGGCCGAAGGCGGCCACCGCGAACCGGGTGGCATAGGCCGCGCTCAGCCCGGTGGCGAGAAGCATCGCGGCGGACCAGAGCGGCCCGGCCTGCTCCATCGCCTTCACGATCTCCTCCTTGGACCAGGCGCCGGCAAAGGGTGGCACGGCGGCCAGCGACAGGGCGGCCACGGCGGTGAGGGCCGCCGTGACGGGCAGCGCCCTCCCGAGCCGCATCTCGCGCAGCTCGAAGCTGCCGGTGACCCGGTGCGCGATCCCGGCGGCGCAGAACAGGGCGGACTTGGTGGCGGCATGGACCACCAGGTGCAGCAGGGCGATGCCGGGAAACCCCGCCCCGACCGCCGCGATCATCAGTCCCATCTGGGCCGAGGTCGAGCCGGCGAGCAGCTTCTTCGCATGGGCCTGGCGCAGGGCGACCGCGCCCGCCAGGATCGCGGTGCCGAGGCCGATGACCATCGCCGCCGTCCCGAAGCCCGGCACGCCGGCGAGCTGCGGCTGCAACCGGACGAGGATATAGGCCCCTGCGGCCACCATGGTGGCGGAATGCAGCAGCGCCGAGACCGGGGTCGGCCCGTCCATCGCCCGGAAGAGCCAGGGCGCGAAGGGCAGCTGGCCCGCCTTGGAGATCGCCGCCAGCAGCAGCCCGAAAGCCACCAGCGTCAGCGGCCACCCCCCGAGCCCGCCAAGCGCGTCGTAGCCCGCATCGCCGCCATGGGTGAGCGCCGCCAGCACCGCGAGGAAGAGGCCGAGGTCGCCGGCACGGGTGAGCACGAAGGCGAAATTCGCCGACCGGCCCGGCGCCCGCTCCTGCCACCGGTGCCCGATCAGCGCCCAGGAACAGGCGCCCACCACCTCCCAGCCGATCAGCAGCGTCACCAGGTCGGCGGCGATGACGACCAGCTCCATGCCGCCGGCGAAGACCAGCATCAGCCCGACCAGCCGGGGCAGGCCGCGCGTCGCCTCGTGCATGGCGGCAAACAGCGTGACCGGCAGCAGGATGACCGGCACCAGCACCGCCATGAGCTGGGCCTGCGGCGGCAGGGCGGCGCGCAGGACGATCGCCTCGGACCAGGCGATGCGCCCGGCCTGGCCGCCGGCGAAGAGCGCCAGGATCAGCGTCGCCCCGCCGGCGAGCGCGCCCGCCGCGGCCAGCCACCGCCGCGATCCGTTCCCGTTCCGGATCGGGGGGCCCATCAGGCTCCAGATCGCCAGCCCGGCCAGCACCGGCAGGTATGCCAGCGCCCAGATCAATGTTTCAGCGTCCCGAGGCTCTCGGTCATGTCGGCCTGGCGCTTGCGGTAGACCGCCACGATCAGGGCGAAGCCGATGGCCATCTCCACCGCCATCACCGCCATGACGATGATCGCCAGGAGCTGGCCCTCGGGCATGCCGCCGATGGCCCGCGACCAGAAGCCGATCGTCGCCAGCAGCGCGCCGTTCAGCATCAGCTCCAACCCCATCATCAGCATGACGAAGCTCTGCTGGCTGAGCGCCCCGTAAAGCCCCAGCCCGATCAGCGCCGCCGCGCCGAGAAGGACGATGGTCAGCGTCATCCGTGCCCCCCGTGGTGATGGTGGTGGCCAGGCCCGCCCTCTTCCCCGGGGGTGCGGCCCGCCGGGGCGCCGCCCGCGGTCAGGCCGGGCGGGCGCGAGCCCTCGTCGGCGGCGCCGTGGCGCCCCTGCCGCGAGGACAGGATCACCGCGCCCACCATCGTCGCCAGCAGCGTGACACCCGCCGTCTCGAAGATCAGCATCGAGGGCCCCAGCAATTCGTGCCCCAGCTGCGCCACCACCGGGGCCTGCGGCGGCACGGGATCGGAGGGCGGCGCGGACAGGAGGATCGCGGCGCCCAGCCCGAGGAAGGCCGCCAGCCCCGCCGCGATGGAGACCCCGTGCTGGTGCACCATCATCATCGGGTTGAGCCCGGCCGGGTTCATCATGAACATGACCATGAAGATCGCCATGACCATCATCTCGACGGCCATCATGAACACGGTCGCGATGCCGATATAGGGCGCCGAGAGCAGCAGGCCGATCGCCCCCACCGCGATGAAGGACAGCATCAGCGAGAAGGAGGCGCGGACCATGGAATCGACGCGGAACACGCGCCAGCCGGTCCAGACGGCGAAGCCGGTGAGCAGCAGGAGGACGAGATCGGTCACGGGATCGGTCATAGCGCCAGCACCCCCGAGATCGCGAGATGGAGGAAGGAGAGCGGCAGCAGGGCGATCCACAGCAGCGTCAGCATCCGCCCCGGCGGCGGGCGCGCCACGTGGTGGCCGAGCCAGGCGGTCAGTGCCATCAGCGCCGCGGTCTTCAGCCACAGCCAGACCGGGCCGGGCAGCAGCGGCCCGAGCGGCCCGCCCAGGAAGACCGTTGCCGCCAGCGCCGAGACCGAGACCAGCATCGCGGCCCGCGCGAGGTACCATGTCGCCCGGGCCGCGCCGCTCTCCTCCGCCGAGGTGCCGGTGGCGATGTCGGCGCCATCCGCGTAATCCATCGGCCCGCGCAGCGTCAGGGCGAGCGCCACCACCAGGAAGAGCGGCAGGCCCAGCGGCTGGCGGATCACGTTCCAGATCTCGCGCTGGCTGTCGACGATGGCGATAAGCGACAGGCTCTGGGCCGGCAGGGCGGCGGCGATCAGCACGAACATCGAGGGCAGCATGACCGGCAGGGCCAGCGCCGCGTAGCGGTAGGCGCCGATCAGCGGAAAGGGGGCGTTGGGCGCCCAGCCATGCAGGAAGACGGTGACCACGATCAGCGCCTCGCAGCTGCCCCAGATCACGATGCCCGCGGGGCTGTCGATCAGCGCCAGGCCCGGGGCGAAGGGCACCACCGACAGGCCGATGGCGGCGAGGGCGAGGTACCAGGCGGGGGCCAGGTCGCGGTTCAGGCGGTCGGGCGCCTCGGTCTCCACCCGCGAACGGAAGAACTCGGCCACCAGCGCCGGCTGCGCCCGGTCCAGCAGCACGGCGAAACAGGTCCCCGCCAGCAGGGTCGCGAGGACCGCGAGGACGAGCAGGCCGGTCATGCCGCCGCGTCCCGTCTCGCCGCGCGGATGAGCTCGGACGGGGGCAGGGAGGCCAGGATCAGCATGGCCTCGCACCATTCCGCCCCGGCCAGCAGGGCAGGCAGGTCGAAGGCGGGCACCGTGACAGGCCGGTCCGCGAGCCAGGCCGCCAGCCGCGCCCGCAGGTCCGCCCCCCCGATCCGGCCCAGCCCCGGCGGCACCGCCCCGGTGATCCACAGCGCCCCGGGCCGCCGGCCCCCGATGACCCGGCGGGCCGCCTTCTCCAGCCCCAGGAGCCGCAGGAGCCGCGCCGCGCAGAGGGCGGGCGCGTCGGCCTCGGCGGGCTGGGCGAAGGGCGGCTCCGCCACCGCGGCCTCGCAGATCACGTCGCCCTGCAGGGTGAGATCCAGCACCATCCCCGGGGGCAGCATCGGGGCGAAGGGCCCGAGCGTGGCGCTGTAGCGGTCGAGCTGGAGCCCGTCGCGGATATCCGCCCCGGTCATCGCCATCGGCCGGCCATAGGGGGTGCCGCCCATCATGCCCTCGCCGCCCTGGCCATGGGGGCCCACGCCCCGCCATGCGTTGGTTGGCGCGTCCGGCAGCCGGTCCTCCTCGTCCGGGCCGCCGGCGCAGAGCTCGCGCCAGGCCCCGGTCAGCGCGGTCTCGGTTTCGTCCGCGCCCTCGCCCTGCCAGCGGAGGGTGACCCGGGGCCGGGGCAGCTGGTCGTGCAGGCGGGCCAGGGCGGGGGCGGCCGCCTCGGGGAGGTCGCCCGCCACCAGCAGGATCGCCGCGTCCCGGGCGGTGTCCGCGCGCCGCAGGCCCGGCCGGGCGAGCAGCCGCTCCGTCTCCGCCTGGCGGCCCGGGCCGATCGCGGCGAAGACCGGGACGGGCGCGCTTGCGGCGATCCGGGCGAGCCGCGTCATTGCCACCGGAACACCCCCTCGCGCCAGCCATAGAGGATGCCGACCGACAGGATCGCCAGGAACATGCCCATCTCGGCCAGCGCCTTGATCCCTTCCGAGACGAAGACCACGGCCCAAGGGTACATGAACATCATCTCCATCTCGAAGGCGATGAAGAGCAGGGCCATCGTGTAGGGCCGGAAATGGTAGCGTTGCCAGGCATGGGTCTCGGGCGTGCCGCCGCCGAGAAACGGCGCCGCCTGCGGCGCGGTGCTGGCGGCCTTGGGCCCGAGCCACAGGGCGAGCGCGGCGGCGAGCGCGATCCATCCGGTGATGAGGCCGATTGTCAGCATTGCTCCCCGCGCGCCATGGCTTGCGGACCTCCTTCGGGCGGGGCCCGGCTTACATATACCTGTAACGAAAATCCCGGGCGCGCGGGAATGTTCCTGCCCGTGGTTCCGCCTTGTGCCGGGCGGGGCCCGTCAGATCAGCATAGCTGGAGGCGACCAGACCGCGTTCGGTCTTCGCGAAGAACCGGATGGGGGTGAGTGGGGGCGCTCCGGTGTCGAGGGACGTTGCCCCGAAGGGTCCCCGTCCCCCGGATCGTCAGCCCAGGTCCGGGCAGCGCTTGCGAAACGCCTGGGCCTGTCGGACCGCCGTCTTGATGTCCTGCGCCTGGAACACGCCCGCGGGCAGGTTCTTGATCCGCCTGGTCGTCAACAGGCAGTAGTTGTGCCGGGCGGTCTTGTCGATGTCGCGCATGGTCTGGGGCGTGGTGCGCAGGCCCCGGCGGATTTGCAGACTGCGCTTGCTGCGGCGGCCACGCTTGTCGGAGACGATCGCCAGGTGGCTGTAGCCGCGCTCCACGAGGATGGTACCGGCCGGGAGCAGGTCGAACTGCTGGCGCAGGCGCTTGGCGCGGTCCGCCGCTTCGGTAACGCGCTGATCGGTCGCTTGCGCGTCGGTCAATCCTTCCGCCATGGCCAGCAGGCAGCCGCCGAACTGGTCCTTCACGACTGTGGGCAAGTCGCCGGCATCCGGGAACTGCCTCGTGATCATCAGCCGTTCCAGCATGGTCATGGAGTCGAGCGGCTGCGCGGGGAGGTGATCCTCGGGGAGCTGCTCGCACAGGCCTTCGAAGGCGAGGATGGCGGGCTGCAACGCGATATTGAGTTGTTCTGCACGAAGGGCCTTGCGCCACTTTTCGTCCTGGCGGGGCCAGAGGGTCCACTCGCCCGGTGTGGTCTGGTTGCGTTCGAAGGCGACCTGGCCGCCTTGGGTCCAGATGTTGAGCACGTGCTGCGGCGCCAGGCCCTCGGTCCGGACGACGAGCGACGACACCCGTGCGGTGTCGAGCGTGACGTCGATGATCTCGGCGCCGGACCGTCGCCGGGTGCCGAGGGGCGGGAAGTTCTTCTTCGTCTCGTAGAGACACGGGGCGTGGATGGTGCCGAGCAGGAACATGGGCTGACCTTTCCTATGATGATCATGGGTGCGCGTCGGAGCGCATGATCAGCAGATGGGTCTGTTGGGGCGGGCCGAGAAACAATTGCCCGGGCCGTGTCGGCAGAAGTCGCGAAAGAAGGTGATGCGGGTGGCGGACCGAGGAGCCGGAGGACGGCGGGGGGAGAGGGGCACCCGTGCCCCGTCCGGGTGCGAGCGGCGTGACGCACCGACGGTCCGGGGCTTCGACAGGCGGGGGTGGACGGATGGGCCGGCCCGGGCGCCGAGGTCCCCCGTCCGCGTGAGCAGGTTGCCTGCAATCGCCCCCGGCACGGCCGGGGAGAGCCGAGGCGGACCTTCGGCTCTCCAGCGGCGTCAGGCGCTCCAGCCGCAGATCAGGACGTAGCGAGCCTGGACCTCGTAGAGAAGCCGCGTGACGAGGAGCCGGTAGGGTGCGAGGGCGTCCGGCCACTCTTCGGGCTCCTCGTCGCAGAACCCGTCGGGGATGTCTTTCAGCATGTCGTCGGGCAGAAGCAGATCATCGTCGTCGATCTTGGGGAGCGGCATGCCGGCCTCCCGCATCTCGGCCTCGACGGTTTCCAGCACCGTCAGCACCATCGCGCGCGTGACGTAGAAGTCGTCGTAGGTCTCGACCTTCTCGTGGGGCTGCTCGAGGAAGCGCTCGAGGAGCCAGTGGTGGTTGCGTAGGGCGAGGAGTTCCTCACTCTGTTCGGTATAGAATCCGACATCCAGTCCCATGGCGGGGTCCTTTTCTTCAATGTGGGGGAAGGGTTTGTGCCGCAGGCCCTGATAGCCCGCGGCATGACAGGGTGGTAGATATCAGCCCCGCGAGGACGACTTGCCGTCGGGGCAGGGGTCCAGCTGGGCGAAGGCAAGCAGCGTGCCGATCATCTCCCGTCCGGCCAGCATGGCGTCGCGGTAAGTCGGGTAGGGATCGTTCATTGCCGTCCGGATCGCGTTCGGCTCACCCGCTTTCCCGGCGCGGAACATCACCGCGGCCACCCAACCGCCACCGCGATGCCTGACGAGCAGGGCGTCGAGGTTTTCCGGCCGGCAGAAGTCCCGGACGGGGTCCTTCGGGGCGCCGGCGGGCGGCTCGCCGGTGAGGCCCAGCCCGGCGAAGTAGCCGAGCGCGGCCCGCATCTCCTTGCGGCCATTGGCAAGCTCTTTGGAGGTGTGTTCATTCTGGATCATTGGATCGTCCTGTCTGTTGAGGGCCGCCGCGGCGACCTTGGAGTGGTCTGGTGCCGGAAGGGTGCCGGTCCGGTGAGGGCGGCAGGGCGGGGCGCTC
>Ga0310345_10001931_pt1 | contig 21856 bp, 16 predicted proteins | sample HC15DNA20500_MG_FD_204667 | JGI IMG/M metagenome (GOLD analysis project Ga0310345, IMG submission 204667) | Marine microbial communities from station ALOHA, North Pacific Subtropical Gyre - HC15-DNA-20-500_MG | ecosystem: Environmental > Aquatic > Marine > Oceanic | place: Pacific Ocean: North...
CGAGACGAAGGACGAGGTCGTGTCGCTCATGGCCGACTTCGCCGCGCACGGCATCGACGTGATGACGATCGGCCAGTACCTCCAGCCGACGCGCCACCACCTCCCGGTCGAGGAGTTCGTCCACCCCGACGTGTTCGCGTGGTACAAGGAGCAGGGCGAGGCGCTCGGGATCGAGCACGTAGAGAGCGGCCCGCTCGTGCGCTCCTCCTACCACGCCGAGCGGCATGTCTAGGGCGGCGGGGCGCGCGCGCCCGCTGGCCGTCCTGCTGCTGGCGCTCGCCGTTAGCGGGTGCTCGACCGTGCTCGACGGCGTCGCGGCCGTGTTCGGGCCGGGCGACGTCGGGAATGTGATCGACGCCCACGTGGTGTACCGGCTCCGCCCCGATTGCCCGGCCCTCCTCGCGCGGACGATCAACCACGGCTACACGGTGATGACGCCGGTCGGCACGCCGGAGGGCATGGCCGAGGCGCTGGAGCCCATCGGGGGGGCGGTCGAAGAAACGGGCGTGTTCGAGGGGCCGGTGCGGACGGGCGAGGTCGTGTTCCGCTACGTCCCACCGGCCGCGTCCGAGACGTGGGACGCCGGCCCGGTCGACCTCGTGGCCGAGGTGGACGCGGTCCGGCTCGACCTCGAGGAAGGCTCCGCGCGGATCGTGGAGCTCTGCGGCCCCCTCCCCGAGACGCTCGCGCCCGACACGTCCATCCCTCGGATCCCCGGCCGCTCGTGACGCCACTCCCCGCCTACGACGCCTCCGACCCCGCCGCCTACGTCGCCTCCCGGCTGGCGCTCGTCAGCGACCGCGACCCGCTCCCGCTGCTGGAGGCCGCGCCCGACCGCGTCGCCGAGGCCGTCGCCGGGCTCTCCGAGGACGCCGCCCGCCGGCCCGAGAGCGACGGGAAGTGGTCGGTCCTCCAAGTGCTCCGCCACCTCGCCGACTCGGAGGTCGTCTACGGCTACCGCCTCCGCCTCATCGTCGCCGCCGAGCGGCCTGAGATCTCCGGCTACGACCAGGCAGCGTGGACGGACGCGCTTCACTACCACCGCGGCACCGTCGCCGACGCACTCGGCGACTACGCCGCGGGCCGCCGGATGACTCTCGCGTTCCTCCGCGCCCTCGACGAGAGCGAGTGGGAGCGGTGGGGCGTTCACAGCGAGCGTGGCAAAGAGAGCGTGCGCCAGATCGCGACGCTCCTGGCGGCGCACGACCTCGGCCACGAGCAGCAGATCGCCCGCGTCCGCGATGCGATCGGCGCCTAGCCCCTCCCGCCTCGGCCCCGGAGTCGGGCTAGTCGAGCCGCTCGAAGCCGGTGACCGTGTAGCTAACCTCGTCGTCGGCGATCGCGGACGCGTAGTCGACGCTAAGACTGAGGAAGAACGGCGCCCAGCCAGGAAGGACGCGGGCTTCCGCCTCGTCGGCCCGTTCGAACGCGTCGAAAGCGACCTCGAAGAGCCGGTCGATCGTGTACGCCTCGACGACAGGGTCAGCCTGGGCCGGCTCCCCGTCGATCCAGACCTCCGCAACGGCACCGCCCTCGACCCGGACCTGCACCTCGCCCACCGCGCAGTAGCAAGAGACGTCGTAGCGGAATTCGTAGTCGTCGATCCCCGCTGCGCGCCACGCCGCGCGAGCTTCGTCTAGCGCCTCGGACGTCTCGACCGCGACACCCGCCTGGCTGTCGACGCCGTCGAGATCATACCCCCCGCCGACGGCGTCGCAGCCGGCGAGGAGGAACATGAGCAGGGGTGCCGTGCGGAGCATCAACGTGGGGAGAGTGAGGCTCGAAGGTCCAACGTCCAGCTCTACTCATGTCGGCACTCTCCCCAAACTGAACGAAGACCCCGCCGAGCCGTCGTCGCTCACCGCCGAATGGCGGCGCCCATGTAGCCGACGGCCAGCGACCGGCTCGTCGTGAACGAGAAGCCGGGGTCGACGCGGCGGCGGGCGATCGATCGGAAAAACGCGCCGTTGAGCTCGGGCCGCGAGCCGACAAACTCGGCGACCGCCAGCCCCTCCGCCTCCGCCATCTCCTCGAGCACGCTGGGCGGCAGGAACAGCCGGAGGACGTGGATGTGGTCCGGCGCCTCGCGGACGACGAACCGGAAGCCCTGGACCGCGATCAGCCACGCGAGCGGCGTCCGGTTGAACGTGCTGAACAGGACCACGCCGCCGGGGCGGACGACCCGGGCCGCCTCGGCGATCACGCCGCGCTGGTCCTCGACGTGCTCCAGCATGTCGTAGAGGAGGACGGCGTCGTAGGCCACGTCGTCGGCGTCGAGCGCGGTCGCGTCGCCCACGCGGAACGTGGCGTCGGCACCGTCGGGCACGCGGCGGCGGGCCTCGGCGAGCGACGGCGCCGACAGGTCGACGCCCTCGACGTGGTAGCCGCGCTCCGCCAGCGGGAGCGACAGGAGCCCAGCGCCGCACGCCACGTCGAGAATGCGCGCGCCCCGGTCGATCCCGTAGCGGTCGAACACGCCGAGCGTGTAGTCCAGCTTCAGCCGTCCCTCGGCACGGAGCAGCGCGATGGCGTGGTCGTCGCCCTCGAACCACCGCGCGCCGAGGTCGTCGTAGAAGGCGTTGTTGACCTGTTTCACGGGACCGGGAGCCTGGAGGGGCGAGTGTACCGCCGGAGGCGGCTCGTCGTGCGCCGGGCCCTCACGAGCCCTTCCGCAGCACGTTCGCCGCGACGGTCAGGCCCGGCCCGAAGGCGACGGAGGCCACGAGCGCGCCGTCGGGCACGGACGCGTCGCGGGCGATCCGGTCCCAGATGTGGGGGAGCGTCGTCGACGACATGTTGCCGCGGTCGCGGAGGACGGCGTGGCTGTGGCGCGCGCGGTCGTCGTCGACGCCGAGCGCCTCGGTGGTGCTCTCGATCACGCGCGGGCCGCCGGGGTGGATGGCCCACACGTCGACGTCGCCGACCGCGAGGCCGTTGCCAGCGAGGAACCGCTCGAGGACGCCGGCCACGTTTTCGCGGATGTGGTCCGGCACGCGCCGGCTCAGCGTCATCTGGAACGCGACGGACGCGGGCCGCCACGTCATCTCACCGAGCGTGTCGGGCACGAGGGCCTCTGCGTGGTCCAGCAGGGCAAAGTCGGCGCCGACCGGGCCCGCCGTCACGTCGAGGCGGGCGGCGCCGTCGGCGAACAGGCACTGCTGGACGATCTGCTCGGGGTCCGTCGTGGCCGGATGGTGGTGGAGCGTGCACAGTTCGACGAGCAACACGGCGGCCCGCGCGCCCGCCTCGGGCGCCTCGTCGGCAGAGCCCGGCGCGACACCGAGGCGGGCGGACTCGGCGCGGACGACGTCGGCGGCGGTGGCGAGGGCCGGGAGCGCGGCGTAGCAGCCCATGTGGCCGACGCTCAGGATCCGCGTCCGCTCGCCCCACCCGTGCTCGACGGCCACGCGCTGGACGGCGCTCGGGCTGTCGTAGCCCGTGCACGAGACCTGGACGATGGCGTCGGGCGGCTCGGCGTCGGCGGCGAAGGCCTCGCGGGCGACGGCCTCGGCGGTCTCGGCAAACAGGTCCATGCGGCGCTCGAGCGGCGCCTGGTGCCACACGCCCGGCGGCTCGGGACCGGCTTGCCCGTCCCCCGTCGCCGGCGGCACGTGGAGCCGCATCCGGTCCCAGTCTCGGTGCGTGTAGTCGTCGAGCGCAGTCACGCGCGTCTCGACGGCCGACTTCCGCGCGAGCAGGTCGTAGAACCGGACGGCCCGGTCGACGTCCGGGAGCACGCCCGACTCGTTCGCCCGCCGGAGCGCGGCCTTCATCCAGTCGATCCCGTCGGCCTGGGCCACGGTGTGGCCGAACGGGAGCGGGCGGACGGAGAGGTAGGCGCGGGGCGTCATGGGCGGGGGGCTCGGGACCTCCTCAACGCCCGGCCCTCGTCGGGGGTGCCTCTGGGCCAGATGTCAGCCCTTTCCTGACTCGCGGCGTCAGTTGACGCCGACGTACTTCAGCTTGGCCGCGCCGGCCTGGAGGTCGAGCCGCTGCTCGAACCGCGCCGAGTCGCCGGACGCCACGTTGCGAACCTGGACGAGCACGTCGTCGAGCGGCCGGTTCTGGTCGTCGTAGAGCGTGACGAACACGTCGGCCGAGGTGATCGGCGTCGCGCCGCTGTTGACGAGGACGCCCGTGAGCGTGGGATAGTCGCCGCCCTCGCTCTGAAGACGGAGGTCGGCGACGTCGTACTCGTGCGTCTCGCCTCCGCAGGCAGCGAGGACGGCGACGAGCGCGAGCAAGAGGAGACGGGGCACGGCGGCGAGGGCTGGAGACGGGTCGAAGAACGGGACGAACGGCTCCCCCGGTGCGTCGGGCGCCTTCGGATCGGTTGAAGAATGGCCGATGAGGCGCCTAGCGAGCCCGGAACGCGACGACGCGGTAGCCAACCTCCTCGTCCGCGATCGCCTGGCTGTAGTCGACGAACAGGTCGACGAGGACCGGCGGCCCACGCTCCGTGACCCGAGCGTTCACCGACGCCGCCCCCTCCGCGTACGCGTCGAGCGCCACCCTGTAGAGGCCGTCCACGTCGAGCGCCTGCGCCGGTCCGCCGGTCGTCTCGCTGCCCACGATCCGCCCGTCCTCGACGGTCACCTCGACCGTAACCGGCGGGCAGAAACAGATCACCTCGTAGCGCATCGTGTACGCGTCGGGGCCGGAGGTCCGCCAGCGGTCGCGGGCGTCCTCCAGCGCCTCCTGGCCAGCCACCTCGACGGACGCGTCGAGGTCGACCTCGCCGGCCTCGGTGCCGACGGAGTCGCACCCGGCAACGGCGAGCGCGAGGGCGGCGAACACGAACCGGGTCATGGCTATCGGTCGGACGGGCGGAGGTTGGACACGCGATAGGCGATCTCTTCGTCGGCCATCTGCGTGCTGTAGTCGATGCCGATGCTCGTGGGGTAGCCCCACTCGGCGTCGTACTCGACCGCGATCGACTCGGCGCCCTGCTCGTAGGCCTCGGCGACAAGGTCGAAGAGGGCCGCGACCGTCTCGCCGCGTTCGGCGTCGACGGTCGCGCCCTCGAGCGTCACGGTCTCGATGGCGCCGTTGCGCACGACGACCTCGAACGGGCCGGTGTAGTCGGGCGACGGGCAAAAGCAGATCCGCTGGAGCGTCATCGCGTAGGCGTCGAGGCCGGCGTCGGCCCAGCGCTCGCGGGCGGCCTCGAACTCGGCGGGCGGGTCGGACGGCTCGCCGCTGCCGGAGAAGACCGGGCCGCTGGGGAGCTCGCCGCCCGGGTCGACCTGGGCGGGCGCGGGGCAGCCCGCGAGCGGGACGAGAACGGCGGCGAGAAGGGCGGTGCGCAACCGGAAGGCCGACAGGGTCAACATCGTGACGGTAGAGGGGGGACGGGCGGGAGAACGTGGTCGGTGGGCCGTTTCGTCGGTGCCGCTCGGATCAGGACAGAATCGGGACACGCGACAGGCGCGTGCCCCGACCCGGTCCCCAGGCTACCCGAGGTCGGCGAGGTTGGCCTCCAGCGCGGCGATCTCGGCTTTCGCGTCCTCCGCCTTCTGCCGCTCCTTCGCGACGACGGCGTCGGGCGCGCGGCTGACGAACTGCTCGTTCTGGAGCTTTTTCTCGACGCCCGCGAGGAACCCGCGCTTCGAGTCGATCTCCTTCTGGAGCCGCTCGCGCTCGACGTCGAGGTCGATCATCCCCTCGAGCGGGACGTACACGACGTGCGCGCCGACGACGACGGCCGCGCTGGCCGCCGGCTTCTCGAGGTCGGCGCCGATCGTGAGCTCCGACAGCCCCGCCAGCCGCTCGACGTAGGCGCGGGCGCCCTCGACGGCTTCGGCCGTGGCGGCGTCGCCCGCCGCGATCACGGCGCGGACGTCCTGCGACGGCGGCACGTTGTACTGCGCCCGCACCTGGCGGACGGCCGTCACGAGGTCTTGGACCGTCGCGAAGGTCTGGGCCGCCTCGGCGTCGGTCTCCTCGGTCGAAGGCGTAGGCCAAGACGCGGCGATGAGCGCGTCGCCGGCCTCGCGTGGGCGGAGCGTCCACCACAGCTCCTCCGTCACGAACGGCATGAAAGGGTGGAGCAGCTGGAGGATCTGCTCGAACACCTCGGTCGAGAGCGCCAACGTCTCGCGGCTCGGCGTCTCCCCGAACGGGGCCTTCGACACCTCGAGGTACCAGTCGCAGAAGTCGCGCCAGACGAAGTCGTAGGCGAGGTGCGCGGCCTCCGAGATGCGGTAGGCATTGAGCGCCTCGGTCACGGCCCCGACCGTGTCGTGGAGCCGCGTCAGGAGCCAGCGCTCCGCCAGTTCGAGTTCGTCGAAGCCCCGCTCGCGGCGCAGGTCCTCGGTCGGGCGGCCCTCGTCGTCACGCTCGACGAAGCGGCCGAACACGCGGCTCGCGTTCCAGAGCTTGTTGGCGAAGTTCCGGCCGCCCTCGAACTTGGCCGGGTCGAGCTTGATGTCCTGGCCCTGCGCGCACAGCACGCCGAGCGTGTAGCGGACCGCGTCGGCGCCGTACTGCTCGATCATGTCGAGCGGGTCGATCCCGTTGCCGAGCGACTTCGACATCCACCGGCCCTGCTTGTCCTTGATCATGCCGGTGATGAACACGTCGGTGTACGGCACCTCATCGAGAAAGTGCGTGCCGGCCATGATCATCCGGGCGATCCAGAAAAAGAGGATGTCGTAGCCCGACACGAGGACGGAGCCGGGGTAGAACGCCTTGAGCGCGTCGGTCTGGGCCGGCCAGCCGAGTGTGGCGAACGGCCACAGCCACGACGAGAACCACGTGTCGAGCACGTCCTCGTCCTGCACGTAGCCCTCCCCTGGCGAGTCGACGGAGACGACGAACGCGGCCTCGTCCCGCTCGCCCGTCTCGGGGTCGACGGGGTACCACACCGGGATCCGGTGGCCCCACCAGAGCTGGCGCGAGATGGGCCAGTCGCGGATGTCCTCCAGCCAGCGCCGGTACTCGTTGGCCCAGCGGCTCGGATGGAACGTGATCGTCCCGTCGTTGACGACCGCGAGCGCTTTCTCCGCCAGCGGCTCCATCGCCACGTACCACTGCGGCGAGAGGAGCGGCTCGATGACGGCCTTCGAGCGCGACGAGATCGGGACCGTGTGCGGGTAGTCCTCGACGTTGACGAGTTGGCCCGCCTCGGTGAGGTCCTCGACGATCCGCTCGCGGGCCTCGAACCGGTCGAGGCCGGCGTAGGGCCCGCCCTCCTCGTTGAGCGTCCCGTCGAGGTTCATCAGGGAGACCGTCTCCAGGTCGTGCCGTTTGCCGATCTGGAAGTCGTTCTCGTCGTGGCCCGGCGTGACCTTGAGCGCGCCCGCCCCGAAGTCCTGCTTGACGTAGTCGTCGGCGATGATGGGCACGATGCGGCCGACGGCCGGGACCTTGACGGTCTTGCCCACGAGGTCCCGATACCGCTCGTCCTCGGGGTGGACGGCGATGGCCGTATCGGCGGGGATCGTCTCCGGCCGCGTCGTCGCGATCTGGATGTGCTCGCCCGTCTCGGTCCCATCCGCGTCGACGACCGGGTAGCGGACCGTCCAAAGGTGGCCGGGCCGCTCGACATTGTCGACCTCCTCGTTCGAGATGACCGTCTGGTTGTCGGGGTCCCAGTTGACGAGGTAGTCGCCGCGGTAGACGAGGCCCTGCTCGTAGAGCGTCACGAACACCTCCTGGACGGCGCGGCTGAGCCCGTCGTCCATGGTGAACCGCTCGTAGCGCCAGTCGCACGAATCGCCGAGGCGCCGCTTCTGCTGGAGGATGATCCCGCCGTACTCCTCCTTCCACGCCCAGACGTGCTGGAGGAACGCCTCGCGCCCGATCGCCTTCCGGTCGACGCCGTCCTTCCGGAGCTCGCGCTCGACCACGTTCTGCGTCGCGATGCCGGCGTGGTCCATGCCGGGGATCCAGAGGGCCTCGAAGCCCTGCATCCGCTTGAACCGGATGAGGAGGTCCTGGACCGTGTCCTGGAGCGCGTGGCCCATGTGGAGCCGGCCGGTCACGTTCGGCGGCGGCATCGGGATCACGAACGGCTCCTTGCCGCCCTCGATGACCGCGTCCGGCTCGGCGTCGAAGAAGCCGCCGTCCTCCCAGTAGTGGTACCACTTGGCCTCGACGGCCTCGGGCTCGTAGGCCGAGCCGGTCGGGGCCGGGTCGGGAGTCTGGGGCGTGTCGGTCTGGCGGTTCCGGTCGCGGGGGATCTCCGGGGTCTCGGGCATGCTCGGTCGGGCCGCGGCGGGCGGCGGGCGTGAGCCCGCCAAGCTACCGAGGCGGGCGGGGAGAGCCGGTGAAGCGTGACCAGCCCGCTGGCCTCGTCCGCCTCGACGCCGAGGCGGACCGGGTCGCCGTGGTCGTCGCCGGCGCCCCTAGCGAGTGACGACGACCGAGCGTGTGAGCCGGGCCGGGCCGGCGTCGACGACGACCACGTAGACGCCCGCCGGCAGCGCGGCGACGTCGAGCGCGACGACGTGCCGGCCAGTCGGCCGTGCGCCGAGCGGAACGGCCAGGACCTCGCGGCCGAGCGCGTCGACCAGTCGCACTGTGGTCTCCGCGGCCTCCGCCAGCGCGAGGCGGACGGCGAGCGCCGCCTGCGCCGGGTTCGGCCCGACGGCCTCGATGGCGGTCTCTGGCGGCGCGGGGCCGTCCTCGGCGGCGACGCCGTTGGCGGCGACCTCGACCGGGTAGTCCTCGACCTCGCCCTCGGTCACGAACGGGACGACGAGCGGGTTGGCCTCGGCGCCCGCGACGAACGGGAGCGCCACGCGGCTGAGCCGGAACCGCGCCCACGTCGTGCCGGGCGTGGCGTCGACCGGCGGCGTGATCGTCACGATGTGGGAGCCGGCGGCGAGCACCTCGCCCGCGACCGCCTGCTCGCCGTCGTCGTCCCAGTCGCCATCGGCGTTCCAGTCGACCCAGGCGTAGAGCGCGGCCGGGCCGTCGCCGGCGGTCGTAACGGTGACGGCCATGTCGGCGCCGCGGTACAGCTCGTCCGGCAGCGCCACGCCGTCGTCGGCGTCGTCGGGGTCGGGCTCAACCTCCGGATCCACCACGGCCCCGAGGCGGATGACGTCGACGCCGTGGCGGGCGCCGCCGTCGGCTGCCGCCGACGGGTACGGGGGCGGAGCGTCGCCGTAGTCGAGCGGTGGAAAGACGGCCATGAGGTAGTCCTCGACCTCGCCGTCGGGCGCCATGCCGGTCGCGTTGAGCGCGCCGTTGCGGCTGAACCGGAACCGGGCGTGGGTGTAGCCGACGGACGCGTTCGGGGGCGCCTGGAGGTCGAGCGTGGGCGGCGGGGTCGACGGGCCCATCCGCTCGTTCGCGAAGACGTGCTCGCCGTCGTCGTCCCAGTCGCCGTCGCGGTTCCAGTCGACCCACGCGTCGAGGCCGCCGTCGACGGTCGGGAAGAACGTGAGCGTGCCGGTCGTCCCGGCCACGAGGCCGTAGCGCGTGAGCGGGTTCGGCGCCGACGGCTCCGGCGTCCCGACGGGGAGCTGAATCGTGAACGGGACGAAGCCCTCGCCGAAGGCCACGCCGTCCTCGTCGTCGCGCGGGCCGTCGTTCTGGTTGTCGTCGGGGTCGTTGTCGTCGCCGGTCGCCGTGTTCGAGGCAAGCCCGGTCTCGGAGGCCAGCGCGACGTTGAGGTCGGTCTCCGCGTCGACGTTTTCGCCCAGCTTGACGAGGTCGTTGACGAGGTGGCGCGCACCGTCGATCGAGATTCGGACGGGGTAGCCGAACGGCATCCCCGGGATAACCTCGAGTGGGTCTTGGTTCGCGTCGCCCAGGTCGAGCCCGTTCACGAGGTGGTCCTCGACCTCGCCGTTCCAGGCGAGCCCTCCGACGTCGAGCCCGCCGGGCACGTCGTGGAACCGGAGCCGGAGCGGGCCCGCCCGCCGACCGCCGCTCGGCACGTCGAACTCGACCGTGTGCTCCCCCGCGCCCGGGATCGGCTCGGCGACCACGATGTGGTCGTCGTCCGGGAAGGGCGCCGGGAGGACAAACGTGCCATCCCCGTCGAAGTCGAACCACGCGTCGAGCACGCCCGCGGCCGCCGTGCGGACCGTCAGCCGGCCCCGCCCGCCGTCGCCGAACGAGATGCCGACGAGGCCGTCCTCGTCGTCGATCTGGTCGATGGCTGGCAGGAAGAGGTCGTCGCCCGAGGCGTCGGGCGTCGGGACGCCGTCGCCCTCGGCGTCGATCTCGGCGCCCAGCCAGATCTGCCCGACTGGAAAGACGAGGTGGCTCGGGCCGGCCGGCCAGAGCGTGGAGTACGAGTCGGGCGCGTCGCCGAAGTCGAGGAGCAAGTCGGGCGGCGGCCGGTTGTAAAAGTCGAGCCCGTCGATGGCCGTATCCGCCACCTCCACCTCGTAGACGCCGCCGGCCGGCGTCGCCGCCCACCCGTCGGGGACGGGCTCCGCCACCGTGTAGGTGCCAGGCGTCTTGGGCAGGTCGAACCGGTAGATCCCGCGCTCGGCGAGCGGGTCGACGGCCCCGTCGCCGTCGGCGTCGTACGGCCCGGTCACGGTCTCTGCGACCACGGCCCCGCTCACGTCGAGGAGCTGGACCGGGACGCCGTCGAGGGGGGACTCCCCCTCATCCTGGGCGCCGTCGCCGTCGAGGTCGAGCCACTTCTGGCCGGAGATCGACGGCGCCTCGATCACGACGACCGGAAGCGTCGACGAGTTGTTGCTCTCGTCCGGATCGAACTCGTCCTGGGTATACGACCCGAGGAGCGATCCTTCGCCGGGAGCGAGCCCGCCGATCTCGAATACGAACGTGACCACCTCGTTGGCCGCGACGTCGCCGATGTCAATCTCATAGCCGCAGGCGACCTCCTCCGGAGCGTCCTCCGAGCATGGCACCTCGTCGATGGACTCGAAGGCCCGATCAATCTCCGCCTCGTAGAACCCGAACAACACGATGGCGGCGGCTCCAAACTCGGCAGAGACACTCACCTTTACGTTCGTGATGTCGTGCGGGCCGCCGGAAGTCGTGTTGGTGTTCCGGAGCTCCGCCACGACTTGTAGACGCTCATAGAGCAAGAGCTCGGGGATCACGGGCGCCCACCCGTAGGAGCCGTCGCTTCGAGCCTCGGACGGCGAGACGCTCACGACTTGGAGCGTGCCCTCCCCGTCGCCAGCCCCCATCGCATTAAGTCCCGCCGCGTGGTGCTGGACCGAATCCGGGGGTGCGGCACCGGCGGCCGTCGCGACGAAAACCAGAGCGAGGAGCGGAACGCACATGGGGGTCGGAAGCAAGGGCCCTGTCGAACGTATCCGGCGTGCCTCCGGCCCGCATCACGCGAACGGGGTATTCCTACCCACCGAGGCCGCCGGCCCGCGCTGGACAGCGTCCTCCCGCCCCCCTCCGCCTCGGCACCGAGGCGGGCCGGGTCAGGACGCGAGCCCCTCGCGAAGGGCCTTCGCCACGGCCCCGCCCCGTGAGTGGACCTGGAGCTTCCCGTAGATGTTGCGGACGTGGACGTCGACCGTGTGGGGGCTGAGGAAGAGCACGTCGGCCACGGCCCCCTTCGTCGCGCCGTCGACCAGGTGCTGGAGCACCTCGCGCTCACGGTCCGTCAGGCCGTAGTCGTCGGGCGCGGGCCGGACGAGCCGGCCGAACACGTCGAGCACGCGGGCCGCGATGCGAGGGGTGATGGGCGCCCCGCCCCGCCGGGCCGTCCGGACGGCCTCGGCGATGGCGCCGCCCGACGACGGCTTGAGGAGGTAGCCCCCGGCCCCGGCCGCGATCGCCTCGACGATCCGGTCTTCGTCCTCGAACACGGTCAGCACGACGAGGTGGGCCCCAGCCGCGCGGGCGCGGAACTGGCGGAGCCCGTCGAGCCCGCTCATGCCGGGCAGTTGGAGGTCCGTCAGGACGACGTCGGGCGCCCCGCCGGCGTCGAGCGCCCCGAGCGCGTCCTCGACCGTCCCGAACGCCTCGACGGCAGCGACGTCGGGGGCCTCGTCCAGCACCAGGGCGACGGCCTCCCGAAACAGGGGGTCGTCCTCGACGATCCAGACGGTGGCCGGTGCGAGCACGGGCGTAGGATCGGGCGCGGCGCTCGCAGCGACCTCCCGTGAACGGGGTATTCGGGTCACGGCAGCGGGGCGCGAAGCGTGACGGTCGTGCCCTCCCCCGGCGTGCTCGCAACGTCGAGCGTGCCCCCCAGCGCCTCGGCGCGGCGGCGGAGGCTCCGCAGCCCGGTGCCGGAGCACGCCGCTGCCGGGTCGAACCCCGGGCCTTCGTCGCGGACGGTCAGCAGGAGTTTCCGGCCCACCTCCTCGACCCGGACGGTCACCGGGGCGCCCTCGGCATGCCTGGCGGCGTTATGCAGCGCTTCCTTCAGGATCAAGAACACGTCGCGGCGGACCGCCAGCGGGGCCGTGTCGAGCCGGCTCCGATCAGGCGCCTCGACGGTCGCGCGCGGGCCGACCAGAGACGCCGTGGCCTCCCGGACCCGCGCGACGAACGCCCCCGGCCGTTCGTGCGCCGGGTCGACGAACCAGACGATCTCGCGGAGGTTCTGGACCATCTCCCGCGCCGCCTGTGCGACGGCCGCGAGTTGGCGGGCCTCGGGCGGGTCGAGCGTGCCCCGGTCGCGGACGTGCTCGGCCAGGAGCGCCACGGACGCCAGCCGGCTCCCGACGTCGTCGTGGAGGTCGCTCGCGATCCGCCAGCGCATCCGCTCCTCACGGCGGATGGCCCGGATCCGGAGCTGGACCGCGCCGACGACGAGCATCGCCAGGGCGGCCGCCGCGACGAAGCGGAACCAGCCCGTCCGGTACCACGGCGGATCGAGCGTGACGGCGACGGTGGCCGGCACGCCCCACACGCCGTCGCCGCGCGAGGCCCGCGCCAGGAACGTGTACGCCCCCGGTGGGAGCCCGGCGAGCCGGACGACGGGCTCGCCCTCGATCTCGACCCAGTCGCCGTCGAGCGGGTCGAGGCGGTAGGCGTAGCGGAGCGCCGCGCCGCCCGACGGCAGCGGGGCCGACACGTCGAACGTGAGCGCCCGCGCGGACGGCCCGAGGCGGACCTCCGGGCCGCTGTGGACCTCGGCGCCGCCGGCGTGGTCGACACGGAGCCGGGTCACGACGGCGGCGGGCGGCGCGTCCTCGCCTGCGAACGCGGCCGGGTCGAACGACGTCAGGCCCGCCATCCCGCCGAGGTGGACGCGGCCGTCGGGCGCCCGGTGGACGGCCCGCCGGTTGAACTCGACGTTCCGTACGCCCTCGTCGGCCCCGAACCGGCGGAGCGTCCCGTCGGCTGGCCGGTACCACGCGAGGCCGCGCGCGGTCGTCAGCCAGAGGCGGTCGCCGTCGGGCACGACGCCGTAGACGGTCGAGCCGCCGAGGCCCGGCGCGTGCGTCTCGACCCGGCCCGCCTCGGCGTCGAGGCGGAACAGGCCGTCCGACGTGCCCAGCCAGAACGCGCCGTCGGCCGCCTCGTGGACGCTCCAGACGGATGCCGCGTCGAGGAGGGCAGTCGGGACGTGCTGCAGCCGTCCCGCGCGCTCGTCGAGCCGCCAAACACCACGCTTCTCCACCCCCAGCCACAGCCGGCCCCGGCGGTCCCGGTGAAGCGCCGTCGGGGTCCCGACCTCGTCGGTCTCGATCCGCCGGACGACCTCGCCCGTTCGTCCGTCGAGCCGCACGAGCGACGACCCCGCCGCCCACACCCCGCCCGCGCCGTCATCCTCGAAGGCGTAGACAAACGCGTCGCCGCCGGGCCGAGCAATCGGGACGCGGAGGCAGGACCAGCCGCCGGCGGTACCCCGGCGGCAGAGGCCGCTGTCGGTCCCCACCCAGAGGCCGCCGTCGGGCGCGGGGTGGAGAGCCCAGACGAGGGCGGCCGCGGGGCCAACCGGCACCGTCTCGGGCGGCCGGCCCGGCCGCTGACGGACAAGCCCGCCTCCCAAAGTCCCCACCCAGAGTGTCCCGTCGGCCGCGGTTGTGGCCGCCATGACGGGCGCGGTGGCCCCGACTGCGGCGGGGTCGAGGTGCGCGAACCGGGCCCGCGCAGGGTCGTGGACGAACAGGCCGCTCCGCGTGCCGACCCACACGGCACCGGCCCGGTCGACTTCGAGCGCGAGCACGGCTTGGCTCAACGGCGAGCCGCCCGGCAACGGCACGGCCTCCACGGCCTCGAACGCCCAGTGAAACAAACCATGTTCTGTCCCAACCCACACCGCACCGTCCGCCGGCGCGGCCGTCCGCGCGGCGCCCAGAAGGCCTCCCCCCTCTCTGGCACCGAGTGAGACGGATCGCTCGGACGACATCGTCAAGAGCGCGCCCGACTCCGACACGACCCCGACATCGCCCTCTCGAACCCGCTCCGTCCCCTGCCCGACGAAGCGGTCCCGCCCAGCGTCGTAGCGATACCGCCTGACGATGGGGCTCCCATCGCGGGCAAGGAGGGTCCAGACCTGCCCGTCCCGCGCCCCGTGGGCTCTGATCGCCCACCTCCGGCCCTCCGCCTCGGCCATGCGGACGCGGCGGAAGGCCTCGCTGTCGAACCTCCACAGCCCCTGGCGGTCGGCGGCCCACATGGTCCCTTCGGCCTCGAACAGGTGGAGCACGTCGAGCTGAGGTGCCACGCACGCGAACCGGCCCCGGGCCTCGTCCGTGAGGCGGCACGCGCCACCCGGCGTCCCGGCCCACAGCGCTCCGTCAGGTCCCTCAGCGAGCGCCTGGACGGTCGAGCTCGGCAACGCGTCGGCCGCGCCCGGCCGCGCCCGGAAGACGACGACCCGCCGGCCGTCGTACCGCGCGAGCCCGTCCGGCGTCCCGATCCACAGGAACCCGCGCCGGTCCTGGAGGAGGTCCAGCACGGTGTTATGTGGGAGCCCGTCGACCCGCTCGAACGCCCACGACTGCGCGGACGCCCAGGCGGCCACCCCAAGCGAGAGGAAGAGCCAGACTGCGCGCATGACCGAGATCCGGGGCTAGGCGAAGGTAGACCGTGCGCCATGAACGGCCATGGGCCGCGCCGGGTGGGAATCACATCATCGGGTGACGCGGCGAGACGGCCCTCTCCCCTAGCGTCGGAGGCACGCTCACGGTCTCCGCCATGCCGATCCGCCCGCTCCTCCTCTCCTCCTTCGCCCTCACGTTGGCGGCCTGCTCGCCCGGGGCCATCGCCGACCGCGTCACGGACCGCGTGACCCGCGACATCGACTACCGCGTCGAGCGCCGGGCGACCGACATCGCGCGGCGGACGCTCGACCTCGCCGAGGACGCCATCGTGTGCGTCGTGACCGACCAGGCGTGCATCGAGGACGCCCGCGCGCAGGGGCAGGAGCCGGTCGTCGTGAACGAGGACGGCGAGCCGGTCTCGGGCTACCCGGCCGGCGGCACCGCGTCGAGTGGGGCCGCCTCGGGCGGTTCGTCGGGCGAGTCGGCGGGGAGCCCGGGAAGCGCCGGCTCGGCGCCCGACCCCGGCGCCGTGTGGGCCAACTACGAGTTCGTCCCGGGCGAGCGGGTCCTGTTCGTCCACGACTTCGAGGGGACGCGCGTGGGCAACTTCCCCTCCCGCCTCGGCTACATCGCCGGCAACCTCGACGTCGTCCGTCTCGGTGAGGGCGAGCGCGCGACGAACGTCCTCCGCGTGGGCGAGGGGACGACCGAGGGCGGCCCCGGCGGCAACGGGTGCTTCACGATCGAGCTGCCCGAGACGCTCCCGGAGCGGTTCACGCTCGAGTTCCGCGCCATGACCACCGACCCCCAGCTCCGCGACGGCATCAAGGTCTTTTCCGACGCCTCCGACGACTCGCCCGACACGCGGTGTACGTACCCGCCGCCCACGCACCTCGCGGCGGGCACGCGGGCCGTCGGCCTCCTCTGGCCGGGCGTCCGGACGACCGTCGGGAGCGGGTACGGCGCCAACGAGTGGGGCCAGTACGCGCTCGGCTGCGACGGCGACTACTGCAAGCTGTTCGTCAACGGCGAGCGCCTCGCGAACGTCCCGCGCTGGGAGTTCCCCCGCGCCGACGCGCTCCACGTGTTTATGAACGTGTACCGCCATAGCCTCTACATCGACGACCTCCGGATCGCCGAGGGCGGCGCGCGGTCGCTCTACGACGACCTCGAGGCCGACGGTGAGCTCTCGACCACGGCCATCCGGTTCGACTCGGGCAGCGCGACGCTCCGGTCCGAGTCGGGCGGCTACCTCGCGCAGGTCGTCGAGATGATGCGGAGCCACCCCGAGCTCCGCGTCGAGATCCAGGGCCACACCGACTCCGACGGGTCCGACGCGTTCAACCAGGACCTCAGCGAGCGCCGCGCAGTGGCGGTCAAGGATTACCTCGTCGCGGCCGGCGTCGACGGCGGGCGGATGACGACGGTCGGCTTCGGCGAGAGCGAGCCGGCCGCCTCGAACGACACGGCCGAGGGGATGGCCGCCAACCGCCGCGTCGTCTTCAAGCGGCTGTGATCCGGTGCGCACGCTCTTCCTCGCTGCGCTGGCGGCCGCCCTCGCCCTCTCCGCCGGCGCCCAGCCCGGGCTGCCCGAGGCGGACCCGGCCGCCCCGCTCGGCCTCGGGCTCGCCGTGGTCCGGGTGACCGACGCGCCGCCGCCGCTCCGGTTCTACGCGCACCCGGCCCTCGCGGAGCTACCGAGCGGCGTCCCGGTCGGGAGCGCGACCGTGGCCGACAGCGTGACGTTCGTGCCGGGCCGAGGCCGCGCCTCACTCGGGTCCGGCCCGCCGTGGCTGCTCCCCGAAGTGATCGATGCCGAGCGAGGCCACCTCGCCTTCCGCGTTCGGACGCTCACGCCCGAGTGGGTCGAGGCCGTCGCCAACCGGGCCGACGGGCGGACGGTCTGGCTCCGCCGCGACCGCGTCGAGGTCGCCGCCTGGCCCGACGTCTTGCTCCGGTCGCTCGTCACGCTCCCCGACCCCGAGGCCAACCCGCTCCGTGAGCGCCCTCACGACGAGGCGTCCGTCCTCGCGACGACGCCCCCCGACTGGCTGCTCCGCCCCCTCGCCGTGCGCGGCGCCTGGCTCCAGGTCTCGACCCTCGGCCTCGCCGACCGGATCCCGCCCGCGGGCTGGGTCCGGTGGACGGGCGGCGATCGGCTCCTCGTGGGCGGAATCGGCCATGAGTAGAGGGCCGCGGGGCGTCGCGCCCCGCCGACGTTCAGAGGGCGCGCCCTATCCTGGAGGCCCCTCGACGTCCCGCGATGCGCTCTCGCGTCCTCCTCCTCGCCTTGCTCGCCGTGGCGGCGCACGCGCAACCGGAGGGGCGGCGGTTCGAGCGGGCGACCGGCGTCGAGCCGCACCTGCCCCAATCGTCGGTCTACGAGATTCTAGAGGACCAGCGCGGCTTCCTCTGGTTCGCCACGCGCGAGGGCCTCGGGCGGTGGGACGGGCACACCATGCGGACGTGGCGGCGGCGGCCGTTCGACGCGGCCTCGTTGCCCGGCAACGTCGTCCGCCAGCTCGTGCTCGACGGCCACGGCGACCTCTGGGCCGCGACGGAGGCCACCGATTGGAGGCCGACGGGGATCGCCCGGCTCGTCGGGCCCGCCCACGACGAGGTCCGCCGCTACGGCCACCCCGGCACGCGGCTGTTCGTCGGGCCGGACGGGGCCGCGTGGCTGGCCGACTCGCTCCGCCTCTGGCGGTTCGACCCCGCGACCGACGCGTTCGTCCGCGCCCGGCGGCGGCTGGCCCGGGGCCCCGTCGCCGCCGGGCTCGCCACGCGCGACGGGACCGTCTGGCTGGCGACGACCGACGGCGTCGAGGCGTACCCGCCCGAGGGCCCGGCCCGGCTCGTCCGGCCCGACCGGCCGTGGCACGCGGGCGAGCCGCTGTCGTCGGCCCGGTTCAACGCGCTCGCTGAGGGGCCCGACGGGGCCGTCTGGGTCGGCGGGGCGCTCCTGGGCCGCCTCGATCCCCGCCGAGACCGGATCCGGACGCTCGGGGTCCCGGCGCCGACGCTCGCCGGCCACGGGGTCGGCCTGGGGGTGAACGAGATCGTGCCCGACGCAGCCGGCGCGTGGGCCGCCACGCTCGACGGCGTCTACCGCGTCGAGGCCGACGGGCACACCCGATACTCTCTCCGGCTCCCCGGCGACGTCCCCACCCAGAACTGGGTGGCCGGGCTCCACCGCGACCGCACGGGGACGGTCTGGGCCGGGACGGTGTGGGGCCTCCACCGGGCCGCGCCTGCCGGCCCCCCATTCCGCCTGATCGCCCATGACCCCGACGACCCGAACTCGCTGGGGAGCGGGATCGTCCTAGCCGTCCACCGGGGCCCGCGCGGGGCGCTCTGGGTGGGCACGCTCGGCGGTGGGCTCAACCGGATCGGGCCGGACGGCGCGGTCACCCGCTTCCGCCACGACCCCACCGACGCCCGGACGATCACGCACGACTGGATCTGGTCGGTGCGGAGCGACGCCGACCGCGTCTGGGTGGGGACCGGCGGGGGCCTCGCCGCCGTCGACCCGGCGCCGCCCCACCGCGTCGAGCGGTTCCCCTTCGAGCCGGACCCGACGACCGGCGCGGGCCCGAGCGCGACGGGCCTCCACGTCGGGGTCGACGGGACGCTCTGGTTCGGCCACATCGGCGGGCTCAACCGGCTCCTCCCCGACGGCACCCGGAACACCACGGCGACGCCCGACGGGACGGGCGTCCAGGCCGTTCTCGAAGCCCCGGGCGGGGCGTGGGTCGCCTCGGGGGCCGGCCTCCTCCGCTACGACGCCGAGGCGGACGCCCTCCGCGCGCTCCACCACGACCCCGGCGACCCGGCCTCGCTCAGCGACGACGCGACGATCGCACTCCACCGGGACCGGCGCGGACGGCTCTGGATCGGCACCCAGAGCGGGCTCGACCGGTTCGACCCCGCGACGGGCGGGTTCGTGCACGTGACCTCGGCCGACGGGCTCCCCAGCGACGTCGTCTACGCCATCCTTGAGGACGACGACGGCCGGCTCTGGGTCTCAACCAACCGCGGGCTCGCGCGCTACGACGAGGCCGCGACGCCGCCCGTCCGGGCGTTCACCGTCGCCGACGGCGTGGGCAACGTCGAGTTCAACCGGAACGCGGCCTTCCGCGACGCCGACGGGACGATGTACTTCGGCGGCGACCGGGGGGTCACGGTCTTCCACCCCGGCGACCTCGCCCCCCCCGCCGCCGCGCCGCTGGTCGTCGTGACCGCCGTCGAGCGCGCGACGCGCGACGGGACGCTCCGCGACGACTACGTGGGGCCCAAGGGCGTCACGCTGGCGCCGGACGTGACCACGTTCGCCCTCGAGTTCACCGCGCTCGACTTTCTCCACGCCCACCGGAACCGATACGCTGTCCGCCTCGACGGCTGGGACGAGGACTGGGTCGAGGTCGGCAGCCGGCGGCTGGTGAGCTACACGAACCTCCCGCCCGGCCGGTACACGTTCCGCGTCCGTGCGACGGACGCCGACGGCGTGTGGGGCCTCGAGGCCACGCCGGTCCCCGTCGTCGTGCGCCCCGCGTTCTACGAGACGTGGGCGGTCCGGACGCTTGCCGCGCTCGCCCTCCTGGCCCTCGTGGCCGGCGTCGGGTGGGGCGCCTCGCGGCGGCGCTACCGGCGCGAGCTCGCCGAGCTCCGGGCCCGGCAGGCCCGCGACGCCGAGCGGGCGCGGATCTCGCGCGACGTCCACGACGAGGTCGGCGCGTCGCTGTCCGAGATCGCGATCCTGTCGGAGGTCGCGCGGCGCCAGCTCGACGGCGAGGCCAACGAGGAGCGGCTCCGGCGGATCGCGGAGACCTCGCGCGAGATGCTCGACAGCCTCGGCCAGATCGTGTGGGCCGTGAACCCACGGAACGACCGGCTCCCGGCGCTGGCCGGGTACCTCCGCGAGCACGCCGCACGCTTTCTCGACGCCCACGGCCTCCGCGCCCGCCTCGACGTGGCCCGCCTCGGCGACGCGCCGGTCCCAGCCGAGGTCCGCCGCGCGGTCTTCCTCGTCCTTAAGGAGGCGCTCCACAACGCCGTCAAGCATGCCGGGGCGGACGAGGTCGCCGTGACGTTCGGGGCCGAGGGTGACCGCCTCGTGCTGACGGTCCGCGACGACGGCCGCGGATTGGCCGGCGGCGACGGCATGCGATGGGCGGGCGGCGACGGGCTCGGCAACATGGCCCGGCGGGCGGAGGAGGTCGGCGGGACGCTCGCCGTCCGCGACGCGCCAGGCGGAGGCGTCGAGGTCCGGCTCGACGTGCCCTCCGGCGTCGCGACATCCCCCGTTGATGTGACGCGGGGGGAGGCCGCGCGCGCCTAGACTCCGAAACCGTCACCCGTTCGCCGTGCCCATCTCCGTCGCCATCGTCGAGGACCTCGAAGACGTCCGCGAGGGGCTCGCCTCGCTCGTCGACGCCGCCGAGGGGTTCGCCTGCGCGGCCACCTTCGGCGACGCCGAGGCGTTCCTCGACGCGCTCACGCCGTCGCGCGGCGGCGGCCTCCGCCTCGACGTGGCGCTCATGGACATCGGCCTGCCGGGGATGAGCGGGATCGAGGCCGTCCGCGAGCTCAGGCGCCGCCGGCCCACCGTTCAAGCCATGATGCTGACGGTCTACGAGGACAGTGACTCGGTCTTCGACGCGCTCCGGGCCGGGGCCACCGGCTACGTCCTCAAGACGACACCACCCGACGAGCTCCTCGACGCCGTCCGCAAACTTCAGGCCGGCGGCTCGCCGATGTCGTCGGGCATCGCGCGCCGCGTGGTCGAGGCGTTCCACCGGCCGCCCCTCGTTCCCGAGCACGAGGACCCGCTGACGCCGCGCGAGGAGGAGATCCTCGACCTGCTAGTGCAGGGCCACCGCTACCGCGAGATCGCCGATCAGCTGTTCATCTCGCTCGACACGGTCCGCACGCACGTCCGGCACGTGTACGAGAAGATGCACGTCCGCTCGCGCGCCGAGGCCGCCGCGAAGGTCCTCGGCCGGCCGTAGCCGGACCGGAAGGGCCCCACTGCAGAGCGCGCCCGCGGCACCGAGACGCCGCCATCCGACGCCCCCGCCTCGACACCGAGGCGAGTGGGGCCGAGGGCTCATACACCGGAGACGGACGTTGGAACCCTCCTCCCAACTCTTGGAATCACATCGACGGGTGAGGCGCCGGGAGCACGAGGCAAGGAGGTTCGGGGCAGACTCCCCCTCACCCCCATGCGACGGCTCCTCGCACTCGCCCTCCTCGCCCCTCTCGCGGCGCTCGCCCAGTCCGACGGCACGTTCGCCCTCGACGTCACCGGGCTCCCGGGCGGGCCCATCGAGGTGACCGGCGAGGCGCGCTTCGGCGGCGTCCCGCCCGACGCCGAGGTGCCGTCCGCCGCGAACTCCGTGCTCACCTTCGAGGCCGACGACGGGACCCGCGTCGTCGTGTACTCGAAGGACGTCTACCGGCCGGGGTTCGCGGCGCCACGCCGGTTCTCGGGCACGTATGACCCCGGCGTCACGTCGAACGCGCCCCCCCTGGGCGTCTCCAGCGGCCAGCCCGAGGACTTCGTCGCGCTCGGCCTGTTCGACTACGGCCTCCGCCTCGACCTCCCTGACGGGCGCCGGTTCTACTCGGTCGGCCCCCCGCACGACCCCAGCGCGAACGCCTCCTTCCGCGTCTCGCGGTCGCGCGACGACGAGGTCCGAGGCCGGCTGCGGACCCCGATCCGAGCGGAGGGGGCGACGTTCGCCAGCGGGATGATCGTCCTCGAGTTCGACGCCACGCCGAGTGGGACGCCCTTGCCGGGGCTCGCGCAAGGGCAGGCGCTCGTGGTCGTGACCGGCGCGCAGGAGTCGATGGGCGTGGGGACGGTCGCCTGGGGCGCGATCCCGGCCGGCGGGATGTGCGCCGCCTGCGACCCGTGGACCCTCACGATCGTCCTGCCCGACGGCACGCGGATCACGGGG
>Ga0310345_10001933_pt1 | contig 21821 bp, 30 predicted proteins | sample HC15DNA20500_MG_FD_204667 | JGI IMG/M metagenome (GOLD analysis project Ga0310345, IMG submission 204667) | Marine microbial communities from station ALOHA, North Pacific Subtropical Gyre - HC15-DNA-20-500_MG | ecosystem: Environmental > Aquatic > Marine > Oceanic | place: Pacific Ocean: North...
TCGTCTGTAAGTCTCAGTAAGTCTGAAAGTCTGGACTATATTACTCCTGAAACGGCTATATTTAGCCCTGAAAGTCTCAAAACGATTTCACTGCCCCAAAAATTGCCCTGAAAATTTGAGACTTTCACCCCCCCCTGAAAGTCTCAAATGCTCTCTGTGCTCTGGGAAAAACGCTCCAAAAATTGAGACTTTCTGACTTACGCGTAAGTCAGCGTAACTCTCATGCCAGGCTATAAAACCTCTCAGTTCGTACTCCCGTTTCTTCTATCACTGTTTCATCATCCACCATACGCGCCAGGGCGCCGCGCACCTTGGTCACTCCCGGCCCGCTGCCTAGCAATGATAGTTCGTCTCTTACTGCGTTGATCAGGTCTGATTTGTTTGGCTTAGTCCCATTCCCATTCTGTTTGTGGCGTTCTAACTCAATTGTGATTTGAGCCTGAATAGTGAACAGTTCCTGTTCTGCCTTCGATGTAATGGCAACCGACCAGAAGCGCGCTGTTTCCAATTCCTTGCTATCGGTTCGGTGCTGATAGGTGAATTGAGCGCCTAGGATAGGCAGAGTGGGTCCGCGTTCTTTGGTGGCGATGATTGCTATATCGTCAGTGCCTGGTTTCCGTTCCACTACCAACGCCAGGTCTAAAGCCGCCTCAATACTGGAATGACCACGCAGGGTTTCGCCCTTGCGTATTTTGTCGCCGCCATTGCTCGCTTTCCGCTGGTGGTGAATGACAACGACAGCCGCTCCGGTTGATTCTGCCAGCCAGCGTAGGTTTCCCATTACCCCGGCCATCTGTGCGGAGTTTTCTTCCACGTCACCAGCAATCAGCCCTAGATTGTCAACAACGATCAGCTTTGCGTCCAGGGATAGGGTAAGCAGGGTGAGTTCAGAAACGTTTGCTTTACTGCTTGCGTCCAGCCAGGGATCGGGAAGTGATACATAGTGAAGGGGAATATCATCGGGGAGATCGTGCGCTTTCGCCAGTGCGTCAAAACGTTCGTCTGTGCGCCGTGTGCCGTTGTCAAAGTCAATCCACAGGACAGGCACTTGCATTGTATTGAGAGTTCTACCGCCTTCGCCTTCACCGACTGGTAGCGGTTCAAGCCACTTTTGGCCCGATGCTACACACACGGCAGCGTCAGCGAGTACCATTGATTTGAGGCTGCCAGGAGCGCCATACACAATGTTCAGACTAGGCAAAGAGAATAGACCATCGATCACATATTGAAGCGGGTCACGCGGTTTGTACGCATCTTTTAGTGTTCGCAGTTTCCACAATTTTGCCAGAGCCGGTTTTAGTTCGTTGTTGGGTTCGTCCAGTGTCACCCGGCTCTCATTTACAATGGTGTCAACGTCCAGTTTTTTCGGTTGACTGCTCGCCCCATTCGTGCTAAAATGAGAACCAGAAACCGGCTGCCCGCTGCTTTCTACCTCTGCCACCAGTTCGCCGCTGGTGGCTTTTTTTTGTTCTGTCATCTTTGCACCGCCGTTGTCTCTGTGTCAGAACCTGCCCACACAATATGCCAATCAACCGGTCGCACATCTTCCACGCCATCAACCAGCCAGCGCAGAATCTCGGATGTGTTGACACCTGCCCGATCTGCAATTCTGGACAATTTTGCCGCCTGTTCGTCCGTCGTTCTGAACCCCATGTAATGCCGTTTGGTTTGTCTCATCGCCCAAAATCCTTTCTATGCAGAAAACAAAAAACCGGGTGGCTGAATGCCATCCGGTTGCGTTTGTCGAAACCTGTGCAGAGTTGCACGGGTAGACTTGAGCAGGAAGATAGCATAGCAGCATCAGCCAACAGTAGAGCTGCCCGGCCAGCCTGTTGACGTTTGCGCGCTTGCGCTTCTTACTCGCTATTTGATTGACTGCATTTCGTGCGACTGCACTGTATTTGACGCTTTGCCATTGCCGGGTAGCACTGAAGCAAAGCGCGGGGTTTTCTTTTTTGTGTGGATTGAATAAAAACAACTGCCCTACAATTGTGTGAAAACTGATTTTCTTTGCCGCATCACCGTTTTGGCTTTTTGCGAATTTTCATCGCTTATAGCCGCCGTCTTTGGTTTTGCCTTAGGCTAAAATACAACCTGTTTTCACTGTCCATGTTGTAGTACAAACATTCTGAAAACACAATCCTTTCATTAATAATCCATCGGTTGCAAACCAGCCCGGAAAACAAAAAACCCGCGTAACGCATCGATGCGCCGCGGGTTTGGGGGGAGTGCTTTTGCAGACAAATATAGGTTTGGCGGGTTTGACACCAAATTCAGATCGGTGTACGATAGCGCCAGTTGTATAGTTTTCTGCAAAAGCGCTCGGGCCGCAAACCTTGTGAGCGCTTTTGCTATTGGTGGGCCAATCATATCCCAGCCCTACGCCATCGGCAATCTGACAAAATCAATTATCCCGGATTGCAACCGCAGCCGCTGCGCACACTGAGCAGATGGGCAGAATCACCCACTGGCCATGGTAGCGGTCACTAGTCCTGACAAACTTCGCTTTGTAGGCTTGTGCCTCGTACGCATCCCTCCCTCACCAGCAAGGCCAGCGGGTTATGGTCCATAATCGGCCCACATTCCATACCTCCCCTAATCAACGTATACCCCCCCGACTACCCCTGTTTCCATAGCGGCCCGTTTTCGGCTGCTATGGTCAGGTGTCCATTTGGTCTACTGTCCTGGTGTCCTAACGGCCTGATGTCCGTCTAGGCCCGCCGTTTTTTTGTATATAGCCACGCAGCAAAAACGGGTGTTCTTCAGCCGCTGCTACGCCCTCGCCGAGACGGGTAATCACCTCTGGCATAGACAGATGGGAGTAGAAGTCTACCCCGTCGTGAATGTCGGATAGTTGCGCCAGGGACCGCGCCCAATTACAGCGCCGCTTGCTGATTCCCAGTTCGTCAAGACAGCGCGCCCGCGTCGTCTCAAAACCAGACAGGAACAATCCGAACATTAGCAGGCAATCAGTAGACGCTCTGTGCGCTATCTGTTCGTCTGTCGGTCGCTGTCGTTGCTAGTTGTGACGCAAGCGGTCGTTTTCGGTCTGTAGCGCTGACGTTTTGGATGCAACCCGTAGTAGATTTGTTTCCGCCTGTAACGCCCTCTCGCGCCATTTGTGAACCGTCAGAACGCCATCCATCGGCTGTACAAGTCCGTTCAGTGATTGTAGTAGATTCATTGCCCTTGCCCCTCTTCCAGGTGTCGCAGATACCCATCCAATGCCCTTTTCCGCAACTCGTGAGCCTTTGCGTTTTCGTCTAACCGAACCTGTGTGGCTGCCCGTACTCGGTAGCGTTCTAACCCGTTTTTGGAATATTCGTGCCCGTCCAGATTTATACGTCAGTAGGTGGCCGCCGTGAGCGCACTGAACCCAATCAGCAAGTAAGGCCACGTCAATCCCAACAACTAGACAAGCCCAACTGTCAGCACAAGCCAGACGGCTGTCATAGGTAAGAACCGGACAACCTGTTCTTTTGCTGATGAAATGGGAGTTTCGTAGGATTCCGACCCGCCCGTCTGGTGCAAAGCCAGGTCAATCGTGACCATTGTGCCGGTTGTCTGTCCCAAATTCATCATTTGTTCAATCGAAAATTGCTCCGGTTCAGTCATCCAGCGCGTAGCAGGCCCGCTCACAATATCCCGGCTACTGTCAAGCCCACTGGGTACAATTTCCGCACGTTGCGCCGTTCTACGTTGTTGTGACATACTGTTCAGACTCCTCTGGTCGATTTTTCCGACCCGTTCAATCATCCCGACTCACTCAGGACGATATAATGACCACTCAATACACCGTTTCTCAATCTGCAAAACGTCTCGGTATAAGTGTTTCAAACCTCAAAAGAACGGCGGACGACTTCCATACTATTCTGCCTGACTACGAAACGACCAGCGGAGCGCGCAGGACATTCACAGAAGCCGACCTACGCACAATTTCAGCCGTTCTTACTCGACTAGTTGAACGGAAAATCCATACACGGGCACAGGTTCTAGCAGAGTTATCAGAATCCGGTTCAGAACCCCTTATAATCCCCGATTCCATCCCAGATAAAACACCCATAGAACATACAGAGCGTTCAGAACGCACGAAAAAACTGATAGGCACACAAACAGACATTGAAAGCCCGCAGGACGCTTTAGCGCCGTTCCTACAGGCCCAGGACGATACTCGCCGACAGTTGGCAGAGCTATCGGCCCGGATTGCGGAGATAGCCACGGAACACCCGCAGAATGACCAGCCAGCCCAGGGAGATCGGCGCCAGTTGTGGGTGTTTGCAATCGCTATGTCTCTCGCTCTCTGCCTATTGTTTGCAGGTGTCACGGTTTCTGCCATTCTCAGAGATTCCCAGGCCGCGTTATGGACAAGTGGTGCAGCGGCTGTTGTGTTGATCGTCGCTATCGTTTGGCCCTCGTTGCGACGATGAATCGTTGCCAAACATAAACAAGTCTACTAATTGCCACCCATCCGTAGAACGCCAGGACGGACTATAGCCAACGTTTATTTGCCGTTGACGTTGACGATCTGCCTCTGCAATTTGGTTAGCTTCTGGACTCCCAAAGATAATCGCCATACTTGCCTCCTTTTTGGACAAACAAAAAACCCCACCGGATAACCGATAGGGCAAAAGATGCGTTCTTGCGTTGATTCTGGTAGAATCGTCCGCAGGTCTGCCGATGTTCTCACCCATCGGTTTGGCTAGAGCCGGGTAGACGCCTTAGAACGTCTGCTCGGTTCGTTATATTCAGTTGTTGGATGGCACTCTATCACCAGCGTCGGGAAAGTGCAAACTGTGAAAATCAGCGCCGCATCATTGCTGCTTTCTTCCACTCTGCATAGCGTTTTCGGTATGCCTTGCCCTTGCAGCTAGGGGAGCAATACAACGCCCCGCTCCGGCCCGCTTCAAATTTCTTCCCACAGACCGCACAAGCCACTGTAAGCGTCGATGTAGGCTGTTTGGCCCTGTGAGCCGCTACTCTGCACTTTGGCGTGCAATAGATGCTATTAGAACGCTTGGGCGTGTAGGTTTTGCTACAGTGGGCGCAGGTCTGGGTGAGCCAGTTTGCCACAATATCCCCTCAGTAGGCGTTACAGTAGATAGTTACGTTTTAGGATAGGCCAGATGGGGAGAAACGTCAAACAGTTGGAAGGGCTGACTCAGTGGTGATCACCCGCCCTTCCAACTGTTTGACCAGCCCGGCAATCCCCAACAGTTGAAGCCGCAGCCTTTCCACGTCAACGCCCCGTGATGTGGCGTCGTTGCCCGTTGCAATTGCCCTCGCTAGATTCGTGATATATATCCCCCCGCTTGCGTTCTCCCTCTGCCTCTGCAATCTGGTTAGCTTCTGGACTCCCAAAGACAATCGCCATACTTGCCTCCTTTTTGGACAAACAAAAAACCCCACCGGATAACCGATAGGGCGAAAGATGCGTTCTTGCGTTGATTCTGGTAGAATCGTCCGCAGGTCTGCCGATGCCCCAGCGTCGGTTTGACTTAGGAACGGGTAGGCGTTATAGCGTCTGCCCGTTCTGTGTTTATTCAGTTGTTAGTTGGCACTCTATCACCAGCGCCGGGAAAGTGCAAACTGTGAAAACGTCAGCCATTATCAGCCAGCTGCTTTTCAATTCTTCGCACGCCAGCCACGATTGATTCCAGTATACCCGGTTCGTTTTTGGGTGTCTGATTCTCTGCCCACTCTACTAGCAAATTAGATACAAATTCCCCTCGCTTACGTTCGGTTGCCACTGATTCCAGAATAGCGACTGCTTCCCCGGATAGTGTAAGTGTGACTTTTCGTCTGTCCACTGTCTGCCCCTTCGCTGATAATCCGTTCCATTTCCGTCTACAGGAAAATCTACCATAAGGAAAGGTGGTTGTCAATAAGTCCATTTAGTGCTTGACAAGTGGCAATAATAGGGCGTATAATAGCTTATGGGAATAAGTGTTCCCAAAACCTATCACCAGCAACAAAAGGGGAATCTGACATGACAAACCCACTCGCAACCGCTCGACTTGTCGCCCAACTGAATGCTTGGGTAGCAGTTCGTGGAAATGTGCCTGGCCCGCTCTTTCAATCCACCGCGACGGATGGATTGAAAGAGCGGGCCAGGGCATCACTAGTCAGGCCGTCTATAACACCGTGAGCGCCCAGCGGCGTAGACGCCGCTGGGCTGGACAGTGACATTGCCGCTCACGATTTTCGACGAACATTCATCACAAACGCCCTCACAGCTTCAGGCACTCCAGTTCTTGTCGCTGACATTGCAGGTCACAGCAACCCAGCTATGACCGCTCTGGACTGGCAAGCTATCGGGAGTTTATGGAGAAGCTATAGAGCCTAGCCACAACCCCACAGGAACAAAAAGACACCCGGCCCTCTTTACGCCGGGTGTCTTTTTATAGTGCCGCTCTACGGATAGCAGTAGGTATCTATCGGTGTAGCTATCTACGTTGGTGTGTTCGTCGGTGTAGTCATCGGCGTCGGAGTTGCGGTGTCTGTGGGCATAATTGTCGGTGTTGGTGTATACGTGGGTGTAGGCATAATCGTAGTGATGTGACTTATATCCAGCGTGGGCGCGTTGATGATAGAGGGCAAGAAAAAGTGGTATTGAGGTGGCGCAACACCAAACTTCTGGATGCGATGGCTGAAAGTATCCGCTACATAAACATTACCGCTGTTGTCCACGGCCGCATCGTAGGGGTACAAGAACTCGCCATCGCCACTGCCCTCACTACCCCACTTGGTTAGAAAGACACCGTTGCTATCAAACTTCTGGATGCGACGGTTGTAAGCATCCGCTACATAAACATTACCGCTGCTGGCCACGGCCACACCTCTCGGCGAGTAAAACTGTCCGTCGCCATCGCCTCGGCTGCCCCACTTGGTTACAAAAACACCGTTGCTGTCGAACTTCTGGATGCGATGGTTGTTAGAATCCGCTACATAAACATTGCCGCTGCTGGCCACGGCCACGCTCTTGGGATAGTTAAACTGTCCGTCGCCACTACCCCGACTGCCCCACTTGGTTACAAAAACACCGTTGCTATCAAACTTCTGGATGCGATGGTTGCTATTATCCGGTACATAAACGTTACCGCTGCTGTCCACGTCCACGTCATAGGGCGAGTAAAACTGTCCGTCGCCACTGCCAAAGCCGCCCCACTTGGTTAGAAAGACACCGTTACTGTCGAACTTCTGGATGCGATGGTTGTTAGAATCCGCTACATAAACATTACCGCTGTTGTCCACGGCCACACCTCTCGGCAAGTTAAACTGTCCGTCGCCGCTGCCCAGGATGCCCCACTTGGTTAGAAAGACACCGTTGCTATCAAACTTTTGGATGCGATGGTTACCATAGCCTATCACATAGACATTACCGCTGTTGTCTACGGCTATACCGTGGGGGAACTTGAACTCGCCGTCGCCACTACCATAGCTGCCCCATTGAGTATGGTAATAAAGGGGTGCTTCGAGCGCGAGCGTCGGAAGCAGCGTGCCTCCGCCCATCACCAGCAAAAACATGAGCGTAACGGTAGCTGTCAAAAAGACAATCGAATTGCGCTCTTTCATACAGAACCCACCTTTGAAACGACGAAAATATGAAAAGAAAAGACAACTGAGAAGAATGGAAACCGAGGAAATAATCATGGTCTCCTGATTTACAGTATAGCGGATATTTCCAATCACAACCTAACAACTTGAGTGGAAAATTGTCCCTTACGCCCTCGGCACTCTCGGCTCCCTCTTAGTAGGTGAAAACCGGAAAAGAAAATACCAACCTAGGGTAAATGCAAATTGCTAATCACACTGGAGAAAAATGGACATTTTTTCATCAATTCAATTTAGGTCCAGCTCTTCTGGTATATTCATTTTCGGAAATCACCGTATGTCAGGCTATCGGTGAATCACCCGCGTTTTTTCATCCTTCGTCTACTATAATCTGTGAGCGCAACCGGTTAGAGTCAACCTCCAACCAGTCACAGTGACCCGGCCATAACCACTCGCTATGACCGCTCTGGACTGGCAAGCTATCGGGAGTTTATGGAGAAGCTATAGAGCCTAGCCACAACCCCAGAACACAAAGATACCCGGCCGCTTGGATGTTACCCCATTTTGTCAGATGTTCGTCTACACACTCCCCACAAGCACCTGTAGTCGTTCCTGTACGTTCTGGACAGTAGCCAGAGCGCACAGCTTGCTCGCCCTCCATTTTGCGCCGGACAACCGAGATTCGTTTATCCCACGTTGCCAAAGATGCCGGTGCATCTGCCCCCAGAGCGCACAGGGTGTCCGCCTTTTTGTCCAGTTTGTGCAATTGTTTCCGTACCTGCTGGGCCTCCCAATCAGCCCTGGCCCAGTTTCGGTTCAGGTAGGCGAGCGCGTGAAGTCTTTCGTCAATCAACCCGGCCAGTCTCACACGTTCAGTCACGTCCTTGCAGGTTTTGTATTGTTCCCGCGTTACGTCCAGTTCCTTGCCAGTGGTTTTGATTGTCCTGGCCAGCGCCGTCGCCTTTCCCTCTGCCTGTTTCAGATCGTCCAAAATCTTGTCACGTTCGATCATCTTGTGCCCTTTTCAGGTTGTAATAACTGTAAAAACATATCACGCTCTCATACCCCATGCGCAGTTCCCCATTTGCGCCGAAGCATTGCCGCGGTGTCTCTATATGCCTGAATTTTATTTCAGCCGCCACACTATCTTGTGCGGTCATACTGGCTAGCGATAGTCTGAAGTTCCTCGTCTATGAGTACGCTAACATCTATACTCTCGCTATGCTTCAAATCAACACTATCCCCATAACCCCGATCCTTGCCCAGCTTGCTAAGCATCCATTTGGAATCGACAGAATCGTCGTTTTTGATATTCTTGAATAGCACGCTTTCGGCCATATCCAAGATGCTTTCCCGTTCATCCTTATACATCCGGAATAGTGTAGCCGATGCGTCAATATGCTTTTTCGACGGCCAATGCCATCCGTTCCTGTGGGATTTCGTCCTGCATTTTCTTGACCGTCTGTTCGATAAATCTTTTTTGGTTGCCCATCAATCCACCCTTTCATTAATAATCTATCAGTTGCAAACCAGCCTGGAAAACAAAAAACCCGCGTAACGCATCGATGCGCCGCGGGTCTGGTCTGGGATTGCTTTTACAGAAACATGAGTTTGGCGGGTTTGACACCAAATTCAGATCGGTGTACTCTATCACCAGTTGTATATGTTTCTGCAAAAGCGCTCACCAGCCGCAAAACTGGAGCGCTTTTGCTATTTCTAGGGCAATCATATCCCAGCTCTACGTCATCAGCAATCTGACAAAATCAATCATCCCGGATCGCAACCGCATCCGCTGCTCACCCCTCCCATACCTCCCCCAATCAACGCATACCCCCTCGATTATCCCGCCCCCTTCGCGGTCCGTTTTCGACGCTGGCGGGCCAGCGTGTCCAGTCGGACCAGTCGTTACCGCGCCCATCGCTCACGCAATGTCTGGGGATGCTCGGCTGGTATATCGGATTTTCTGTTTCGCTCCTCCCAAAATTTGCGGCCTTCATCGGTGCTGTATGCGAAGGCAACTGGTGACACCAATTCCATATTTTCCCAAAACGCAAGCAACTCATTTGACGGAACGGACGTAAACTGTGCCCCGAATCGTTCGACTAGCCAATCTAGCAAAAGGGTCGTCTTCGCTCGTCCGTGAATCACAGCCACTTCGTCAGCTTTAGTCCAGGGAATTCGATACACCTTCCCCTCCGAATGAATCATGCCCCCAGCGACGTCTACGGGTTGCCCCTCCGCTATCCACTCCTCAATACTCTGTTCTATCACTCCCAGGAATGCGTGAAATGACATGTGTCTTTGCAAAACAACCGTCACGCTATCCGCGGTATAATGACCAATGTCAAGGCTAACAGCTATCTCATTTTTTGCCTTCTTCAAAAAATTCTGTGTCCTCCAATAATAGGTAATTTTGTTTGAAGACCACAGAATTTTTTCTCGCTTAAGCCCCGGTTGCCCGATTGCCTCTGAGAAATCAAATGTCAAATGTTCTAAAAATTGTTCTACTGTTGTATTGGGTATTCTTGCAATCCATTCAAGTTTGCCACCTTTGACCTTCGGTGCATCTACTTTCATTTCCCATACCTCCCCTAATCAACGCATACCCCCCCGACTATCCCGCCCCCTTCACGGCCCGTTTTCGGCGATGGCGGGTCAGCCGTGCCAGTGTGTCCAGTGTGTCCAGCCGAGCATCCCCAGTCATTACCGCGCCCGTCTCTCTCGCAATGTCTGGGGATGCTCGGCTGCATATTTAGCTACCTCGTTTAGCCGTTGGATAACCGTCCGCGGGTCTACGTCGTCAAACAGATCACCGTCGTGAATCCCAGCCAGAACAGCCAGCGCCCGTGTCCATCCCCATCGACGTCGACCCATCCCCAAAACTTCTTTGGCGTTGCGTCTGAACAGCTGTAGACCGGCATACTGCATTGTCTACAGCCCTTTGGCATCTAGTTCGACCCTCTCCGCCAGCCACGAATAGGACGGTTTCTGACGGCGTACAGAGCGCCGCAACCTGTCCACTTCCAGCTGGGTTTGAGCCAGCACTGCCGACATTCTGGACAGATTCGCATTTAGTTTCGTGTTCTCTTTTTGAAGTTCCTCAAGTATCATAGCCGATGTGTCAGCGCCTCGGTAGTCGTTCAAAACCCGGTCAAGTAGTGCTGTCATCATTCATCCCCAAATACTGCGCCCTAGCAATCTCCAGATAAGTCGTCAACGCTATTTTCTTGAGTTCGTGGGTATGGTCAAGTTCCTTTTCCCGGAGGTCGGTAGCCGCATCGATGCGGTGTCACTCTACCCCGTTCCTGCTATGCTCAAATTCCTGTCCATTCAGCCGGATGAATGTAACCGCCGTGAGCGCAGAGAACCCAATCAGCAGGTAAGGCCAGGATAGGCCCATCAACCAAACGACACCCGCCGTCAGCACAAGCCAGACGATTGTCATAGGCAAGCCCTCAGTGAGCGTTACAGCCGCACCACATCTCTGGGTCCATAATTCCCATGAAACTACGAGCCTGTGAATATAGAGGTATGTAAGGGGTTTGTCGGATCAGTTTCGTTTCAGCCATACATCTGCCTCCTTTCTCTTTGTTGAAAACGTCTTAATCCAAACATATCTGCTCAAATTTGGCCATTTTTGATGAAGAAAAATTGGGGAAACAAGGAAGAAATCCGTAAAATGTGAATAATAAAAGCACGTTCAATGTGAGTATTAAAACCAGATACAAGGAAAAAGTCGATGCCCAAGCCCAGAGATTGTAGAATTACTTAGCATGTTTGCCATAACATTCACAGCCCCAATCTGGAAGAATGGCTTGGTATTACTGTTTGGAGCCATTTTGGCACCAAGTCCCCGAACAATGACATCAGCCTTGCGAGTGATGAGGCTGGAGAATGATCCTCGATTTAAGAAGTACCATCGAGTATTGAACCGAAATCGTTGGCAGCCATTGTTGTTAAGCAAGTTGCTGCTTGGTCTGATTATTGGACTGTAGTGTGCCAGCAGGCATGCCACTGCTCTTTGCAGTGGATGAGACCTTGGAACGGCGATGGGGGCCCAAGATCAACTACTTAGAGCCTGCAATTATTAAACAGGCTCTTGCCAAGCTTTTTCTCCTGTAGGGCCAAACAATCGTGTGCGCGTCTTCGGGTGCTACCAGAGTGAGCGCGGAAACGAATTATTAAACAAGCTCTTAAGTGTTTTTCGCCGCCGACCGTATCGCAGCATTACGTCGCCGGTGGACCTCAATCGCAGCCTCGATTTTCCGCAACACCAGTGCCTGGACGTCCCCTCGCACTTCCTCACGCCAACTCACATCTACGTACCATTTGAGCCAGTCCAGATCGCCTCGTCTCATCGGTTACCCCCGTTCGTCTATCATACAATCGCCCTCAGTGCCCAGGCTTGTGCAAATTCGTAGGCAGAGTATCCAGCGTAATAGGCTGTCTGCTCTGCTGTCTCTTGGTCCAGCCCTGTCAGCGTCTTGGCAAATCTCCGGATAGCGAGTTCGTCGATCTGGGCATCCAGCACCTGTCTTCGTTGCCAGTCTGCGAAGGTTTCACCCCGACCCGGCTTTATCACTTGCTCCATTGTCACACCTGCCTGCCCTGCCGCTTGTGCCCGTTCGTTGTAGGTGAGTACTTCCACCTGTAGCAGTGCCCATTTTTGAGCGACCGCCCGTTCTTTGCGCCGTCGCCATTCCTCCATTTTGGCCCTGTCTACAGCCGTTTCCAGAGCTGATTCACAGTAACGCAGCCGACTATCAGCCGCCGCCAGTGCCCGCCGTGCCAGTGTGCCCGCCGTGGGCACTATGGCGTCCAGTTCGTTCACCCGTTCGGCCCAGCCCGCCGCCAGGTCCAAAACGCCGCCATCTTCCACTACCAGCCCCGCCGCCATCAGCCGTGAGACAATGCGTCGTGTAGCCGTGTTCGACTTGTGGAGAAGCGTCGCCAATTGACCGCCCTTCATTGTTCCGTACATAGCGAGTACATCAACCAGCCGCAACGCAGCAGGCCCCAGGGCGTCAGCCTCTGCCTCTAACCGTGCTGATAACTGCCGATTGCGTTTCATCGGTTTACCGCCATCGGCCAGCCGTTTGGCGTCTCTCTCTGCAACTATTTCAGGTGTGATGGCTGATAGCGACCGCACGAAAACATCATGGGCGCGATGGGTAGAGAGGACGGACGCGCTAGATTGCGATACAGACAACACTGTAGGGAAGGTATCGCAATCTAGCGCGTCGTTGATTTTGTAGCGATTTGCCTGCTTGCCTTGTTCGTTTGGGTTCATTGGCTGGAAGATATTTACAAGCCGTTTCATTGCCAGCCCGCAAGCCCCAGGACTGTAGCCAGTTCTCACGGACAATTCCAGATTGCTGATTCTAGCGTCCTGTGTGCGGAGTTCCCAGAGATAGCCTAGGGCGGTATCAGCCACAACCCGGTCACGATCTCCGGTGCGGTAGCCGGTAGCTGATTGCAGTTTTAACGGAACGATTAGAGCGAAGTCCACCGAACGCAAAAGCAGCCGTAGCCGGTTGATCTGTCCAACGATACCGTCATCGCCTGTGTGCCCGCCGCTGTCTGTATCCGTGTCATTGTCGCCACTGTCTGGATCGCCATCTTTGCGGGTCTGTTTGGGTGTAAGGATGATACCCTTTACCGCTGCCATCTCGCGCTGGATGTGGGAAAATTCAGTATCGATGTTTCGATTCGTAACCCAGGCCCAGGCATTGAACGCATCGCCGCCGATATTCTCTGCGAAGGAATGCCACAGCCCATCATCATCATTGCAGAGCAAGCCGCCCTTGCCCAGGATGCGTAGCTCCCCGCCTCTGTCTTTGACTATCTGACACCCCGGCCAATGATGGGCGAAAACCGCCGATGGCGTCCAGGCCGCTTTCACCCGTTCCACGTCGTCACCGTCGCGCCGGGTGTAGCTCTGTCCAGGGTTTACCCGTTCTCGTTTGCGCTTCTCTTTCCATTCTTGCCCTGTCCAGGCGTCCCAGATGGCTTTCATCCGGTCAAATGTCAAGGTAATGGGAGAAAGCCAGTTGGTTTCGTATTTTTCCCCAAATGGATGTACACCGAAAATTGCCGCCTGTCCACTGATTTTGAACTCTCGTTTGGTATGCAGCCCGTCCAGGTTTGGGGTAGTCTGTTGGTATAGACCATCTGGAGAAGTCCAGAAAAATATTTTGCCGCTGCCACTTGCCCGCCAGGATTGCAGAGAGTTAGTCAATTCAGGCGCAACGCGTAGAAGCGCAGCCATCCCTGCCCCGTCGTCAGCGTCAAAATAGGCCAGTACGCGCCCGTTTGTGTAGCCTTTGGCGTGTATGCCTAGATTGTGTCCTACAGCCAAGTGTTGAGCCACTGTAGCCAGGTCAGGACGATAGGACGGCCAGCCAACTGTAAACGGCTGCTTATTGCCCCGGTTGGGTAGGGTGAATTCCACACCCGCCGCCGCTAGGGTTGCTATATTAGGCGGTTGCGTTTTTGTCTCCGGTGTGTTACGATTACGCGCAGAAACCGGCTCCGCAATGTCCAGTTTCGCCCCAATGCCGCCCTGCCGGGTGCTTCCGGCAGGCGGTATTTTTTTTGTCGTCATCCTTGTACCGCCTCTCAAAATGGTAGGTCTTCTTCGTCTACGTATTCAGGAATAGCCAACATTTTAGCTGGTAACACAAAGCCAAACAGGAGAGCGTAGGCTTTCAGCTGTTCCCCTGTTCGTTGCTTTCTCCGGCACTCATTTTTCGAATGCTCGCTTGCCCGGCTTTTTCGCGCTCCGTTCGTGCGAACCATGCCGATAAATCAGCCTGTGAAATTTTGCCTTGCTCAAGAAGCCAACTCCCGAAGGCGTTAATCTCCAATTCGTGTTCGTATGTCATCGTTGCACCGCCTCTTTCTGCTCAAAACCGGTCTGGTAAATAGGATTGACGTTTTCTTGTGGTCTATCCAGCCCCAGAGCGCAGCGTAGCAAGTAAGCAGTCTGCTGCTTGGGATTTCGATACTCGTTCTGTGCAATGGTTCGTAGAGTGTGCCACTTCTTTTCTGTTAGTGGTACGGTCAACGTCTTGTAGGTCATCGTCTTATCCTTCTGTCATTGAATAATTGCCACCAGCATACACCGGAAAAAACGAAAAAAATAGAGAATTATCCGGGGAATAAATTAGTTTCCTCCGGTGAATTTTTTCCATACATTTTTGGTATAAAGTTCCGATGCTTTGCTTCCTTTTCCTCTTTGCTCCGGGTTTACCCCTGTTTCCTTTGTGTATTCCTGTTTCCATTGGTAGAAGTTCGCTACTTTGCTTTGCTCATCATCCTTTAGTCGCTGTAGTGCGTCCTGATTACATTTCATTTGCGGACGCCCTCTCTTTGGTTTGTCAGGTCGGGTCTTATCCTCTGGGATGGGTAGCTCCTTTTCATCCTGTCGGGTCTGCAGCGGCCAGATGCCCATCTCTCCCAGACGGTTGAAATACGCCTTGACAACTTCGGATTGGTGCTTTTCCAGCTGTTCCCTTCTTGCTTTTTCCCGTTGCCGTTTATCATCCAGAGCGGCAAGAATTACCTCTTGTGGTTTGCCCTGTAATGCTTGATCTTCTTCTTCCGAAAAAGACAAGCGTTCCGCCCCCAACGGTACACCTGAAAAATGAACCTGGGAGAGACTAGCCCGCAATTTGGTAATCTCCATTTCTCCCACTTCTCCCCACCTGTCAGACCAAAGCCGGTATGTGATGCTTTTTGCGGGCAATTGCTTCACAATTTCTTTTTCAATCCAGGCAGTTATTCCGGGCAGTGGCAGCATTTTGGGAACATACCCGTCCAGACACTTTTCACTTACTGATGTCAAAATACCCCATACTATCTGCAGTTTCCAGATTCCTCTAATGTCACCCATCAATCCACCCTTTCGTTTTTAATCCATCGGTTGCAAACCAGCCTGGAAAAACAAAAAACCCGCGTAACGCATCGATGCGCCGCGGGTCTGGTCTGGGATTGCTTTTGCAGAAACATGAGTTTGGCGGGGTTGACACCAAATTCAGATCGGTGTACTCTATGCCAGTTGTTTATGTTTCTGCAAAAGCGCTCACCTGGCCTCTAAACCTGGAGCGCTTTTGCTATTTCTGGGGCAATCATACCCCAGCCCTACGCCATCGGCAATCTGACAAAATCGATCATCCCGGATTGCAAACGCAGCCGCTGCGCCCTGGCAATCTCTAGATAGGTCGTCAACGCCATTTTCTTGAGTTCGTGGGTCTGGTCAAGTTCCTTTTCCCGGAGGGCGGCAGCCGCATCGATGCGGTGTCGCTCTACCTTGTTCCTGCTATGCTCAAATTCCTGTCCATTCAGCCGGATGAATGTAGCCGCCGTGAGCGCAGAGAACCTAATCAGCAGGTAAGGCCAGGATAGGCCCATTAACCAAATGACACCCGCCGTCAGCACAAGGCAGACGATTGTCATAGGCAAGAGCCGGATAACCTGTCCTTTGGCTGATGATACCGGCGTTTCGTAGGATTCCGAACCGCCTGCACCGTGGAGCGCCGGGTCAATCGTGATCATTGCGCCGGTTGGCTGTCCCATCCCCATCATTTATTCGATGGGGATGGGACAGCCAACCGGCTCGTAGCAGGCCCGCTCACAATATCCCGGTCACTGTTAAGTCCACTGGGTACGATTTCCGCACGTTGCGCCGTTCTACGTTGTTGTGTCATACTAGATACTCCCGATAGAAAAAAACTACCCGTTCACACACACGAAAGCGATCAGATACGTTATGACAACTATCTACACTGCCTCACAAGCGGCTCGGCTGTTGGGTGTGAGTGTGGCAACCGTGCGCAGGATAGCCGATGAAATGGCAGAAATACTCCCTGACTATCGGCCCATATCCGGCAAAGCTCGTAAGCTATCCGAAGGGGATGTAAAAACTATTTCTGCTCTTTGGGCCAGACTACAGGCAGACACTACCCTAACCCGTTCTGTATTACTGGCAGAGTTATCAGCGACAGGCTATGAGCCGCTCGTCATCCCGGATTCATTGCCCACGCCAGAGCCAGATATTTCTCAAAACGCCCCAGAACGTCCAAAAACCAATAGAGCCATATCAGATAATCTTCCACTATCTGAAACATTCCTAATGCCATTCCTACAGGCCCAGGACGATACCCGCCGACAGTTGGCAGAGCTATCGGCCCGGATTGCGGAGATAAGTCAGGAACGGCCAACCCAGGGAAAGGAGCGCAAACAACTTTGGACTTTCGCCATTGCTATCGCCCTCTCCATTGCCCTATTGCTGGGAGTTGTCACAGTTTCCGCCCTTCTTCCTAATAATCAGGCCACATTATGGACAAGCGCCCTGGCGTTGCAGGTGCTGATTGCCGCCGTCGTGTTGCCATCGGTGCGACGGTGAATTGTCGCCAGACATAAACAGGGCGACCAATTGCCACTCATCCGCAGAACGCCAGGATGGACTATAGCTAGCGTCTATTTGCCGTTGACGATCTGCCTCTGCAATCTGGTTAGCTTCTGGACTTCAAAAGATAATCGCCATACTTGCCCCCTTTTTGGATAAATAAAAAACCCCACCGGATAACCGATGGGGTGAATGTGTGTTCTTGCGTTGATTCTGGTAGAATCGTCCGCAGGGCTGCCGGTGCTTGTTTCATCGGTTTGACTTAGGAACGGGTAGGCGTTGGTAGCGTCTGCCCGTTCTGTGTTTATTCAGTTGTTATAGTTAGAGCATACATTCGGCCTGGAAAATGTGCAAACTGACAAAATCAGTACCGCCATATCATTGCTCAAACCGAATCGACTTTCGGTCGATCACTGCCAAGTCCAACCCAATGATTGCCACAGTCTTCGGCACATCAAAAACGAACGTACACGCCTCCGTCGCACCCGGGTTTACATCATCACACAACTTCTCACTGTATTCATATCGACTCCCAGCAGCATCGAAACCTTCCACTGAATCAATCCCTCTCCAATTTTCAAATGGCTTAATATCCAAATTTGTAATCTTCGAAGACACCACAATCAGTTTATTGTCTACACTTTCCGAGGAATATGACTGATACTTACTATAGACATATTCATTTGTGTATTCATCGATTCCCAAAATCACCCAGTCTAAAACCCCCACCCGACTACTATTCGAAGACGACACGACCGCGTTCGCCAATAACACCTGCGTATCAACAGAAATCATTGCAGGCACCGTCAGCAAATACACCTCACCATTTACATCCACCGTCACACTCGCTGACACGGGGAAAGTCTGCCGTACAGTCACTGCCCCAGCCGGCACCTCCCCAGCTGGCGTATTTGGCTTCCCTTCATGTCCAGAAACAACAACAACCAAACCAATAGCGAGTGTAACCCCGATCAGCATACTAAATAATCGTCGCATCATTTCCTCCATTGTATAGAAACATAAACGTGTTCATCATTCGATCACTTTTTTCTGCCCGGTCGATAATGCAAACTAACAATCAGCTCCGCCCACTCTTCATTATAGCCTGGCGCTTCCACTCGTTGTACTGTTTTCGGTATGCCTTGCCCTGACAACTCTTACTACAGTAGATCCCCTTGCGCGACTTTGGCGAAAATTCTTGCCACATTCCACAGCCGCCATCACAAGCGCTGCTGGCGGCTGTTTGCCTGCTTTGGCGTGTATGATGCGCTGCATTGGCTGCAATTATGCGGAGTGATTCGCCAGCTTCCCATCATTTCCCCGCGCTTGATGGCGTTACAAAATACAATCACGTTTTTAGGATACAACCGATTGCCCAGGGTGTCAAGCGTCTTTTCCCATCTGCTCTATCAGCTTGTCAACCTTGCGCCCGATTCCATCCAACAGGATGTAAATATCCCGACTGTCTGTTTGTTCGGTGTCTCGCTGGGCATCCTGGATGAGCTGGGAGATGTACACGCCCTTCTGTCTGGATGTCACGGTGTCGTCAAGAATCGCCGCCGCTTCGGGTTCAATGTGCAGAACAATTCTAACCTTATCGCTCATCTGTGCTATTGCCCTTTCTATCTGGACTGTCAAAACTATCTACAATCAGTGTACATCATATCTCAAAATTTATCAAAAACTCGCACATAAAATGGCTTAACAATGCACAATATACATGGTAAAATAGATTAGAAGAAAAAGTCTTTTCCTAATCTATTTCACAAATGGAGACCCCGACAATGACAAGCGCACTCACAGTTACCAGCCCCATCGCTATTAGCACACCCCCACTGCGGAACTTCAGCAGTCAGTGAGACAGACCAGCTTCAACGGCCGCCCACACCTGAACGGGAGAGCCAGGCCAGGCCCAAACGCCGGTCCCGTGCTGAACACCCAGGGAAAAAAGCCCATTCCAATGAACACTTGCCCAGCTTGAAGTTGTATTGATCGCCTATTGCTCCACTTCTTGAAGACTTTGCCAGCGCAGCCGATAGAGCAGCAAACACAGCGAGCTGACAGATGTACATATAGACTGTCGGACTTGTCAACAGATAAAACGGCACCAGATGGCTGCCCGCGTCGCCACCGCTCTATCGGAAAATCGATATTGCTACGCGGCATCCACCGCGTAGCAGGCCCGCTCACAATATTCCGGTCATTGTCAAGCCCACTGGTTACAATTTCCGCACGTTGCGTTGTTGTGACATACTTGATACCCTTCTCCATTTAGCCGGGTGTCTTGTCCACCTTCTCAAGTAATCGGAAACCCTACCATGGAAAACATCTACACTGTCCGGGAAGCAGCTAACCAACTGGGTGTGTCCACTACTACGGTTCGCCGGCTAGCTGACGAGTTCGCCGAACACCTGCCGGACTTCCACCCCCTCCCTGGCCAGCATCGCAAGCTAACAGACGCTGACTTGAGAACGATGTCAGCCATCACCACCAGATTACGGAATAGCCCAGGGAGAAACCGTGCTGCATTGTTGGCAGAGTTGACTGCATCTGGCAGTGAGCCGCTGATTATCCCTGCCACACTGCCTCCCCCCTCTCCGGCGAACTCACAGGACAGCCCAGGCAGTGCGATAACTGGCGAACCCATACCAGAATCCCTGCCAGGTTCGCCGGACACCTCCCCGGCTTTCCTTGCAGTCCGCAATGAGCTTGAACGAATGACAAGTGTCCAAATGTCGGAGGTGGCAAGGCTATCCGCCGAAGTCGAACAGATAAAGCGCCAGGCTTCCCGGCCAGCCCAGACAGATGTCACGCGGCCGCTTGCCATCGCAGCAGCCATCGGTGGCTGCATCCTCCTGGCCAGCATCGCAGCCGCTGCCTTCACTGGTGACATTACCTGGACTCTCACTGGTTCGGTTTTGGTCTCGCTGCTGATTATGGCTGCCCTCGCCTATGGACTCTGGTGAAGGAACTGTGTTGGGTCGTGAACTCTCTCCGTCGATATTGCTGCTACCAGAGAGAACATGAGAGTCTTGTTCAGAGAAAACCGCTTGTGACGGCTGGTGACATGAATGTTTGTATAGGGCCTCTATAGCAGGTGTAACAGGTAGTGCCCTGGCGTTGTTCATTCTGGTTATCGGTCTGGTAGCGCCATTGATGCGCAGATAACAGGACAACAAAAAACACCCCACCGGATAACCGATGGGGTGTGCTTGTGCATTCTTGCGGGTATTTTGGTAGCGTCTGCCCGTTCTGTGTTTTTTTAGTTGTTGGATGGCACTCTATCACCAGCTCTTGGGTTCGATACGGCTGGAAAGAGCACCCGCTTTCTTAAGCGTCTCTTACTTAACCGGCGCTAGTCTTGAACCGTTTGCCAGAAATTCTATTTGCCCAATCCGCGCCGGATATTCTATAGGCCAATGGAACGCAAGTACGCCCGATTCCTCGCTGCACTTTCTTTTGGCGCGCCCATCCCCGGCAGCACATCCTGCTCGACGGTGATGAAGCCGCTGTAGTTGTGCTCCCGCAGCCAGGCCAACACAGCAGGAAAATCTACGCAGCCCTGGCCCAATTCGCAAAAGACGCCCGCACCGACAGCCTGAAAGTAGTCCATCTCCTGGCCGCATACTCGTTTTCCCACAGTCGGGTGAAAGTCCTTGAAATGGATGTAATCAATCCGCACCGCCAGCCGATCCAGCGCGGCGAGAATGCCGTCGCAGCCGCCCGCGCCAAACGCGAAGTGGCCTGTGTCAAAGACCAGCCCCAGCAGCGCGGGATCGGTGAGACCCATCAGCCGGTCGATCTCTGCCGGGGTTTCGATGAAACCCGCACAGTGCGCGTGAAAAACTGTGCGCAGCCCGGTTTCGTCGCCCACAGCGCGAGCGATCTGTTCGGCTCCATGGGCTAAGATGCTCCACTGGTCCTCGGTCAGCCCCATTCCTGGCCCGATGCGACCCGCGTTGCAGGTACGCACGTGGTCGCTCCCGTTGTCCGCGGCCAGGACGAGAAAGGGGCGGATCGCACTACCGAGACGGTCGGCGGTCAGAGCGAGCAAGCGGGCGGTTTGCACAGCCGTCTCTGCGCTAGGTGCGTGGGCGGCCGCTTCGCACAGCTTCACCCCCACAAACGCACCGGTGAGGGTCAGCCCCTGCTGGTGAAAAGCCTCGGCCAGCGCGTCTGGTTGAGTGGGCATAAAGCCCCAATCCCCCAATTCGCTGCCTATGTAGCCGCTTTCAGCCAGTTCGTTGAGCATCGACGCGTAGACTGTGCGGTCTTCTTGTGTGCTGCCAAATTCAAGGGTGCCCCAGGAGCAGGGGGCGTTGCCCACGTGGATAGTCATATCTCTCGGAGTTCGATAGAAAAATTAGGCATAAAAGCAAAAAGACGGTGGGTGAAAAAGTTGGAGGAAATGGAAAATAAGTGTAATACTTGTCAAGTATGAGACGAAAAACAAGTAGACCAATTATAGTGAAACGGGTGGATGACATCCCGGTTGTTTACGGAATGCTGGAGCGAATGGGCATTGAAGAGCACGTGGACAGTGGGGTGAATGTGCATGGCAATTGGATAGGGCTTAGTCCAGGCTGGGTGATAACAATCTGGCTGGTGCATATCTTGCACAAACAGAACCATCTGATGGAACCAGTGCAGAAGTGGGTGGAAGAACATAAATGGACCCTAGGCAAGCTAACAGGACAGAAGATACGCTCGTTAGATTTTGCTGATGACCGCCCCGGAAAACGTCAGCCATTATCAGCCAGCTGCTTTTCAATTCTTCGCACGCCAGCCACGATTGATTCCAGTATACCCGGTTCGTTTTTGGGTGTCTGATTCTCTGCCCACTCTACTAGCAAATTAGATA
>Ga0310345_10001934_pt1 | contig 21821 bp, 20 predicted proteins | sample HC15DNA20500_MG_FD_204667 | JGI IMG/M metagenome (GOLD analysis project Ga0310345, IMG submission 204667) | Marine microbial communities from station ALOHA, North Pacific Subtropical Gyre - HC15-DNA-20-500_MG | ecosystem: Environmental > Aquatic > Marine > Oceanic | place: Pacific Ocean: North...
CGAAGCTCTTGTCCTTCATCTCCTTGATGTCGGCGCCCGCCGCGAAGGCCTTCTCGCCCCCGGTCAGCACCACGCAACCGATCTCAGGGTCCGCATCGCATTTGTCGAGAACCGCGTTCAGCTCGGACACCAGCTTCGCGTTCAGGGCGTTCATGGCGTCTGGCCGGTTCAGGGTGATCACCGCTACGCCGCCCTCCTGGGCAACCAGCAGGGTCTCGTGCTCCGTCTCGTGCTCCACTCCGTTCATCTGCTTCCGCCTCTTCTTAAGGGTTACCGTTGGCAGCTTGGGCAATAGAAGGTGGAGCGCCCACTTTGGACCAGGCGCTTGACGACACCCTGACAGTCGTCGCCGGGGCAGGGCTTCCCCTCCCGGCCGTAGACCTTGAAGGAGTACTGGAACCGGCCGAGCGATCCGTCCGCATGGGCGTAATCCCGCAAGGACGAGCCCCCGGCGGCGATCGCGTCGGTCAGCACCTGCTTGATGGCTTCGCACAGACGTACGCAGCGTTCCGTCGGACGGCCGTCTTTGGTCACGATGGTGCGTGCCAGCCGCACCGGCGACAGCCGCGCCGCATAAAGCGCTTCGCACACATAGATATTGCCGAGGCCAGCGATCCGCCGCTGATCGAGCAGGGCGGCCTTCAGGGGCGTCTTTGCGCCGGCCAGCACGCTCGCCAGTGCCTGCGGCGTGAAGTCATCCCCCAGCGGCTCCAGCCCCAGCCCCTTGAAGAGCGGGTGCTCCGCCATCTCCGATTCCGGCACCAGGGCCATGTAGCCGAAGCGGCGCGCGTCGGCGTAGCGGATGGCGGCCCCGTCCTTCAGATGGAAGACGATATGCTCGTGCCGCGCCCCTTCCGTGCCCGGATGGGCGAACACGCCGGGCGTCACCGCCGCGCCGTTCGCCTCATCCACCGTGAAGCGGCCTGTCATGCCCAGATGCATCACCAGCACCTCGCCCTCGTCCAGCCGCGCCAGGATATATTTCGCCCGCCGGTCCATGGCCTCGATGCGCCGCCCCGTCAGCCGCGCGGCGAAATCCTTCGGCAGCGGAAAGCGCAAGTCCGCCCGGCGCTGCTCCACGCCTTCGATGGTCTTGCCGACCATGAAGGGGAGAAGGCCAAGGCGCACGGTTTCGACTTCGGGAAGTTCCGGCATAGGAAATCCGGGTGCTTGAGGCCCGATTGCGGGACGCAAACTCGGGATGGGATATCGCTGCACTGCAACAATAGCCTGTTCACCACCCTTAGGCTATTGTCCGCAGCCATTCCCCGGGCCATAGAGCCTGCCGTGAGTTTTCCAACCGGGCGTAGCAGATGGCGGCATCCGAAAAATACAGTTTCGGCTTCGAAGAGGTCGACGAGAACGCGCGCCAGGACCGCGTGAACGACGTCTTCGCGCGCGTCGCCAAGAACTACGACCTGATGAACGACCTCATGTCCGGCGGTATGCACCGGCTGTGGAAGGACGACATGATCGCCCAGCTCAACCCGCCGCGGAGCGAAGCGCCCTTCGCCCTGCTCGACGTGGCCGGGGGCACAGGCGACATCGCAGAGCGCTTCCTGAAGGCTTCTGGCCCGAACGCGACCGCCATCATCTGCGATATCAGCGCCGAGATGCTTCAGGCGGGCCGCGAGCGCCATGCCGGGCTCGATCGTGTCGAGTTCGTGCAGGGCAATGCGGAGGCGCTTCCCTACGACGATGGCAGCTTCGACGCCTACACCATCGCCTTCGGCATGCGGAACGTGACCCATGTCGACCGGGCCCTGAAAGAGGCCTACCGCGTGCTGAAGCCCGGCGGCCGCTTCCTCTGCCTGGAATTCTCCGCCGTCGAGGTGCCCATGCTGGACACCCTCTACGACCTCTTCTCCTTCAAGGCGATTCCGGCCTTGGGCCAGATGGTGGCCGGGGATTCCGCCTCCTACCGCTATCTCGTGGAGAGCATCCGCAAGTTCCCGACCCAGGAGCCCTATGCGGCGATGATCCGCGACGCCGGCTTCGAGCAGGTGCGCTACCGGAACCTCACCGGCGGCATCGCGGCCATTCATTCCGGCTGGCGGATTTGAGGCCGGCGCCATGAACCCCATCACCAACACGTTCCGGCTCATGCGTGCCGGCTGGATCATTCTCTGGAACGGCGCCCGCGTCGTCCCTGCGGACGCCCAGATCCCCGCGCCCTTGAAAATGTTCGCGCGGAAGGAAAAGAAGCCCGGCCAGGAGAGCAACCAGGACCGGCTGACCCGCGCGCTCACCTCTCTCGGCCCTTCCTACATCAAGCTTGGCCAGTTCCTGGCCACCCGCGACGATATCGTGGGGCCGGACCTCGCTCGCGACCTTGCACCGCTGCAGGACAAGCTGCCGCCCTTTCCCATGGCCGAGGCCAGGCGGACGATCGAGACGGAGCTGGGGCAGCCGGTCGAAGACCTCTACACGGAGCTCGGCGCGCCGGTCGCCGCCGCCTCCATCGCCCAGGTGCACAAGGCGAAGGTCCGCAAACCCGACGGCAGCGAGGCCCCGGTCGCGGTGAAGGTGCTTCGTCCGGGCATCGAGCGCCGCTTCACGCGCGATCTCGAGAGCTTCCTCTTCGCCGCCCAGACCATCGAGGCTTGGCATGGCCCGAGCCGCCGCTTGCGCCCCGTGGCCGTGGTCGAGACCTTGGCCCAGTCGGTCACCATCGAGATGGATCTCCGCATGGAGGCCGCCGCCATCTCCGAAGTGGCGGAGAACTCCAAGGACGACGCCGGCTTCCGGGTGCCCAAGGTCGACTGGACCCGCAGCGCCCGCCGCGTCATGACGCTCGAGTGGATCGACGGCATCCCCATCGCCGACAAGGCCGCGCTTCAGGCGGCAGGCTTCGCCCCGAAGGAGATCGGCCAGCGGCTCCTCCAGATCTTCCTGCTCCATGCCATGCGCGACGGCTTCTTCCACGCCGACATGCATCCCGGCAATCTCTTCGTGGACGGGCAGGGCCGGATCGTCGCGGTCGATTTCGGCATCATGGGCCGGCTGGGCCTGAAGGAGCGCCGCTTCCTGGCGGAGATTCTCTACGGCTTCATCACCCGGAATTACCAGCGCGTCTCCGAGGTGCATTTCGAGGCGGGCTACGTGCCCCGCCGCCATTCGGTCGAGCTGTTCGCCCAGGCGCTCCGCGCCATCGGCGAGCCGATCATGGACAAGAATGCGACCGAGATCTCCATGGCGGCGCTGCTGGGCCAGCTCCTGCAATATACGGAGGTCTTCGACATGGAGACCCGGCCCGAACTGCTGCTGCTCCAGAAGACCATGGTGGTCGTCGAAGGGGTCGCCCGCCAGCTCGATCCGGAGCTCAATATCTGGACCGTGTCGGAGCCCGTGGTGCGGGAGTGGATGGAGAGCCATTTCGGTGCGGAAGGGCGCATCGAGCAGGCCGCGGAAGGCGCCGTCAGTCTTGGCCGCTTCGCCGGCCACATACCGCGGCTCCTGGGCCAGGCGGAAGCCGCCGCCGACGCGTTCTCCGCCATGGCGGAGGAGGGGCTCCGCCTCGACCGCTACACGGTAGAGCGCATGGCCGACGCCCAGAGCCGCAAAGGGCGCATGGGCCGGCTGGCGCTTTGGGTGGGGGCCATTTCGCTGGCGGTGATTGCAGCGGCGATGGTGTTTTAGGCCTCTCTCGCAGTAACGCGAAATGCACCCCATCTATGGTATGACACGAGCCATGGAGCAGAGCTTGCAAGGAAAACGCGTCCTGCTGATCGTGGGTGGCGGTATCGCCGCCTACCGCACCCTGGACCTCGTCCGCCGTCTGCGCGAACGGGGCGCGGAGACGCGCGCGATCCTGACGAAGGCGGGCGCGGAGTTCGTCACGCCGCTGTCGCTCGCCACGCTCACCGCCAACAAGGTTTTCACAGAGCTGTTCGATCTGAACGATGAGGCGGAGATCGGCCATATCAGCCTCGCCCGCGAGGCGGATCTGGTGCTGGTCATGCCGGCCACCGCCGACCTCATTGGCAAGATGGCCCACGGCCAGGCCAACGATCTGGCCACCACAGTGCTGCTCGCCACCACCGCTCCAATCCTCGTCGCGCCCGCGATGAATGTCCGCATGTGGGAGCACAAGGCAACCCAACGGAATGTCACTCAGCTCAAAGAGGATGGCTGCCGCTTCGTCGGTCCCCAGGAGGGCGACATGGCTTGCGGCGAGTACGGCTTCGGCCGCATCGCCGATACGCCGGACATCGTGGCAGCGATTGAGAACGTCTTCAGCGAGACGGCCAAGGGCCCGCTCTCCGGCAAGCATGTGCTGATCACCGCCGGGCCCACCCACGAGCCCATCGATCCGGTCCGCTATATCGCTAACCGGTCATCCGGCAAGCAGGGCTATGCTCTGGCCCGTGCCGCTGCCGCCCTCGGCGCCCGCGTGACCCTGGTCAGCGGCCCAACGGCGTTGCCGGCGCCCGACGGCGTCACCCTCGTCCAAGTCGAGCGCGCCGCCGAGATGCTCGACGCCGTTCAGGCCGCGCTCCCCGCCGATATCGCCGTGATGGCCGCGGCCGTGGCCGATTGGCGCTGCGCCGGCGAAGCCGACCAGAAGATGAAGAAGCGGGAGGGCCAGGAGATCCATTCGGTCCCGCTCGCCCGCAACCCCGACATTCTCGCGACCATCGCGCAAGCCGGACCGAACCGGCCGCCGCTCCTCATCGGCTTCGCGGCCGAGACTGAGAACGTGATCGAGAACGCCATCTCCAAGCGCCAGAAGAAGAACGCCGACTGGATCGTGGCGAACGACGTCTCGCCCGCCACCGGCATCATGGGCGGCGATGCCACCCGCATTCACCTCGTCACCGAAGCCGGCGTCGAGGACTGGCAGCCCATGGGCAAGGACGAGATGGCCGAAGCGCTGCTCCGCCGCGCCGCCGGCACGCTTTCCGGACTTCGCTCCGCCGCCGAATGAGTGCTATTGCACCTTCGATGAGCATCCAATCCGTATCCCTGAAGCTGACCTGGCTGCCCCATGGCGAGGGCCTGCCTCTGCCGGCCTATCAGAGCGAGGCCGCGGCCGGCTTCGATCTTCTCGCGGCTGTGCCGGAAGGCGAGGAGGTTACCCTCAGCCCCGGTGAGCGCCAGCTGATCCCGGCCGGCTTCTCCATGGAGCTGCCGAAGGACTTCGAGGCGCAAATCCGCCCGCGCTCCGGGCTCGCCTTCAAGCACGGCGTCACGGTCCTCAACAGCCCCGGCACCATCGATGCGGATTATCGAGGCGAGGTGAAGGTGCTGCTGATCAATCTCGGCGAGGAGGAGTTCGTCATCCGGCGCGGCGAGCGCATCGCTCAGATGGTCATCGCGCCCGTGACCCGCGCCAATATCGCCGCCGTGGACGAGCTCTCCGAGACAGCCCGCGGCCAGGGCGGTTTCGGCTCCACGGGTCGGTAGGATTCTCGTGCCGTCATCGCCGGGCTTGACCCGGCGATCCATGCCGTTACCTCTCAGCTTGCGTATGAGAGTCCGGTCACGCCCAGCCTGCCGCAACGAAACGGGATGGATGCCCGGATCAAGTCCGGGCATGACGAGTGAGAGAGTTCGAACGCCCATGTTCTCCGACGAAGAAATCGAGCGCTACAAGCGTCACCTGGTCCTGAAGGAGATCGGCGGCGAGGGGCAGCAGCGCCTGAAGCGGGCGCGGGTGCTCATCGTCGGCGCGGGCGGGCTCGGCTCGCCGCTCCTTATCTATCTGGCCGCCGCGGGCGTGGGCACCATCGGCCTGGTGGACGACGACACCGTCAGCCTCGACAACCTTCAGCGCCAGATCGCCCATGAGACGGGCGCCGTCGGCGAGCCTAAGACAGAGAGCGCCGCGCGTCTCGTCCATCGCCTCAACCCTCATGTGGAGGTGAAGACCCACCAGACGCGGCTCGATGTCGACAATGCGCTCTCGCTGATCGAGGGCTACGACATCGTCGCCGACGCCTCCGACAACTTCACCACGCGCTACCTGCTCAACGACGCCTGCTATTTCGCAAAAGTCCCCCTGGTCTTCGCGGCCCTCGGCCCGTTCGACGGCCAGCTCACCACGTTCCGCTCATACGAGACGGGCGCCGACGGCACGCCGAATCCGAATTACCGCTGCCTCTTCCCGGAGCCGCCGCCCGCCGGCACGGTCGCGCCCTGCGCGGAGACCGGCATCCTCGGCGCGGTCGCCGGCGTCATGGGCACGCTGCAGGCGGTCGAGGTGCTCAAAGAACTGACCGGAACGGGCGAAAGCCTCGTCGGCCGCCTCCTGCTCTACGACGCCCTCGCGACGCGCTTTTCTACCATGCAGTACGCCTGGGACCCGGAGAATCCGCTAAGCGGCAGAAACCCGAAATTCACCGATCTCGGTCATCTGAAGAACTGAAAGCCGAAAAGAGCCGAACCGCATGCCGGTGCGGCGCTGAAACCGTGGATGGGGGCCGGGCGGGCCTATCTCCCGTGCCCCTGCCTGGGCTAGGACTCTGGGGCGCGGGCTTTTGGGGGAAGGCGAAGGTCGACACGTCATGGCGATCGAAAAGCTGAACGTACGATGCTGCATCGCCGGCGGCGGTCCCGCAGGCATGATGCTGGGCTATCTGCTGGCCCGCGCCGGGGTCGACGTCATGGTGCTGGAGAAGCACGCCGACTTCCTGCGCGACTTCCGCGGCGACACCATCCACCCCTCCACAATGCAATGCCTCTACGAGCTGGGCCTGCTGGAGCGGTTCTTGAGCCGGCCTCACCAGGAGGTACGCCAGATCGGCGCCGAGATCGGCGGCACCCGCTACGAGATCGCCGATTTCTCCCATCTGCCGGTGCACAAGCGCTGCATCGCCTTCATGCCCCAATGGCATTTCCTCGACTTCCTGGCCGAGGAGTCGCGCGCGATCCCCAATTTCAAGCTCATGATGGAGACCGAGGTCACCGATCTCCTCTGGGACGGCCATCGTATCGCCGGTGTCCGCGCCCGCCGCGGCGAGGACCGTATCGACATCCGCGCCGATCTCGTCGTGGGCTGCGACGGGCGCCACTCGACCGTGCGCCAGAAGGCGGGCTTCCAGGTCAGCGATCTCGGGGCCCCCATGGATGTGCTCTGGATGCGCATCCCGAAGCAGCACGAAGAAGAGGGCGGCACCCTCGGCTTTATCGGCGCCGACGGCTTCCTGGTCATGCTCGACCGCGGCGATTACTGGCAATGCGCCTTCGTCATCGCCAAGGACGGGTTCGATGCCGTGAAGGAGCAGGGGATCGAGAGCTTCCGTGAACGGCTGGTGCGCGTGAACCCGGAGATCGCCGAGAATGTGAAGGCGCTTGCGAGCTTCGACGACGTGAAGCTGCTCACCGTGACGGTGGACCGGATCGAGCGCTGGTACCGGCCGGGTCTGCTCTGCATCGGGGATTCGGCGCATGCGATGTCGCCTATCGGCGGCGTCGGCATCAATCTGGCGATCCAGGATGCGGTGGCCACGGCCAATATCCTGGCCGAGCCCTTGCGCGATGGTCCTGCCGCCGTGGCGCTCCTCGACGAGGTTCAGCAGCGGCGGCAATGGCCGACCAGGATGACGCAAGGCCTGCAGATCTTCCTGCAGAACAAATTCATCAAGCCGCTGCTCGCGAGCCGAGCTGCGCCCAAGGCGCCGATGGCGGTGAAGCTGCTGAACTGGTTTCCGCCGCTCCGCCGCATCCCGGCGCGCATCATCGGCATGGGCTTTCGCCCCGAGCATATCCGCTCCCGGGAACTGCTGGGACCGCCGCGAAAGAGCTGAGGAACAAGGGCGTATAGCGCGGCCTCTCACCACGTCATCCTGAGGCGCTCGCGAAGCGAGCCTCGAAGGAGACGTGGCCAATCTGTCGCCCATCCTTCGAGGCTCGGTGGCAAGCGCCGAGAACCTCAGGGTGACGGAACCGTATGCCGCTAAGTGATGGCGCTCTCGCGAACTCCGATTGTCATTGCCCGGCTTGACCGGGGGAATCCAGTAAGCCCCGCTGTGCAGATTACCGATCACGGTGGTTACTGGATCCCCGGGTGGCGCTGCGCGCGCCCGAGAATGACAGCAGAATCTTGGTCGAGGCTCTGCAGCCCTAGAACATCGCCGGATGCACGCGGTCGGGCGGGGAATGCCCGTCCAGGAAGGTCTTGATGTTGATGATGACCTTCTCGCCCATATCGACACGGCCCTCGATGGTGGCCGAGCCCATATGGGGCAGCACGACGACGTTGTCGCTGTTCAGAAGCTTCGGATTCACCGCCGGCTCGTGCTCGAACACGTCCAGCGCCGCGCCTGCGATCTCGTTGTTCTCGATCATGCGGGCGAGCGCGTTCTCATCGATCACCTCGCCGCGCGCCGTGTTGACGATATAGGCGGACGGCTTCAGCAGGGCGAGGCGCCGCGCCGACAGCAGATGATAGGTCGCGGGCGTGTGCGGGCAGTTCACCGAGACGATGTCCATCCGAGCCAGCATCTGGTCCAGGCTGTCCCAATAGGTCGCGCCGAGTTCCTGCTCCACCTCCGGCGCCACGCGGCGGCGGTTGTGATAATGCACCTGCAGGCCGAACGCGCGGGCGCGGCGGGCGACCGCCTGGCCGATCCGGCCCATGCCCACGATGCCGAGCCGCTTGCCGAAGATGCGGTGGCCGAGCATCCAGGTCGGCGACCAGCCGGCCCAGTCGCCGTTCTCCGCCTTCAGGAGCTGCGAGCCTTCCGCCAGGCGCCGGGGCACCGCCAGGATCAGCGCCATGGTCATGTCGGCCGTATCCTCGGTCAGCACGCCGGGCGTGTTGGTCACGAGGATGGACCGGTTCCGGGCGGTTTCCAGGTCGATATTGTCCACGCCGGTGCCGAACTGGGCGATCAGCTTGAGATTCGGGCCTGCCTGGCTCAGCACCGAGCGGTCGATCTTATCGGTCACCGTCGGCACGAGCACATGGGCGGTTTTCATCGCCTCGATCAGCTCGTCACGCGAAAAGGGCTTGTCTTCCAGATTGAGCTTCGCATCGAATAGCTCGCGAAGGCGCGTTTCCACCACCTCTGGCAGCTTGCGAGTGACAATCACAGTGGGTCGTTCGGAATTCATAATTCTTCCTGTCGGAACTTCGCTCTCGGTGGTGCACGCCGCCACGAACGGTTTCCAGGCGGCAATACGCCGCTTTCTCTAACAGAAGCAAATGCAACAGATAAGGCCCATGTTCGGCGAACGCCACGATCCCTTCACTTTTCTGGCCCAGGACAGGCGGGCAGGTGGGGGCCGCGGCGGCGCCTTTCGATGCGGATTTCTTCGAAAGAGGCAATGGTGAAAAGACGGTACGCTGCGATTCTGGCCGGGGCTTTGTCGATCGCTGCGTTGGCTTTGGTGGTCGTCTTCGCCGATGGCACGCCGCTCGGTGCGGCCGAGGGCACGGGTAATGACAGTGGCCTTCCCGTGCCGCGTTTCGTCAGCCTGAAGGCGAACAAGGTGAATGTCCGGCGCGGCCCGAGCACCGACCAGGCCATCTCCTGGGTGTTCTCCCGCGCAGGGCTTCCCGTCGAGATCATCGCCGAGACCACCAACTGGCGCCGCGTCCGCGACAGCGAAGGCTCCGACGGCTGGGTGTTCCACAGCCTCTTGAGCGGCCGCCGGACGGTGCTGATTGCGCCCTGGGCGAAGGAAAGCGAATCCGTGCCCCTGCGCCGTGGCGCATCGACCGGCTCAGGGGTCGTCGCCGAGCTCCAGCCCAACGTGCTTGGCGACATCGAATCCTGCGATGGGGAATGGTGCGAGATCGTCGTCGGAGACTATAGCGGCTACGTGCAGCAGGAGATGCTGTGGGGCGCCTATCGCGGCGAAGTCGTCAATTAGACGTCGCCCATTGGAACGCCGCAGCTTCGCAAGGTGCGAAGCTCAAAAAACTTCTGGATTTAGGGAAGCTAGCGGCCTCTAGCTGGTCCGCTTCAGCCGCACCAGCACGTCGACCCGCGAGACCGTCATGCCTTCCGGCACGTTGGGCAGGCCCTGAATGGTGATCTCGCCATGCTCGATATCCATCAGCTCGCCCGACTGCTCGCACAGGAAATGGTAGTGGTTGGAGGTGTTGGTATCGAAATAGGTCTTCGACCCCTCCACCGCGACCTCGCGCAGCAGACCCGCTTCGGTGAACTGATGCAGCGTGTTGTAGACGGTTGCGAGCGATACCGGCAGCTTCTGCTCCTGTACGGTCTCGTACAGCATCTCCGCCGTGACGTGACGCTCTTCTCCGTCGAACAGCATGGCGGCGAGCGCCATCCGCTGGCGCGTGGGACGAAGCCCCGCCTCGCGCAACAGCTTGCCGATATCCTTATTGCTCTGCGATACGATCATGGGCCGGGAATATACGAAGAAGCCGCGAATCCCGCAATGCGGGGCTTTGACGTCATAACCTGCTGGTTAAGTCGGGGAAATCTCTTCCGAAAACTTGGCGGTTACAAGGCCTGCCGGTGCTGGTAATGCAGATGCCGCGACCCCACGTCGTTTCTAATCCGAGAACGTCCATGAAGTCTTGCCCCAAGGGGTAAGCCAAGGGGTAAGCCGAGCGCCTTGCCAAAGGGTTTTGGCTTCTGATCGTCTGTGATAGGAAACCCGGCGACTGTCAGACTCTGGGGGCGCAATCGCGAAGGGACGCTCGATCTGCGCCAGTGTAAAATAAAGAAGGACTCTGCATGACCGAGCGTCGCGCTCAATTCGATTACGAGGATCTTCTCGCCTGCGCGCGAGGGGAGCTCTTCGGCCCCGGCAATGCGCAATTGCCGCTGCCGCCGATGCTGATGTTCGATCGCATCTCTCAGGTAGTCGAGGAAGGCGGTGAGCACGGCAAGGGGCAGATCCGGGCCGAGCTCGACATCAAACCGGATCTCTGGTTCTTCCCGTGCCACTTCAAGGACGATCCGGTCATGCCGGGCTGCCTGGGGCTGGACGCGCTGTGGCAGCTGCTCGGCTTCTTCCTCGGCTGGCTCGGCGCCCCGGGCAAGGGCCGCGCCCTCGCCGTCGGCGAGGTGAAGTTTTCCGGCATGGTGCTGCCCACCATGAAGAAGCTCGAATATATTGTGGATCTGAAGCGGGTCGTCCGCCGCAAGCTGACCCTCGGCATCGCCGACGGGACGCTGCTTGCCGACGGCGAGGTGATCTACCAGGCCAAGGATCTGCGCGTGGGCCTGTTCACGGCCGAGGATGCCGAGGCGACCGCCTAAAGGTAGGGCCGCGGCAATCGTATCAACCCGTAGTGTGATTCAACTGTTGAGTCTCAACTCTAAAGGCTCCGTCGAGGAATACCCATGAGGCGAGTGGTCGTGACTGGAATGGGCGTGGTGTCGTCCATTGGCAACAGCGCCCAAGAGGTGCTGGCCTCTCTGCGCGAGGCCAAATCCGGTGTCGTGAAGGCTGAGAAATATGCGGAGCTCGGATTCCGCTGCCAGGTTCATGGCGCCCCGACCCTCGACTGGGAGGAGGCAGTGGACCGCAAGATTCGCCGCTTCATGGGCGCGGGCGCGGCCTGGAACTACGTCGCCATGGAGCAGGCCATCCGCGATGGCGGGCTGGAAGAGAACGAGATCTCCAACGAGCGCACCGGGCTCATCATGGGCTCCGGCGGCCCGTCGACCCGCGCGATCGTGAATGCCGCGCAGACGACGCTTGAGAAGGGACCGAAGAAGGTCGGCCCCTTCGAAGTGCCGAAATCGATGAGCTCCACGAACTCGGCGACCCTTTCCACGCCCTATCACATCAAGGGCGTCAGCTATTCCATCTCATCCGCCTGCTCCACCTCGGCGCACTGCATCGGCAACGCGGCCGAGCTCATCCAGCTCGGCAAGCAGGACATCGTGTTCGCGGGCGGCGGCGAGGAGCTGGATTGGACACTCTCCGTCCTCTTCGATTCCATGAACGCCATGTCTTCGGACTTCAACGACCAGCCTGAGAAGGCAAGCCGCGCCTATGACGAGGCGCGGGACGGTTTCGTGATCGCCGGCGGCGCCGGTGTGGTCATACTCGAGGAGCTGGAACACGCCAAGGCCCGCGGCGCCAAGATCTACGGCGAGCTCATCGGCTACGGCGCCACCTCCGACGGTCACGACATGGTGCAGCCCTCCGGCGAGGGCGCAGTGCGCTGCATGCGCATGGCCATGCAGAACATGAACGGCGACAAGATCGATTACATCAACCCCCACGCCACCTCCACGCCGATCGGCGACCTGAAGGAGATCGAGGCGATCCGGGAGGTTTTCGGCGAGGACATTCCGCCGATCAGCGCCACGAAATCCCTCACCGGCCACTCGCTCGGTGCGGCCGGCGCCCAAGAGGCGATCTACTCGCTTTTGATGATGAACAACGGCTTCATCTGCGAATCCGCCAATATCGAAAACCTCGACCCCGCCTTTGCCGACATTCCGATCATTCGCGAGCGGAAGGACGACGTCGCCCTCGATTGCGTCATGTCCAACAGCTTCGGCTTCGGCGGCACCAACGCCACCCTCGTTTTCCGACGCTACAATGGCTGACGCATCCGCCGGAAAGCTCCACCACGATAACTAGAGCAAGTGCCATGACCACAGAGAGAAAAGACATCGCCGAGCCCGGCCCGCTGATGAAAGGCAAGAAGGGGCTCGTCCTGGGCGTTGCCAACGACCGTTCCATCGCCTGGGGCATTGCCAGAGTGCTGGCAGGTCAGGGCGCGGAACTCGCCTTCACCTATCAGGGCGAATCCTTCGGCCGACGTGCCAAGCCCCTCGCCGAATCCACCGGCGCGACCATCATCGAGCCGTGCGACGTGGAGGACTACGAGAGCGTCAGGAAGGTCTTCGACCGCATTCGGGAAGAGTGGGGCAAGCTCGATTTCGTGGTGCATGCGCTGGCCTTTTCCGACCGCACCGAGCTGAAGGGCCGTTATTGCGACACCAGCCGGGCGAACTTCTCGCGCACCATGGAGATCTCCTGCTTCTCCTTCACCGAGATCGCCCGTCTGGCAGCCGACCTCATGCCCGATGGCGGCTCGCTGCTGACCCTGACCTATGGCGGCTCCAACAAGGTGGTCCCTTGCTACAACGTCATGGGTGTGGCCAAGGCCGCGCTGGAGGCCTCCGTGCGCTATCTCGCCTCCGATCTCGGCGGCAAGGGCATCCGGGTGAATGCGCTCTCCGCCGGTCCCATGCGGACCCTGGCGGGCGCCGGCATCTCGGATGCGCGCATGCTCTTCCATTACCAGAGCGAGAACTCGCCCATGCACCGCACCCCGACCCTCGATGAGGTCGGCGGCTCGGCGCTCTATCTGCTGTCGGATATGTCCGGCGCGGTGACCGGAGAGATCCACATGGTGGATTGCGGCTACAACACCATCTTTATGCCGAGCCTCGAGTCGATCAAGGCGGCCACTGGCGAAGAGACCGACGAGGAAAAGGCTCAGAAAGCCGCCGGCGAACCGTCGGCCGGCGCTTCTCGCGAGACCGTTCAGTAATTGCTTTTTGGCAACCTCTAAGGAGCAAGTAGCATGATTGAGCTCGTCTTCACGGCTTGTCTTCTGGCCACCGGCGGAGACTGCAACAAGGTCACCATCCAGTTGGACGAAGAGGCAACCGTCCATAGCTGCATGAAGGAAGCGCCTGAGCGCATCAAGGAGTGGCAGACCGAGCACCAGGACAAGATGGTCGCCGGCTTCTCCTGCAAGCAGGCCTCCTGAGCGCTTCAGCGCCACCACGAACGAACGATACGCAAAAGAAAAGGCCGCCCGAAGAGGCGGCCTTTTTTGTGTCTGGCGCTGAGCTTGTGAGCGGGGAGGCCGGACCGGCCTCCCGCTGCAGGACGGACTAGGCCGGAGCCTAGCTGGCGTCTTCCTGCTCCAGTTCCTTGCCGGTTTCCTGGTCGACGACCTTCATGGACAGGCGAACCTTGCCGCGGTCGTCGAAGCCGAGCAGCTTGACGTAGACCTCGTCGCCTTCCTTGACGACCTCGTCCACCGTCTTCGGCCGGCCCTGGGTCAGCTGGGAGATGTGCACCAGCCCGTCCTTGGGACCGAAGAAGTTCACGAAGGCGCCGAAATCCATGATCTTGACGATCTTACCCTTGTAGATCTCGCCGACCTCCGGCTCCGCCGCGATGCCCTTGATGCGGGCGATGGCTGCGCGGATGGACTCGCCGTTCGGCGAGGCGATCTTCACGGTGCCGTCGTCGGCGATGTCGATCTTGGCGCCGGTCTCTTCCACGATGGAGCGGATGACCGAACCGCCGGTGCCGATCACTTCGCGGATCTTATCGGTCGGGATTTGCATCACCTCGATGCGCGGTGCGAACTCGCCGACCTCCGGACGGGCCGTGTTCAGCGCCTTGTCCATCTCGCCGAGAATGTGCAAGCGGCCGTCTTTCGCCTGATTCAGCGCGACCTGCATGATCTCCTCGGTGATGCCGGTGATCTTGATGTCCATCTGGAGCGAGGTGACGCCCTCTTCCGTGCCGGCGACCTTGAAGTCCATGTCGCCGAGATGGTCCTCGTCGCCGAGGATGTCCGACAGGACGGCGAAGTCGCTGTCTTCCTTGATGAGACCCATGGCGATACCGGCGACGGGACGGGCCAGCGGCACGCCCGCATCCATCAATGCCAGGGAAGAGCCGCACACGGTCGCCATGGAGGACGAGCCGTTGGATTCGGTGATCTCCGAAACCAGGCGCAGCGTGTAGGGGAAGTTCTCCTTCGGCGGCAGCACCGGATGGATCGCCCGCCAGGCAAGCTTGCCGTGGCCGATCTCGCGGCGGCCGGGGGAGCCCATGCGGCCAACTTCACCCACCGAGAAGGGCGGGAAGTTGTAGTGCAGCATGAAGCTTTCCTTGTAGGTGCCTTCCAGGGCATCGACGAACTGCTCGTCCTCACCGGTGCCGAGCGTGGCCACCACGAGAGCCTGGGTCTCGCCGCGGGTGAACAGCGCGCTGCCATGGGTACGGGGCAGGATGCCGACTTCCGAACCGATGGGACGGACCGTGGAAAGGTCGCGCCCGTCGATGCGGGACTTGGTCGACAGGATGTTGCCGCGCACCACGTCCTTCTCGACGCTCTTGAACGCGCCGGAAAGCTTGGCGGCGAATGCGCCGTCGTCGTCCTCGGGGACGAGCTCAGCTGCGACCTTCTCCTTCACTGCGGCGATGGCATCGCGGCGCTCGGACTTGGTCTGGATGGCGTAGGCGTCGCGCAGTCCGGCCTCGGCCATGGACTTGACCTTGGCGGCCAGCTCGTCCGCGCCTTCGTCCTGGGGCAGATCCCAAGGCTCTTTCGCAGAGCTCTCGGCCAGCTTGACGATGGCGTCGAGCACCGGCTGGAAGCCCTTATGGCCGAACATGACCGCGCCGAGCATCACATCCTCGGGTAGCTCCTCGGCCTCGGACTCCACCATCAGCACCGCGTCGCGGGTGCCGGCGACCACGAGGTCCAGCTTGCTGTCGGCCAGCTCCTCAAGGGTCGGGTTCAGCACGTACTCGCCGTCGATATAGCCGACGCGGGCCGCGCCGATCGGGCCGAGGAAGGGAATGCCGGAGATGGTCAGTGCCGCCGACGTCGCAACCATGGCGACGATATCAGGGTCGTTCTCAAGATCGTGGGAGAGCACGGTCGCGATCACCTGGGTCTCGTTCTTGAAGCCCTTGGCGAAGAGCGGCCGGATCGGCCGGTCGATCAGGCGAGAGGTCAGCGTCTCCTTTTCGGTGGGACGGCCTTCGCGTTTAAAAAAGCCGCCTGGAATCTTACCGGCGGCGAAAGTCTTCTCTTGGTAGTTCACGGTCAGCGGGAAGAAATCGATCCCGGCCCGGGGCTCTTTGGCGGCGGTCGCCGTGGCGAGCACCGTGGTCTCGCCGTACTGCACCATCACGGCGCCATCGGCCTGGCGGGCCATACGGCCGGTCTCAAGCTTGAGCGGACGGCCAGCCCATTCGATTTCAACGGTCTGCGGATTGAGCATGATGTTTGTCTCGGTTCGGATGTTATCGGTCTGACGCGCCGCCCGGATTGGCAGCGCGCGATGCCTCATCCGTCACAGGGCGGCCCCTGCCGCGAGCTGTGACGGATCGGCTAAATCAACTACCGGCGGATGCCCAGACGGCCAATCAGGGTCTGGTAGCGCTCGACGTCGCGATCCTTGACGTAGTCGAGCAGCCGGCGGCGCTGGCTCACCATCTTGAGAAGGCCGCGCCGGGAATGGTTGTCGCCGGCATGGCTCTTGAAGTGTTCGGTGAGGTTTCCGATCCGCTCGGTCAGGATTGCGACCTGAACCTCGGCGGAGCCGGTATCGCCAGGTTTCGTGGCGTATTCTTGAATCAGTTCTTGCTTGCGCTCAGCGCTAATCGACATCGGATGCTCCTTTGGATGTCTGAATGGGCGGTACGGGTTCAGCCGGGCAAATTGAACACCCGGGTCGGCCGCATTTCGCCTCGGTCAACTTCACCCACCGCCACGAGGCGCCCTCGGGAGGTGGCGTAGGCAGGCCCTTCGATGATGGGTGCGTCCCGGCCTCTGATCAGCACGGGCTGGCCCCTTCTGAGCCTCGCCGCGTCATCGCCGCTGATGGCGAGCGCCGGGATGTCGTCCAGCGCTGTCTCCAACGGCTTTAGCTGCCCCATAAGGGCATCGCGGCCGGCGGCACTATGTCCTAACTCCTCCAGCTTTGCCAGCGAAATTGAGGCAGTTTCGGTAAACGGACCCACCCTGGTGCGCCGCAGGGCGGTGATATGGCCGCATGTGCCCAATTCCCGGGCAATATCGCGCGCCAGGGACCGCACATAGGTGCCCTTGCCGCATTGCGTCTCCAGGGTGGCATGGTCGGGATCGGGCATCTCGACCAGCTCCAGCCAGTCGATGGTCACCTTCCGGGCGGCGAGCTCGAAATCGCTGCCCTCTCGCGCCAGGTCGTAGGCCCGCTCCCCGTCGACCTTCAGGGCCGAATACCGGGGCGGCACCTGGTCGATCTCGCCGGTGAAGCGGGGCAATACCGCCTCGATCGCCGCGCGGTCCGGCCGCACGTCAGAGCGCGACGTGATTTGGCCTTCGGAATCCTCCGTGTCGGTCTCCGCGCCGAAGCAGATCGTGAAGCGGTAGGCCTTCGTGCCGTCGACCACGTAGGGCATGGTCTTGGTCGCTTCCCCGAAGCCGATGGGCAGGATGCCCGTGGCCAGCGGGTCCAGCGTTCCGGCATGGCCGGCCTTCTGGGCGTTAAAGAGATAGCGCAGCTTGCCGACCGCCTGGGAGGAGGTCATGCCTTGCGGCTTGTCCAGGACGAGCCATCCATGGACTGGAAGTCCCTTACGCCGCCGCGCCATCCGATGAAGCTCCGAACGTCCGCTAGTCGTCGTCGAGATCGCGGGTCACCTCGGGTGAGGCGAGGATCGCGTCGATCCGCTGGGAGGTCTCGAAGCTCGCATCCTTGCGGAACCGGATCTCCGGCATGTAGCGAAGCTCGACGCGCTTGGCGAGCTCGCCGCGGAAGAACTTGGCGTGCTTCTGGAGGTGCTCCACCACCTCCTTCACCTCGCTGCCGCCCAGCGGCATGACATAGGCGGTCGCAAGCTTGAGGTCCGGCGACATCTTCACCTCCGGCACCGTGATCGTGTGCCGCTCCACGACTTCGTCCATCAGCTCACCGCGGGTGAGGATGTCCGAAAGCGCGTGCCGGATCAGCTCGCCGACCTTCAGCTGTCGCTGGGAGGGACCCTTGGCCTTTTCGCGTGTCATGACTTCAACGTCCCTTGCATCGTCATGCCCGGCCTTGAGCCGGGCATCCAGGAATTGGAACGCCGAACGTGCCGCCCTGGATTGCCGGATCAAGCCCGGCAATGACGTCGAATACGGGGATCGAGGGACGCCCTAAAGCGTCCGCTCCACATGCTCCACGGTGAAGCACTCGATGACGTCGCCTTCGCGCATGTCCTGGTAGTTCTCGAACGCCATGCCGCATTCCTGGCCGGTCTGAACTTCCTTCACTTCGTCCTTGAAGCGCTTCAGCGTCGAGAGCTTGCCTTCGTGCACCACGACGTCGTCGCGGATCAGGCGGACATGGGCGCCACGCTCCACCTTGCCCTCGGTCACCTGGCAGCCGGCGACCTTGCCGACCTTCGAGATGTTGAAGACCTCCAGGATCTTCGCATTGCCGAGGAAGGTTTCGCGGCGATCCGGCGAAAGCATGCCGGACAGGGCGGCCTTCACGTCGTCGACCAGATCGTAGATCACCGAGTAGTAGCGGATCTCCACCCCGGCCTTCTCCGCCGCCTGGCGGGCCTGGGCATTGGCGCGCACGTTGAAGCCGAACACGATGGCGTTCGACGCCGCGGCCAGCGAGATATCGGATTCGGTGATGCCGCCGACCGCCGAATGCACGGGGCGCGCCCGCACTTCGTCGGTGCTGATATTGTCCAGCGCCGAGGTGATCGCTTCCACGGAGCCCTGCACGTCACCCTTGATGAGATACGGGAATTCCTGGGCACCGCTCTCTTTCAGCTGGTTCATCAGCTGCTCCAGAGAGCCGCGCTCGCCGGCGACCGCGAGTTTCTTGCGGCGCTCGCGCTGACGGTAATCGGTGATCTCGCGGGCCCGCGTCTCGTTCTCCACGACGGCGAACTGATCGCCCGCCTCCGGCGCGTTGTCGAAGCCCAGAACCTCGACCGGAACGGACGGGCCGGCCTCGTCGACCTGCTCGCCGTGGTCGTCGATCAGCGCACGCACGCGGCCCCAGGCGGTGCCGGCCACGACGATGTCGCCGCGCTTCAGCGTGCCGCGCTGGACCAGCGCCGTGCCGACAGGACCGCGGCCGCGCTCCAGCTTGGCCTCGACGATGACGCCATCCGCCGGACGTGACGGGTTGGCCTTCAGCTCCATGACCTCCGCCTGCAGCAGCAGGGCGTCGAGAAGCTTATCGAGATTGGTCTTCTTGAGCGCGGAGACCTCGACCTCAAGCGTATCGCCGCCCATGCTCTCCACCACGATCTCGTGGCTGAGCAGGTCGGTGCGCACGCGGGTCGGATCGGCGCCCTGCTTATCGATCTTGTTGATGGCGACGATGATCGGCACCCCCGCGGCGCGGGCGTGATTGATCGCCTCGATCGTCTGGGGCATCACGCCGTCATCGGCCGCGACCACCAGAACGACGATATCCGTCACCTTGGCGCCGCGGGCACGCATGGCGGTGAACGCCTCGTGGCCCGGCGTATCGATGAAGGTCACCTTCTGGCCGTCCGCGCCGGCTTCTAGCTGATAGGCGCCGATATGCTGGGTGATGCCGCCCGCCTCGTGGCCCACCACGTCCGTGGTGCGCAAGGCGTCGAGCAGCGAGGTCTTGCCGTGGTCGACATGGCCCATGATGGTCACGATGGGCGCACGCGGCTGCCGGTCTTCCTCGGCATCCGCTTCGCCGATGAAGCCTTCCTCGACATCCGCCTCGGAGACGCGGCGTACGGTATGGCCGAACTCCTCGGCGATCAGCTGCGCCGTATCACCGTCGATCACGTCGGTGATCTTGTGCATGGCGCCGTCCTTCATCAGGAACTTGATGACGTCGACGCCGCGCTCGGCCATGCGGTTGGCCAGCTCCTGGATCGTGATCACGTCCGGGATCGTCACCTCGCGGGTGATCTTCTGCTGGTTCTGCTGGTTCGGCTGCTTCTTCTGACGTTCGCGATGACGCTTCAGCGAGGCAAGGCTCCGCTGGCGCTGCTCTTCGTCGAGCGCATTGGTGATGGTCAGGCGGCCGCGCACGCGCCGGTCCTCGCCACGGCGAACCGGGGCAGGGCGCTCCTTCTTGCGGTCGGCCACCACAGGCTTCTCGGCCGATTTCGGTCCGGCCTTGCGCTGCGGCTTCTCGTCCTCTTCGGCCTGCTTGGCCTGGGCGCGGGCCTTCGCCTCGCGCTCTTCCTCAAGCCTGCGCTCGCGCTTGGCGGCTTCCTCCGCCTCACGGGCCGCGGCGCGCTCCGCGGCGCGCTGCGCTTCGACCTGCTCGCGCTCGCGCTGCTTCTCGTCGCGCTCCTTGGCGTTCGAAAGCGCCCGTGCGCGTGCATCCCGCTCCTCGTCGGAGAGGGACTTCAGCACCACGCCCTTCTTCTCCTGGGCAGGCGCCTCGCGCTTGGCTTCGGGCTTGGGAGCGGCGGGCTTTGCCTCGGCCTTGGGCTTCTCGACCGGCTTCGTCTCACGCTTGGCCTGAGCCTCTTCGGCGGCCGCGCCGCCGCTGCCGATGGAGCGCCGCTTCTTCTTCTCGACGAGCACGGACTTGCTTCGCCCATGGCTGAAGCTCTGGCGCACATGGCCCGACTCAACCGTCCGTCTGACGTTGAGGCTCAGCTTGCGCGATCCGCGGATTGTCTTGTCGTCGGTTTCGTTAATATCACTCATCCCTTGTCCGTATCTGGCCCATTGGAGGCCTCAAACGCGCCGCTGCCGAGAGAATAGCGCTCTGCGCGTCGGGCAGCTTCGATGAAGTTCTGCGCTGCCCCTCCTCGAGCCAGGGCTGCATGTATCACATTTGTCCGGCCTGAGGCCAAACTCAATTGATCCGCGGTAAATCCGCGGATCGGCGCTGGCGGCGGCTGCTCCGCCTGCGCCCGAAGTTTGGCATCCAGCTTCCGGCACCCGTCATCCGATGCGTCGCTCGCGTGGATCAGGGCGCAGACCCGGCCCCGCTTGATGGCCTCTTCGATCTTGGCGAAGCCGAAGGTCACGCTGCCCGCCTTGTTGGCGAGGCTGAGCGCCGAAAGCGCATGCTCGTTTAGCATTTGCCCGACACGATCAGCAAGGCCGGGCGGGGCTTTCACGGATGTCTTGAGGCCGCGGGCGAACGCGTTGCGCTTCGCCGCCTCCGCGACCGAGGCGTGGTCGGCAGTGATCCAGACCCCGCGGCCTGGGAGCTTTTCCTTCAGATCCGGCACCACCTCGCCGTCAGGCGAGGCGACGAACCGGATCAGCTCATGCTTTTCCCGGGGCTGACGGGTGAGCGCGCAGCGCCGCATGGACGGAGAAGAGGTCTCCTCCGCCGTCGGGCTCAGCTCTGTCTGTGCCAGCTCCTGCAACCGCATATGCTCCCAGCGCGAACACGGCTACGCGTCCGCAGCGTCCGTTTCGGCGTCGTCGGCCGGCGATTCGCCTTCCTCCTCCGACGCCTCGTACTCTTCGCCCTCTTCGCCTTGGGCCTCTTCCGGCTCAGGCTCGGGCTCTTCCTCGATCCAGCCGGCCTTCACGCGGGCCGCCAGGATCATGTTCTCAGCATCCTGCTTGCTCACATTGAAGCCTTCCAGGATGCCGTCAAAATGGGTGGTCTCGCCGTCCTTGCGCTCGTTCCAGCCGGTCAGGTCGTCGGTGGCGCAATCGGCCAGATCCTCGACCGTCTTCACGCCGTTCTCGCCGAACGCGACCAGCATCGGCGTGGTGACGCCGTCCACCTCGGCCAGGGCATCGTCGACCCCAAGCTCCTTGCGCTTGGCGGTCATCTCCTGCTCGATCCGCTCCAGATACTCGCTGGCGCGGGCCTGGATCTCGCTGGCGGTCTCGTCGTCGAAGCCTTCGATGGAGGCGATTTCGCTCTCTTCCACGAACGCGACTTCCTCGATGGAGGAGAAGCCTTCCGACGCCAGCAGCTGGGCGATCACCTCGTCCACATCCAGCGCTTCCATGAACATCTGGGAGCGCTCGGCGAACTCCGCCTGGCGGCGCTCCGACTCGTTCGCTTCCGTCATGATGTCGATGTCCCAGCCCGTGAGCTGAGAGGCGAGACGCACATTCTGGCCCTTGCGGCCGATGGCGAGCGAAAGCTGCGCATCCGGCACCACGACCTCGATGCGCTCCGCATCTTCGTCCAGCACGACCTTGACCACCTCGGCGG
>Ga0310345_10001937_pt1 | contig 21801 bp, 17 predicted proteins | sample HC15DNA20500_MG_FD_204667 | JGI IMG/M metagenome (GOLD analysis project Ga0310345, IMG submission 204667) | Marine microbial communities from station ALOHA, North Pacific Subtropical Gyre - HC15-DNA-20-500_MG | ecosystem: Environmental > Aquatic > Marine > Oceanic | place: Pacific Ocean: North...
TCGTTTCTAGACAAGTATGGGCACGTCATGGCGACGACGCGCTTCTGGCGGGACGGGTGGCAACAAGAAATGGCGCACAACGATGCGCGTTGGGCGGAAGGGCAACGGGTCGAGTTAAGTGAGGCAGGCCTTGCTCAATTGCGAACCCAACACAACCTCCCCGAGTTGCAGATTTTCCGATGGCGCGACTTGAGAGCTCACCACACCAAGGAACAGGGCAGTTCTAGCTGGAGAAGCGGAGCACCATCGGCTAGCACCTGAACGTATGGACATTTTCAACGAGTTAGTCCGAACCTGAGAATGGTCGCTAGGTTGGCGGATCCCGCCTTATAGCCTCGATCGACCCGAAAGATTGCTATTGGCGGAGTCGGACGTTGGCGAGGCAAGAGTAAACGTCGCGCCTGGTCGTGAGCCGACGCACCGACATTCGCAAGCGACGTCAGTTTTCGCGCCTCGGTTTCCTGAAAGCTGCCAGTCGGAAACCGGCCCAAAGCCGGCCAGTCGTTACGAGCGGGCGCCAATGGCGGCTCGTGGGCCAGAAGCGGACCGTCCGCTCTTGGCCCCACATTCGGCAATATGGACATCTACGGGCCCATAAGTCGGTGCGAGACGTTGCCGTTACATGACCATACACTACACGCGCACGGGGCGCGGAAAACCCCTCCTCCTTGTCCACGGACTGGGGGCGACCTGCGGCTCGTGGGACACGATCTCGCCTGCGCTTTCTCAAGTCAGGGAGGTAATTGCCATAGACCTGCCCGGCCATGGGCAAACACCCGACGAGGCCGACAGCGGCACGTTTGACGGACTTGCGCGCAGTCTGGACAACTGGCTCGGCGCGGAGAACCTCACAGGTATTGATATGGTTGGCAGCTCGCTGGGGGCTCGCCTGGTGCTCGAGATGGCGCGGCGCGGCCAAGCGGGCGCGGTTGTCGCACTCGATCCGGGCGGCTTCTGGCAAGGGTGGGAGCGCACCTTCTTCAAAGCCACCTTAATGCCATCGGTTGCTCTGGTTCGCGCACTGCGACCGGCGCTTTCTGCCATCACCGGAAATGTCGCAGGCCGGACCGCGCTCTTGGCCCAGCTCTCTGCTAGGCCGTGGGCGCTCGACGGGGCATTCGTCGCGCGCGAATTGAAGTCGTTGGCTGACACGCGCACCGTCAATTCGCTTGTGAAGGATCTCGCCAACGGCGCAACGCAGGAGGGCTCTGTTGCAACCGCTGCGCCCGTTGTTATTGGCTGGGGGCGCAAGGATCGGCTGTGTCTGCCGCAGCAGGCGGATCGTGCGATGAAAGCTTTCCCTGAAGCGACGCTGCACTGGTTCGAGCGTAGCGGGCACTTCCCGATGTGGGACCAGCCAGAAGAAACCGTTCGCGTGATACTGGATGCAACGAGCACCTCGGAACCGAAATAATCCTGCAACCGGGCGGTTGGCAAATCGAGGCCTATGCAAGGGCTAGTCCCATTGTAAGGCCTTTGCTGGGCCGTTTGCGGTCAGGCGGCTTCCAGGCTTTCAACCGCGAAAGCGGACGAATCGATCGCACCTTGCTGCTTTGCCCATGCGAGTTCGCTGCCTGCTCGCCCCGGAAACATCAGCATCGGCCACGTCGGATTTTCAGGGCGACGCGCCTTAAATGGTCGGTCTTGGAATGCTGAACGATCTTTATGTGGGACCCCATTCTTGAATTGCGGCGCCGCACATTGACGATCGTCACTTCGCGATGATCGCCAAGGGTGCATGCTCCTGCCAGGAGGCGAGCCATGCCCAGTCAAGTAAAGCAGTTGATAGAGAAAAGGCGCGAGCAGATTCTTCCCATCTTCTTGTCCGACGAACTCGCGCGTTTCAAAGCCTTCGGCACCATCGTCCGGTTCAAGAAGGGTGATCGGCTCACCACCACCGGCGAAGCGGTGGCGGGTATGTTCGTGTTGCTGAACGGCCACGTAACGGTGCGCGAGCGCCATGGCACAATGTCGAGCGACCTGACCGAGATTGGCCCTGGGCATTTCCTTGCGGAATTCGGCCAGCTCACCGGGCAACCGGCGCTCGTCGATGCGATCGCGACGGCCGACGTCGAGGCGATCCTCATTCCGTCCGAGCGAATCCGGACGTTGATGATCGCCGAGCCGGAAATTGGCGAACGGGTCATGCGGGCGTTGATCCTGCGGCGGGCCGTGCTGATCGAGTCCGGCGCCGGCGGGCCGGTGCTGGTCGGCCGCGCCTCAAGCGCCAAGATTGTCAGATTGCAGAACTTCTTGCTCCGCAACGCTTTTCCGCATTGCCTCCTCGATCCCGATGATCATCTCGAGGCGCGGGAGATGCTTGACCAGTTCGGCGTGACAATCGACGCGCTGCCCATTGTCATCTGCCCCTCGGGTGACGTGCTGCACGATCCAAACGAAGCCGCCGTTGCGCGATGCCTCGGATTGCTCCGCGACATCGATCCGAAGCAGATTTTCGATCTGGCCATAGTCGGGGCGGGACCGGCCGGGCTTGCTGCCGCCGTTTATGCCGCGTCGGAAGGGCTCAGCGTTCTGCTTCTCGAGAGCCGTGTATTTGGCGGTCAGGCGGGGGCGTGGGCGAGGATCGAGAATTATCTCGGTTTCCCCACCGGCATTTCCGGCCAGGCGCTCGCTGGTCGGGCCTATGCCCAAGCCCACAAATTCGGCACGGAAATGCTGCTCGCGGCCCCGGTCACGGCTCTCGTGCGGCGCCGCGGCAAGAACGGGTTTCAGAAGCTCGCCGTTGAGGGAAACCACCCCGCCAGCGCGCGAGCGGTCGTCATCGCCTGCGGTGCCACCTATCGACACCCGGCAATTCCTAATATCGACCGCTTCGAAGGATCGGGTGTCCACTATTGGGCTTCGCCGATCGAGGCGCGCCTGTGCTCCGGCGAGGAAGTCGCCCTCGTTGGAGGCGGAAATTCAGCGGGGCAGGCTGCGGTCTTTCTTGCTCGGCACGTGGCGCATGTTTATTTACTGGTCCGCAGCCACGGCCTCGCTGAAAGCATGTCGCACTATCTGGTCGAACGCATCGAGGCCACGCCGAATATTTCGCTGCTCACCCGAACGATCGTGACCGCGGTGGACGGCAGCGACGAGCAGCTGCAATGGGTAAACTGGCGCAAGGAAAGCACGGGCGAGGAATCGCGTCGCGCGATCCGGCACCTGTTCCTTTTCATCGGCGCCGATCCCAACACCGCCTGGCTCGCGCACTCGGGCGTGGCGCTGGACGACCGCGGATTTGTGCGGACCGGCCCCGAACTGGGTGCCGAACACCTTCGGTTTGCGACCAGTCGCGACGGAGTCTTTGCGATCGGCGATGTGCGATCGGGATCGACCAAGCGCATGGCGGCGGCCGTTGGTGAAGGCGCCCAGATGGTTCAGACCGTCCATGCCTATCTCGATGGCCTCCCGCAGGAGCGCTGAGATTGGATCGCAAGCGTGCTAGGCGACCGGAAGCTTCGCAGCGAGCACGTCGAGGTGCCGGATCTCTGGCGGCTTTGCAAAGAGGTCGCCAGCACGGTCGCCTAGCGCTTCAGCCACGGCGCCAGCGAGATGGGCGTCGCGTCCCTCTTCGCTCTCGAAAACATCGAAGATGGCGAAGGTGGAGCGATCGAGGCGGACCCCAAACCAGCAGACCGTTCCGGTTTCCCGCTGAACCGCGGGCAATGCGTCGATCAGGAAGGCGGCGACATCGCGCTCTCGCCCTTCGCGGGCAATCAACTCGACCCAAAGTCCGAATTTTACCATCACATTTGCTCCTACCCGTTGACCTGCATCTGCGGCACCACTGCAATCACATGGCCGCGCTCGGTGTTGATCGCGGCCGTAAGCGCGCCGACGGTCATGGGTCCGACATAGCGCTGCTCGTTGATAAAGAGCGTGGGGGTGCCGCCGACGCCGCTCAGGACACCTCGCGCGAAGTCATGCCCGACTTTTGCCGCGAACCGGCCGCTGGAAAGGCTATCACGAAGCTTCTCCGCCGAGAGTCCCAAGGCTACCGCGAGGTCGAACAGCAACGGAATGCTGAGCGTCGCGGAATGCGCCATGAGCGCGCTATGCATCTGCCAGAAGCTCCCGTGGCCGGCGGCGAATTCCGCCGTTTCGGCGGCCAGCTTCGCCGTCGGATGGATCGTCTCCAACGGGAAATGACGGAAGGTCTGCCGGACACCGGCGGATCGCCGCAGCGCTTCCACCACCAACGGCTCGGCCGCGGCGCAATGCGGGCATTGATAGTCGCCATATTCGATCACGGTGACTGTCGCATCGGGATCGCCACGGACATGATCCTGCGATGTGAGCGGCGGCATAAGTGTCTGCATGAGAGACGCTCCTTGGTTTGCCCGGCGCGGACCACCGGTATGGACGGCTGCCCAGCCCTGCGGGTCGATAGCCGGGAAGGAATCGAGGGAATTCAGGTGGACCGGGCGCCGATGCGCGTCGCCGCGTTCGAATCCCCGCCAAGTGAAATTTCCGCCGAATTTCGTTTCGCGCTTCGTAACCATGTGCAGCTCCCAAAACCCGGTTACCTGCATAAATTTCAATGCGGCGAGAAACCTTGACCGTCGTCATTATTGCGCACCGGGTATGACAGAAACTTGGTTGGCGTCGGATTTGCCAAGGGCCAACGGCGGAGGAAGCGCGAGAGCCAGCTGCCTGGTTCGCTTACGCATTATTCGAACGAAGCCGATGATGTTGGTCGGCGATCAGGGGGCGGCACACATGCTCGACCGCGGCAATTGTTTCGGCGAGCCGCCGTGCAAGTTTATCGTCCCCGTCGTCCACCCAGCCAATTGCATCTTCCCAGCGATCGCGGTCGGCGTCGGGCGCCTGTTCGTTCGAGTCGCGGATCAGCGCCTCGGCCGACGACATAACCTCGCCGTGGATCGCGCGCATTTGCTCGAAGGGATCCGCCGCATCCTCGCCGAAATAGGCCATGAACCGATAGCGGCTCGCTTGAAGTTCGGAGAATAGGGCGCTTTCCTGGGTCAGGCGCTCGATCGGCGAGGCGTGCGATCGATGGCGCCAATCGCCGTCGCCTTCCCGCGGCCCGCCCTCGATCGGCCGATCCGGCAGCCGCGCCCAGATGAGCACGTCGCGGGCATGATAAAATTGGGCGAGCACATCCTCCGCCAGTTCCGCCTTGCGGCGCCCGACGATCTCGGAGCGCCAGGCATCGACCCCGCGCACTGCCGCCCAACCGGCAACAAAAGTGGCCAAGCCCGCCATCGCCGTACCCGCCGCGGTCACCCATTCCGCCGAGAATGTCATTCCACGCCGCCCATCGGCGAGCAGATGGCATCCGCCTTATAATGGGCGGCAGAGACGACATGCAGCAGGAAGATGGTCATCGCCAGCCAGACCGCTGCCAGTGTTGCCAGTCCGATCATGCCGACCGCGCGCAGCGCCATCGTCCACCACAGGCTGGCGATCCGCACAGAGCCCGCATCGGGATCAAGCGGTCGTTCAGGGAGCGCCACGATGACAGTCTCCTTTCGCAATGGACGATGGTGCCGGCGTTGCCGGTCACGCGGTGATGGTGATCTTGTTTTCGACGCGCACGACTCCCGGGGCTCGCCAAGCGGCGCGCTCAGCCTCCTGTCTCTCGGCCCAGGAGCGGACGGTGCCGCGCAGCGTCACCTCGCCGCCGACGGTCTCGACCGTGATCCTTTGCGCATCGATTTCGGCGGACCGCTTGAGCGCCTCCTCGATCCGCTGTTTGACCTCGCTGGGCGCGGCGCGCGGCTTCAGCTTGATCTGGTTCGTGACGCCCTTGAGCCCCTTGGTCCGGCGGACGGCCTCCTCGGCGCGGTCGCTCTGGAATTTCCATTCGACCTCCCCTTCGAGCGTCAGCCAGCCGTCCCTTGCGACCACCTGGATATGATCCCCCGAATAGGGCAGTTCGCGCTTGATTGCGGTGAGAGCATCACGGACTATCTCGGGATCGGGCCGTTCGTTGAGGCTCGCGAGTTTGACCGCGATATCGTTGGCGATGCCCCGAACGCCCTTGACCTTTTTTGCATTGCGCTCGGCCTCGAATTTCTGGCTGTAGCTGCGGACAAAGCCAGTCAGCGTCACGATGCCGTCCTTGACGGACACGACGATATCGCTTGCATCCATGTCCGGATCCCAGCGCAGTTCGGCTTCAACGTCACGCTTGATGTCACTGTCGGTAGTCATGGCTCGTCTCCCATTAAAGTGTGGAGCGTGCAGATTAGGTAGGGCGATGCCGATCCGCCTTGACGATCATCAGGCCGGGCCTCGCCCCCCCCCAGCGAAAAATCGACGTTAAAATGGATGCGGCGGAACTCGGACAGTCCTCTGCGGAGGGACGCCGAGACAGAGAAACGCGAACCACTCAGCGCCCGCCGTTCTCACTTCCATCCACCTCTTCGAATTCGGCATCGACAACATCGTCATCGCCCTTGGGCTGCCTCTCGCTGCCGCTGCCTGTCTCGCCGCTCGATGCCTGTTCCAGATTGGTCACCAACTGCGCGAGGGTCGCGGCCTTGTCGTCTATCGCCGCAGCGGACGCGTCCGCGAGCGCCGATCTCGCCTCGGTAATCGCCTTTTCGACGGCGGCGCGCGCCGGGGCATCCCCTTTTCCTTCGGCGAGCGCGCGCTCGGCGGCGGCGATCGCCGAATCGCCGCGGTTGCGGGCTTCGATCAGCGCGCGCCGCGCGCGATCCTCGTCTGCATGCGCTTCGGCCTCCTTGACCATGCGGTCGATATCAGCCTCGCTGAGACCTCCCGAAGCCTGGATGCGGATTTGCTGCTCCTTGCCGGTGCCTTTATCCTTGGCCGACACATTGACGATGCCATTGGCGTCGATATCGAAGGTCACTTCGATCTGCGGCTGGCCGCGCCCTGCCGGCGGAATGCCGACGAGGTCGAACTGGCCGAGCAGCTTGTTGTCCGCCGCCAATTCGCGCTCGCCCTGGAAGACCCGGATCGTCACCGCCTGCTGGTTGTCCTCTGCAGTGCTGTAGGTTTCGCCTTTTTTGGTCGGGATCGTCGTGTTGCGGTCGATCATCCGGGTCATAACCCCGCCCAGAGTCTCGATCCCGAGCGAGAGCGGCGTCACATCGAGAAGCAGGACATCGCTGACGTCGCCCTGCAGCACGCCGGCCTGGATCGCCGCGCCCATGGCGACGACCTCATCCGGATTGACCCCCTTGCTGGGCTCGCGGCCGAAGATGGCCTGAACATTCCCCTGGACCCTGGGCATGCGCGTCATCCCGCCGACCAGCACCACTTCCTCGATGTCGGCGGGCTTGAGGCCCGCATCCTTGAGCGCCGCCTCGCAGGGCGGCTCGGTCCGCTTGATCAGATCGGCGACCAGCTCTTCGAGCTGAGCCCGGCGCAGCCGGATATCCAGATGCTTCGGCCCATTCTGGTTTGCCGTGATGAAAGGCAGATTGATGCTGGTTTCCATCGTCGAGGAAAGCTCGACCTTCGCCTTTTCGGCGGCCTCGCGCAGGCGCTGGAGCGCCAAGCGGTCCTTCCGCAAGTCGATGGCGTCGCTCTTCTTGAATTCGTCCGCCAGCCAGTCGACGATTCGTTTGTCGAAATCCTCGCCGCCAAGGAAGGTGTCGCCATTGGTCGACTTCACTTCAAAGACATCGTCGCCGATCTCGAGGATCGATACGTCGAATGTGCCGCCGCCGAGGTCGAACACCGTGACCCGGCCCTCACCCTTCTTTTCCAGCCCATAGGCGAGCGCCGCCGCGGTCGGTTCGTTGATGATCCGCAGCACCTCCAGCCCGGCGATCTGGCCCGCATCCTTGGTCGCCTGGCGTTGCCCGTCGTTGAAATAGGCAGGTACGGTGATCACCGCCTCGCTCACTTTCTCTCCCAGATACGCCTCGGCCGTCTCTTTCATCTTGGTGAGCACGAAGGCGGAAATCTGGGCGGGTGAATAGACCTTGCCGCGCGCCTCGACCCAGGCGTCGCCATTCTTGCCCTTCACGATCTTGTAAGGAACAAGCTCCTTGTCCTTGGCGACGATCGGATCGTCGTACCGTCGGCCGATCAGCCGCTTGATCGCATAGATCGTATTTTCCGGATTGGTAACGGCCTGGCGCTTCGCGGGCTGGCCAACGAGGATTTCGCCGTCCGGGGCAAACGCGACCACCGAGGGTGTCGTGCGGCCGCCTTCGGCATTCTCGATTACCTTCGCCTTGCCATTTTCGAGCACCGCGACGCAGCTGTTCGTGGTGCCGAGATCGATGCCGATCACCTTCCGGGCCATGTTTGCCTCCTTTTGCATGCCATCAAAGTGGTTGAAGGTCGCATCTGGAAGCGCGCAGCGCCTTGACGGTCGTCAAGGCAGCCCATGGCCTGGCTCTCTAAACAGACCGGTGACCCTCGCTCAATGGAGGTTTTGTGCCCATGTTTGGTTCCCGTCGTACTTCGCTCATCGTTCCGGTCACGTCTCGCCGCCATCGGTTCGCGATCCTTGCGCTCGGCGCGGGCCTCATGCTCGCCGGCTGCGAGCAAGATGCGAAACAGCCCGACCAGCCAGCAGGGAGCGGCACGGCAACGGCCCCGGCCGTCCCGGGCGGCGCCAGCAAGCAGGCGGTGCCGGCCCTATCGGGCGACCTTGGCGGCGAGCTCGCCGCCAAGCGGAAAACGCTCGTCGCGGAGGCCGTTTCCGCGCTGCAAGAGACCCAAGCGGCACTGGACCTTCTTGCCGGCAACGAGCCGCGCGGTGCGGTCGAGGCGCTGGCCCGGGCGACGGGAAAGCTCGATATCGTCCTCGCCGCCGATCCGCAGCTCGCACTGGCGCCGGTTCATGTGGGCGTTGCGACCTATGACGTCGTCACAACGCCCGAGGCCGTCATCGCCCTCAGGACCCGCGCCGAAGAAGCGCTCGATGATGGCCGACTGCAAGACGGCCGGCACCTTATCGCAGACCTCGCCAGCGAGCAGGTGATCAGCGTGACCAGCCTGCCGCTTGCGACCTACCCGGCGGCGATCAAGCAGGCGGCCGCCCTGATCCACGATGGCAATCCCGTCGAAGCCGCGGCCGTGCTTGAGACGGCGTTATCCACGCTGGTTGTCGAGGACACGGTTATTCCGCTGCCTCTCGCTCGCGCCGCGGCATTGCTGTCGAACGCGCAGCCGCTGTCCGAGAAACCGCAACGCTCGGATGACGAACAAGGCCAGTTGCAGCGTCTCCTTGCCGAAGCCCGGACCCAGCTCGATCTGGCGCGGGCGCTTGGCTATGCGACAAAGCGCGATCTCGACGCGCTCTATGACGCCCTGAAGGCGATCGAGCGCAATGCCGAGTCGAAGGAGAGCGGCAAGGGACTGTTCGACCGGCTCGGCGAATTGTTCGGAACCGCCAACCGCAGCAGCAACGCCAGCCAGAAACATAAGGAAGGCTGACACACCCGTCGCATCGGCGAGGACGACGGCAATGTCTAACTGAGGAACAACCGATGAGCATCCAACGGATCGACAAGAGCGAATGGGCCGACTTTTTCGACGGCTTCACCAAGGCCTTGCCCGGAAAGCGCGCCGAGGTGGAGGTCGCCTCGCTCGACCTGGGCGATCAGATTGCGGCCGACTGGTTGCCGTTCGTCGGGATTACCTATGACCCCAAGGACGACCTGATCGAAATCGCGCTGGAGGGGCTGGATCACATGATCCGGGGACCGCAGGAGGTCCATGTCGATTATGAGGTCGGCAGCCTGATCAGCCTGGAGGTTGTCAACGGCGACGGCGTCCGGGAGATCATCAAGCTCAAGGATCCCGTGGCGTTGTCCGCCCCGCAATAGCTGGCATCGCGCACCGGCGCGATGACAGCGAATATTCTCAACCTGTAGCGTATCCGTCGCCTCCGCCGAGCGCGCGCGCGAGATAGGGCGCCGTGCGGCTCGCCCGGCAGGCGGAAACCTTCGCGGGCGGGCCGCTCGCGACGATGCGCCCGCCCTCGTCGCCGGCGCCGGGTCCGATGTCGATCACCCAGTCGCTCGCCGCCGCCACCGTCATGTCATGATCGACCAGAACGACGCTGTTGCCCGCGTCGATCAAGGCGTGCAGCTGGCCGAGCAGGCGTTCGACGTCGGTCGGGTGGAGGCCGGTGGTCGGCTCGTCGAGCACATAGAGCGCGCCGCCGCGCTGCGCGCGCTGCAATTCGGTGGCGAGCTTCACCCTTTGGGCTTCGCCGCCCGAAAACTCGGTCGCGGGCTGCCCAAGACGAAGATAATTGAGCCCCACCTCGCGGAGCACCTTGAGCGACCGGCAGACATTGGGGGCGTCGTCGAAGAACGCCCACGCACCTCCGACCGTGAGTGCCAGCACCTCGGCGATGGTCTTGCCGCGATAACGGATCTCGAGCGTCTTGGGGTTGTAGCGGGTCCCGTGACATGTGGGGCACGGGGCGTAGACGCTCGGCAGGAAGAGCAATTCTACCATCACAAAGCCTTCCCCCTCGCACCGGGGGCAGCGGCCCTTGGCGACATTGAACGAGAAGCGGCCGGCATCGTAGCGGCGTTTCCTGGCTTCGGGGGTCGCCGCGAAGAGGGCACGGACATGGTCGAACAGCCCGGTATAGGTGGCGAGATTGGAGCGCGGGGTGCGGCCGATCGGCTTCTGGTCGACCTCGATCAGACGCCTGATCCCTTCGAGCCCGCCGACGATCCGGCCCTCGGTCGCGCCGGCGGGGCGGTCCTCGAGCCCGGCTTCGGCATCCATCTCCTCTTCGCCGGCGACCGGGGCTCCAAGCGCAGCTGCGACCAACTCGACCAGCGCCTGGCTGACCAGGCTCGATTTCCCCGAGCCGGAAATCCCGGTGACCGTCGTCATCACGCCAAGCGGGATCGCGCAGTCGACCTGCTTCAGATTGTTGCGCGAGACTCCTTCCAGTTGCAGCCAGCCGGTGGGCTCGCGCGCCCGGCTCGCCGTCCCGCCGCCTTCGTCGAACAGGTGGCGTCTTGTCTCCGACGCCGCGACCGTGCGCAGGCCCTCGATCGGGCCGCTGTAGAGAATCTCGCCGCCATGCTCGCCGGCGGCGGGGCCGACATCGACGATCCAGTCGGCGCGTCGGACGACGTCCAGCTCATGTTCGACCACGAAGAGCGAATTGCCCATCGCCTTCAAGCCGTCGAGCGCGCGCAGCAGCGCCTCGGTATCGGCGGGATGAAGCCCGGCGGACGGCTCGTCCATCACATAGACGACCCCGAACAGGTTGGAGACGACCTGGGTGGCCAGCCGCAGCCGCTGCAGTTCGCCCGGCGACAGCGTCGGGGTGCTGCGTTCCAGCGTCAAATAGCCAAGGCCGAGATCGAGCAGCACCGACAGCCGGCGGCACAAATCGCCGGCGATGCGCTCGACCACCAAGGCTTTTTCCGGGTGGGTCTTGCGCAGCGCCTCGAGCTTGGCGGCCTTCGCCTCGGCGTAAGGCGCGAAGATCTTCGAGAAGCGGGCTATCGGCAGGCGGCTTATCTCGGCCAGGTCGAGACCCTCGAAGCGAACCGACAAGGACTCCCGGCGCAGCCGCTTGCCGTCGCAGAGCGGGCAGAGGCTGGCGATCATGAAGCGCGCAGCGCGCTTCTTCATCATCGCGCTCTGGGTGGTGGCAAAGCTATGGGTGACATAGCGCTTCGCGCTGGAGAAGGTGCCCGTATAGCCCGGCTCGATCTTGCGGCGGATTGCCTGCTGGATCTCGGCATGGGTCCAGCCGGGATAGACCGGGACCTGGGGCTGTTCCTCGGTGAACAAGATCCAGTTGCGCACCTTCTTCGGCAGGTCGCGCCAGGGCGTGTCGACGTCGATGCCGAGACTGATCAGAATGTCGCGCAGGTTCTGCCCCCCCCATGCCATCGGCCAAGCGGCAATGGCGCGTTCGCGGATCGTTTTCGATGGATCGGGCACCATCGAGGCTTCGGTGACGTCGTGGATCCGGCCAAGGCCGTGACAGCGCGGGCACGCCCCTTCCGGCGTGTTGGGCGAGAAGCTGTCCGCGTAGAGCAGAGGCTGGCCCGGCGGATAGTCGCCGGCGCGCGAGTAGAGCATGCGAAGCAGGTTAGAGAGGGTGGTAACGCTGCCGACCGACGAGCGGGTCGTTGGCGATCCGCGCTGCTGCTGCAGCGCGACCGCTGGCGGCAGGCCTTCTATCTCGTCGACCTCGGGCACCTCCATCTGATGGAACAGGCGGCGCGCGTAAGGCGAGACCGATTCCAGATAGCGGCGCTGTGCTTCCGCATAGAGGGTGGAGAAAGCAAGCGACGACTTGCCCGATCCGGACACGCCGGTGAACACGACCAGGGCGTCGCGCGGTATATCGACATCGACATTCTTGAGATTGTGCTCGCGCGCGCCGCGGACGCGGACGAAGCCGGAGGCCTTGGTATCTGGCATGCATGCTCCGTTCTGAAACTTCGGCGCTGTCATTCTACAATATTGAGAGCAGCGCCGGGCGCGGGTTGTCGTCAAACTCAATTGTCGGCGAGCATCGATGGATCGCGGATTTCGACGTCGCGAGGGGTCTTGAGCGCGATCGATCCGCGGCGGCATAATATGGTCATCGTGCGGCTCACCGTCTCAACAGCAATGCCGAGATGGTCGGCGATATCGTAGCGGGAAATAGGGAGCACGATAGCATTGGTTCCGCTGGGGCTCACCCGCCGCGACATGGCCGCCAGATAGGCCCCGACTTTTTCCCGGGCCGTAATTCGGGTCTGGACGAGGAGGTGGTGCTCAAGCCGGCGGATCATGTCGCGCGTGCCGTTTTGCATCAGTGCCGCAACGGCCGGAAACCGGGCCGTAAGCCCGTCGATCTGCTCTCGGGTAAAGGAGACTATCCGCGTGTCATCCGAGACGGCTTCGAGGAAGAAAGCAGGATCAGCGGGCGCAAATCCAACATAGTCCCCAGAAAGGACGATATCGATGATCTGCCTTTGACCGTTGGGCCGAAGCGCAAACTTGCGGACGGCGCCTGCGAGCACGCACGCCACAGCGCCCCGCGCGATCACCGCGTCGCATGCATCGCTTCTCTGCCACCGGCTCTCGCGCCCGGCCACCATCATGGCTGCGATGGCGTCGGCTTCGCTATCCGGCTTCTCCGGACTTAACTGGGTTCGGAAGAACTCTGTGCACTCCATGGTCGCTTGCATGACGCCCTCGAATATTGTCCCGGAAGCGCAGCCTCGCATGGGTGGCGATGCGGAGTCCATTTGTGGGTTGCCCTATAGGGAATATCGCTAACCCGGCGGGTTTCCCGGCAGCATGAGGGCGAGCGGCGGCATTGACGAGCGTCAATGTGGTTTCGCGAGCGAGCGTCCAGAAACCGGATTTTCATGGGGGCTGCCGGTCATGACCACCGATCGATTAATGGCGTTCACGGACGCGGTGCTGGCGATCGCGATCACCATCATGGTCATCGATCTGCGCGTTCCCGCGACGCCCGACTGGCAAGCGGTTCAACCCGCTATTCCGCTGCTGGTCGCCTATGCGCTGGCCTTCGTCAACATTGGCATCTTCTGGACCAACCATCACCACATGCTCGCGACCGCGAGTCAGGTGAACGGTCGAGCGCTCTGGGCCAATCTGTTTCTCCTCTTCTGGCTCACACTGACGCCCTTCGTGATCCGCTGGATCGGCCTTGCCGGAATCACGCCGCAGCCCGTTGCCGCCTATGGCGCGGTCACCATGATGGCGGCGCTCGGCTACATGTGGCTCGAGCGCGAACTGATCCTGGCGGAAGGCACGGAGTCGCGGATTCGCGCCGTGGTCGGCTCGCGCCAAAAGGAGTGGATCACTTTTTGTCTCTATGGCCTGGGTGTCTTGGTGGCCTTCATCTCGCCGTGGATGGCTATCGCGCTGTACATCGGGGTTTCTTGCATCTGGTTGATCCCGGACCGCCGTTTCGAGCGCTGGCACAACTTGCAGCAGTCTGAGGCACAAGTTCCGCAGTCACCGGAAACCCTTCCATAGCCAAAGCGGTTCGTGGCGACGGCCGAACTGGACCCGCTGCCGACGACTTCGTGTCAGCGAAAACGTAAGGGTGTAGCCGTCAATCCATGTTAGGGTCTCTGCTCGTCGCAATAGCTGCGACTTTAGCGCGGAGGCCACGACGTCGATGCCGCAGAACTATCATCTAGAGCCCGTTGCTTCGAAACCGCCGTATGACGCGGTGCTGGCGGCTATCCGTTATGGAACGCATGTTTGCGCCTTTTATGAAACCGATGAAGATCTGCTGGATCTTGTCAGCCAATTTTGTGCCGCGGGTGCGCAGCGCGGCGACCTCTGCCTGTGGATGAAGCCTGAGGGGGTAAATGCGGACGCACTCGCCGACGCCGGCGTGGAGCTCCATTCAGCGAACGATACGTATCAGCAGGGGGGCTCGTTCGAAGCCGGAACCTTGGTGGCCCTCTGGCACGAAAAACTCGCTCAGGCTTTGGCCGAGAATCACGCCGGCCTGTGCGCCAGCGGTCACACCTGCTGGCTGCAACAGAGGGATTGGCAAGCCTTCATGGAATATGAGAACCATTTGAACGAGGTGATCGCCGGTAAACCGATTTCCCTCCTATGCACTTACCCGCTTTCGGCGTGCAAAGCCGGCGATATTCTTGAGGTCGTTCGCGCCCACGAGGTTGCCCTCGCAAAACAACATAATCGTTGGTCGGTAATCGAAAGTCATCTGACCGATGACAGTCCCACCGCTCTGGACGTGGCCAGCCGGGTAGCGTCCTTATCTCCGCGCGAACGGCAGGTCCTCTTGCTCGTTGCCGATGGGATCGCGACAAAGGGCATTGCATTCGAGCTTGGCCTCAGCGTCAGAACGATCGAGGTCCATCGCGAGCGCGCCGTCAGACGCCTGGGTGTGCGCACGATGGTTGAGGCAATAAGGCTACTGACGCTTGCTTCGCCATCCGTACCCTTGATGGACGTCCGCCGAAGTACGCCCGGCGGCGCTCGGGGCTTCAACGCTTAAACACAGCAATGGGTGGAGAGGGCCATTGCCCTTTTCGGGTTGAACCGCTTGCACGAGCCAACATCGATAACCCGCCATCAGCTTAGCGGAGGACCGGTAATTTTCGCGCATCGCGCGTTGGCAGCGATCCGCCACCATTATCGCAGCCCATAATTTGATTGCGATAGCAACGCGAACTTTTCAGGATTTCGGCCAATATCCTAGGTGATCGACCAATTGCGGCCTATTCTGTCTTCGGTGGCTGGGTTGGTGCCGCCGCCGAGCGGAGTTTACGCCATGCTCGTCACAATTTTTGCCCCCGGCAAAGTGCATCTGCTTGAAATCGCCGGTATTCGCGACGCGTTGTTCGAGGCGAACTGCAAGATGGCGTCTGGCGATCCCTATCGCGTTCAGCTTGTGACCGAAGAGGGACTCGCAGCGGAGAGCGCATCGGGCGTTAAATATCTGCCCGACGCAGCCGTTTGCGATGCGCTCCAGCCGTCCGACACGTTGATCGTCGCCGGTCCTTACGGGGTACCGCCCTCCCCTAGCGAGACGGCTACGGAGTGGCTGCAAAAACAGGCTGTGAGTTCGCGGCGCTACGGATCGACCTGTACAGGCGCATTCTTGCTTGCGCATGCGGGGTTGCTGGACGGCCGCAGCGCCACGACCCACTGGGAATATGCAAGCCAGCTTGCCGCAGAATTCCCCGACGTCCGGGTCGAACCCGACCGAATCTTCGTGCGCGACGGACCGGTAATTTGCTCGGCCGGGGTCACCGCGGCCATCGACCTGGCCTTGGCGTTGATCGAAGAAGACCATGGGCGCGCACTCGCGCTGTGGGTCGCACGCCGCCTCGTCGTCTTTCTGAAGCGCCCCGGTGGCCAATCACAGTTCAGCGCCGCCCTCACCGCACAGTCCGCAACGACCGGTCCGATCGACAGAATCAGAATGCACATTATTGAAAATCCCCGTGCCGACCTCGGGCTCGAGGCACTTGCCCAAGTGGCCCGTGTCAGTCCACGCCACCTGAGCCGGCTTTTCCGCGCCGAGTTGGGCATGAACCCGGCCGCCTATGTCGAACTGACGCGGGTCGATATCGCACGGCGCCTGCTCGAAGACAGCGCCGCGCCGATCAAGTCAATAGCCCTTGCCGCGGGCTTCGGGTCGACGACCACGCTCAGGCGCGCTCTCTTGCGCAGGATCGGCGTTTCGCCGCTGCAATATCGATTGCGATTCCAGACCGCGGGATCCGGACAGGCAACCGAAGACACAAGTGCTGCCACTTTGTCCTGAAATGCCGCTCCGCCGAGGTTGAAGCGCCGCCGTGAGCGCCGCATCATCAGCCCTGGAGGCCATCCCATGCGATTTCGTCCCACCGAGCGTAGTATAGCGAATTATCCCCCCGGAATGGGCAGGGGCTTCGCCAGCAGCCACGGCTCGGCCGCGGCATGACATTTCAAATAGCGGAAGGCGGCGACCCAGCGCGCGGCGCGCCGTCGTTCACGCCGATAAGGTGGCCGCGACTGCCCCGGCGGCCGGAGCACGGCGCGGCGCCGAACGCGGCCTCCCTGCTTGCGCTCGGCCATATCAGCGATGCGGTGCTGGTCGCCGACATGCGGCTACGTGGACACCCCATCGTCCATGTGAATGCCGCGTTCGAGGCGGTCACCGGCTATCCCGCTGCCGAGGCGATCGGCAAGAATTGTCGCTATCTCCAGGGTAACGACCGGCTGCAGCCCGAAATTGCCGAAGTGCGAGCCGCTCTGACCGAAGGCCGCGAGTGTTCGGTGACGCTCCGCAACTATCGGCGCGACGGAACGATGTTCCGCAACGCGCTAAGCCTGATGCCGTTTCGAGACGCCGGCGGACAGGTGACGCATTTTGTGGGTATCATCCGCAATGTCACCCATGCGCCGGGGATCGATCGCCTGACCGGCCTGCTCGATCGCTATGGCCTGCTCGACCGCCTGGCTGCGATCGACACTCCCGCAAGCTCCGCCGTGCTGGTGGTCAAGCTCGACATCATGTGCTTTCATGATGTCAACAACGGGTTCGGCTATGATGTCGGCGACGCCCTGCTTCGTTCCGTGGCCGCGCGTCTCGCGACGTTGTCGGCGGTCGCCATATCGCGGACCGGCACGAACAGCTTCACGCTCGCGTTCGAACTCGGCGATGCCGGTGGCGCCGCCAGCGTCGTCGACGATGTCATGTCGCTGCTGCGGCCGCGCTTCGTGCTGCCCGGTGCGTCGATTGCGGCGCAGTTCGCCGCCGGCTTTTCCATCGGGTTCACCGGGGCGGACCCACTCCTGCTCGTCCGGCAGGCCGGCGCCGCGTTGCAACGATCGAAGGCGATGCCCGCCCATCCGCCGCATCCCTATGCCGAAGCGGACGAGCGCGATGCCCGGAACCGCATCCGGCTGGCGAGCGACCTCCAGAGCGCCGTTCCGAACGAGGAAATGCTGTTTCACTATCAGCCCCAGATCGATCTCGGTTCGGGTGAGGTGGTCGGCGCCGAGGCCCTCCTTCGCTGGAACCATGGCGCGTTCGGGCTCCAAATGCCCGGACGGTTCATCGGGGTGGCCGAGGAAACCGGCGCCATTCTCGATATCGGAGCCTGGGGCTTGCGGTCGCTCGCGGCGCATGCGGCTCAGGTCAACGGCGGCCGCCGCATGCCGGTCCGTTTCTCGATCAACGTGTCGGTGGTCGAATTCACGCGGCGCGACATGGTGGCCTTTGTCGAACAGTTGCTGGACGAAACCGGATGCCGGGCCGAATGGCTGACGCTGGAGTTGACCGAGAATTTGATGGTCCCCGAACCGGACGATATTCGACGCGCCTTTGGGAACCTGCGACGTTTGGGGGTCGGGATTTCGATCGACGATTTCGGCACCGGCTATTCCAATCTGCGATATCTGGAGAGCTTTCCGCTCAGCGAGATCAAGGTCGATCGCAGCTTCGTGCACGACCTCGCGCACAGCACGGCGAAGCGGGTCATCGTTGAGAGCATCGTGAAGCTCGGCGCGGCGCTGGACATTCGCGTCGTTGCCGAAGGAATCGAAACCGAGGCCGAGCGCGCCATCATGCGGGCACTCGGCTGTTCGGTGGGCCAAGGATATCTCTTTGCCGCGCCGATGGAAGCGTCAGAGTTTCAACGGTTGCTCGACGACGGGTTGACCCTGCGGGAGGGGTGGAACGCGCAACGTCTCCTGACAATGCTCGACGGTGCTGGCCCATAGGACGGGCCGATGGAACCTGCTTCGCAACGCGATGCTTGCTTTTGGGTTGTTTTGGTTGGTCCCATGCAGCCCAAAATGATGCCCCGGCGCCCCACCGCCGGGGCATCGACATTTGTCGATAGCAGCGCCGAGCATTCGATTTGTCGGCGTTCTGAAGTTGCCCCTCCCTATCGCGCCTCATCTTCGGGAAGCCACCCCGTTTTCGCCGTTCGGTGCAGATTGCAACGCGATGCCAGGAAACGGCGCCATTACCGACATTGCGGCGACAAAAGGAATCGGCCATCATGATATCCCCGCATTCAGGAAGGTTGCTATGCGCAATTTAACTGCAGCTATCGCGATTACTTTGGCTATTTGTTCCTCTTCCGTTGAAGCTCGGACATCTGAAGATCAGGTGCGGGATGCGATTGCTGGCATGATGAGCGCGGCAGGGAAGCTTGATGCAGATCAGTTTATGCGCAGCTAGTGGCAGTCCCCTTCGCTCGCAATAACGTTTGATGGCGAAACATTGCGGGGATGGGACGCCATTCTCAATGAACAGCGCAAATGGTGGAGCGACAAGAATTCCGGCATCAAGTTCGAGGAAGGTCGGCCGCCCGTAATCGTGTCTCAAGGACGCGACGTGGCAACGTCAATTCAATGGTTGAACGTGACGAGTCCCGAAACCGAAAAGCCGAACAGGCTGGTGATCATTTCAGTCTGGCGGAAGCTGTCCGAAGGATGGCGAGTGGTGCTGGCCCACGAGACGCTTATCCCCTGATGGTCTGGTAAATTACGGGGGAGACGTCCGCAACCCGCCCCATTCCAGCCGATCCCTCCGCGCCGACGCGACAGCCTCCCTACCGCTGGACCTGACCGGAAGCAGCCCGATCGTATTTTGGCCGAAGAATGCGACACCGGACACCCGATCGATATCGCGGCCGACCTCGCGTTGCCGGTCCTTAGCCCGCGGTTGCGCAAGCCGATCGGTGGGATAGACTGATGGTTGTGAACTGCTACGCCGCTTTTGCTGCCTTGGCTGTCGCGCTCGCTTCGCCGGGCTCCGCCGCCGAGCCCGTTCATGCTACCCTTCACCGCGAAACGGACAGATCGCAGACAATGGTCCACGAGGCCCTTGTAGACGGCGCGATCACCGACGTCTGGACTGCAATTTCGACGCCCGAAGGGTGGATGTCGTGGGCGGTGCCGCTGGCGTGGATTTCTCCCGCAAACGCTGATGTGCTGGAGACGAGCTACAACAGTGCAGATCGACCAGGTGGCCCCAATACGATCCAGCAACGGTTTATCGCGCGGATCCCGGGTAGACTGCTGGTATTTCGTACGATCAAGGCCCCTGAAGGGTTTCCACATTGGGAAACCTATCGCGGTGTGACGAGCGTTTTTGAGCTGGAGCCCGCGGGACGCCAGACTCGCGTCCGGCTGACGTCGCTTGGCTATCCCGATACCGACGCAGGAAACGCGCTGGTCGGCTTCTTCGAAAAGGGCAATGCCAAGACGTTGGAAAACCTCCAGCAGCGTTTCCTGGCTGGCCCGGTCGATTGGAATAAGCGCTGAAACATCGCGCAGCCGCGTAAGATCACGAGGCGATATCTGGGCCGCAAGCGGACTGTCCGGTTCTAGCAGTTGTCGCAACCAAAGCAGCCTGAGAGCAAAACAACCAAGACATTCTGACAACAAGGGGGCAATAGTTGTCTCTGTTGACCTCTTTGCAAATCGTCAGAAAAAATTCGCAACGATGGGGCTGGAGTATGCTCATCACCCCGGCCCCATAGAAGCGTTTTGCAGTTTCTCTTTCGCCCTAGTTCAGAAATTGACCCGTGCTCGCAGGCCGTAAGTCCGTGCGTCATTGAGGAAGCGGATGTTCAAAGACGAACCGACCAGAGCCTTCTGCGAAATTTCCTCGTTCAGGAAGTTGCTCGCCCAAGCCTCCAGCCTGAAGTTGCCGATCGTATAACCGGCGCCGAGATTGAGTGTCACGAAGCCGTTCTGGCGGTCGGGAAAGCCCGCGTCCAGCGCAGTCTGGCGCGTGCCGTCCAGGAACACGATGTCATCTTCGTTGAACTGAGACAGGAAGAAGGAGGATCGGTAGTTCAGGAGAGCCTGCCAATCGAAACGGCCCGAGCCGATGTCGAACCACTGGGATAGTCGGGCACTCAGGTTCATCTTGGAGGCAAGCGGGAGCCGGTTGCCAACCAGGCTGACGAGCGGAGATTGCCCACCGGCATCGAAATCCTGGGCGCGGGCATCTGCCACCACACCTTCGGTGACCTTGGTGTCGAGATAAGCCGCATTGAGATCAAGCGCGTAATGTGCCGGCAGCTTAAGTCGCAGTTCGGCTTCCGCACCGTAGATACGCGATGCACCGATGTTCCGGTTGACCAGGGAGTATCCATTGCAGACTGGCGGGGCCTGCGTTTCGTCCAGGTTGATACAGGTCAGATCCTGAAAAACCTGATCCGAATAATCGTAGTAGAACCCCGTCAGGTTGAAGATTGCCCGGCGACCGAAAGCATCGAAACTGTTCCGGCTGCCGATTTCGTAGACAACCAGCTTTTCGGGGCTGAATGCTTCCGGAATTGTCGAACCGTTGAAACTGTCATTGAAACCGCCGGACTTATGTCCGGTGGACACCTTGGCATACAGCATGCTGTCCGGTCCTATGTCGAATTCCAGGCCGGCTCGCCAGTCGACAAAGTCGAACTTGGCCTGACCGATCTGCTGATCGGGAATGGTCAGTTCGACAAAACTGAAGCCCCCACCGAATCCGGCCGGACAATCGACGAAGCCGTTGTCAATATCGGGTCGGTCGATACAGGTACCGTTCGGATTGGTGCCATCGGCAATCGCACCGATCTGCTGGATGAGAGTGTCACGCAGACCCGGGCTGCGGATTCCCTCGATCAAGAACTGAGCGCGGCCCTGCAGCGTGTCGATGTTACTGACATTGAAGTTCGGGCGATCGAGCAAGTTCGGGCGGAAGCCTTCGGTTCCAAGACGTGTGGCAAAGCAGCAGGCGAAGTCTTCGCCGCCCAGCGTCAGAGCCCAGTTTCCACCGATACCGTAACGGGATTTCTTTTCTTCGGTGTATCGCAGCCCGCCGAATACGCGCAGGCGATCCGTAATGTCGTAGGTCCCGTCACCGAAGAAGGCGAAGCTCTCGCCATTGACATCGGGCATGGTGAATTCAGTGCCCGAGTAGCAGCAGTATCCGCGGTCGGCGACCGCCATATAGCCTACCGCCTGATCTTCCTTGAAATAGAAGCCGCCCAGGTTCCAGCGGAAGCGCTGATCCTCGTTTGCAGACAGGCGTGCTTCGTAAACCTGGCTCTGCGACCTCGTCTGCCAGAAATTGTTCGAAAAGTTGTCGTACTGGAAATTGTCCAGGTCGCGCCCGGGATAATCGATGCCCTCGCTGCTGGCGTTGGCCTGGTAAAAGTCGACCGAACGGTAACTTCCGGTCAATTCGCCCGTGAAGGTGCCGAAGTCGTAGGAAAGCTTGCCCTGAATTCCCCAGAGCTCGTTCTCCATGTCGCCCTGCATGCCGCGATAGACGACATCCTTGAGGTTCAGCTTGTCTGGACGCAGGCCAGTTGCGGTAACGGCGCCGAAGATGTTCGCTCCGGGATAGCCGGTTCCCGTCTC
>Ga0310345_10001938_pt1 | contig 21799 bp, 19 predicted proteins | sample HC15DNA20500_MG_FD_204667 | JGI IMG/M metagenome (GOLD analysis project Ga0310345, IMG submission 204667) | Marine microbial communities from station ALOHA, North Pacific Subtropical Gyre - HC15-DNA-20-500_MG | ecosystem: Environmental > Aquatic > Marine > Oceanic | place: Pacific Ocean: North...
GAAGCCGGTGATCGGCTGTGGGTGGCAGGACGAGGACCACGCCGGCAGCCGGGTGGCCCAGCTCTACGGCGGGTACGTGTTGCCGGGCTCGAGGGTGGGCGTCGAGGCCGGCATCGGTCTGATGGTGTCGCAATGGCACACCGCGCATGGATGGCCCTATCGGACAATGCAATTCAGGGTGACGCTGGACGACGCCGCGTCGGCGGCCGCACCGTGAGAACCGCCGACTTCGGCCGGAATCGTTCCCGCTGCGCGGGCCCGGCCTAGGGTATTGGCTGTGCGCACCGATTCTGACGCCAAACGCGTGGTCATCTGGGGAACCGGGTTCGTCGGCAAGATGGTGATCGCCGAGGTGCTCGACCATCCCGGGTTCGAACTGGTCGGCGTCGGTGTCAGCGACCCCGCCAAAGTGGGCCGCGACATCGGTGACATCTGTGGACTGTCCTCCGACGTCGGGATCGCTGCCACCGACGACGTCGACGCGCTGATCGACCTGCAACCCGACGCGCTGGTGCACTTCGGTCCGACCGCCGCGCACGCCGATGCCAACATCGATCTGATCACCCGGTTCCTGCGGGCCGGCATCGACGTGTGCTCCACCGCGATGACCCCGTGGATCTGGCCGACCATGCACCTGAATCCGCCCAACTGGATCGAACCGATCACGGTGGCGTGCGAACTCGGCGAGGCGTCGTGCTTCACCACCGGCATCGATCCAGGCTTCGCCAACGACCTGTTCCCGATGACGCTGATGGGGTTGTGCTCCGAGGTCCGCACCGTGCGCGCCTCCGAGCTGCTGGACTACACCCATTACACCGGGGACTACGACCGGGAGATGGGCATCGGGCGACCGCCGGAGTACCGGGCGATGCTCGAGAACCCCGATATTCTCGTGTTCGCTTGGGGTGCAACAGTTCCCATGATCGCCCATGCTGCCGGGATTATGCTCGACGACATCACCACCACCTGGGAGAAGTGGGTTACCCCCACAGAGCGCACGACCGCGAAAGGCGTCATCGAGGCCGGCAACGTCGCCGCCGTCCGCTTCACCGTCAACGGCGTCTACCGCGGCGAGACCCGCATCCAACTCGAGCACGTCAACCGCATCGGCAACGACGCCGCCCCGGACTGGCCGTCGGGCAACCAGAACGACGTCTACCGAGTCGACATCGAAGGGACCCCGAGCATTTCGCAGGAGACCGCGTTCCGGTTCACCGACGGCTCCGGACGTGACGCCGCGGCAGCGGGCTGCCTGGCGACCGGGCTGCGCGCCCTCAACGCGGTGCCGGCCGTCAACGATCTGTCACCCGGCTGGGTCACCGCGCTCGACCTGCCGCTGATCCCGGGCAAGGGCACGATTCGCTAGGCACGATTCGCTAGGCACGATTCGCTAGGTGCGGGGCCGCTTGACCAGCACCACATGCGCCAGTGGGATGCGGACCTGTTCGGGGGCCGCGCCCATCCGCTCGCTGATGCCGGACTCGAGCCGGTCGAACAACTCGCCGACCCGCTGCTCGTCCGTCTCCGTCGGCAGAGCCGTCAGCAGTGCCGGGAACACCGCTGCACGGGCGAACGCCGCCCACCGTGCGCCGAATGCGGTGGCGTTGCCGTCGGCCCGATAGCGCTCCCAGAACCGGTCTTCGGCGTCGAACACCTCCAGATGCTCGATCTCCAGCCGCTCGAACCGGCCCGACGGTGCGAACGGGGCCGTGAAGTCGACCTCCCGGCGCGACACCGTCGGAATGCACATGCCGGACAGTTCGTCGGAGGTGATCACGTCGTCGCCGGCCAACTCCTCGAGCACGTCGTCGATCGCGCGCAACAAGGGCCGGAACCCGACTTCGCCGTCGCCGCCGACGGCCATCGTCATCACCACCAGGCGTCCACCCGGACCCAGCTCGCGCCCGCGGAACGCGATGAACTCATGCCAGTCGTGGGCGGCCTGCCGCGCGAACGCGGCCTGCACCTGCGGGTCGGTGCAGTCCGAGATGTGCACGTGGCCGTCGATCTCGGCCGGTGTCCGGCTCAACCACTGGATCGCCCAGGCACTCCAACCCAGATGCACGCTGTTGGAAGGCAGGATCTGGCCGTAGAACGAGCGCCCCACCGCCGAGGCGAACGTCGCCGGATCCTTGCGCAGGTAGGTGTCCGGGTCCTCCTCGATGGTGCGGAACATCGCGGTGAAATCGTTGTCCGGGATGTCGGTGTGCGCCACCAGCACCGAATGCTCGGCGCTGGTCCGGCTCCGCAGCACCTTGATCGCGGCGCCGAGCGGCAGCAGCGAATTGTGGCCGGTGCCGGCGCCGTAGTCGGCGAGCACGATCGGTTGTGGGGCAGTGGGCAACGGAACCTGCGCGGCGGCACGTTCGAACACGGCGATCGCCGGGGCGAGACCGGCGGCCTGCAATCGCGAGGACGCGGTGTAGGTCTCGCTGTCCATCGGTTGGGGCCGCACGACGATGCTGGATTCAGGCATCGCGACCTCCGAACAGCTCTGCGTGGTATCCCTCACTTCCGCACGGTAGTCCTCACGTCGCGACGGCGCCGCAGAAGCGCGGTCGTGACAGACTTCGCTCATGACGGGACGGGTCGGTCCACGCGTCGCGCTGGCCGGTGCAATCATCGCGCTGGTCACCGGGGTGGTCGGTCTCGTCGTCTCCCTGCTTCTGAACGTGTTCGTCTTCGACGACTTCGACGCCTACGGTGAGGTGCCCATCCCGGGCTCCGCCCGGCTGCACCTGCCCGCCGGGGAGGCCACCATCAGCTTCCACACCGCGGTCCCCGGCGGGGTCAGCGGCGGATTTCCGGTGCCCGCGCTGCAGCTTGGGATCACCCCGCCGGGCGGTTCGCCCGAGCCCGTCGTGACCGAGAGCGTCGGCGCCACCACCTCGGTCAACAGCGACGTCCGCCTCCGGCTGTGGACGGTGCAGATCCCCGAGGACGGCGTATATGACGTCGCGGTGCGCGGTGACGTCGCCGGCTACATCAACCCGCAATTGGCCTTCGGCCGCGACGACTCGCCGTGGTGGCTGGTGTGGGCGTTCGGCGGGCTCATCGCCGCCGGTGTCGCGTCGTTGGTCCTGGCGATCCTGTGGCGGCTCCGGTCGCCGCGCGCAGTACGGGACATGGCGGCGCCGGTCAATCTCGACGAGCTGACCTGGCCCGGACCGGTACCGCCGCCAGTGCACGGCTACGAGCCCACCGGGCCCGGACAGGTGCCGCCGCCGGTGCACAGCTACGAGCCGACCGACACCGACGTGCGGCTCGAGCAGCTCAAGACGCTGGCCGCGTTATGCGAGTCAGGTGCGCTCACCGATGCCGAGTTCGAGGCCGAGAAGCGTCGGATCCTCGGGAGCTGACGGACGGGCTCAGCTGCCTCTCGCTACCCATTCGTCGTAGTGCACGATTTCGTCGCCGACGGTCGTGGTGTCGCCGTGGCCCGTGTAGACGACCGACTCACCGGGCAGCTTGCCCAGCCGACCCGAGATGGATTCGAGGATGGTCGGGAAATCCGAGTAGGACCGGCCGGTCGCGCCCGGCCCACCCTGGAACAGCGTGTCGCCGCTGAACACCGCGCTCATCTCCGGCGCGTGCCAGCAGACCGATCCGGGCGAGTGTCCGGGCGTGTGCAGAGCACGCAGCTCGGTACCCGCCACGCGCAGCGTGTCACCGTCGGCCACGGCGCGAAAGTCGCTGTCGGGATGGGTCATCCGCCACAGCACGTCATCGGCCGGGTGCAGGAACACCGGCGCGTCGAGGGCCTGCCCGAGCTGGGGGGCGACGGTCACATGGTCGTTGTGCCCGTGCGTGCACACGACGGCGACGACGTGGCGCCCGCCGACCGCCTCGATGATCGGTTCGGCGGTGTGGGCGGCGTCGAACACCACCACCTCGTTGTCGTCACCGACGAGCCAGATGTTGTTGTCGACCTCCCAGCTGCCGCCGTCGAGTTCGAACGTTCCGCTGGTCACCAGCCGCGCGATGTTGCCCATGCCTACAGCACTACCACGGAGCGCAGCACTTCACCGGAGTGCATCTTGTGGAATGCGTCTTCGATCTGGTCGAGACCGATGCGTTCGGAGACGAACTTGTCCAGCGGGAAGCGGCCCTCGAGGAACAGGGTGATCAGCGTCGGGAAGTCCCGCTCCGGCAGGCAGTCGCCATACCACGACGACTTCAGGGATCCGCCGCGGCTGAAGAAGCCGACCAGCGGCATCTCCAGCGTCATGTCCGGCGTCGGCACCCCGACCAGTACCACGGTGCCGGCCAGGTCGCGGGCGTAGAACGCCTGCTTCCAGGTTTCGGGCCGCCCGACCGCGTCGATGACGACGTCGGCGCCGAAACCGTCGGTCAGATCCTGGATCGTGGCCACCGGATCCAGCTCCTTGGCGTTGATCGTGTGCGTCGCACCGAACTGGCGGGCCCAGTCCAGCTTTCGGTTGTCCATGTCCACGGCGATGATCTTCTTGGCCCCGACCAGGCGCGCCCCGGCGATCGCCGCGTCGCCCACGCCGCCGCAGCCGATGACCGCCACGGTGTCGTCGCGGTTGACCGCGCCGGTGTTGATCGCCGCCCCGACGCCGGCCATCACACCGCAACCCAGCAGACCGGCCGCGGCCGGATCAGCGGCGGGGTCGACCTTCGTGCACTGACCCTCGTGCACGAGCGTCTTGTCGGCGAACGCGCCGATGCCCAGCGCGGGGGTCAGCGCGGTGCCGTCGGTCAGCGTCATCGGCTGCTCGGCGTTGAATGTGTCGAAGCACAGGTGCGGGCGACCCCGCTTGCAGGCCCGGCACTGGCCGCACACCGCGCGCCAGTTCAACACCACGAAATCACCCGGCTCGACGTTCGTCACCCCGGCGCCGACCGACTCGACGGTGCCGGCCGCCTCATGGCCCAGCAGGAACGGGAACTCGTCGTTGATGCCGCCGTCGCGGTAGGTCAGATCGGTGTGGCACACCCCGCACGCGGCGATGTCGACGACGACCTCACCGGGTCCCGGATCGGGGATGACGATGTCCACCACCTCGACCGGTTCTGACTTCTTCCGTGAGATCACGCCGCGCACCGTCTGAGTCATGCCTACAACCTAATGGTTCGCCTCGGCGGCTACAGAGCGTGTGTCCCGGGCCTGTCCGGAACCGGTCCGATGGGGATAACCTGGACATCGATGCTGGTCGAACCGCAGATTGATCTGCTGACGGTCGCGCGCGCCGCGCACGAACGACGGGACTGGCGTGCCAGTTACGAGGCGTTCGACCGCGCCAGCGTGTACGCGCCGCTGCGCATCGACGACCTCGACGCCTTCTCGTTCGCCGCGTGGCGACTCGGTCACGTCAAGGAGGCCAGCCGCGCCGCCGAGCGGGTGTTCGCCGAGCTCACCAGGACCGATCCCACCGCCGCGGCGATGAAGGCCACCGAGCTCGGGTTGGCCTGGCTGGTGCGCGGAGACCTCAACATCGGGCAGGGCTGGATGAACCGGGCCCGCCGGCTGCTCGCGGGCGCCGAGGAGGGGCCCGCACACGGATACCTGGCCTACCTCGACGCCAACGTCGCCGCGATGACGCTGGACCTCGACACGCTCAGCACGCATGTGCGCGCGTTGCGCGACCTCGGTGAGCGGTTGAACACGCCCGCGGTCACCGCGCTGAGTCTGATCATCGGCGGTATCGAGGCCATCCTGCATGCCCGCACCGCCGACGGCTACGCGCTGATCGACGAGGCGATCCTCCCGCTGCTGGCCGACGAGGTGCCGATCGAATGGGCCGGCGACATCTACTGCATCGTGCTGCACCACTGTCACAAGCTGGCCGACCTGCCGCGAATGCGGTCGTGGACCCAGTCGATGGAACAGTGGTGCGGGTTGTCGGGGTCGGTGCCCTACGGCGGGGTGTGCGATGTGCACCGCCTGCAGGTGCAGGTCCACTCCGACGACTACCGCCTCCTCGAGGACAGGCTCGGGACGTCCAGTCGCACCCTCGCCGAGGTCAATTCCTGGGCCGCGGCCGAGGGGTACTACCAGCTGGGCGAGGTGCGCCGGCTGATGGGCGATCTGGACGGTGCGGCACCGGGCGTTCGAGCAGGCCCGAACGCTGGGCAAGGACCCGCAGCCCGGCGAAGCCTTGCTGGCCTGCCGGCGCGGGGACTCCGCGGCGGCGTGGACGGCGATCCGACTGGCACTGGCCGGCGGAGACCGGCTGGAACGGATGCGATTGTTGCGTGCCGCAGTGGAGATCGCGCTCGGGCGCGACGCCGTCGACGAAGCCGAAACATACTGCAGTGAACTGGAAACCGACGCTGCGGCATTCAAGACCCCGGGTTTCCTGGCCTGGGCGGCTCACGCCCGCGGCGCCGTGGCGGTGCGGCAGGGCCGGTTCGACGAGGCGATCGCCGCGCTGCAGGAGGCGCTGCGCGAGTACCGGGTGCAGCAGTCCCGCTACGAGACCGCCGAAGTCTACGAGTGGATGGCGCTGGCGCGGCGCGGCCTCGGAGACACGGGCGCGGCCGCCGCCGATGCCGCCACCGCGGACGCGATCTACGCCGAACTCGGCGTCGAACCCGCCGGTATCTGCGGCATCCCCTCGCCCGGCGGGCTCACCCGTCGTGAGCTCGAGGTCCTGGCCTGCGTTGCGCAGGGCGCGACCAACCGGCAGGCCGCCCAGCAGCTCTACCTGTCGGAGAAGACCGTCGGCCGTCATCTGGCCAACATCTACGCCAAGATCGGGGTCTCGTCGCGGACTGCCGCGGCGGCCTGGGCGCACGCCAACGACGTGCTGTAGCGAGGGGCCGGTCTGCATGGTTTGCACCACGGGAGCGCACACGATCTGCATCGTCTACTCGATGCCGGGGCCCGCGTCGGCGTCTTAACGTCAACGCCATGACCACAGTGCAGGAAACACCGATGACCGAGACGACCGAGGAGTTCGCCGGGCGCGTCGTCGGCGCGATCGACGCCGCCAGCGTGGCGATCCTGCTGTCGATCGGACACCAGACCCGCTTGTTCGACACGCTCGCCGGACTGCCGCCGGCCACCAGCATCCAGATCGCCGACGCCGCCGGCCTCGACGAGCGCTACGTGCGGGAATGGTTGGGTGGCGTGGTGGCCGCGCGGATCGTCGACTACGACCCGGCATCGCGGACCTACTCGCTGCCGCAGCAGCGCGCCGCGGTGCTGACCCGCTCGGCCGGTCCGGACAACCTGGCTCGCGTGGCCCAGTTCATCCCGCTGCTCGGCGAGGTCGAGCAGAAGATCATCGGCTGCTTCCGGCACGGTGGCGGTCTGTCCTACCGCGAGTACCCGCGCTTTCATTCGCTGATGGCCGAAGAGAGCGGCGAGGTCTTCGACGCCGCGCTGGTCGACGGGATCCTGCCGATGGCCGACGGGCTGCCCGACCGGTTGCGCGCCGGTGTGGATGTGGCCGACGTCGGTTGCGGCAGCGGCCACGCGGTCAACGTGATGGCGCAGGCCTTCCCGGACAGCCGGTTCGTCGGGCTCGACTTCTCGGAGGAGGGGCTGGCCGCCGGCATCGCCGAAGCCGAGCGCCTCGGACTGACCAACGCGACGTTCCGCGCCGCCGACGTCGCGCGCCTCGAGGACACCGACACGTTCGACGTCATCACCGCGTTCGACTCCATCCACGATCAGGCGCACCCCGCCACGGTGCTCGCCAACATCCACCGCGCGCTGCGCCCGGGTGGGGTGTTCCTGATGGTCGACATCAAGGCCTCCAGCCATCTGGAGGACAACGTCGGGGTGCCGTTCGCGTCCTACCTCTACACCGTGTCGACGATGCACTGCATGAGCGTGTCGCTCGGCCTCGACGGCGACGGGCTGGGCACCTGCTGGGGCCGGGAACTGGCCACCACCATGCTGGACGACGCCGGCTTCACCGACGTGCAGGTGCGCGAAATCGAGTCCGACCCGATCAACTTCTACTACGTCGCCCGGAAGTGACGCTGCCGCGCCAGCGGGTCGATCGGAATTGCTGACCTCGGCGGCTTTCGGTCACAGTCGTCCGGCCCGTACGGTCGAAGGTATGGATCTGCAGACGCTCGCTATGGAATGGACGGAGACCAACCAGCACTGGCTTGTCGAGGTGCCGATCCGAATCGGGGCATACCTGATCGCCATCTTGATCGCCCGCTTCATCCTGCACCGCATGATCGACCGGGCGACCGGCCGCAGCGGCAAGGCCAAGAAGGTCAGCGGTGACGAGAACGCCCCCGCCAAGCCGGCGCTGCTGCGCGGCCTGCGGGACCGCGTGCCGTCGGGCGCGACCGGCCAGCAGGCCATAGAGCGTCGTCAGCAGCGCGCCCAGACCATCGGGTCGGTGCTCAAGTCGACGGTGTCGATCGTGCTGCTGGTGTGGGGCATCCTGGCGATCCTCAACGTCCTCGGCGTCAACATCGCGCCGTTCATCGCCTCGGCCGGGGTGGTCGGCCTGGCCATCGGCTTCGGTGCCCAGAATCTGGTGCGCGATTTCGTCACCGGGGTGTTCATGCTGCTGGAGGACCAGTACGGGGTCGGTGACATCGTCGACCTGGGTGAGGCCATCGGCGAGGTGCAGACGGTCGGCCTGCGGGTGACGACGTTGCGCGACATCGACGGCACCCTCTGGTACGTCCGCAACGGTGAGATCGCCCGTGTCGGCAACATGAGCCAGGAGTACGCGGTGGCCCGCATCGAGGTGCCGGTGTCGCTGAGCGCCGATGTCGAGCGTGCCGAGCAGGTCGCCGTCGACGCGGCCGCGGCCGCCATCGCGGAGGCGCCGCTGGCGGAGAAGGTGCTGGGCGAGCCCGAGATGCTCGGCGTGCAGGAGCTCTCGCCGGACCTGCTGACGCTGCGCATGACGCTGAAGACCCGCCCCGGTGCGCAGTGGTCGGTGCAACGCCGGCTGCGGCGCGAGATCCTGCGCGCCTACGACGAGAACGGCATCGATCTGCCCTACCCGCACGGACGCATCCATGCGCTGGTCGGCGGGAAGACGAACGGGGACGCGAACTAGGCTCCTGGATCGATGGGAGTCCTCGACGTCCTGGCCGACTGGCCGGTACCGACCGCAGCCGGAGCTGTCGTGTCGACCGCAGGTGTGCTGGCCGACTGGGGCGACACCCGGCAGCGGTTCGCGTTGGCGTCGGTGACCAAGCCGCTGGTCGCGCGGGCGGCGCAGGTCGCCGTCGAGGAGGGGGCCGTCAGCCTCGACACCCCCGCGGGCCCACCCGGCTCGACGGTGCGCCACCTGCTGGCGCACGCAGCCGGCTACGAGATGACCTCGGGCAAGGTGCTCGCCGAACCCGGGACCCGCCGCATCTACTCCAATCACGGCTTCACGGTGCTCGCCGAGGTGATGGAGCGAGAGTCGACCATCCCGTTCGAGTCGTACCTGCGGGAGGCCGTGCTCGATCCGCTGGCGATGGCCGACACCGAGTTCGAGGGCGGGGCCGAGGCGGCCGGCTACGGGGCCACCTCGACCGTCGCCGACCTGGCGGTTTTCGCCGGGGATCTGCTGGAACCGGTGACGGTGTCGGCGCCGATGCACAGCGACGCGATCAGCGTTCAATTTCCCGGCTTGGACGGGGTGCTGCCCGGATTCGGCGTGCAGCGCCCCAACGACTGGGGGCTGGGCTTCGAGGTCCGCGACGGCAAATCTCCGCACTGGACCGGGTCGGCCAACTCGGCGCGCACCTTCGGTCACTTCGGTCAGTCCGGGACGTTCTTGTGGGTCGATCCGGACGCCGGGGTGGCCCTGGTCGTGCTCACCGACCGGCGCTTCGGGGAGTGGGCCCACTCGGTGATGCCCGCGCTGTCTGATGAAGTTCTGAGAGAATTCAGACGCGACTAGCGCAACACCCGTATCACGAGGCACAATGGTCTCGCAAGCAACACCGACAATTTCATCTCGCTGAGCGATCCATTGCCGTTCGGAAACCACCAGGTCGTTGGGGAAGACGTCCCTCGTGGAGCCGAAGGAGCAAGTAGATGCGTGCAGCGAATCAGTTCGCCGACGTGACGACGGGCGTGGTCTACATCCACGCGTCGCCCGCGGCGGTGTGCCCGCATGTCGAGTGGGCGTTGTCGTCGACCCTCAATTCGAGGGCGAATCTGAAGTGGACCCCGCAGCCGGCCATGCCGGGACAGCTGCGCGCCGTCACCAACTGGGTCGGGCCGGTCGGCACCGGTGCCCAGCTGGCGAATGCGCTGCGCTCCTGGTCGGTGCTGCGCTTCGAGGTCACCGAGGACCCCAGTCAGGGTGTCGACGGGCACCGCTGGTGCCACACCCCGCAACTGGGGCTGTGGAGCGGCGCGATGAGCGCCAACGGCGACGTGATGGTCGGCGAGATGCGCCTGCGCTCCCTGATGGCCGCCGGGGCCGACACCTTGGCCGCCGAGCTCGACTCGGTGCTCGGCACCGCGTGGGACGACGCGCTGGAGGCCTACCGCGACGGCGGAGAGGGCGCCGAGGTCAGCTGGCTGAGCAGGGGTGTCGGCTAACCGGCCTGCGGTCGCAGGATCTTCAACGCGGCGGGCACCGCGGACACCTCGACGGGCAGCGGGCAGACATACTCGCCGTCGGCGTACGCATTGATCCCGGGGCTGTCGACGGTGATGGTCCCTGCCCGCCGGGTGTGCACCTCGTCGAGGTCGACATGGGTGCCCTTGAACACCGTGGGAAACAGCCGGATCAGCCGCGTCCGCGACGCGGAGGCCACCATCGTCGCGTCGAGCAACCCGTCGCGCGGGTCGGCGTCGGGGCAGATCAGCATGCCCCCGCCGTAGCTGCGGGTGTTGCCGAACGCGGCGAGCGTCAACTCGGTGACGTACGTGTCGCCGTCGAAGCTCAGCCGGAACGGCAGCAGCCGAAGCTGGGACAGTTCGGCCAGCATCGCCAGGTTGTAGCGCATCCGTCCGTGCGGCCAGGTCATCCGGTTGGTCCGGTCGGTGACCAGCGAGTCGAACCCGGCGGCCATCACGGTGCCGAACCAGCGCACCGTGCCGTCGCTGCCGGCGATGCGGCCGAGGTCGACGGTGTCGATCCAGCCGTCGGCCACCACATCGGCGGCCGCCTCGGGGTTGTTGACCGGCAGACCGAACGCGCGGGCGTGGTCGTTGCCGGTGCCGGCCGGCACGATCGCCAGCGGAACCTCGCTTTCCGCGAGCACCTGCAACGCGACCGACACGATGCCGTCGCCGCCGACGACCACCAGCGCGTCCATGTCACGCTCGAGCGCGCCCTCCACGAGGCGCTGGGCATGGGCGGCGTCGGTGCCGGCGATGGCGACGACGTCGAGTCCGCGGCGGTGCAGCTGGGTGATGGCACGCTCGGCGGCGCGCCGGGCGTTACCGTGCCCCGACGCCGGGTTCGTCAGGACGGTGACGCGCCCGATCACGGAATCAGCTTGCCCGGATTGAGGATTCCGGCCGGATCCAGGGTGGCTTTCACGGACTTGAGCAGTTCCACCCCGAGGTCGCCGACCTCGTCGCGCATCCATGGCCGGTGGTCGGCGCCCACCGCGTGGTGATGGGTGATGGTGCCGCCGTTGCGCACCATCGCCTCCGAGGCCGCGGACTTGGCGGCGCGCCACTGCTCGATCGGGTTGCCGCGCTGCGCTGCCACGACGGTGAAGTAGAGCGAGGCGCCGGTCGGGTACACATGCGAAATGTGGCACATCACCAGGGCGGGGGTGCCCGAATCGGCCAGGGCCGTGGTCAATGCCTCGGTGACCGCTGCCTTGAGCAGCGGCACGTTGGACCAGGTGGTCGCGGTCTCCAGGGTCTCGCACAGCGCCCCGGCGGCCAGCAGAGAATCGCGCAGGTAGGGCGCGTTGAACCGGCCGTGCTCCCAGGCCACGGCGGCGGCGTCACCCAGCGACGTCCCGCCCATCGCCGTGAGCAGATCCCGGGTTTCCTGATGGCGGCTCGCGACATGGGCCTCGGTGCCCTCGAACACCGTGATGGCCAGGCACCCACCGGTTACCTGCTGCTTGCCGATGCTCTCGGTCGTAGCGAGGTTGACCCCTGTCTCGGCCTCGTCGGACAGCCGCAGCACAGTCGGGCCGGTGCCGGTCTGCACGACCGCCCGCAGCGCGTCGGCGCCGGTGGCGAAATCCGGGAACGACCACGCCTCGTGACGTGTCGTCTGCGGCACGGGGTGCACGCGCACCCGCACGCGGGTGATGACGCCGAAGGTGCCCTCGGAGCCCAGCAACAGCTGACGCAGATCGGGTCCCGCAGCCGACGCGGGAGCGCGACCCAGGTCCAGGGTGCCCGCCGGGGTGATGGCGCGCAGCCCGCGGACCATGTCGTCGAAGCGCCCGTAACCCGCCGAATCCTGCCCGGACGAGCGGGTGGCGGCGAAGCCACCGATGGTGGCGAAGCAGAAGCTCTGCGGAAAATGCCCGAGTGAGAAGCCGCGCTCGCCCAGCAGGCGTTCGGCGTCCGGTCCGCTCACCCCGGCGCCCAGCTCGGCCTCCCACGACACCTCGTCGAGCCACCACAGTCGGTCCAGCCGGCGCAGGTCCAGCGACACCACCGCCTTGAACCGGCCGCGTGTCGGGTCCAGGCCGCCGACCACCGAGGTGCCGCCACCGAAGGGCACCACGGCGATGCTGCGGTCGGCGCAGAACCGCAACACCGCGGCCACCTCGTCGTCGCTGCCGGGCAGCAGCACCGCGTCGGGGGCGTCCTGGACGCCGAAGTCGCGACGCCGCAGCAGGTCCAGCGTCGACTTACCGCCGGCGCGCAACAGACGGTCGTGGTCGGCCACGGCGACATGCTCGGCTCCGAGGATCGCGGCGAAACCCTCCCGGTCGGAGGGCGACAGCGCCGACGGTCTCAGTCGCACCTGCTCGAGGCTCGGCGCGGCCACGTCAGTGGGTTCGATACCGAGCGCCTGCTCGAGCAGCGACCGGATTCCCGGGGACAGCGGCTTGGCGGCGGCCGGGTCGCCCCAGCCGTTCCACAGCATGGGCGGATCGTTCGACTGGGCGCTGGCGTCGGTCATGCGTTACAGTATTACAGATGGTGTCAATCCGTAACTCTGCGCAGAGTGTCGAGGCCCGTATCCTCGACGCCGCCGCGGCGTGCATCCTCGCCTACGGCGTGGAGCGGACCACCCTGACCGAGATCGCCCGGCGCGCCCGTGTCAGCCGACCCACCATCTACCGCCGCTGGCCCGACATCCGATGGGTCATCGCCGAGTTGCTGACCCTGCGGATCGCCGGGTTGCTCGACGCCGTTCCCGACGCCGGTGCCGGCCGGGAGGCGATGGTCGCGCGAGTGGTCGCGGTGGCCCAGCATCTGCGCGGCGACGAGGTGGTCATGTCGGTCATCCACAACGCCCCAAACATCGCCATCACCTACATCACCAGCCGGTTGGGCACCAGCCAGCAGATCCTGGTCGACGCGCTGGCCGAGGCCATCAAGGCCGGCCAGAGCGAAGGCAGCATCCGCGCCGGCGACGCCCACCAGATGGCGGCCATGTGTCTGCTCATCACCCAGTCGACCATCCAGTCCGCGCAGATGGTCGCCGACCTGCTCGACGCCGAGGCGCTCGATGCCGAGCTGGCCCACTCACTGAACGGATACCTCAAACCGTGAGCGATGCAACAGCATTGAACAAATCCCGGCGTTCCGCCGAGCTCGCCGAGCTCGGTGACGGCAACAGCGTCGACATCCTGGTCATCGGCGGAGGCATCACCGGGGTCGGCATCGCGCTGGACGCGGCGACCCGCGGCCTGTCGGTCGTGCTGGTCGAGAAGCACGATCTGGCCTTCGGAACCAGCCGGTGGAGCTCCAAGCTGATCCACGGCGGGCTGCGCTACCTGGCCACCGGCAACGTCGGAATCGCACGCCGCAGTGCGGTCGAACGACACATCCTGATGACCCGCAACGCGCCGCATCTGGTGCATGCGATGCCGCAGCTGGTTCCGCTGTTGCCCGAGATGAGTCGGGCCTCGCGCGCGTTGGTGCGGGTCGGATTCGCCGCCGGAGATGGGCTGCGCAGGCTGGCGGGAACATCGGCGGCGACGCTGCCCCGCTCACGACGAGTCGATGCGCGGCGGGCCGTCGAACTGGCCCCGACGGTGCGCACCGACGGACTCGACGGTGCGCTACTGGCCTACGACGGGCAGCTCATCGACGACGCTCGCCTCGTCACCGCGGTGGCCCGTACCGCCGCCCAGAATGGAGCCAAGATCCTCACCCGGGTGGCGGCCTCAGACGCATCCGGCACCTCCGTCACGCTGACCGACACCGTAACCGGGGAATCGATGACCGTCGCCGCCCGTGCGGTGGTCAATGCGACCGGGGTGTGGGCGGGGGAGCTGGACCCCGCGCTGCGGCTGCGGCCCAGTCGTGGCACCCACCTGGTGTTCGACGCCGCCGCGTTCGGCAATCCTGTTGCTGCGCTGACGGTTCCGATTCCCGGTGAACTCAACCGGTTCGTGTTCGCGATGCCCGAGCAGCTGGGCAGGGTGTATCTCGGGCTGACCGACGAGGATGCTCCCGGCCCGATTCCCGATGTGCCGGAGGCGACCCCGGACGAAGTCTCGTTCCTCCTCGACACCGTCAACACGGCGTTGGCGCTGTCGTTGACGCCCGGGGACGTCCTCGGCACCTACGCCGGGCTTCGTCCACTCATCGACACCGGTGCGGGCAACACCGCGGACGTGTCGCGCGACCACGCGGTGACGGAGTCCGAATCCGGGGTACTCAGCGTCATCGGCGGCAAGCTCACCGAATACCGCTACATGGCCGAGAATGTCATCGACCGAGCCGTGCAACTGCGGTCGCTGACCGCGGGTCCGTGCCGAACCCGCAACATTCCATTGGTGGGGGCGCCGGCCAACCCGGTGGCGACCTTGCGGACGCCGGTCGGACTGCCCGGTTCGCTGGTGGCACGCTATGGTGCCGAGGCACCGAATGTCATCGCCCGGGCGACCTGCCCCCGGCCGACCGACCCGGTAGCCGACGGAATCGACGTCACGCGTGCTGAATTCGAGTACGCGGTGACCCACGAAGGGGCGCTCACCAGCGAGGACATCCTGGACCGGCGGACGCGGATCGGGCTGGTGGAAGACGACTTTGCCCGCGCCGAAGCTGCGGCCGAAGAGATGCTGGACCGCGCGAGTTAGGGTTTCGGCAGGGCTTACCGAACGGGTCACCACCGGCTATTGTCTGGATTGATCGTGCGGCGCGTGTGGACGGTACTCCTCGGTGAAGAGGTGAAGATGATCGCTGTTGTGCTGAACCGGCTTTCATTTCTGGCGACTTGCTGTGAATAGGCTGCGAGCCGTCGGGTGGCGAACGGGGAAAAACTCGTCATGACTGATGCGTGGGAACTGGTCCTGCATCACACCTACGGGGGTCCGCCGGGAATGATCTTCGATCATTCGCCCACCCGTCGGAGTCATGGCCAAGCAGTCAACCTTTCCGATGCAGACTTCGCCCGAGACGGCGCGGCCCCCGGGTCCGGCGCGGTCCATCTGCATTCCGACACAACCATGATCCGCGTTCCCCCCTCGCAGAGTTGGGCCCCGCTGGGGGGAGTACGGATCGAGATCGTCTGTGAGACCGACCTCATTCGACACGGTGGTCGGCTGGTGACGGCCGACAGCTTTTTGTTCGATACCGGTAACGGCTACTTCAGCGGCGAATTCAACCAGTCCCACGGAGGTTCGAGCGTGGTGACCGAAGGAGGTTCCAACCCGCGCCCGCTGCCGCCGGAGCAGTGGGTCACGGTTGCCCTGCAGTATGACCCCGCCGGCGTGCAGGTGGAGATCAACGGCGACTTGGTGAGTCGGTGGGATGGCTGGAACGGGTTGCTGGCCCACGCCACCGGACTGGTCATCGGCAACGACCTCTCCGGTCGCAACGGCCTCTCCGGCCGGGTGGACGACATCAAGATATGGCGACTGAACCCCAACCTGGTCGGCAGCGTCTTCGTCGAACGGCCGATGCCGGTCGACGTCGGACGCTGCTGGGCGGACTGGTCTCGACGGCTCGACGAGTTCATCACGACCAATCCGCATTGCTGGGACCGGCTGACCACATTGGTACCGCGGGCGATGTTCGCAATGATGAGTGCGGTCGCGGCGCTGCCCAACGTGCAGGCCGACTTTGCCGAGTTGTCCAACCGATACCGGCAGCTGTGGTCGGAGGGTCGGCTCGGCGAGATACCTGCGGTACTTGCCGACATCATCGCCCTGTTACGCGGACAAGGCTTCGATCCTGCGCGCATCGCCGATCTGCAGGCCCTGCTGAACGATGGGTGTCTGTCGTCGGTCACCGAGGCGCTGCCCCTCGACTGCGACGCCGAGTTCACCGACATGTTCTCCGTGTCGGAATCCTTCTGACCCGCTCGGCTCGACGACAGGGGTACCCGTGGACAGGCGAAACTTGGTGTCCGGCAAGTCGACCTCAGACGCCACCGCGTTCGAGACCGAAGGCTTCACTCCGCAGGCCAACTCGCTGGTACTGCTGTTTGTGACCAGCGCACGCCCTGCGCTGGGCGGTGGTGTCGCGACCGTGCCCTCGGTGACCGGAAACGGACTGCGCTGGGTGCTGGAGCGATCAGTGCTCTACGGCGCGAACTCGGATCGGCGGCTCAGCTGCTTTCGGGCCTCCACGGCGACACCGCTGAGCGACGGTGCCGTCATCGACTTCGGGACTGAGACGCAGGACTTCTGCGCCTGGTCAATGTTCGAGTACACCAACGTCGATGTCAGCTCAGCCGACGGTGGATCCGCAATCGCCCAGCCCTTCGCCGTGACAAGCACTGGGCAATCCCTGACCGCCACCCTGTCCCCATCGGCCGACCCGCGCCGCAACGTGGCGGTCGGTGCGCTCGCGGTGGACTCGGCCAGCGGCGCTGCCATCGACGTGTCCCCGGGGGCGGGTTATTCCGAAATCGACGAACTCGGCGTGACGCAATTCTTGTCCAAGGCCGGCACGCTGCACACCCAGGACGCTCAGGCGTCCAGCGCGGTGATCAGCTGGACCTGGAACAGTGCGCAGTCCGCCGCGGCGCTGGTGCTCGAGATCAAGGCCGCACCGCCCGTCGGCCCGGACCCGGACCCGGACCCGGGAAGTGGCACTACCGACGACGAAAAGCGAGCGCTGGTGGAGCGGCTCGAGCCGGTGCTGTTCTTCCATCCGTCGGAGCAGTTCTTCCCCAGCGACGCCAAGCGCTTTGTCGAACACGCCGCGTTGTGGACAGCGGGAACTCCCCCTGACGACAAGAACGCGTGGGGCGGCAGACCCGGCGACCAGTTTCCGCGCAACCCGACGGTGCCCGCAGGCCGGCTTTCGGCCCGGGCTGACGAAGCAGGCGACTTCCGTTTCGGTGAAGAACTGGGTGGGGGCGGTGATCACCGCTTCCTCGAACTCGGGGGTTGGAAGGACCTGAGCGAGGCGCATGAAGACGGCGTGACGGCGCAGACGTCGAACCGCTTCAGCGACCGCGACGCCATTGCCGCGCGCTATGACGGAGACCTCGAATCCAGCCGGTTCTGCTACCACGCCGAGGTGATCGACGAGAAGGGGTTGCAGACCGTTGCCAGCCGCGCACCGGGCCTGAACCTGGCGCCACTGCTGACAGCGCTCGACTCGCCTGCGATGGTGTGCTACTACTTCTTCTTCCCCGCCCACGAGCAGCGGGTTGAGAGCAGCAGTTGCGAGAACGTGGAGGCACGGGAAGTGTCGTCGCACGCCGGTGACTGGCAGTGCATAGCGATCCTCGGCGAGGGTTCCGGGCCGGCCTTCACCCCGAAATTCCTGGGCCGCACCGGGTTACGTCCCTATCAGGATCCGGTTCCGCCCTACCAGTACGACGATGACCAGAAGTCGGTGATGATGGTCAGTGAGTGGACGGGATTCGATCCTCAGCTTTCCGATGGCCACCCGCGGCTATATGTTGCGGCCGGCACGCACAGTCTGCACACCTCGGCAGGCGCCCTTCAGAAGGTCGATCCGTATCCGCCGGGCCAGCAGCCGCAGCACTGCGGCACGTTGGATACGCCCAGCCCGGCCGGGCCCAGCACAGACCCGGCGCTCACCGCAACCAAGGACATCGCCATCCTGCTGGCGAAGATGGCCGCAGCCGGGCCCTTCGGATTCCTCGGCGCTACCGCCGCCCTGGTCTCCTGCGTGGTGGAAATCGCGAACTACCGGGCTCCATTTGCTCCGTTCGGCGCCACCGCGGAAAGCCAGGCCGATCCCGAGCGGATTCCCGCCGCACCTGGCGCCGGAAAGACGGTTAAGCCGCCGGGGCTCGTGCTCGCCGATGCCGGCGCCGACGTGGAAGAGTGGCGGTCACGGCCGGCCGCGCCGGTGACGTTGAACGGGCGGGTGTACGACTGCGTCGTCAACCGCACCGAGCAGTCCTGGTGGCCCCACCCTGACGGATTACGCGGATTCCACGGACGGTGGGGCCAGCACGTCACCGCTGACGCTCTGTCACGGCGGGCCGGGCCGCGGTTCCCGAACTATCCACTGATGTTCCTGCAGGCACTCGCCGACGGACTCGGCCGAACGCCGCCCGTGCTCCGACTGGACGGCTGATGTCGGCGAAGCCGTGAGGCACCTGTGGGTGACCCTGTGCCTCGAGCCCGTCGCCGACCACCGGACCCGACGGTGACGGCTGACAGGGAGATGTCGTCCGGTGCAGCACCGGACCTGCCCTCGGTGGTGGCGACTGTCGGGATCGGGTCGTCCAGATCTAACTGGTGAGGATCATCTCGCGCACCGCCGAGACGGTGTGCCGTTGCCAGAGGGCCTGAACGGGAACCTGGATCGTGGGATGTACATCGATCACCTGAACCCGTTCGTCCATCGCCGGGCCGGCAGCCGACGTGACGAATGCGATGGCGTTGGTGGTCAGGGGAGCGGCCACGGTCGCGGCTCCTTGGATGCGGCTGATGACGTAGTTGGGTTCGAACCCCGCCCGTCGGCACGCGCCGACCAGGAGGTCGCTGTAGTAGGACGCGCCGGGCGGCGCCCACAGAACGATCTGCTCGTCGGCAAGTTCGTCGATATCAACTCGCCGACGGTGCGCAAGTCGATGGCTCGACGGAACGGCAAGGCGCACGCGGTGATAGCCGACCACCGCCGCAGCCAGGTCATCGGGGGGTACGACGCCGCGTCTGAGCCCCAACTGCACCGAGCCGTCGAGCACCGCTGAGGTCAGGTCCGCAGGGTAGAGCTGCCTGAGGGTGAAAGAACTATCGGGAAAGGCATCGATGGCGGGTTCCAGGATGGTGTACGCCTCGATGCCGCTGAGAGCCGGAGTGTGGCCGACGACGAACGTCTCAGCGGTGCTCGCTCCGATCTTCTCGACGTGTTCGGCGACGGTGCGTGCCGCAGCCAGCAGCACCCGGCCCTCGCTCAACAGCGTCTGACCCGCTCGGGTCAGCGTCACCTGGCGACCCACCCGCGTGAAAAGGTCTGCGTTGAGGTCTTTTTCGAGTTGTCGGATCGAGCTGCTCAAAGCCTGCTGACTCAGGTGCAGCGCCGCGGCGGCCCGGGTGAACCCGCCGGACTCGGCGACGGCGATGAAGTGGCGCAGCCGACGCAGGTCAGGTTCGGGAGCGGTCATGCCCGCAGTCTATCCACAATCAAAATCTGTCGATAGCTCGGAAAGTACTGTTTTTGGTTTGTGGAAACGCTCTCTAGCGTGGGCGCCATGACAACACTCAGCGGAAAATCAGCGGTCGTCGCGGCCGGAGCGAAGAACCTCGGCGGTCTCGTGAGCACCCAGCTCGCGCGCCGCGGTGTCAACGTGGCGGTGCACTACAACAGTGCCGGCACCGAGTCTGACGCAGACCAGACGGTGCAGGCCGTCGAAGAGGCCGGCGCCCGGGCCATCAAGGTCCAAGGCGACCTCACCGTTCCGGGTAATGTTGCGAGACTGTTCGAGGCCGCAGCGGATGCGTTCGGCGGCGTGGACATCGCGGTCAATGCCGCCGGGAAGGTGCTGCGCAAGCCGATCGTGGAAACCACCGAGGCGGAATATGATTCGATGTTCGCGATCAACTCCAAGGCCGCGTACTTCTTCCTGCAGGAGGCCGGTAAGCGGCTCAACGACAACGGCTCGGTGATCACCGTGGTCACCTCACTGCTGGCCGCCTACACCGACGGGTACTCGACCTACGCCGGCGCCAAGTCGCCGGTCGAGCACTTCACCCGGGCGGCCTCGAAGGAGTTCGGAGTCCGCGGAATCAACGTCAACAACGTCGCGCCCGGACCGATGGACACCCCGTTCTTCTACCCGCAGGAGACGCCCGAACGCGTCGAGTTCCACAAGTCGCAGGCCATGGACAATCGGCTGACCACGATCGAGGACATCGCGCCCCTCGTGGTGTTCCTGGCCGGTGAGGGGCACTGGATCAACGGGCAGACCATCCTGGCCAACGGCGGCTACACCACGCGTTAGACGAGACTCTGACGCAACGAACCGAGGTTCCCGGTCGTGATCCGTGCCGGATGCACAACCGGGAACCTCGGTTCGGCGAAAGAGCAGTGACTTACAGCGGGATGTTCTTGTGGCGGCCGCGCCGGGCGGGGGCCTCGGCGAGCGCCTGAGTCAGCTTCGACCGGGTGTGCGACGGATCGATCTTCTCGTCCACCACACCGATCTCGATGGCCGAATCAACACCGCCGGCAATCTTCTCGTGCTCGACGGCCAGGGCCTCGTGCAGCGACTCGCGCTCGGCGGGGTCGGCGGCGGCCAGCTTCTTCTTGTGCAGGATGCCGACCGCGGCCTTGGCGCCCATCACGGCGACCTCGGCCTCGGGCCAGGCGAACACCTTGGTGGCATTCAGCGAGCGGGAGTTCATCGCGATGTAGGCGCCACCGTAGATCTTGCGGGTGACCAGCGTGACGCGCGGCACCGACGATTCGCCGAAGGCGTGCAGCAGTTTTGCGCCGCGGCGCACCACGCCGCCCCACTCCTGGTCAACCCCGGGCAGGTATCCCGGCACGTCGACGATCACGACCAGCGGGATGCCGAACGCGTCGCACAACCGCACGAAGCGGGCTGACTTCTCGGCGCTCTCGGAGTTCAGGCAGCCGCCCAGCCGCAGCGGATTGTTGGCGATCACCCCGACGGTCCGACCGGACAGCCGACCCAGGCCCACCACGATCGACGGCGCCCACTTGCCCTGGAACTCGTCGAACGGAACACCGTCGTCGAGCAGCGCCTCGATCAGCGGGTGCACGTCGTAGGCGCGACGCGAAGACTCGGGCAGCAGCGCCTTGAGGTCGGTGTCCTCGGCCTCGGCCTTGCTGCGGTCGAAGATGCCCTGCTGGCAGAACAATCCGACCAGACGACGGCCCCGCTCGTAGGCGTCGAGTTCGTCGTCGGCGACGATGTGGCACACACCGGATTTCTTGTGGTGGGCGTCGGGCCCACCGAGGGAGACCATGTCGACGTCCTCACCGGTCACGCTGCGCACCACGTCGGGGCCGGTGACGAACACCTTGCTGTCGGGCGCCATGACGATGACGTCGGTGAGGGCGGGGCCGTAGGCGGCACCGCCGGCCGCGAAGCCGACCACCACCGAGATCTGGGGGACGTAACCCGAGGCGCGGATCATGGCCTCGAAGACCAGTCCCACGGCGTGCAGCGCCTTGACGCCCTCGGCGAGCCGCGCTCCGCCCGAATGCCAGATGCCGACGATCGGGCTCTGCTCCTCGATCGCCACGTCGTAGGCGTCGACGATGTGCTTGCAGCCCTCGACGCCCATGGCGCCGCCCATCACCGTGCCGTCGGTGCAGAACGCGATGGTGCGCACCCCGTTGACG
>Ga0310345_10001939_pt1 | contig 21795 bp, 19 predicted proteins | sample HC15DNA20500_MG_FD_204667 | JGI IMG/M metagenome (GOLD analysis project Ga0310345, IMG submission 204667) | Marine microbial communities from station ALOHA, North Pacific Subtropical Gyre - HC15-DNA-20-500_MG | ecosystem: Environmental > Aquatic > Marine > Oceanic | place: Pacific Ocean: North...
GGCTGCTGCCAAGCTGTGGGGGGCATGCATGCCCCCCACAGCTTGGCGCTCAAACCCGGAAAGCCGGGGATTTTTCAAACGGCACTTTTGGGGAGAATACGTCCGGCACTAACACTGGCCAAGGCAGCTAGGATTTAGCCCCGGCGCCCCAAGGCAAGGCGAATGCCCCTGAGCGGCTTCGTGATCCTCCAGGACGTGCTGCTGCGCAGATCGGCGATCTCCCCCTGCGCCGCTTCGCGAAGATGCGTTTCCCGGATAAGCGCGCGTGATAGCTCCACGACATCATGCTGCGCGCGCTCGAGCCGTTCTTCGAGTTCCGCAATCCGCTCGGCACCCTGTTCGGCCTGCGCGGTTGCCTTCATCAGCTTCCGTTCGAGATCCTCGTGTGCCACACCAGCCCTTGCCTGCCTCTGATCCTGTACAGGGTCTTGAGAGGGATAGATGCTTCTTGTGGCTTCGATCATGCTGTTGTCCTGCCCTAGCCTCGAAACGCCTTTATATCCTTTCCCCTATGAAATACGCCACGACGCGGCAAGCCTGCAGGCTCGATTGAGCGGCTTGGAACGAAGTCGAGTGGCAGAACGGAGCAGCCGAGATGAGAGAACATGCAGGCCCGATCTACTGGCTCGGCGTCCACAAGACTGGAACTACTTTCCTACAGGCTTGTCTCGAAGCCTCGCGGGAGACCTTGGTACAGTACCGTGTAGACTACCAATCGCTTGATGCGTTTCGCACGGCTCATACCCGCCCGCTTCTGAATCTGCACGGGACGCCCGAAACGCCTTCCGCTTCGCCGGCCGACCGCTGCCAGCTAGTCTTCGACGAGAACATACTCGGCTTGGTGCAGCACGTAGCGTCCCCGGAGGGGCTCTATCCCGAAGGGTCATGGCGCGCCGACGAAATGGCCGATCATCTCGGGCTTGAAGCGCCGCAGTTGGTGCTGGGGCTTCGCGGTTTCGCGGGGTTCCTGCCCTCTCTTTACTGCGAAGCGCTGAAGGCCACGCCGTTCCAACCGTTTCGCCGCTTTCTCCGCACCCCGCTGGAGAGGTTGAGCTGGCAACCCCTAGTCGCCGGCCTGCTCGACGCTTTCCCGGACTCTCCGATCACGATCTACACGGCAGAGACGCTTCGTAACAACGAGACGCGTCTCCTGTCCCATCTGCTCGACATTCCCGCCGAGGCCCTGAGCCGTGCCGACCATTCCGAACGGCCCGGCTTCTCACAGCAGGCGATCGACGAGATGATGAAGCTGTATGAAGCGGGCGATCTGGATCGTGCCATGGTCAGGCGGCTGGTCCGAGCTCATCCACGTGGCCCTGACGCGCCAGGATTCGATCCATGGTCGATGGAAGAACGGACCCAGCTCAACAGTCTCTATACCAGTGATCTTGAAGCTCTGATTTCTTGGCCTCGGGTAACATTGCTCGACCCATCGAAGCTTTGAGTCCCTACGCGGTTGCTCCGTTTCTTCTTCAGCCTCGACGCCGAGCATGGCCCAAGCGTGACAGTTGGGCTGTAATGACTTCCTGAATTCGCCGGAGCCCTACTCTTTCCTTCCATGTGCCGCGTTTCCCGCTATCCATGAGAAAACGCCGCACATCGGAGGGACGCCCATGAGCCGCGATCCGCTGCCACCTTATTTCAGCATTGACCCTGATACCGCCCTTGCCGAGCTGGGCGCCCCCACCGACAGCCACGGCTTCGCCACCATCGCACAGGCCTGCGCGCGAGGCCGTTCCGACCTCGCTTCGCGGGGGTTGCGTGAGGGTGGCGCGCGTCACCTCCGCCCCTTCTCGACTTGGGAGATCACACGCTACCTGATCCCCGTCGCGCCTGCACATTTCCGCCGTGTGCTCAAGGCTAATCCCGACCTTCCGCAAGGCCGGTCGGAGACCGAGGGCGGGGCGAAGTGGTTCACGCTGGACGAGGTGCTCCGGTTGCGGGCGCATTTCGGGGCCGAGGGATCGAAGTCGAAGCCCTACCTGCCCTACCGACCCGAGGGCCTGCCTGCGAAGATGGTCGCGGTGGCCAACTTCAAGGGCGGTGTCGGCAAGACCTCCACCGCGGCGCATCTGGCAATGTCGGCGGCGCTCGACGGCTATAAGGTGCTGGTGCTCGACCTCGACAGCCAAGCCTCGATGACCTCGATCTTCGGCGGTAAGGTCGCCGATGAATGGCAAAGCGTCTACCCGCTGATCGCGCGTCACTACGCCGAGCATCTTGAGGCCGAGAACGCACATCGGGCGTCGCGCGGCGAAGCGCCCCATCCGCTCGACGACACGCTGACCGAGGCCTTGGGCATTAGCGCCGGCGACCTCGTGCAGTCGACCCACTGGCCCAACATCGACCTGATCGGTGCGCAGCTGAACCTCTACTGGGCCGAGTTCCAGATCCCGGTCTGGCGCATGGCGGCGCGCGGCTGGAAGCTGTGGGACGCGCTGAGTGAGGTGCTGGAGCGCGACGGGCTGCTCAACGCCTACGACCTTGTCTTCATCGACACACCCCCGGCGCTCGGCTACCTGACCATCAACGGGCTGGCGGCGGCGGACATCCTGCTGGTGCCGATGGGCGCGTCCTTCCTAGAATTCGACTCCACCGGCCGCTTCTTCGACATGCTGCATACCACCTTTGCCTCGATCGAGGAGGGCGAGAACGCCGCCGCACGGGCCTTGGGCCGCGACGAGACCGCCTTCCAATGGGACGCGGTGCGTACCGTCATCACCCGCTACGATGGCGGGCAGCAAAGCGAACTGGCCGCGCTGATGCAGGCCTATCTGGGCCGCACCATGAGTCCTCACCGACAGGATTTCACGGCGCTGATCGGCCAGGCGGGCGAGCAGGTACAGGGCATCTACGAGGCCGATTATCGCGACTTCAACCGCGAGACCTATGCCCGCGGCCGCGAGACCTTCGACGAGACCTATGCCGCCTTCAAGAAGCTTCTGCTGGGCGTTTGGCGTCGCGAGGAGTTGGAGGCGCAGGGCGCGCAGGCAGCACAGTGATGCTGCTCAGCCCCGCCATATGTTTCGCGCGCGAACCAGTCAGCAATGTTGACCGTTTCGCGCGCGAAACACCGGTCGACCTCTTCATCCCAATGAAACCCGACGCCCGCATCTTGACGCGATCCCAGAAAGGAGCCTGAGCATGGCCAAGCGCAAGCGCCTCTCCCCGCCCCGCCTCGACATCGCGCCAGAGGCCGCGCCGGAGACGAAATCCGCCTTTCCGAGCTATCCGCTCGGCGTCGCCCCGACCCGGAACATGCCGATCGCCTCGGTGGCGCGGGAGGCTGCAGGCAGCGCCGCGCTTGATGAGATGGGGCGCACGCTGAGCGAGGCACGCGAGGAAGGACGGTTGATCCAGTGGCTGCCGCTCGAGGAGATCGACGAAAGCTATCTCGTGCGCGACCGGATCGAGACCTGCGAGGAGGAGATGCAGGCGCTGATCGACAGCCTGCGCGACCGCGGCCAGCAGACCGCGATCGAGGTGGCCGATCTGGGCGAAGGGGCAAAACCCCGCTGGGGGCTGATCTCGGGTTGGCGGCGGCTGACGGCGCTGCGCCGGATCGCGACAGAAGAAGGCACGCCGGGTCGGGTGCTAGCGATCCCGCGTTCGCCGCGAAATGCCGCCGAGGCCTATCGGGCTATGGTCGAGGAAAACGAGATCCGGGTTGGGCTGAGCCATTACGAGCGCGCGCGCATCGTGGCCCGCGCCGCCGATGCCGGCGTATACGCCGATGATATAGAGGCGCTGCGCGCGCTTTTCGGCGCCGCGACCCGAGCGCGCCGCTCTAAGATTGGCAGTTTTGTACGGATCGTGCGAGCGCTCGATACCGTGCTGCGCTTTCCTACGAAGATCAGTGAGCGCGCCGGGCTGGCTTTAGTATATGCGCTCGACAAGGACTCCGAACTAGGCGAACAACTGCGCACGCGGCTGGCGGCGACGCCGCCCGCAGATGCCGAGGCCGAAGCTGCGGTGCTGGCCGAGGCTGTCGGAAAAATTGAGGCCGTTGCTGAGAATATTACTGACGCCGAGGAGCCAGCGCCCGTCGATACGCCCGCCCCTGCCCAGGCGCGGCGCAGCGTGCCACGCGCAGCGCCGGTCGAGCTACGGCCCGGCCTGAACTGCCGGGAAACCTCTGCGGGGCTTTTGCTATCGGGCGAACTCCTCGAACAAGACGGCATGCGTGATCACATCCTTACGCTGCTGCGCGAGGGGATCAGTCTCTAACAGGGAGCAAGTAGGCGTTTCGCACGCAAAATGATGAGCAAGGATGACCATTTCTTGATGAGCTCTGGCACTGTGCGGAAGCTAAAAAAGGTCATAGCTCATGACCGTTTCGCGCGCGAAACACTTAGCTGCGAAACGAGGCTGAGCAGCCCCTACTCCTCCTCGTCTGAACCCATGTTCTCCTGATGCCGAGCGATCGCCGCCTCGACATCCTCGAAATAAATGAGCTTGCCGTTCTCGAGCACTACCCCCGCTTGGCACAGCTTGCGGACTTGGCCCATGGAGTGCGTTACCACCACTGCGCCCGCGTGCTTCATCCGCTCGAGAAAGACCAGCCGGCTCTTGCGCTTGAAATCGGCGTCACCAACGCTTGTCACCTCATCGACCAGATAGGTATCGAAAGGGATGCCGATCGAGACGCCAAAGGCGAGGCGAGACATCATCCCCGCCGAATAGGTGCGCACCGGCGAATGGAAATGCGGACCGAGTTCTGCGAAATCCTCGACGAACTCTAGGAGTTCCTGCGTCTCGACACCGTAGATGCGCGCTACGAAACGCGTATTCTGCGCACCGGTCATGTCTCGGTGGAAGCTACCGCGAAACCCGACCGGCCAAGACACGGTGCCAGACTTGACGATGCGGCCGCTGCTGGGCTGGATCGTGCCCCCGATCATCCCCATCAAAGTCGACTTTCCCGCGCCGTTGCGCGCTAAGAGCGCCACCGACACGCCGGAAGGAAAGGTGACCGAGGCATCGTCGATCACCACCTTGCGCCCCCAGCGGGTGTGGAAGCTCTTGCTCAGGTTTTCCAGCCGGATCACCGCGACGGGCCTCAGTTCCGGTCGCGCAAGGAATAGTAGACAAGGCTGCTGATCGCCCAGGCGAGGAAGCCGAACAGCGCCACGATGCCGATCAGCATCTCGCGCTGCGGGAATTGCGAGCGCTCTGCCAGCGTCGGGCGGATATAGGTGGCGAGATAGCGGCTCTGACGCTCGGCCTCGGCCTGCGCCGCGTCATAGGCGGCGAGCGCCGCGGTATAGGCGGTCTCGGCGAATTCGCGCTCGACGCTGAGCCGCTCGAACTCGGAGATGGTCGTGGCATAGTTCTCACCGGCAGGCCCCTGCCCGTTCGCGCCGAACTTCTCGCGCTCTTGCGCGATGCGGGCCCGGATCACCTCGATCCGACGCTGCGCCTGCGCGGCACGCGGGTCGCCCTCGCCGACGCTGTCGCCTAGTAGATCGAGATCGATCAGCGCCGCAGCGAGCTGCGCCTGCAGCGTGTTCAACAGACCCATCTGGCCCTGGATATCGGCCGAGGGGTCGACGATCTGATTGGCTACGCGAAACGCGGTCAGCGCCTCTCGCGCCTCTTTCAGCCGTTCCTGCGCCTGTTCCAGATCGGCGCGGGCGTAGCGGGTCGCGTCCTCGCGCGCCACCGCCGACAGCTCGTTCACCGTCTCGCTGCTCTCAAGGTAGATCTCCTGTGCGATGGCCTGCGCCTCTTGGGGATCGAAGGCCAACACCCGCATCTCGATCAGACCGGAGCCGCTGTCATAGGAGATCCGCAGCATCCGCTCCCAGTAATCGACCAGATCCTCGATCGTGCCATCGGGGTCGAAGGAGAGCAGCGGATCCACCTCGTGGTGCCGCGAATAAAGAGCGCGCAGGTCGAGCTTGTCATCGATCTCGCGAACGATCTCTTGGCTACGGATGTATTCGTAGAGGATCTCGGCGTCGTTGTTGGCGCCGCCGCCCAGTGTCGAGCCGAGACCCCCAAGCAGGTCCGAGGCGCTGGAGACATCTTCGCTACGCACGGTAAAGCCCAGCGTCGAAGCATATTGGTCGACGGCCCGAGTATAGAGATACCAACTCGCGGCGCCGACCGGGGTCAGCACCATCAGCCCGAAGGATAGGACCAAACCCCAATGCCGCTTGCGCACCTTGGCAGGGCGGGCGAGAGGGCGCACAACCACTGGCTCGGCATCGGCCTCGGCCCGGGCCTTCTCGGCCTCGCGACGGGCCTGACGCGCTTCGCGGCGCAACTCGCGCTTGGTCTTGGGGCCGCCGGGCTGGGGCGCGGTGCCTTCGTTTCCGTCAAGCGCCGGGTTCCCACGCAGGGAGGGGACAGCCCGCAGGCGCTTGCGGCCGCGCGGACCCATCACCTCACCTTCGGAAACGTCCGAGGCGGCATCGGGAGCATCGGTCGATCGGGTCCGGGGAGGGGCCATACCGGCTTAACCTTCTGATCTGGCTGCGGGGCAACCTAGCCTTTTGCCGCAGATTGTTCCAGTGAGACGGCAGCATGCACGGCCTCGTTACGCCCCGAGCGCCCACGCAGCCCGTCGCGCAGCCCGGCCCGCAGCATGCGCCGATAGAGGTCGCGCTCGGCCGCCGGATAACGGCGCGAACGACGGGTCCAGGCCAGCACGTAGAACCCCACCGCGAAGGGCCACAGCACCGGGCCAGTGGCGAGGCGGCAGACCTCGATGTTGTTGCGCGCGAGGTAGTAGATCTTCCAGATCGGGCGCAGCGCCATGTCGGTGCCGAGGCTGCCGCAGGCATGCTCGAAACGCACATTAGGGTCGAGCAGAAGCCCCATCCCAGCACGGCGCAGCCGCAGCGAATAGCTTACGTCGTCGCCATAGATGAACATGCCACCATCTGGTAGGCCGACCCGCTCCAGCGCCGCACGCGACAAGAAGAAGCCCACGAAGCTTGCCACGTCGACCGGGTGCGGCGCGGTGCCTCGGATCTCGGCATCGGTGAGGTGAAAGGCATGGGTGCCCCCACGCAGCGTCGCCCAGAGCACCTTGCGGTCCCAGAACGGGTTGCGGGTAGGGCGGTTCATCTCGCAGACCGCGCCATCGGGCAAAAACACTGCCGCCGCCACCGCGCCGGTGCCTTGGGGCAGGGCGGGCAACGTCTCACCGCGAAACGCCGCGATGGCGCCGGGCTGGGGCCGCGCGTCGTCGTCCATCAGCACAGTCCAGTCCGGGTCGAACCGGGCTCTGGCCTCGCGCAGCCCCATCTCGAAGCCGCCGGCACCACCGATATTGCTCTCCGGGCACAGCACCACGAGCCGCGGATCGTCCTGTCCCCCGAGCCAGTCCGGCGTGCCGTCGGTCGAACCGTTCTCGACCACGATCACGTGGTCGAGCGGTTCGGCCAGAAGCCGCGACAGGGTCTCTTTCAGGGCGTCGAGCCGGTTATATGTGACGACGACGGCCGCGATGCGTGTCATGGGATCAGCTCGGGTCGACCACGAAGGCGGGCATCGGCCGCGCCTCGGCGCGCGCCGCGAGGAAGGCCTCGGCGGTGGTCATCGCCTCGCGGATCGTCACGTCCATGTCGAGATAGCGATAGGTGCCCAGACGGCCCACAAAGGTCACGCCGGTCTCGGCGCGGGCGCGCTCGACATAGTCGGAGAGCAATGCCTTCTCTTCGACCAGACGGATCGGGTAATAGGGAATATCGTCGGGTCCGCAGGCGCGCGAGGTTTCGCGGTAGAGCACAGAGCCCTCATGCTCTTCCCAAGGGCTGAAATGCTTGTGCTCGGTGATCCGGGTCTGCGGCACGTCGGCATCGCCGTAATTCATCACTGCACAGCCCTGCCAGTCGCCCATGGCGCGGAACTGTTCGAAATCGAGCGTGCGGTAGCCGAGTCGGCCCAGATCGTAGCCGTAGAAGCCGTCGAGCGGGCCGGACCAGAACACGTGATCCCACTGATCCGCCTGTGCAGGGTCGAAACGCGTCTCGAGCTGCACGGTGATGCCCGGGTGGTCGAGGATGCGCTCGACCATCGCGGTGTAGCCTTCCTCGGGCATGCCCTGAAAGCGGTGGAAGAAGTAGTTGTCGTCGTAGTTGAAGCGCACCGGCAGCCGCTTGAGGATCGAGGCGGGCAGCTCGGTCGGCGAACAGCCCCACTGCTTCTCGGTATAGCCCTTGAAGAAGGCCTCGTAGAGGTCGCGTCCGACGAAGGCCAGCGCCTGCTCTTCGAAGCTCTGCGGATCGGTGATGGTCTTGTCGGCCTGTTCGGCGATGAAGGCGCGGGCCTCGTCGGGGCGCATCGTCTTGCCGTAGAACTGGTTGATCGTGTGCAGATTGATCGGCAGCGAGAAGACCTGCCCCTGCGTGGTCGATTTCACCCGGTTCTTGTAGGGCAGGAAATTGGCGAAGCGATTGACGTAGTCCCAGACGCCCTCGTCATCGGTGTGGAAGATGTGCGGCCCGTAGACATGCACCATCACGCCGGTCTCGGCGTCGCGGGCGGTGTGGCAGTTGCCGGCGACATGCGACCGCGCGTCCATCACGGTGACATCGTGCCCGGCCTCGGCCAGCCTGCGCCCGATCACGGCGCCCGAAAGCCCCGCGCCCACCATCAAAACCCTGTCGCCCATGCGCCTCATTCTCCTAACCGGCCCGAAGGCGCTTTAACGGGAAAAGCATCGGGCGGCTAGGAGCCAGATCGCGGCACCGCCTTGCATCATGCGGTTTTCGGCCGGTTGGAAGAGGTGAATGTGTCAAGCTTCTTCATAGGAACGCAATCGCGGTCATCTTCGCATTTGCGTATCCAGCATTCTTGGAAGGACTGCTGGCGACTGAAGTCTTTGTTTTCGCAGTTCAAGATGACATTCCCCAGAACATGTACGATTCCTGACCCGGACATGTTGCCTGCCCATCCCACGTTGGCAGGAACCTGCCATTTGCTCAGAAAGCGGGAGGATTTGAGGGGGGAGATGAACTATTCAGGGACGGAATTTCCATTTCGCCCCAAGGTATCAGATGCCGAAATATCGCTCTTCCGCCTTCCTTCTGTCCTTCAACGAGCACCTCATCGGGACGGGCGAATTCAAGCTCAGCTTGCCGAAGAGCAGCTTTGCCTACGAGCTGAGCGGATCCTGGCTAGGGCCATTTCCCGAAGTTCTGGTTCCAGCGGACGTGACGCCCACCGCGATCTCCTTCGAGGGTGAATCGCTGGCGCATTACGCCGACATGGGCACAGGGGCTTATCTTGGCGATATCAGCTGGGGTGCCGGACGCGAGACGCGGATCCTCCTGTTGGAGTTGGGTTACGAGACCGCGGGCGGTGTGAACGTCGACGAAGGTGTGGACATCATGGTCCCAATCAGCGGGGACGCGATGCCCGATCTCGGTCGTGGCGGCATCGACCTTCTCGACGAGTGGCTGTGGGTCACGGACTACAGCTTCGACGGCACGATCCGGAAGGGTCCGCTGGCCGAGGGGCGGAAGATCGATGCTGCCGATCTCTTCGTCGACGCGACGCGCGGCCGGGTGCGGCAGGGCGATGACGGGGCCGACAAGCTGCATGGCAATCGTCGTGACGACCTGCTGGTCGGCCAGGACGGCAACGATCTGCTCAAGGGCAAGGGCGGTGCCGACACGATGCTGGCCGGAGATGGCAATGACCGTCTCCTAGGCGGCAAGGGTAACGACGTGCTGTCGGGCTGGGCCGGACGCGATGTCCTGTCGGGGCAGGGGGGTGACGACCTGATCTTCGGCGGCAATGGCCGCGACCGGATCAAGGGCCAGAACGGCAATGACGAGATCTGGGCCGAGGGTGGCAACGACCGGCTTATCGGCGGCCGTGGCGACGACCATCTCAACGGTGGCGGCGGCTCCGATGACTTCGTCTTTGACAAGAAGCATGGCGACGACACGATCTTCGATTTCGACACGGCGGAGGACCGGCTCGTGCTCGACGGCAAGCTCTGGCGCGCCACGCTCGACGCCGAGGCGGTGGTCGAACGATTTGCCGAGGCCACCAATTCCGGCACGCTTTTTGACTTCGGGCGCAAGGGCTCGGTCCTGCTTGAGGACGTGTCGATGGACAGCTTGGCTGACCGGACAGCCCTGATCGAAGCAATCGAGATCGCCTGAGGCGTCTTCAGAGGAACTCGATCTGGTCGATCAAGCTGGCGGGGCGCGCCACGTCCTCGACCCTGAGGCTGTCGCCCCCGCCGAAATCGAACACCGTGTCGGCACCCCCTTTCTCCGCGAAACGCGCGACCACCTGGCGCGGCGAGAGATCGCCGCGCCATAGCTCCCTATCGAACACGATCCGGTCGCGATCCTGCAAATCAATGATCCGATCTCGACCCGTCTCGAACACGAAGCGATCCAGCCCGCTACCACCGGTAAGCCGGTCGGCCCCGGCACTCCCGCGCAGCTCATCCGCCCCCTTGCCGCCGAACAGCTGATCGGCACCGCGCCCACCGATCAATGCGTCATCGCCAGCACCACCGGCGAGGCGGTCGTTACCCGCTCCTCCTAGGAGCCGGTCCGCATCTGCCCCGCCGCCAAGTGCGTCGTCCCCCGCGCCGCCCGACAGACGGTCCGCGCCGCCTTTCCCTTTGAGCTGATCTGCGCCGGCTCCACCGAACAACCTGTCGGCACCGGAACCGCCGTGGAGCCGGTCGGCACCGCCCTGTCCCTTGAGTAGGTCCGCGCCGGAGCCGCCTAGAAGCCTGTCAGGACCTTCGCCCCCCAGCAGCCGATCATCACCGCCACGGCCCAAGAGCCTGTCCGCTCCACCACCACCCCAAAGACGGTCGTCGCCGCTCTTTCCGTCGAGCCGGTCATCCCCCGCGCCGCCACGCTGGCGATCCGGCCCGGCCCCGTCACGCGGCTCGGACGGGGCGGTTTCTTCCCGTTTCGCTTCGGATTCGGCCGCGGCACGGGCCCTTTCGGCCTCGGTCACGCTGCGCGGCGGCGTCAGTGGTATCTCAGGGGCGGGCCCAGCCTCGCCCGCCATCGCTACCAACGGCAGATGCGTGCCGCCGATCAGCTCCGCCGTGGTCAGTAATGCCGGATCCGGGGCTTGACCGTTTGCACCCTGCAGCAACAGCGTTTCGCTGCCATAGCCGAGCCGCAGCACTGCGCCCTCGACCCGCATTTCCAGCTGCGAAACGTCCTGCAGCATCGGCCAGGCCGAGAGGTCGAGCCGGTCAATCCCCTGTTCGAAATCGATGATCCTGTCGATCCGGCCATCGGCATCGAGCACGAAGATATCCGAACCCGCCTCGCCCGAGAGCCTGTCGCTACCGCCGCCGTCGCGCAGGATATCGTCCCCCGCGCCGCCGGAGAGCGTTTCATCCGCAGCGCTCCCCAGTTGCAGGGTCCCGCCGCGCAGGTCCAGCCGAAGACGTGTCACGCCGGGCTCGCTGGCAGAGGCGGCGAAGATGTCGATGCCGTCGCCTGCGCCCCGGACCGCGAGCGCGAGCGCCGAGATATCTGCGAGGCCCGACGCGATGCCATCGGCCAGATGTGCCAGCGCTACCAAGCGCCCACCTGGCAGCAGCTCATGCACCGAAACGCCGTCATCCGCGCCGCCCGACACCACAAAGCCGCGCCCGCGATGGGTGAGGGTGGCGAGCGCCGTAACGCCGTCGAAACGACTGTCGCGATCGTCGATCAGGTGATCGGTAACCGCGAGGCTACCATCTGTGCTGATCCGCATCACGCTGAGCGAGCCACTGCCGGCGGCGCCGAGAACAAGATAGCGTTCCTGGCCCAAGATCAGGCTCTCCATCGCAGTAGGGGCCGAGATCCACAGCCCCGCCTCGCTGCCGATCTCGGAACGGATTGTGAGCGCCCCGTCACGCCCGATCGAAAAGCTGGTGAGCACGGAAGTAGAGCCGTCGGTGGCGGTAAAGAGCAGGCTCCGGCCGCCAATCCTGGCCGAGGCCAGGGCCGTGGTGGTTTCCAAGTGGGTCGCCGAATTGTCTAAGGCGATGCCAGAGGACAAGGCTATACCGCTATCGGAGAGGCGTAGACGCGCGATGCCGGGGCGGCCGGACAACCCGCCATAAAGCATCTCTCCGCCCCCCGGCAGCGGCACCATCTCTACATCCACCGGTGCCGAGAGACCCCATGTCGGAGCCATCAGCGCCCGACCTGTACCGATTTCCCCGCTGTCCGACATCATATGCAGCTGAGCTGCGCCGGGACCGGTAGCGAGCAGCGCCGGACCCGAAGCGAGATCGAGCATCGCCAGACCGGACGCGGCTCCGGCCTGGCTCGCGCTGTCCATGTCGAGCCCGTGGCGGGCATCGATACCGCGCCCCACAGCATTCCAGCTTTGAATTCGACCGCCGTCAGCGGTGATGGAATAGAGCAATCCGGTCTCCGGATCCGCCAAAAGCGAAGTGATGCGCGGCAGCGCTGCATCCCCGGCGCTGCGGCCGCGCGCCGTGAACTCCAGATTGGCCATATCGCCTCCACCCCAGAAGGTCGAAGACAACTATGGCGTCGCCTCCCGCTGGCGAGCAGGCCGAAGCAAGGCGGGGCAGGGGCTCTTGGGCCGCTTTAGGCTCGAATACTCCGCAATTGCTTCGGCCTTCGAGCGGTCGCTTCCCTCTCGCCGCGAAACCTGAGAAGAGCAGGCACAACGGACACGCACCCGCCAATGCCGAGACAACGGGCCGCCAGAGAAAGGGATGTCTCATGAGGATCGCAGTTGCAGGGCTTGGTTATGTCGGCCTGTCGAACGCGGCGCTGCTGGCACGCCATCACCCGGTGATCGCCGTGGACATCTCGGAATGGCGCGTTCGAATGGTCAACGAGCGCGAGGCGCCAATCGTCGATGCTGAACTGGAGCGCTGTTTTGCCGAGGACAAGCTTGACCTCAGCGCCACTGTGAATGCCAGCGAGGCTTATGCTCAAGCCGATTGGGTGATCGTCGCGACGCCGACCAATTACGACCCCGTAACCAACGCTTTCGACACTTCCTCGGTTGAGACGGTGATCGCGCAGGTTCTGGCCGCCTCGAGCAGCGCGGTGATCGTCGTGAAATCAACGATACCGGTGGGCTTCGTGCGCGAGATGCGCGTGCGCTTCGCTACCGATCGGATTATCTTTTCGCCCGAGTTCCTTCGCGAGGGAAAGGCGCTCTACGACAACCTTCACCCTTCGCGCATCGTCGTCGGCGAACGCTCCGACCGAGGCCGCGCCTTTGCCGACCTGCTGGCGGAGGCGGCACTGGAACCGGAAGTGCCGGTTCTGCTCACCGACCCCGACGAGGCCGAGGCGGTCAAGCTCTTCGCCAACACCTACCTTGCCATGCGCGTGGCCTATTTTAATGAACTCGACAGCTACGCGATGAGTCGAGGCATGGACAGCCGGCAAATCATCGAGGGGGTGGGGCACGACCCGCGCATTGGCGCACATTACAACAATCCCTCCTTCGGCTATGGCGGCTATTGCCTGCCAAAGGACACCAAGCAGCTGCTGGCGAACTACAGTGACGTGCCGCAAAGCCTGATCCGCGCCATCGTCGACGCCAACGCCACCCGCAAGGACTTCCTCGCCGACCAGATCCTCGCGTGCCGCCCCGCGCGGGTCGGGGTCTACCGACTGGTAATGAAGTCGGGCTCCGACAATTTTCGCGACAGCTCTATCCAGGGCATCATGAAACGGATCAAGGCCAAGGGCATCCCGGTGACGCTCTACGAGCCCGAGCTTGCAGCCGACAGCTTCTTCAATTCACCAGTCGAGCGCGATCTCGAGCGGTTCAAGCGCGACTGCGACCTGATCCTCGCCAACCGCCACGCACCTGAGCTCGACGACGTGGCAGAGAAGATCTTTACGCGGGATCTGTTCGGAAACGACTAAACAATCGGTAGTCCCGTCGAATATGGTTCCTTGCCCTGATCAGTCACCGGGCATTGCAATCAAGGCAGATGCCGCCGCAATGGTGAAAGCCTGCGGCGCAGGCCTTCCGGCAAATGACGAGCAAGCCTGATTGCAGATGTTTCGATAGCAGGGCGGGCAGCCTGCCGCTTGGCCTGACCAGTTTTGGCGTCTTTGCCCTTTTTCTGGCTCTTACCTTTAGAATTGGACCCCTGCAGCGCCTCGGGGCGCATGCCCCTTATCATTGCTTCGGGGTTGCTTTTAATCATGCGGGCGAGCATCTCGGCTTGACCCTGGAGCAGGCGAAGCGCGGCGGCGTCGAAATAGTCCTCCGGCGCGATCGGCTGCGCCACGTCCACAGCCCGTTCCGGCGCGGCCTTCAGGGCCAGGGACAGAGGCCCCGAAGTCGCGTCGAGACCGAAGAACTCCCGATCGACGATCGCTGCGTCCTCGCGGTAGGTTTCCACTACGCGATGGGCGAGATCGACGTGCAGCTTCGGCTTTTGGGCGTTCTCGGGGCGGGGCAGGACCGACAGGAGGATTGCAAGATTCCAGCCGAAGGTCTTGCGTGCATTGCGCGCCTTCGGGCCTGATCCCGCAGCTTCGTGCAGAACACCGTGGATTTTGCGCAATGCTGCCAGATCGGACAGCGTCAGGCTTTCATTGGCCTGCGGCACAGGGTCGAAGTCGTAGTCCTGACCCTCGAATACGAAATCGAGGAAGTCGGAGACTACGTCCCCATCACGTAGCATGGATCGTACCATGGGCCGTACGGTGTGGGCTTCCCCAAAGGTTTCCCGCCATTTCCGCAACCGCGGTGCAAAGTGTAGGAAACCTTGGTCGGCGAAGCGTCCGAACAAGCTATCCATGCTGCCGATGTGCCAGCCCTGCTTGGTCCGCTCGGCGTAGCCCGAAACCAGCCGATCAGCATGTGGCCGCACATAGGAGATGAAGCGCATCTTCCCCTGCCAAGGAGACAAATGACGCTCGATCATCTCCTCAAGTTTGCGAGGATCGACGAATTCGAAGGTCTCGGCGGAAACGATCGCAGTATCAGCCCGGCTCTTCCTGAGCTTTCGGGCGAGCTCGGCGAACCGCTTGTCCGCGTATTTGGCCTCTTGGGCCCGGTTCAGTGTGGAGGCGAGCGGGATATGGTTAGCCTGAGCCGGGTAGATCACGCTCCGATGGGGCGACCGTACCTTGCCAGCGACCAAGGTGCGCTGGATCGATGTGGTGCCTGTCTTACAGTCGCCCAGATGAAATACGATCTCGCCTACCATGGAATCCTGCCTCGGTTATCGTTTGGCGCCTTCTTACGCGGTCGCCCGATTTGGGGAAAGTTGGATGCAAAAGCTTTGCATTATTTGGCGGCAGCTCTGGGTGCCGTATCGGCAGGCACAAAACGCGCTTCCCAGAAGGGACGAGTAGCCATCTCGGCGTAGCCCTTGCGATGCGCCTCGCGGAGTTCTGGGTAAACGCGTCGCCAGCGCAGTGCCAGGCCGGTGGCATGGCGCAGGATGCGCATGAAGCGGGCTTTGTCATGCCGCACCTCGTAGCCTCGCCGGCCTGTACCATCGTAGAACCGTGCTGCACGCTGACCCCAAATCGGCCAGATCAACCCGCGCTGGCGCGCCGGAATCGCCGTTTCGCCGCCGAAGCGGGACCAGAACGGGATCAGGTGACCGTTCAAGGTAAACTTCATCAGCTGCGTCTTGAAGATACCAGGACGCGCCGGCTCGCCCGGGCCCTGCGGCGCCACCTCTCGCCAGGCCTCATCGCGTGTAAGGGCCGAGACCTGCGGCCGGCGCACCGACATGTCAGCGTTCTCGGCGAAGAAACTAGGGCCGCGCATCACGTCTTCCCATGCCTCAAGCTGCGCCTCGGCGCTGTCGTAATGCATGCGGATCACAGAGCGCATGATGAAACGCATCGCCACCTTGATTGTGCCCAACGGCCCGATCTCGAGACCAGGATGCACGAGGTGCTGGTGCAGGTGGTTGCGGAGGTCGAGATATAGGGTGAGCGGGCTTTCCTTAGCGGAGAAATCCTCTTGGAACGACACCACGCCGCTCAGCGTCACCGTATCGAACCTGTGCGCGAGGCTGAAGGAAATGTCGTCGCCGCGCACGAAGAAGGGGAAGGGAAAGGCGCGCGTTTCGGCGACGGGGAAGGCGAAGAACCACCAGCCGGCGTAGAAGCCATGCGGCTTGGGCCGCGCGGCGGCGAGCTCCATCTCAGCCACCTCCTCAGGCTCGCGCAGGTCGGTGCCGACGAATTGCGGGCGACAGACCTGGTGGAAGACTGAGCCGTTCTCCCACATTCGCCATTTGCAGGCCTCGGACACCATGGCGCCCGACACGGCGGCGCGGTCCGAACGCGTGAGACGCAGGAAAGCGATGGTGCGGGTCAGGTTCTCCATCTGGAACGAAGCGTCGTCATCCATGAACAGGCAATGCGAGAAACCGCCATCCTGCGCCAGCGCCAGACCGCGGGCGAAGCCACCGGCGCCACCCAGGTTCGGATTCTCGATCCGGCTGACATACGGATGGTCGGGGATCGTCGCGGTGCCGCCATTGTCGATCACGTGCAGATGCACCCGCGCGCCCAGACGCTCTCCCTCTTGGTCAAGAAAAGCGGCCATGCGCGCGGCGGTCGCCGCCACCTCGGCCTCGCGGCGGAAGGTGGTAATGGCAACGCCGAGGGAGACCTCGCGCGCCGGCGTTGTTTCGGTGGCGAGATAGGCGCCGCCGGTCAGCACCGCCCTCTCCTGCGCCACCAGTCGCAGCTTCAGCAGGCCGTCTAACTCTGGCAGGCCGGTCCCGGGCGTACCACCGAGCGCTTGGGTCAGATCGACCCGGATGCCTTCAGGTGCGAGCGCCACCAGCGTCTCGACCAGTATCTCGGCATCGCCCGCTACGCGCTCTCGCGTGACCTGCAGCGCCACCTGCCCTTCGCCCTCGAGCCGCAGCGCCAGCCCCTCGATACGACAGGCCCGGGTCCAGATCCCTAGGTTGAACAGTGTCATGTAGCCGTCGAACTCGGCGGTACCACCTTCGAGAAAGTGCACCCTCCCTGCTTTGAGATCGAGCGACACGCCGCTGTCACGATGCAGGTAAAGCTCACTCTCGCCACAGATCGCGGGATCCGGCAGGGTCAGGCTCTGCAATAGGATCGGGTCAGGAAGGTCCTGTTCGACGGAGAAGGGCATGCGGGTGTCCGGCTGTCAGGGCAGGGAAGGGCTAGAGGGGTGTATGCGGAGCAGCGCGCTTCAAGGCAAGCCGTCTCAGTTTTCTAGGACAAGCTTATGATGGCGGCGCAAGAACACGAGGCCAAGAAGGATCAGCATGGCGCTGAGCCCGTAACCATAGCTAAGCGAAACGTAGGAAGCTTCGTAGGTCGAGTAGAAACCGCGCCGCATCTCGCCCACCGCGTGGAGGATCGGGTTCCACCACAGGATCTCCTGGGCGAATTCAGGAATGTCCTCGTAAAGGAAGAAGACGCCGGAGGCGAGGAACAGAGGCGCGGTGACGATGCTCCAAAGATTTCTCCAGATCGGTACCAAACCGTTGAGAAGGCAATTAATCAAGCCGACACCGAGCCCGATACAAGAGGTCATCAAGACCGCGTTAAGAATGTGTACGATATTGAGTACGGCGCGCGTATCGACGAACGACAGGATGCCAGTGAAGACAATGCAGCCTATGGTGACCTTGGTCAGCACCGTGAGGACCAACCGCGCGAGGATCGTGTCAATCCAAGTGACACGGGGGTAGGCCAGAAGTGATTTCGAGAAGCGTAGCGCGTTCGAAACCTTGTTTTCGATCTCGCCATAGCTGCTGAAAGGCAGGAAGCCGGTTGCGTAGAACAGGATGAAACTGGTGCCGAGAGAAGGCGCACGCAGCACGGCGGAGAAAGCAATCGACATGATTGCGAGCGCTCCAATTGGCTGTAGGATGGCCCACATATAGCCACCCGGGGAACGGCCATAGGTCGTACCCATCTCGCGCAGCACCAGTGCGATGACGGCGCGGATCACTTGGAAACGCGGCGGCTTGGAAGCGGGAAGCGAGCTCATGGCCTGTCCTTCGACTGGATCTTGGGCGAGCCTGATTTCAGTTCCTGTCCGCCATAGCGGCCGCTTCCTCGGCCCGGATCAGAGCCATCGCCCGCACGAAATCGGCCACGTAATCCTGCATCACCAAGTAGCCCTCGGAAGGCAACCGCATTTCGGCCAGCGGCGCGTCGCGCGCCGGCAACGGGTCGAGGAACAAGGTCTCGCGTTCGAAGTATCGCACGGCCACTGCCATGTTGCCTGCAGCGTAAAGATCGAGGATGCGCAACCGGGTGTCGGGGTCCATCAGCAGGTTGCTTGGGCGACCGTGCTGCTTCGTGCGCGTCTTGTCAACTTGGGCACAGGCGCGCTCGAAAAACTTGCGCTGCGTTGGCGGCACCTCATCAAGCGGCAGTACCCGCATGAACTCCGACATCGCGGGCGACATCGAGGTGTTAGTGTGCGGCGCCGGCGCCAGGGTCGCGCGCTCAATGAGGCCGATTGCGTCACAGAAGGCGGCTACAGGGCCGTCGGGCATCTGTGCCTTGTCAAAGGCGTAGACAAGCACGTTGTCACGGCCGAACAGCTCCTCGACATGCCGCAGATAGGCGTCGTAGTGAATCCAGAAGAACTCCTCGCGCCGCGCCAGAAACTCGGGGAAGGTCAGATGCGCGAGACTCGGATTCCACTGCCACTTCACGTTCTGCAGGTACCAGCTTTCGAGCCAGATATCTTGGCGGCGCAGCGCGAAGACGATCTTCACCTCGAAATGCTCGCGGAACCGCGCTAGCACCGACAGATCGCGGCGCATGCAGATGTCCTCGTCGCTGAGTACCACGGAATGCAGCTCGTGCGCCTTGCCGTCGGCGCGCGCGGTGATGTCGGCGGCGACCTCGGCGACCTGCGCCTCTCCCGAAAAGAGCCGGTTCATCAGGGCGACGTGGCGGCCGGCATTGTAGGGGTGGAAATAGCCCAAGCGCTGCAGCTTCACGAAATTCGTCTGCAGGAACTTCTGGACCGAGGTCGTGGCCGTGCGATGCGCCCCGATATGGATGTAGAGTGTTCTCATGGATGCCGACTGCCGCTGAAACCCTTTGGGCCCCCTCCTTGCATGACAGGGCCTCGGGGTCCAGCGGCGCGGCCCCGGCGACGCGCCCGTGAGCGGAACGCCGAGGTTCGTCTTACACGATGACGAAGCTCTCGGCCGTGAGCTCGGTGCCAGCGAGATCCGCGAGCAGCAGCCGGTTGCCGTCGCCGAAGTTCAGCATCAGGTCGCCCTCGGGGGTTTCGCGAGCGAGATCCGCCGCCGCTTCAGGAGTCAGGTCCGCCATCAGCGCGGCGTCGAGCTCGATCAGGTCCTCTCCCACGACGAAATCGCCCACGGTATCAGTGCCATAGCCGAGACCCAGCACGAAGACATCGGCACCCTCGCCACCAAACAACTCGTCGAAGGCTTCACCGCCATCGAGGCGATCGTCGCCTTCGCCGCCCTCGAGCCGGTCCAGCCCGGCGCCTCCGAAGAGCTGGTCGTCGCCCAAACCGCCCTCGATAGTGTCACCGGCCTCGCCGCCATCGAGCAGGTCGTTCCCGGCGTCGCCCCTGAGTACGTCGCTCTGGTCGCCGCCATAGAGCGCGTCATGGCCGCCGCCGCCGATCAGCGTGTCGCGGCCGGTGTCGCCTACGAGCACGTCCCGACCGCCCTGACCCTTCAGCAGGTCGTCATGCGTGCCGCCGTTTAGTACATCCTGACCGCCGCCGCCGAACAGCCGGTCCTTGCCCGCCTCGCCCCAAAGCTCGTCCCCGGCGCGCTGGCCCTTCAGAAGGTCGTCATGCTCGCCGCCGTTCAGTACATCCTGGCCGCCACCGCCGAACAGCCGGTCCTTGCCCGCGTCGCCCCAAAGCTCGTCATTGCCGTTCAGGCCCTTGAGAATGTCGTCGCGGCCGCCGCCCCAGATCGCGTTTCCTGCGTCGTTGCCGATGATCTTGTCGATGCCGTCGCCTGACACGAAATCCTCGATCAGCGTGTCCTCGGCGATCAGCATGTTTTTCTTGAAGCTCAGTACGCTCGAGATGCGGCCAGGCCGCAAATCGACCGTCTGGTGCAGGCCGGTATGGCTGAAATCGATCCGGTCGTGGCCGCTGGCATCCTCGATATAAAGCGTGATCGGTTGCAGGTCGTAGGCGTCCGATTTCTTGTAGTTGGCCATGCCGCGGAACATATCACCGAGATAGTTGTCGAGTTCGGAGCCGATGCCCCAGATGGTGTCACCATCGGCATAGTGATCCTTGGGCGCGCCCCAGAGTTCGCGGATCGCGAGCAGGTCGGCCTCCATCGGCATCACGTTGGAGGCACGGCTGGCGTTGATGTTCGGGTTCTCGTCTTGGCCGAGATAGGACATCACCGAGAGTTGCCAGCTGTCATTCTTGAAGATGGCGTCCTTGTAATCCGCGCTGGCATTGTACGGGCCGGTATGGCCGAGGCCGAGCACGTGGCCGATTTCGTGCATGTATGTGCGGAAGGTGTAGCTATCGACGCCGCTGCCGTATTTCTCGACCCAGCCGGACGAGACGTTGATCGTGGCCTTGGTGATCGTGCCGTCGCCATTGGCTTCCGTCTCGGCATGAGCGCCGCTGCGATGATCCACGAAGGTCAGACTGGCGCCGCGATTGACCAGCTTGAATTCGACGTCGGCAACGGACTCCCAAGCGTTCATCGCCCATTTTGCGAGTTGCTTCCCCTCGGCATTCAGACCGCCGATGTCGGCCTTGATCGGGCTGCGGGCATCGGGGTCGAAGAAGGTATAGGGGATCTTCGTGCTCTCATTATAACCGCCGAGAAGGTAGTCGGCGATGTCTTGGGCTTTGGCATTGCGAGGCAAGGGACGCTCCTGAAAGGACATGTGGCTCGGGCCCACATCTCCCTTGAGCGCGGCCCCGCGGGGTCATCGCACAATTAGGTGGCGAAAAAACGGCAGCCTTGCTCGACAAGCGCGTATCACGGCCTAACTGTGACGGTTAGGCCGCTAGCCCTCCGAGGCGTGCTCGCCCCGGAGGTCCTCAGGCGATAATGAAGCTCTCGGCCGAGAGGGTTTCGCCGCCTAGACCTTCGAACATCAGGCGCCCGTTTTCTCCGAAGTTCAGCACCAGCTTGTCCTCAACATTGGTGCGGGCCATCTGCGCCGCGCCCTGCGCGGTAAGGCCCGCCATCAGGTCGGCATGCAGTTCCACCCGGTCCTGGCCGATCGCGAAATCGGTGATCGTGTCGGTGCCATAGCCTGCGGCGAAGACGAAGATGTCCGCCCCGGCTCCGCCAGTCAGCGCATCGGGCGCCAGCCCGCCGTCAAGGCGGTCTTGCCCGGTATCGCCGAAGAGCCGGTCCATGCCGTCGCCGCCCCAAAGGCTGTCATTGCCGCGTTGCCCCCGAAGCAGGTCGCCGATGGCGCCGCCGGACAGGCTGTCGGCACCACCGCCGCCCATCAGCCGATCGCTTCCGGCATCGCCCTCGAGCCGGTCTTGTCCGGCATGACCGAACAGCCGATCAGCACCATCGCCGCCCATGAGCCGATCATTACCGGCCTGACCTTTCAGTAGATCGCCTTGTCCGCCCCCGGACAGCCTGTCATTTCCGCCGCCTCCGAATAGTTTGTCAGTGCCGTCCTCGCCCCAGAGCTTGTCACGGCCGACCTGCCCCTTGAGAAGGTCGGCCTGATCGCCGCCTCGTATCCGGTCGTTGCCGGCATTCCTGAGGTGCTCCCTGATTTCAGGACGCTGACGTAAGCTACGATTTGCTGTCTGCTGATCTTCACCGACGAGGAGATCAGAGATGTCGAAACGCAAGCATCACGCGCCTGCCTTCAAAGCCAAGGTCGC
>Ga0310345_10001940_pt1 | contig 21782 bp, 18 predicted proteins | sample HC15DNA20500_MG_FD_204667 | JGI IMG/M metagenome (GOLD analysis project Ga0310345, IMG submission 204667) | Marine microbial communities from station ALOHA, North Pacific Subtropical Gyre - HC15-DNA-20-500_MG | ecosystem: Environmental > Aquatic > Marine > Oceanic | place: Pacific Ocean: North...
TCAGGTTTATCCATGTCGATCACTTTCAGTACGTCCTTCGGCTCACCGAACTGATTGTAACTGGCTGCTCTCATATTGCTTTCCTCATGTGATGGGGTTCATAAAACACAAACATAATTACTGTTTGAATTGCCAGCAATCATGCCTTGGAATAAATAATGGAGATGGTACGTTGAATTTACAACAGTCAATGATTGGCTGTCTCAAAATCGGGTTTTGCATATTGAGTTCGATTCTGAGAGTATGAAGACGCAAGACAGAAAGATAGCATTCACAGGAAATGGACTAACACAGGTCACGAGCCTGTAGGGAGAACACCATGTTAGGTTGGGCTATTACTTTCCTCGTTGTTGCCTTGATTGCAGGTGTGCTGGGTTTTACCGGCATTGCAGGGGCAGCAGTTGAAATTGCACAAATCTTATTCTTTATCTTTATCATCCTCTTCGTCATCGCCATGATTGCCAGGGCTGTCAGAGGCAAACCACCGCTATAGCGATATAGCGACGGTATAACGGCGGGCAGACCAGTTTCTTGCGGCTGGTCTGCCGCAGTTTTGATCAAGACAGGGGCTTTTATTAGTTTCATGCAGCCCTGTTGAAAATAAATTCAACAGAGCAACACAATTGATCAGCTCACTCAATATTCTGCACCTGTTTATCTGGCGGTGTGTATAAAGTTCTTATATATCAGTAATCTAATATATACTAACAGAAGAAATATACTTCATCTGTCACCACAACTGTCACCATCCGATGTGGTTATGAAATCAGTTTGGGGCTTTAGATCCGAAGACCTTTTTGAAGGTCGTATGTTTCGCTTTTTCCCATGTTGCTGGTAAGTCGCCATTCGCTTCAAGGGCTCTATACAAATCGCGAATTAAGTCATTAGTTATGAATGCCGCCGATCGCATTTTTCTCAATAGCTCGTGGCCATGCCATACCTCAATTTCGAAGTCCTTAGCCAAAAGAATCATGCCAAGATCATCAGTTACAACAATTGAAGTCCGAACTTGCCCGAAAGCCAAAAGAAAGCAATCCTCCTCCGAGGGAGGTGATCGACCCTTCTCAGTAAACCGCGAGGCGTTTTCCAGGGCGTAGCGTCTTAGAATGCTCTGCATGGCTTCAATCTCTAAACGCTCTGCTTTCGAGAGTCGTACTTGCTTGGCTAGCCTCTCTTCCGCGAACTCTTGGTCGTTAAACCAAGGATATAGAAATTTTAATCTAGCGCTTCGACGAACTTCATCTTCTGTGACTTTCAGGATGGTCAGAACGTAGCTTTTTTGACCGAACTCTTTCCCCAGCAGCGGTTTAACCCGTTTAGCTAGGCGGAGATATGCGTTGGTGTCCAGAAGCACCAACATCAATCAAGGACTTCCCGATATATGGCCTCTGCGTCCAGTATCGTGGTGCGGAGAATTTGTCTGATATAGGATGGCCCTGTGCCAGTTTCATGAATCATGCGTTTGAGAGCGCCAAAGAAGTCGGATCTAAAAATACTCTCAGACGTTGCGATATAGCGCTTTGGTTCGGGCGGCATCGGATCGAATATGCTCTCGCTCACAAATTGAGAATTAATACTATTTCTGACGGCATGTATGGTGTCGGGACTAATATTCAGGCCTGGTAAGTTCATTGCGTTTGCAAAATACCCAACCTCTTCGAATACTGTAAATAGAGAAATCATGTGAGTGTGGGCATAGTTCAAAAGCGCAGCGATACGACGCTCGGTCGACTTCTCTTCAATCGCTTCCGCATAAGCTATTTCAGCCAGAGCTTTGGGGAATAGAATGGCGGAGGAGAACCGATCAGCGAAATCCTCGCCCTCTGTTTGGCCCGTCAGCATTGGGGTGTAAATATGTGCTAACTCATGAGCCATCCAAAACTTAAAGTCTTCAATCTTCGTGTCTAAGTTAAGATAAATAAAGGTGATATTCTCTGCGGGTAAAAAAATGTGCAGCGCATTTTCATGCACTTGCTTTTTCCCCCAAAGAACGGGGATAAGCACCGCTCCGCAGTCTTTAAATTCCCCAATCAGATGTTGGTATTCAAGAACAGCACGCTCACCGATCCCGATGCGCTCCCTTGCCTGAGAAACAGCTGTTTGCAGCTTTTCATAGGTGGTCGAGGGCGCCGTAATTTGCGGACGTAGAGTTTGTTGCTGAGGCAAAAAACGCACCAAAGGCCTCAAAAGCATTCCAGTTTCCCGAGCCTTGTCGATATGCTCAGCGGTGGTTTTGGCGCTTCCCTTTTTACGGAAAGCGATAATTGGCAGATTTTTGTCAGAATCGACTACCAGTTGGTCATAGCTCAATTTGAGGGCGGCTGCTAACTTTAAAAGCTTTGGAGGCCTTGGAAAGTCTTGCCCTTTCAGCCAATTGGTAACGGCTTGTGAGGTAACGCCTATCTTTTCAGATAATTTTTTCTGATTCAGGCCTTGAGTATTGAGGGCGGCATAAACCGCATCTGCATTTATCGTCTTTTTCATAGGCGGTAAATTCTACACTTTTTTTATCTACAATCAAGTTAATCAAGTTTTGTGATCTGTTCAAGCCCCATAATTAATATTTGCAGCAAGCCAGTTTGAAAAAAGTTAATGATGCTTCGACGACACAAAGAGGGCTTTGTAATTGGAGATTTCGCGTGGAAGGGGAGGCAAAGCCCCCCCGGGAGCTCACAAGAGCCCCCTCTCGGCAAACGAAACCGCCGTCTCACCTCCTACTACAATATGATCCAGCGCGCGTACGTCCAGCAGCGCCAGAGCCTCTTTCAGCCTTTTGGTAATACTCTTGTCCGCTGAACTGGGCTCAGGATTCCCGCTAGGATGATTATGCGCGAATATGGCCGCTGCCGCATTTAGCCGCAGAGCCGCCTTTGCCACTTCCCTTGGATATACTGCTGCCCCGTCGATCGTCCCCTGGAACATTTCGACGTATTCGATCAACCTGTGTTGTGAATCCAGAAAAAGCACTGCAAAAACCTCGCTTTCAAGCCCTACCAATTTGGCGCTCAGGTATTCCTTGACGACGTCAGTTGAGGTAAACGATGCACCTCGCTGAAATTTTGTTTGGATCGCTCCGCGCGCAGCCGCGAGGATTTGCTCTGCAGATGCCTGAACATAGCGACCTTGGTCGTCACGAACCAGAAGTGAGTTATCGAAAGTCAGTGAAAATTGAGTCATGATTGCGCTCCAGTTGCTAGGGCGGAATTGCCCGGAACCGAAGCCATCACGGTGCAGCGCAAGCAGTCATAGGGTCAGAGACGGCCATGCCGCAAGTGTACGAAGTACGCGCAGCCCTTGACAGCGAGAACTCCGTGGTAAGGTGACAAGAACCAGCAAGACCGCTACCCCAACGCAGCCACTACCCCTGCATCAAATCGGGTTTTGCAAGCCAAGCGCGCAGCTGAAAGGCCGCTTTTAGCGATCAATTTTGGCCAAAAGCGTTTGACAATGAATTGCTCAGACCTATAGTTGATGCAATTCACTGGAACATAGGGAATTAGCCCCCTTTCTGGCTTGCCCTTTGGAGCCAATTGCCTTATGAGACTATGCTCACTAACACGCACCGAACCCGTATAAAAGGACTTTCTTCATGACAAGCTCTCAACAACGCGCCGCCCTGCAACGCCAGATATGGGCCATTGCCAACGATGTCCGTGGCGCAGTGGATGGCTGGGATTTCAAGCAGTACGTGCTGGGAACCTTGTTTTACCGCTTTATCAGTGAGAATTTCGCCAGTTATATAGAAGCTGGGGACGACACTATCCACTACGCCGAACTGCCCGACAGCGTCATCACCCCGGAGATCAAGGACGATGCCATCAAGACCAAGGGCTACTTCATCTACCCCAGCCAGCTGTTTGCCAATGTCGCGAAAAACGCCAACAGCAATGACAGCCTGAACACCGATCTTGCTGCCATCTTTGGCGCCATTGAAGGCTCGGCCAGCGGCTACCCGTCAGAAGGCGACATCAAGGGCCTGTTTGCCGACTTCGACACCACCAGTAACCGTCTCGGTAACACAGTCAAAGATAAGAATGCCCGCCTGGCCGCCGTGCTCAAAGGCGTGGCCGGGCTGGATTTTGGTGCCTTCGATGCCGCCCATATCGATCTGTTCGGCGATGCCTATGAATTCCTGATTTCCAACTATGCCGCCAATGCCGGCAAGTCCGGTGGCGAGTTCTTTACCCCGCAGCATGTGTCCAAGCTGATTGCCCAGCTGGCCATGCACAAACAAACCCGCGTCAACAAGATCTATGACCCGGCAGCCGGGTCGGGTTCCCTGCTGCTGCAGGCAAAAAAACACTTCGACGCCCATATCATTGAAGAGGGTTTCTACGGCCAGGAGCTTAACCACACCACCTACAACCTGGCGCGGATGAACATGTTTTTACACAACATCAACTACGACAAGTTCAATATCCAGCTGGGTGATACGCTAAAAGACCCGCACTTTGGCGATGAAAAGCCCTTTGATGCCATCGTCTCCAATCCGCCCTATTCGGTGAAATGGATCGGCAGCAATGATCCGACTCTGATCAACGACGACCGCTTTGCTCCGGCCGGGGTGTTGGCGCCCAAGTCCAAGGCCGATTTTGCTTTTGTGCTGCATGCGCTGAGCTACCTGTCCAGCAAGGGTCGCGCGGCTATTGTCTGCTTTCCCGGGATCTTTTATCGCGGCGGTGCCGAGCAGAAAATCCGCCAGTACCTGATCGACAACAATTTTGTAGAAACGGTGGTCTCACTGGCACCCAATCTGTTCTACGGCACCACCATCGCTGTAAACATTCTGGTGCTAAGCAAACACAAAGCCGACAACACCACCCAGTTCATCGACGCCAGCGGACTGTTCAAAAAGGAAACCAATAACAACATCCTCACCGACGTACACGTCGAGCAGATCATGCAGGCCTTCGATAGCAAGGCAGGTATCGACCACTTCGCTCGCTCCGTGCCCTTCGAGGAAATCGCTGCCAACGACTACAACCTATCGGTCAGCAGCTATGTGGAAGCGAAGGACACCCGTGAAGTAGTGGATATCACCCAACTGAATGCCGAGCTGAAACGCACCGTGGCCAGAATCGACCAGCTGCGCGAGGAGATTGATGCGATTGTCGCGGAGATTGAAGGCGAGGAGCTGAAGGCATGAGCGGCGTGAGTTTTATCGAGAAGCTGCTGGATGGGGCTGCGATGGAGTGGAAGCCTCTGGGGGACATAGTTAACACCGTAACCGCACCATCCAAGCTAAAGAGAGAAAGCTATCGAGAAACTGGAAATATTCCGATTGTTGATCAAGGCATAGAATTCATTGCTGGTTATACCGATGAAGCCATTACGCCAGTCAAAAGTGGTGAGTACGTTATTTTTGGGGATCATTCTGAGCACATAAAGTACGTCGACTTTGCTTTCGTGCAGGGGGCGGATGGTCTTAAAATTCTCAGTCCAAACTGGGCCAATGCGAAGTATGTATATCATGCATTGCAGAGCTTTTATGTGAAGGAGCTTAACTATAAGCGGCATTGGGCAAAGGCGAAGGAAACTCAGATCCCCATCCCATGCCCCGGAAACCCAAAAAAATCCCTTGAGATCCAGGCCGAGATCGTGCGCATTCTGGACGCATTTACCACCCATACCGCCGAGCTTACCGCCGAGCTTACCGCCGAGCTTACCGCCCGCAAAAAACAATACCACTACTATCGCGACAAGCTGTTGAGCTTTGAAGAGGGGGAAGTGGAATGGAAGACGTTGGGTGACGAGGACCATTTCGAAGTTGGCTCTGGAGGCACTCCGTCCAAGTCAAAATCTGAATACTGGGATGACGGCGATATTCCTTGGCTTAAGTCCGAGTCATGCAATAATGAGCCCGTCCATTTGGCGAACAACTTTATAACGGAGCTTGGGCTCAAAAAATCAAGCGCAAAATTGCTGCCAGAAAAAACGACGTTAATTGCACTTGTCGGAGCGACCATCTTCAAAACAGCTTTTTTAGAGTTCTCTGCTGCAACGAACCAGAACATAGCCAGCATTAAATCAAAGAATCCTGGCGCGGTAGATGACAAGTTTGTTTTTTACTACATTACAAACTTGTACGAAGTGCTTAAGTCTGAAATGCGCAATTACGGCATGTTAAATCTGACAACATTGAGGCAATTCAAGATTCCCGTGCCCTCTCCTGAAGAGCAAGCCAGAATCGTCACTATACTCGACAAATTCGACGTTCTGACCCACTCCATCAGCGAAGGCCTGCCCCGCGAAATTGAGTTACGCCAGAAGCAATACGAATACTACCGTGACCTGCTCCTGAGCTTCTCCAAGCCAGACGAGAGTTTTGCCTGAAATGAGCGATACACTTGAACAGATTGCTCGGCAACTGAGCACGCCAAGGGCGGTTAGAAAAAAGAAGTCGACTGAAGTCGAGGTGTTAACGCAAGCTCCGAAGGTTCAGCTTGTCTATGCTTTTAATGGTACCGGCAAAACACGCCTGTCTCGAGATTTCAAGAGAGTGGTCTCGCCCAAGACCGATGACGACGAAGAAATGGTGCCGCTCAACAAGGTCCTTTACTACAACGCATTTACTGAAGATCTCTTCTACTGGGATAATGATTTAGGCAGGGACACTGATCCCCGGTTGAAGATACAACCAAACTCGTATACTGATTGGCTGATGGCGTTGCTGAAGGATCTAGGGCAAGACGGGAATATTGCAAAGTATTTTCAGCGCTACGCCAATGACAAGCTGACGCCACATTTCAACGAGGATTTTTCTGAGGTCACGTTCTCACTGGAACGTGGCGACGACAAAGGCTCGGGGAATCTGAAGATATCCAAAGGCGAAGAAAGCAGCTTTATCTGGAGTGTTTTCTACACGCTGCTAGATCAAGTAGTTGCTGCACTTAATGTCGCAGAAGTCGGCGAACGAGAAACCGATCAGTTCAATGATCTGGAGTACGTATTTATTGATGATCCGGTAAGTTCCCTCGATGAGAATCACTTGATTGAGTTGGCGGTCAGCCTGGCAAGTTTGATTAAGTTCAGCGAGTCTGATCTGAGATTTATCATCACGACACATAGCCCGCTGTTTTATAACGTGCTTTTCAACGAGCTAAATAATAAAACCTGTTATCTTTTGCAACGACTTGATGACGGTACGTTTTCCCTAATAGAAAAGCAGGGTGACTCTAATAAAAGCTTCTCATATCACTTGCACTTAAAGCAGGTCCTTGAGGAGGCAATAGCTCAGAATAGGGTGGAAAGGTATCATTTTACGCTTCTACGAAACCTGTATGAAAAGACGGCCAGTTTCCTGGGCTATCCAAAATGGTCTGAGCTTTTGCCTGGCGATAGACAGGCCTATCTGAATCGCATTATTCAGTTTACGAGCCATTCAACCTTATCAAATGAATCGGTTGCCGAGCCTACTGAGCCAGAGAAGCAGACGGTTAAGCTGTTGTTGAATCACTTAAAAGAAAAGTACAGTTTTTGGCATGAGACAGGGGCCAATGATTAATCCAGGTGAGAAGATTGCCGCAAAGGAAGCACACAATGACTGAATACAAGCCGATTGCCGAATCCAACAGCTTTATTGTGCTCGATAAATACAAAAGGGAGTGGCAAGTCGCTGAGAGCTACCAGAGCGAAGGCGACCTGGAGCGCGAGTTAATTGAGGATCTTCAGAACCAAGGATATGAGTATTTACCTACGCTAACCACCCCTGATGCCCTACTCGCCAATGTGCGTACGCAACTGCAAAGTCTTAACCGAGTAGAGTTTACGGATTCTGAGTGGCGCCGTTTTGCCGAGACGTTTCTGGACAGGCCCAGCGAGAGCAATATTGACAAGACTCGCAAAGTACACGACGACTATATACACGATTTTGTCTTTGACGATGGTCGCATCCAGAACATCTACTTGTTGGACAAGAACAATCTTGCCCGTAACAAAGTTCAGGTTCTCAAGCAGTTTGAGCAGATGGGGAGTCATGCCAACCGATACGATGTCACCATTCTGGTGAATGGTTTGCCACTGGTGCAGGTGGAGCTAAAGCGGCGTGGTGTGGCGATTCGAGAGGCTTTCAATCAGGTCCATCGCTATAGCAAGGAAAGTTTCAACAGTGATAATTCGCTGTTCAAGTACCTGCAGTTGTTCGTGATCTCTAATGGCACTGATACCCGCTACTTTGCTAATACAACCCGCCGCGATAAAAATAGCTTTGATTTCACTATGCATTGGGCGAAGTCTGATAACAGCCTGATTAAAGACTTAAAAGACTTCACTGCCACATTCTTTCAGAAAAACACGCTGCTTAACGTGTTATTGCATTACTCAGTTTTTGATGTCAGCGATACGCTATTGGTTATGCGCCCTTACCAGATCGCGGCTACTGAACGAATTCTTTGGAAAATCAACAGTTCGTATCATGCGAAGAACTGGAGCAATACGGAAAGCGGTGGATTTGTCTGGCACACCACGGGCTCTGGTAAGACATTGACCAGCTTTAAAGCCGCTCGACTGGCAACTGAACTTGGGTTTATCGACAAAGTGTTCTTTGTAGTAGACCGAAAAGACCTGGACTATCAGACCATGAAGGAGTATCAGCGGTTTTCGCCTGACAGTGTTAATGGCTCTGACAGCACTGCTGGCTTAAAACGTAATCTGGATAAGGACGACAACAAAATTATTGTCACCACCATCCAGAAGCTGAACAACCTGATGAAAAGCGAAGGCGACCTTCCTATCTACAGCAAACAGGTGGTGTTTATCTTTGATGAATGCCACCGGAGTCAGTTCGGTGAAGCACAAAAAAATCTGAAGAAAAAGTTCAAAAGATTCTATCAATTCGGTTTTACGGGCACGCCGATATTCCCGCAGAATGCTTTGGGCGCAGAAACCACCGCTAGTGTGTTTGGCAGAGAGTTGCATTCCTATGTAATAACCGACGCCATTCGTGATGAAAAGGTGCTCAAGTTCAAGGTCGACTACAACGATGTGCGGCCACAGTTCAAAGCTATTGAAACTGAGCAGGACGAGAAGAAGCTCAGCGCTGCGGAAAACAAGCTGGCATTATTGCACCCCGAACGAATCCGAGAAGTCTCCGAGTACATCCTCAAAAACTTCAGACAGAAAACGCATCGCCTGCAGCCAGGCGCAAAAGGCTTTAATGCCATGTTCGCCGTTAGCAGCGTTGATGCCGCGAAGCTTTATTATGAATCGCTGAATAAACTACAAGAAGAGGCTGAGAAGCCTTTAAGGATAGCAACCATTTTTTCTTTCGCAGCCAATGAGGAGCAGGATGCGATAGGCGATATTCGAGACGAAAGTTTTGACGTATCTGCGTTAAACAGCAGTGCCAAGGAGTTTTTAAGCGCCGCGATTGCTGACTACAATGCTTTCTTCAAGACCAGTTTCAGTGTCGACAGCAATGAATTTCAGAACTATTACCGGGATCTCGCTAAGCGAGTAAAAAACAAGGACATCGATCTGCTAATTGTTGTTGGCATGTTCTTGACAGGATTTGATGCGCCTACAATGAACACCCTGTTTGTCGACAAGAATCTTCGTTACCACGGCTTGATTCAAGCGTTTTCACGCACAAACCGAATTTATGATGCAACCAAGACGTTCGGCAATATCATTACCTTCCGCGACTTGGAGCAGGCGACAATCGACGCCATTACATTATTCGGTGACAAAAACACCAAAAATGTTGTATTAGAAAAAAGCTACAAGGAATACATGGAGGGCTTTACCGACGTAATTACTGGTGAGGCTAGACGCGGGTTTGTTGAGGTTGTTGCAGAGCTTGAACAACGCTTCCCTAATCCTGATCAGATTGAACGGGAGTCTGACAAAAAGGCTTTCGCAAAATTGTTTGGTGAGTATCTGCGAGTCGAAAACGTGCTTCAGAACTACGATGAATTTGCCAGTCTTAAAGCGTTGCAGAAAATTGACATGAATGACACCTCCGCAGTTGAGGCGTTTAAGGCTGAACACTACTTGACTGATGAAGACCTCGCAGCCTTAAGAACCATTCGAATACCAGCGGAGCGTAAGATACAAGATTACCGGTCAACCTATAATGATATACGAGACTGGTTACGCCGACAGAAAAGTGCAGAGGATAGTGGAAACTCTACGATCGATTGGGATGATGTAGAGTTTGAGATTGACCTCCTTAAATCGCAGGAGATCAATCTGGATTATATTCTCGAGTTAATCTTCGAGAACAATAAGAGGGTCAAAGACAAAGCCTCACTGGTTGAAGATGTCAGAAGGGTGATTCGTGGTAGCTTGGGCAACCGCGCAAAAGAAAGCTTGCTAGTCGATTTCATCAATCAGACCGATCTCGACAAGATTGGCGATAAAGCCAGCGTAATTGAGGCATTCTTTGAATTTGCTCAAGCGGAGCAACAGCGAGAAGCGGAGGAGTTGATCACAGAGGAGTCTCTGAACTCTGAATCAGCCAGGCGATATATCGCTGCGTCTCTCAAGCGTGAGTTTGCCAGCGACAGTGGTACCGAGCTTAACGAAATCCTACCGAGAATGAGTCCGTTAAACCCCCAGTATCTAACCAAAAAACAAACGGTATTCCAAAAGATAGCAGCGTTTGTCGAGAAATTTAAAGGGGTAGGAGGGCAAATTTAACGAATCAGCGCTATGAGACTTGAATAGACTGCTTAACCGCCCAATGTCCAGAGTACGCTGTTCGGGCGGTCTCATTAAAGACGTTTAATCGTGTGCCCATTTAAAGCGCTGTTTCAGGTCATTGCAGAAGCTCATTGCTAATATCTTTCTATGTTGTAGCTGGCCAACGACTATGCCAGGAGAAATGCCCACTAAGTCCGCAAAAGAGACAATTGCTGATTTACTAAAGTTTCCTTCGGCAATAAATTTTGAAAAAAGCTTTTGAGGAATTAACTCAGTTTCTGCAAAGACATTTGCTTCGTGCTCCTTTTCCTGATTCATGCCGTTGCCACCTTCCAGGAAAAGTTCCTTTTTACCATGAAGCAGGATATGTCCTGCTTCATGAAAGAACGTAAACCACAAATGATCATCCGTTTTATAGCGCAGACTTAATTGAATAATGGCTTTGTCCTTATTCAACCAGCGCGTTGCGCCACTAATCCCTGTTTTAGGCAGTGCAGGCACAAACACAACGGCAACGCCCGCCATCGCACAGCATTCTTGTAGGGTGGGAATAAATTCAGCAGGATCTTTCGTGGTCAGACCTCTGACATCATCAAGTGCTTTTCTAAAAGCCTCTTTGTCGTAAGGACTGCAAGCTATCCTTGATGCTGCAAGTTCACCTTGCCTGAGCCATGCGGAAACCGCCTCTGGAAATACTTCGTGAGTTTGATTCTGCCGGTACGCGACATTAAGTTTGGGCCACATATCATCCCATTGCTCAACACAAGCTATACCAAAAAAACGCAGTACCTCAATCAACTGTTGCTTCTGGTCTTTGAATTTTTCAATCCAGCCAAGTTTAACCATTGCCGCAATGGGGATGCGTTTTAACCAGTCCAAATCTCGCTCTAATTGCCCTTCTTCGGCGATTCGCGCCAGAATCTCTTGATAATGAGCCTCGAGATTTAGCCAATACTCGACAGGCATTCCCAAAGCCCTCTCAAGTTTTATGGCGGTTTCGGGCGTAATTGCCGATTTAGCTTTCAAAATTGAGATGATGTGCTTCGGTGTTAGGCCTGTGCGTTTGGCTAACTCTTGCTGAGTCATACCCCTAAGCTCTAATTCGACACTGAGAACTTCGCCAGGAGAGACCGCATAATCGGGTTGAAACTCATTCTGTATATCAACCATGGGTATCCTCCACACCTATAATTTCTATTGCTGTTACTTGAGACCAGTCGAGACCACCACCCTCTGATCTCGTTGGTAGTGGATCGTTAATAGGCTTAAAGAGAAGCCTGTATGGATGATCCAAATCCACTGACAGCTGTCCCTTCTTGTTGCCCTTTAGTTCATGGCAGCGATGAGGAGGGCTGTATGGCGGCGCAAAAATTCTCAAATTGGGTGCCGCTCTGAGTTGCGTCATGATGACTTTCAATAGCGCACAACGTCTAGGGCCATGGGTTTTGACCATGACCTTGACCTCGCTAAGTTGCTTCTGCAGTTTTTTATTGGAGAAGGCAATATCCATATAAAAACCATAACCTATTAGGTTAATCATAATATCTTTTAATATTCGAATTAGCAAGTCAGCCCATTGATTGATCGCTAAAAGCAGTAAATGCACACCCGATAGAATAAATACTGTTATATATCAATGATATATGTTTCTAGGCTGTCATGCTTTGGAGAACAAGAGCTACGTTATTCGACAAAGTGAAAATGAATCAAAACTTCCTTTCTGGCCGCAATGCAAGCGAAGCGCGCAGGCCCAGCAGGGCCGGAGATTGACAGAAAAAAGAGTATGTAAGTGGCTAGTTCAGCGAGGGAGCGAAGTCTTGTTGATATTTCTTGGTTACTCGGACTTTGATCAGATTTTTTCGCTTTCACGGAGTCGCAACCATTTCATGAATCGATGGTTGGAGATCACGTTTCAGCTCGGTGTGAGTCTCCTGAAGGTATTCAATCGCGAGACATTTGTATCTATCTTTACTCATCTCAGATGCAGCAAAATTAATCAACTCGTCATTGGTTATGGCATTGCCGCTGTTCTCAGCATTGCCAATACTTTCTCTATTAAAAATCCAGTGACACTTGTCTTTGTGTCGGGAACCAGCTACGTAGCTTACGGCCCGATCCATTCGGGTATCATGAAGAACTAGTACATCTCCATCCACGGTGATGCCCTGACTTGCATAAATTGTTTGCGCGTAGGCATGCACCATATGCACACGGCTATGCTCATCACAGTAATCGTTAGTATGAAAATGAACTGTATTTCCGTCATCTGTACGTATATGGAAACGATTCGCATCACCCATCAACTCTATCTTTTTCACAGTACCAAGTGTCCCATTTGTTAGGCCCCGTTTGTAGTCATTTTTTGTTAGGCGCACCCGGTCACCTGTAGAAAAGTTCAGTCTCATTGCCTTATCAGAGACAACGCATTCCAGAGAAACTTTATCATGCCCAATCAATCCTTCCGATTGATATATTTCGCGTAGTTCCTCATTCAGTCGTTTGACATCTTTCCAGCTGTAGGCTAAGACTACACGGGCTTTGTGAGGTTGATTCCTGCGATGCTCATTCCAGCGCGATACCAGTTCTTGGTGCGCCTCTTCCTTGTTCTCTGCAATAGAAACAAGCCCCTGATTCAGATGAGCTCTGAGAGCGTCAATAGCATTCCCGTCTCTAAGATCTGCCACCGCCTGGCGCGCCCATTTTGAGTTTTGACGATGGATAGTTTCTATTCGAGAGGCACCTAGGACCTCGGGTCGAGATAAATATCGAAGCGGTCCACCGTGGGAAATCGCGTCAAGTTGTTTATCCTCACCGGACAGAATTACTTTACAACCTACACGATCCGCCTCCACGAGTATTGTCGAGAGTGCCGGTGTTCCCAATAATCCTGCTTCATCCAAGATTAGCAGGGTTCGGTCGTCCAACGAGGCCTTGCCGTTCTCAACGTCAATCAAAAGGCGAGCAATAGTAGAGGTACGAATACCGGCTTCAGCAGCTAAATTATCCGAAGCCAGTTTCGAAATTGCTGCACCCAGGACCTTGTAGTTGGCGTCTTGATAAACGTTCGCTACGACGCGTAATGATGTGGTCTTTCCGGCCCCCGCCGATCCTTGTATGACTGCAAATCCGTGAGGGCCACAAACTTCTTCAATTGCTTGTTGCTGCTCGTCGGAAAGTGCGATCGATTGAGAATGTATGGCGCCCCTAATCGCCGACTGCGATATACCGTATTTGCTACGCTTCCGTAGACTTTTGGCTGCCAGTACCATCCGTATCTCTGCGTCGATGTGCGACTGCAGCGAATATCTAGCACAGTGCTTTCTATCGGTACCGAGTTCAACCAGATCCGGTTCTTCCAGTATGCGGCTTGCAACTAGCTCAGCCCGCTGGCTGCCTTCTCCAGCCATGAGCGCCTGCTCTGCTGCTACTCGGTGTAGATCCTGAACTCTGAACATTGCACTCGATTCGATTAATTGATCGAGAACGCTCCGCTCGTCGAACAGAGGCATTTCATCAATATCAAGCTGCTTCTCTCTTAGAGATTGCAGCAAGCAGGTGTTGATTCCATGTTCTTCAAGCTCTCGCCTCCAACGCTTTGAAAGAGCGGGGCGATCAATCTGAGCCTTTTTTGCACGAGTGCTGACCTTGATAAAATCACCCACTCGAGAAGCGCTAGTATGCAGGCCATTTTTTCTCAACTCTCTTACTATATCTGCCGCGCGCTTAGAAAAAATATTACAAACTTTCTTACTTATGCCCGATATGGCGAATGCCATTTTGTCCTGTACGATTCCAAACCCTAGGAGCCTCATTTGTTGAGCGATTTCGGCTCGATAATGCGCGCTTGCGCTTTTCTGCCAAAGGAATAAGTCGCGACTTTCCAATGCCCCCCAACTACCGTCTTGGCGAAGCGCTAGATTGGCAACCAGCGCATGGGTATGTAGCTGAGGGTCGAGCGCCCTCGATGTGCTGTGTTCGAATGTTGCCACTACTAATCCAACGGCAGATTCTCTGTGGATTCCCCCGTGACCACGGCGGGCAACCGCAGCATGTTTCTCTAGATGGCTGATTGCAGACTTTACAGCAGACAAATGTGCGTCTTGTATTTTCCGTTGCAAATCTGGGTCGGCTGCGGCCCACACTAGACTTACCGATTTGGGCGGGCTAAAAGTGAGGTCCCAGCCGGGTCGATGTGCTTCGCCTGCATTTGCACTCAGAGGCTCACCGCTTGGACTGAGTCCTCTCATTATTAGATTGTAGTCGGCTTTATTGACTACACCTCGCAAGCCCAAAAGTGTGGCCGCTCGGCCGACCCAAGTTCCAGGAGGCTCGCCACCTGAGTGGTAATAATCTTCCTCCGCTAGCTCGGCGTAATATTCTATTGAATTTATGCTCACGATAGACATCATGCTGATCGCCTCCGGAGCCGCGATGTATTATGACAGCTGCTATTCTCCGCTTTGGGTTGCTGTAGGATTGACGTTCGCCTGACGATAGGTTCGGCGATCGGTTTGATTTTAGGAAACTGCCATTTGAGGTAGAAAACTGCATTCCATCCCCCAACCATCAGATATCCATATACTCCTGAACCAGAAATTGGGAGATGGATAAGATCTTCAGGCCGGACCAGTTGCTCCTCCGAGCGTTGAAGCTGAGTGGATCGCTGTCCGGTTTCATTGATTGTGGTCACAGGTCTCTCCACAACGCGCTGACCAAAGGACTTCGAAGCAATGGTTGCTGAGTCTCCAGCAGCACCCATTCGTAGGGCTATTACATTGCTGAATAGACCTAGCAAAGTTTCAGCTCTGTCTGCGCCATGAATGGCCCTAAGCTGCGACAAGACCTGGAGACCTGCAATCGTCCGCGCTCCTTTGCTTCGACCCAGTCGTAACCATTTTTCTAGACTGTCAGATTTCGGTAAGCTGGCGAGCTCATCCAGGACAAACCAGATCCTCCTCGAGTCGCTGTCTGGCTGAGCTAAGACCCGGCTAACCATGATTCCAAAAAATGCGCTACACAGTGATGCAGAGAGTTCAGAATTCTGCTCGTCATGCGCAATGATTATGGTTTTACGTGCGGTATCACCTGCTAACCATTTAGTGACAGAGATACCGCCGGAATAAGAGTTCGGCCAATACTCACGCAACCGTCGGACCCATGAAAGCTCCGAGACTAATGTGACAAAGAAACTCTGAGTTGTTTTCGAGTTTTCTTCGATAAAGGTCGCAGCAGGAGGATAGTGAGTCAGCAACATGGCTTTTAGCTCCTGATGCGGAAAAGCTAGCATTCCTGCCAACTCACGCCAACTCCACGGTTTCCCTAGTCGGATTAATATCACTATACAGCCGGTCAGCAAAAGCCTCGCACCATTACTCCAGATTGGTTCCGAGGTCTCAGGAATTAGTCGCGCAGCGAACAATTCGGCATCCATCTCCGACGTGATGTCCTCTGAAACCACCCATGGTTTTCCGCGCTGATCCGTGGGATTTAGTAGCACGGAGTTTTCATCCAGAAACAGCGAGGTGTATTCGTTTTTTGCGTCGAAGATCAGCATCTGATCGCCACGTTTACGAATCTGAGGGATGAGATACTTTATGCCCACGCTTTTACCGCCTCCCTGTAGCCCGTTGAATAGAATGCTGCCAGTCTCTGCGCGCATTGGGATTCTGACTTTCGGATGCAGGTAAATCCCTGTTTCTCCCGTCTTGTCGTGGGTATTCATCTGAAGAGCCTGACGCGCGTCACGCGCTATGCTCCGTCCGGAAATGAGTTTGGGTCCTAATATATGTACAGCGTCATCTCGGCCGCCAGGAACATACAGGAGCGCCCGCGTAAACGTGTAGGCTAGCGCTACCGAGATCAGGGCTGGAGCGGCGAGGTGCAGAAGTAAGTCTCCCTGACGGTCACCGAGGTCTCGCCAATAGCCTGACCATAAGCCGGAATCCCCCAGGAGAGACATCATCGTCGCTTTGATCCAATAAGGGATATGCACGCCCAGAGGCGGCCAATTTGTGCCCAGTTCCCAGGTCAGGTAGAGCAAGACGAAGAAGCAGGAGAAGAACAATATGGCGCCGACCACAATAATCTGTGTCCACAGTTGGCTGTTATGATTTTTCATGATTTGCTCCTCAAATTTTTCGTGACCTCTGCCATGGCCTCCTGCCGTTGAGGGGGTGTTAGGCCAGCGACCGCTGCCACAATTTCGAACAGCCTTCGGGTAAGTCGCGCCTCTAGCTGAGTCAGGCGTGCCTCATATGATTGACCCTTTTGATGTTCCGTCCACGCCTCACGGATCATCTGAGAGGGGGTGGAGCCTTGCTGTTCAGCCTCAGCAACTAACGCAGAATAGTCACCTAGCGTCAGGCGAGTGGTAACAGCTCGTAGCGAGCTAGCTGAATTTCGTTTTTTCATCATTTTTCCAATTCCTATATGTTTACACGGTGCACCGTAGATGGGGTGTCGGTTAGAGAGGTTGAGGCGAGCCCTAGGATTACCAGCTCGTATTCCGGGATGCGCCAGAAGCTGCGTTGCCCTCCAGTCCTGAGCTCCCAGGTTGAGCATCCGGCAGGGGGCGTGGCGTCTGATTTCTTAATTACGGTTACAAAAAACATTCTCCAACTTCAAAATTCCGTAGCACATAAACGGCGAATAAGTAGGACGCGTACACTTTCCGGCAGTCACTGCGACTTCTTTCGAACGCAAGAATTTGTGAGAAGGCTATAGACAACGTCAGCTCTCTTTGCTGGAGCGGGAAGTACGGTGCAATATCGGCTTCGTAATTCTTCAGAATCTTCTCCGCCAACTTTGAGAGCTTCAGCTGGTCCACATCGGCAGGAGTAACGCCAGCAGGGCATCGTAACTGGATCTCGTCAATGGCTGATTTCAAGTCACACAGGTCCATGCCCAGCCTCCAATGCAGATCTCATTAAAGCTGGGTATCTCTCGTTGATGTACATTGAAACAAGAACGTAGGCGATAAGATGATTCGCCCTGTCGCTACCCTCCTCCATTAGATGTAATTTCTCGAAGGAATCGATCAATATCTCGTCGAGATCAGCCGCTGCCAAAAGTGACTTTGGCAGATGAGGAATAATTGAACACAGAAAAGTTTCCAGGCCGTAGCGTTCGGGATCTACTAGTGTGACTCCCGCTGGTCGAATTTCATTCTGCTCAGTGAGAGACGTCTTTTGGCCAAACCTAATCATTTCATGTTTCCCCCTTTGCTCTTGTTGGCCAGCCAGCTGTCAATGTCCTCTCGGCGCCACCCGATTAAATGTGGCCCTAAGTGAATCGCTGGTGGCAGCTGTTGCGTTTTGCGCCAGCGCCAAAGAGTTGTGCTGCTGACTCCCAGCTCGTCAGCGAGTTCTGACGGCCTAATTACTGTGGATCGGTGATGAAATCTCATGTAAATCTCCCTGATTGATTACGTGCCTAGTCTGTCCGAATACACAAATCTGTGCTAGATTGCTAAGCATAGATAACTCTATTGACAACATAGCTATGAGAAATCTCGAAAGGGCCGAGCAGCGGATTCGTCGCCAATTCCAGGCGAATCTTGCAACTGCTGAGAGGGATGCGCAGGAACGCGGGCTCCGGATAACCAAAACGTACAGGGCTAATTCGATTTGTATTCTGGACTACCTATCGATAAAGCTACTGAAGGCGTTCGCAGAGGAATATGCGTCGTATCTATTCTATTCTAAACAGCAAGCAGCTAAAGCTCGATTAACAGGAAAGCGAGTAGCAAGTGCTAGGATTGAACAGCGGGAATTGAACCCTGCCGGTCTAAGGAAACTGGTACCTGCAGATCTAAAGCAGTTGGTAATTAGGGCGGGAGGCCTGTCGAAGGCAATAACCATTCTGCGCACTATGCTAGGTGCTAGAGGTGGCAATTGGTTGAGCTCGTACGAGGCAGTTTCGTATGTAGATTGCATTTTGGGGTGTTGCGAAGATGCCGCGGGTGCTACCAATAGTGGTAGCGGACGGACCTATCAGAGCCTATTACCATATTGCGCGTTGTGTTGGCGTAGAATCGAGCAATCTCGCTTTTATTGCCAGATCCACCATCCAAAGCAGTCTCCTCAGGGTTACTACTCTATGCGGCGAGCACTGCTCAAGCTGTTACCCCCGTTACCTGAGCGAAATTTCAGGTCGGTAGCGCTGCCGATGTACGGGACCCTGATGTCTCTAGCCCCCAGTCATAGCCTAATAAATAAGAGTCTAAAAGAGGGGGAAGCGTTGAAGGGGGACAACCTAGATCTCACTCAAAAAATACTGGACTTCGTTGAGGAGAAGTATCCGCTGACGCACCAAAAGTTGTATGGTATTAAGGCTAATCAGAACTGGCTCAGATTCTGCCTACAAGTTATTCGAAGTCTAGATGATACTGAGGCGTATTACTGGCAAGCAAAGGGCCTTGATGATTGGTTAGGGCCCAAGAGCCCTGTGCCAGGATGGGCGGTTCTGCTTACGGTGCTCAGAAGGCACGAGAGCTATGAAACTGTAATTCAAAAACCAAAGCCAAGAGGTCCCTCCGTAGGTGCTGTTAATAAGAATGAAGCTATTAGATCTTCGATAGTGAAGCTGGCAAGAAATCAAATCGTTGGTGGTGGAGGCGTGAATCAAGCAGAAATTGCTAAAGCAATAGGAGTGTCTCGGCAGCGAGTTTCTATCCTATATAAAGAACTGGTCGGCAGTGGTTTAATAAACCCGGACGCCTATCAAAGTGATTAGGTAAACGAGTTCTGGTCCGACTGATGCCGATTTCCGAAAGCCTCCGCCCGATAAAAGCCTAGTTATCAGGATTTAGATAACACTTGATTAAATATCTTCGGTTACAAACGTCTCCCCGACTAGAGGTAGAATTTGCTTTGCTAATTGACTAAGCGCATTTCTACGTTCGTCAAGATAGTCATATCGGTCATATACTGCCGCAACGCCTCTCAGTTTGTGATTCAGACAACGCTCGGCTATATGTGGTGGGACGCCATTTTGTGCTAAGAGGCTCCTGCACGTTCGCCGTAAGTCGTGAATAACAAAATGTTCGATTCCTGCTTGCCCAAGCACATCTGGATGACTCTTTCTATTGCCTCCAATTTTTTGGCCAAAAAGTTTTGAAAGAGCGTGATTAAGCGTATCGTCGCTGATGTAGCCTCGTCGTTTGCTGGCTCTGCGACTTGGGAAAACATATTCAGAGCCACATGCGCGCACTGAAAGTTCTCGCAACCACGGAATAATCTTGTCGGGTAGTGGTATTACGATGCCGCTATTAGTTTTCGTTCTATCAGAATTTAGAGTCCAAGTATTTTTTTCAAAATCGAGCTCATCCCATCGAGCTGCGATGAGCTCTCCTTTTCTAACTCCTAGGACTGCTAATAACGCAATGGCCAAATAATTTTCTCGAGTCATCACCTGTTGATTTTCTCTGAAAACCTCAAATACGATTTTCAGTTCAGACAATGAAAGTGCTCGTTGTCGGGATGATTCAGTACCTCCGGCATCATGCATACTAAAAGCTGCTGCTGGGTTTGTAGTGATGAGCCCTAGCTTTATTGCATGATTAAAGAGCTGTCTGCAATACAAAAGAGCGTCGTTGGCAATGGTCGGTCTGCCGCTAGCATTAATTGCTCGAAGAATTGCGAGGATGTCCCTAGGGTTAACGCGCGTAACTGAGAGTTCTCCGATGGCTGGAGAGATGTCTCGTCGATAAACACGCCTTGGGATCTGCGGATTCTCGATGCGCCTCTCTCGTTCTGAGAGCCAGTCGGCTGCGACGTCGTCGACGGTTTTAATGTTTATCAAATGAGTGCGGCGTCTTTCAACTAGCGGATCGACACCTTGATGGACTTTGGCCTTGGCCAAACTCGCCTTAAGCCTGGCGTCTGCCAATGGGATTCCCAGTGGTGCCCTGCCATATCGGCCAAGAGTCAACTCGCGGCGTCGACCACCAATTGAGTATCGCAGTATCCAGAATCCAGATCCCTCTGGGGTTACTCGAAAATAGAGCCCCTGGTCGACGCGATATTTACCGGGCCGTCCAGCCTTTAACCTGGATTTTAGCTGAGCATCGTTCATACGGAATTTCTACTGGTGACAGATCCGATAGGTTGGTATCTGAAGGGTAACGCGTGTCACCGAATCTGTCACCAATTAAATGAAATCCAATGAAAGTTCATGCGTGCTGATTAATGCATATGTTCATGAAATATATGTATAATGTCTCGCTAATGTTATTTCATGAATTTACTCTAAGCATCACTCAATATTCTGAACCTGCTCCCGCATCTGCTCAATCAACACCTTTAACTCCACCGCATTCAATGTCGTCTCAGCCACCACAGACTTCGACGACAAGGTATTCGCCTCACGATTCAGCTCCTGCATCAGAAAATCCAGCCGTCGACCAATCGGTTGCTTTGAATTAAGCACGCGCTCAACTTCGCTGACATGCGTATCCAGGCGATCCAGCTCTTCGTCAACATCACTCTTTTGCGCCAGCATGACCAGCTCTTGTTCGATGCGGGCAGGGTCGATTTCGGATTTGAGACTGTCGAGACGCTCACGAATATTGTCCTGCTGGCGTTTCAAAATATCCGGCATGGCTTTGCGAACCTGGGCGACAATGTCGCGTATGCCAGCCAGACGCTGGCGAATCAGGTTGGCCAGTTCTTCCCCTTCGCGTTGGCGGGCACGCTGGAAGGCCTCAAGCGTCTCTTTTAGCAGTGTCATGGCATCCGCCTGGGCGGCATCCATGTCCAACGGGTGTTCCTGGAGGACGCCGGGCCAGCGCAGGATTTCGGCAACGCTGAGTGGGCTGGCATTGATGTGGGTGTCAGCCACCAGAGAAGCCAGGCCACGGAGCTGGCGGACCAGGTCTTCGTTAAGCTGCATGTCGCCCTGACCGCCTTCCTGAATCTGGAAGCGCAGCGTGCATTCCACTTTGCCACGGGCGACTGATTTGCGCAGCGTTTCGCGGACATTAGGTTCGATGGCGCGGAACATTTCCGGGATACGCATGCCGGGTTCCAGGTAACGGTGATTGACCGAGCGCACCTCCCAGCTCAGCGTGCCCCAATCGAATTCCTGTTGCTGGCGTGCAAACGCCGTCATGCTGGCGACCATGTCCCGTCCTCCTGTGGTTA
>Ga0310345_10001941_pt1 | contig 21778 bp, 20 predicted proteins | sample HC15DNA20500_MG_FD_204667 | JGI IMG/M metagenome (GOLD analysis project Ga0310345, IMG submission 204667) | Marine microbial communities from station ALOHA, North Pacific Subtropical Gyre - HC15-DNA-20-500_MG | ecosystem: Environmental > Aquatic > Marine > Oceanic | place: Pacific Ocean: North...
CGGCTGGCCGCACTCGACCCGGCCCCACCGATTCGGCGCTATGAGCACGACGCGCCCGGCGATCTGCTGCATCTGGACATCAAGAAGCTTGGCCGCTTCAAACGGCCGGGCCATCGGGTGACCGGTCACCCGCGTGCTCACCGACAATGGGGCCTGCTATAAATCGCGCGTTTTCGCAAAGGCATGCCGGCGACTGGGCATCCGCCATCACCGCACGCGGGCCTACCGGCCCCGGACGAACGGCAAGGCCGAGCGCCTGATCCAGACCGCGCTACACGAATGGGCCTATGCGCGATCCTACGCGCATGCTGACCAACGTGCGGCACACCTGTCGCACTGGCTGCATCACTATAACTGGCATCGGCCCCATGCCAGCCTCGATTACAAAACACCCATTAGCCGACTCGGCTTGGACGTGAACAACCTGGTGGGTTTACACAACTAGAGCGCGGCGCCGGCCCGCGTATCGCCTCGGCGCCCGCGCGGCAACGTCGCTTGTGCGTTCCGACTGCCGCATTTCGGCGGTCTGTGGAGTGGTGCGAAGCGGCGTCGGCCCAGCCGGGTCACGGGGCGGATTATCCTGACAACGAACGCCGTCTGAATCGTCGGTTCCGGCGCTCAAGCATCCCATCAATGCGCCGATAGGTACCGCGGTGAACGCGGTGCGCTCGCGATGGAGCGCGTGCCGGACACGCGGTCGTGTGCCTGCCGTTTCAAACGGGCGGCACCGCAGACACCGGCTTGGCCGGGCCTTGGTGCTCGCGCGAGGCGAAAACTCCGTCGTCGTAGCTACAGCACAGGCAAGACTGCAATGATGAAAAGCGTGAAGGGCAAACTGGGGTTGGGTTTTGGCCTGATCACCGTCTTACTGCTGGCGCTGGGGGCGTTCTCGCTCTACAGCAACAGTCAGGTGGCGGCGGTCACCGACCGGATCTACTCCAAGAATCTACAGGGCCTGATTGCGGTGAACGCCGTCAGAAACACGCTCAACGAGATGCGCAACGATGTGCAGCGGGCCATGGTCTTCGGCGACGACGGCACGCAACTCGCGCAGTCGATCGAGGACAAGCTGGCACGCATCACGCAGCAATGGGAAGGCTACTATCCCGACCTGCTGACCGGCCCGGAAGAACGCGCTCAAGCCGATAGTGCGGCAGAGGAGTTCAAGGCATTCGTGCCGGTGCTCAAGACCGTGCTCGAGCCGATGAAGACCGGCGATACCTATCAGGCGACGGGGCTGTATGCGGTCGATGTGGCGCCGGCGTTCGAGAAACTGATCGAGAACATGGACGGGCTCGCCGCTTACCAGACACAGCGCGCGAGCACATTTTTCGCGTTGGGCCAGGCCAAGGTCGCGACCGATCGGAACATCGTGATCGCGACCCTGGTGGTCGTGGCGTTGCTGACGTTGGGGGTCATGATCGTGCTCACGCGCATGATCACGCGTCCGCTCGACCAGGCGCGAGCAGTGGTGGCGTCGATCGCCGAGGGCCGGCTCGACAACGATATCGACAATCCATACCGGGATGAATTCGGCGTGATGCTCGGCGGGCTCGAAAACATGCAGACCCGGCTTGCAGAAATCGTGGCCGGCGTGCGCCGGAGCTCCGAATCGGTGGGCGTCGGCGCCAGTCAGATCGCGTCCGGCAACGACGAGCTGAGCAGCCGTACCCAGGAACAGGCCGCCAACCTGGAAGAAACGGCGGCGTCGATGGAGCAGATGACCTCCACCGTGAAGCAGAACGCGGACAACGCGGCCCAGGCCGATCAGCTGGCCCGCGGTGTGCGCACCCAGGCCAGCGAGGGCGGTGCGGTCGTCGGGCGCGCTGTCGCCGCGATGCAGGAGATCAACGAGTCCAGCCGCAAAATCAGCGAGATCGTCGGCCTGATCGACGACATCGCCTTCCAGACCAACCTGCTCGCCTTGAATGCCTCGGTCGAAGCCGCGCGGGCCGGCGAACAGGGACGCGGCTTTGCGGTCGTGGCCTCGGAAGTACGCAACCTGGCAAGTCGCAGTGCGGCCGCCGCGAAGGACATCAAGGCGCTGGTCGAGGACAGTGCGGCCAAGGTGGCCGGCGGCTCGGAACAGGTCGCGCTGTCTGGCAAGACGCTCGATGCGATCGTCGAGAACGTGCACAAGGTCGGCGACATCATTGCCGAAATTGCCGCCGCCAGCAGCGAGCAGTCCAGCGGTATCGAACAGGTCAACCTGGCCGTGTCGCAGATGGACAGCATGACCCAGCAGAACGCCTCGCTGGTCGAGGAGTCGGCCGCGGCGAGCCGTTCGCTTGAGGAGCAGGCGCTCGCGCTCAAGCGTCAGGTCGCGTTCTTCCAGCTCGATGGCGACGGCGGGGCTGCCGCGAACCCGGCCCCGGTGGTTGCGGCCCAGCCCGAAAGCGCGTCGGGGCGGCCGGCCGCGCCGGCCACGACGCAGGTGGCGGCACGCAACGAAGAAATGTTCATCGACGACAAGGAATGGGCCACGTTCTGATCTGAACGAGGACGTATCGATAGACGAGCCCCGCCACGCGCGGGGCTTTGTTTGTTGCGGCCGCCCAGCGAACGGCACGGTCGGCGCGCCTGCGCCACATTGCATCGCGCGCCAACTAGTCGTGCGTCGGCGCGTGCCAGACCAGGGGCATGCACACCAGATTGAATGCCAGCAGCACCACCAGCCCGGCATCGATCGTGCCGCTCATGTCGGTCGCCGCGCCGGCACCCAGCGGCACGAGGAATGCGAGCACATAGCCGATCGCGAACATGCCGGCGGCGAGCCGCCCGGCAGAATCGGGCGTGCGCACCAGCGCGGGCAACGTGGTCAGCGCGACCAGCTGGAACGCGGAGGCGGCGCTCACCATCACCGCGATACCAATGAGAACGCCGCCGGTGGCCAAAAGCAGGCCGGCGATACCCACCACATGGACGACGATCATCAGCGCCAGCAGGCGCGGCAGGCGCAACACGCGACGGGCTGCGATCATCATCACTACAGATGCGCCGATCTGGGCGAAGTTGAAACAGAACAGCGTGGTGTCGAGCGCGTCGGCCATGCCGCGGCGCGCGAGTAGCGAGCCCATATAGGCGTTCAGCCCAAAGAACGTCGCGGCCGATGCGCCGAGCGCCGCGCCGTACTGCCACATATGTCGGTCGCGCCAGTCGGGCATCTTGCGCAGCTTGTGCGGCGGCGTGCGTTCGCCTTGCAGACGGGGGCCGAACAGCCAGGGCGCCAGCAGCAGCGCCGGTACGGTGAATACCAGCAACGCCGTGCGCCAGCTGTTGTCGACCGCGGGCAGCAGCACCGGCAGCGTGAGCCCGGCGCCGATGAACTCGCCGAGCATCATGCCGTTGATATAGACCGTGGAGCCGAGCGCAACGAAGCCGGGACACCAGCGCCCGACGAGTGCCGGCAGGGCCGGCTGCATGGCCGCGATGCCGAGGCCCATCAGCGCGGTCAGCGCCAGAAGAGCGCCGAGGTTCGGCGCCACGCCGCGCAACAGCGAGGCGACCGCGGTGAGCAGCAAAGCGGCGACGAGCGTCGCGCGCGCGCCGAAGCGGCCGATCAGCCAGGCGGCCGGCAGCGCGCCGAGGCCGAGCATGAACACCGGTAACGTGGTGAGCGTGCCGAGCGCTGTCTGCGCGAAGCCCAGTTCCGCGCGGATGCGCTCGCCCAGCGGTGCCGCGATCATGATCGGCGCACGCATATAGACCCCGGTGAGCCAGAGCAGGATCAGGACCCCGGCGCGTGCCAAGTACGAACGGGTTGCGAGCATGGCGAGGAGCGGTGTTCGAAGAGCGGCGCGATTGTAGTGATTTGTGGCGGCGCGGGGTGCGGGCGTTGCGAAATGGTCGATTTTCCTTGCTTTTCACACGCGTGCACACGGCGCTGTGCTAGCGTCTGGACGCATGAATCGCAAAACCAAGATTGTCGCTACGCTGGGCCCGGCGTCGGATTCCCCGGACGTGCTTTCGCGTCTGCTGTCGGCCGGGGTGAATGTCGTCCGGATCAACTTTTCGCACGGAAGCGCCGAGGATCATCGCGAGCGTGTCGCCCGGGTGCGCGCGGCGGCCAGCGAGCTTGGCCTGCCCGTGGCCGTGCTGGCGGACCTGCAGGGGCCGAAGATCCGTATCGAGTCGTTCGCCGACGGGGCGGTCGAACTCGAAGCGGGCCAGCGTTTTACGCTCGATACCCAGCTCGCCGCCGACGCAGGCACGCGCGAGCAGGTCGCCATCCATTACGAACCGTTGCTCGCGGATGTGGCGCCCGGCGCCCAGCTGCTGATCAACGACGGCGCGATTTCGCTCGCCGTGGACGAGGTCGACGACCACCGCATCGTCTGTACCGTGGAGGTCGGCGGCACGCTGTCCGGCCGCAAGGGTGTGAATCTGCGCGGCGGCGGGCTGTCCGCCGGCGGCCTGACGGAAAAGGATTTCGGCGATATTCGCGTGGCGGCCGAACTCGAAGCCGATTATCTGGCGGTGTCGTTCGTGCGCAGTGCCGCCGACATGCACGAGGCCCGACGCCTGCTGGAAGAGGCCGGCGGCAAGGCGCGGCTGTGTGCCAAGATCGAACGCGCCGAAGCGATCACCGCGCTGGATAAGATCATTCAAGCCAGCGATGCGGTCATGGTTGCGCGCGGCGACCTCGGCGTGGAGATCGGCGACCCGGAACTGCCGGGCGTGCAGAAGCGCATCATCGCCCAGGCCCGGGAGATGAACCGCCTCGTGATCACGGCGACCCAGATGATGGAGTCGATGATCGAAAACCCGATCCCGACCCGGGCGGAAGTTCTGGACGTCGCCAACGCAACGCTCGACGGTACCGATGCGGTGATGCTCTCGGCCGAGACCGCCGTGGGGCGTTATCCGGTCCAGACCGTGGCGGCCATGGGCCGAATCTGTATCGGCGCCGAACGCGAGGCCACCGCGGATCGCCCGATCAGCGGCCTGGCGGCGCATTTCGAACGCACCGACGAGGCGATCGCCATGGCGACGATGTACACCGCGCGCCACATGCACGCGGACGCCATCATCGCGCTCACCGAGTCCGGTACCACGGCGCTGCTGATGTCGCGCCAGGACACGCATATTCCCATTTTCGCGCTCACTCAGTATCCGACGTCCGAGCGTTACCTCGCGCTATGCCGCAACGTGTTCCCGGTGGCGTTTTCGCCTTCCGAGCTCAATGGCGTCGTGCCGGTCGACGAGGCCGTGGCTTGCCTGAAAACGCGCGGCGATCTCGAAAAAGGCGATCGCGTGCTGCTCACGAAGGGCGATTTCACCGGCCCCGGCGGCACCAATGCGATGAAGATAATCACGGTGGATTAGGCACTTCCGCGGATTAGCGGCTGACCGGTCGGTCAGTGCGCGCAACTCACTGACAAGCAAGTGTTAGTGGAGATCGTTAAAATGAGCGCACTGCTTTTATTTCGGTTTCCATGGCTTTCGAAGATGTCCTGACGATACGTGCGGGTCGTGCCGCATATGCTGCACTGCAAGATGGGGGGCTGGATCCGCGCCGTGTCGGTGCCATGGCGGGCGCGGCGGGCGGCCCCAAGTGGCTGATCCTGTCCGCGCTCGATCGCTACCTGTTCAGCGACTGGCTCAGGCGCGACGAGGCCGCACAGCCGATCGAACTGGTGGGTTCGTCGATCGGCGCCTGGCGTTTCGCGGCAGCCTGTCATCCCACCGATCCGGGCGGTGCCATCGCGCGACTAGAGCAGGCCTATCTGGCCCAGCGTTATAGCGAAGGCGCGGGGCGCAACGAAATCAGCGGCACCATCCGCGGCATCCTCGATGCTTTTCTCAGCGACGAGGTGCTCGACGGTGTGCTCACCCACCCACGCTACCGCCTGCATGCCGTGACCGTGCGCTCGCGCGCGCTCACGCGCAGCGAAACCCGCGGCATGCTTGCCGCCGGGTCGGCGGTGAGCGCGCTCGGCAACGCGATGTCCCGGCGCACCCTGGGCTGGTTCTTCGAGCCGGTAGTGTTCTCGCGCAGTCAGGGCCAGGTGCGCTGGGCCGACGACGGCCTGAACCGCCGGATCGTCGGCCTCACCGCGGCCAACGTGCGCGACGCGGTCTATGCCAGTGGCAACGTGCCGCTCGTGATGCGCGGCGTGGTCGATCCGCCCGGCGCGCCGCGCGGTATCTACCGTGACGGCGGCATCGTCGACTATCATATCGATCAGCCACTGACTGCTGCCGACAGTGCGTCGCCGCTCGTACTCATGCCGCATTTCGACGACCGCATCGTGCCCGGCTGGTTCGACAAGAGCCTGCGCTGGCGTCGCCCGCGCCACGCCGAGAACACCCTGATGATCGGTCCCGGGCCGGCGCTGCGCGCCCATCTGGTAGACGGCCGTGTGCCGGATCGCAAGGATTTCTATCGCTATGCCGGCCATGACGAGGCGAGACTCGCGGCCTGGCAACAGGCGATCGATGCCGGCAAGCGCATGCGCGATGCCTTCATCGAATTCGCGGATTCCGCCGACCCCGTGCAATACGTCCGGCCGCTGTGATGCGCGGCGCGCCTAAACCGATCGTGCTGGCATCGTCCTCGCCCCAACGGGCGCGGCTGCTGGCCCAGCTCGCCATCGTGCACGAGACGGCCCCCGCCGATATCGACGAGACGCCGCGGCCGGGCGAGACCGCCGAGGCGCTCGCCGAGCGCCTGGCGCGCGGCAAGGCCGACGCCATCGCGCCGGGGCGCCCGGACGCGCTCGTTATCGGCTCGGATACGGTCGTCGCGTTGGGCGATCGGCTTTATGGCAAGCCGATCGACGATGCCGACGCCGATCGCATGCTGGCTTCATTGTCCGGGCAAACGCATCGGGTCGTCAGCGGCGTGGCGATCGCGGTGAACGGGCAAACGGTCAGCTGCACGGCGACCAGTCACGTAACGCTGCGGACGCTGGCCGACGCCGAGCGCGCGGCCTATATCGCCAGCGGCGAACCGACCGGCAAGGCCGGCGCCTATGCGATTCAGGGGCTGGGCGCGGTTTTCATCGCGCGTCTGGACGGCAGTTATTCCAGTGTCATGGGGTTGCCGCTGTTCGAAACCGCACGGCTGCTGAAAGCGGCCGGCGTCGACCTGCTATCGACCTCGTGAGCATGCTCCAGCCGGCACGTATCGCCATCGTGTTTCCGCTCTGGGCGGGGGCGCTCGCGCTGTGGGCCTATCTCATGCCCGCGCTGTTCACGCCTGCGGCCGGTGCGATCGTGCCGCTGCTGGTGGTGATCATGTTCGGTATGGGGCTGACGCTGCTGCCCGCGGATTTCGCGCGCGCACTCGCGCGTTGGCCGGTGGTATTGCTCGGCCTGGGGCTGCAGTTCGGCCTCATGCCGCTGGCGGCCTGGGCGATCGCGGGTCTGTTCGATCTCGACGCGCCGCTTACGCTCGGCATGATTCTGGTCGGCAGCGTTGCCGGCGGCACGGCCTCGAACGTGATCTGTTTTCTCGCCGGCGGTGACGTCGCGCTGTCGATCACGCTCACAAGTGTGGCGACCCTGGCGAGTGTGGTCGCCACCCCGGTGCTGACCTGGCTGTATGCCGGCGCGGAAGTGCCGGTGCCCGTGTCGTCGATGCTCGTGAGCATTGCCGAGATCGTGGTGCTGCCGGTGGTGGCCGGCATGGTCGTCAACCGGCTGATCGGCAATCGCTGGCCCAGCCGTGACGGCTGGTGCGCGCTGGGGTCGTCGGTCGCGATCGGAATCGTGATCGCGATCATCGTCGCGCTCAATGCGGCGTCCATCGCGCGGCTCGGGCTGCTGGTGCTCGGCGCGGTGGTGCTGCACAACGGGCTCGGGCTCGCGGCAGGCTATGGCCTGGGGTTCGCGGCGACGCGCGACGCCCGTACGGCCAGAACGCTGGCCATCGAAGTCGGTATGCAGAACTCGGGGTTGGCGGTGGCGCTCGCCCAGCAGTATTTCTCGGCCACCGCCGCGCTGCCGGGCGCGTTGTTTTCGGTCTGGCACAACGTCAGCGGCGCGGTTCTGGCCGCGGTCTGTGCGCGCGCCGACGCCGTGCGCGAGCGGGACGGGGCGCCGGTTCGAAGTCGAGGCTAGTCCGAGCGCTCGGCCAACCAGTCGGCGGCGATACGCCAGGTATGGGCCGGTGCGTCGCGGCCGGCGAACACCCCGGCATGACCGCCCGGAGCGAGTTCGAAGCGCCGGTCGGGGCTGGTCACCAGGTCCATGATGCGACGCACGCTGGCGATACCCATGAGTTGGTCGGATTCGCCGGCGATCGCCAGCAGCGGGCAGTCGATACTGGCCAGATCGGACTCCACCTCGCCGAGCCGCACCGTGCCGCTGGCCAGCGCGTTGTCGATCCATAGCTTGACCAGAAAGTCCTGAACCAGCGTGCCCGGGTAGTCGAGCATGTCGCCCATCCAGCGGCTCGTGGTTACGTGCGCGGCGACGAAATCCCGATCGCCCAGGCGCCGGAGCAAATCGACATACGTGGTGACGCTGCCCACCGGGTTGGTGAGTTTGAACGCGAGGCCGTTGAGCCACCCGGGTACGTGCATCAGGCGCGGATCGATCTGATGAACACGCCATGGCGTATGGCGGCGGATCAGCCGCGCCGGGCCGTTGAGGGCACGCAGCACCCGCGCGGCGATCGTGGCGTCGTGCATGTCGACCGGGCTGGCGATGGTCACGATGTTGCGCACGCCGGCATTGCGGTCGGCGCCGGCATGGATGAGCGTGAACAGCCCGCCCATGCAGTAGGCAACCAGTGACACGTCCGGGCTGCCGCTGTGCTGGCGCACGGCGGTGAGCCCGTCCGGCAGCAGTCGAAGAGCATAGTCGCGTACGCCCAGATAGGCATCGTCGCGACCGGGCTCGCCCCAGTCGAGCAGATAGACGGCGAAGCCGCGGGCGCGCAGGTAGCGGACTAGGCTACGCTGCGGGAGCAGATCGAATATGAGAGTGCTCGCCGCCAGCGGCGGCACCAGCACGATCGGCGTTGCGTGCTCGTGATCGGCCACGGGCATTGTCTCGTCGCCGACTTCGATCGACGCCATGCCCAGCGGCGGGTAGTACCGTACCGCCATCAGCCCCAGTCGATGGATGACCTCGTAAGGGGTTTGGTCGGCCTGATAGAGCGCGCTGTCGTTGAACAGCCAGTCGCGGCCGTTGGTCAGTGTGCGGCGCGCGCCATCGCGCGCGCTGTCGAGGCGCCGTCGAATCCCGTTGAGCATTCCACCATTATCGCACGCGTCCGGTGGCGCGCCGGCATGGTGAAACCGGCGGGCTCAGTGCCCGCCCGCAGCTTCGCCCCAGCGCTTCTCCAGGGTCGCGTCGCGGCGACAGGAGTTGCGATAGAACTTGTAGCGCAGGGAATTCTTCTCGTAATAGTTCTGGTGGTATTCCTCGGCGGCGTAGAAGGTCGTGGCCGGTGTGATCTCGGTCACGATCGGCGAGGGCGCGTCGGGGTCGTCCTGGAGCGTCTTCTTCGAGGCCTTGGCCGTCGCTTCCTGTTCCGGCGTGACGGCAAATATCTCGCTGCGGTAAGAGTCGCCGCGATCGCAGAACTGGCCGCCGGCGTCCGTGGGGTCGATGTTGTGCCAGAACACGTCCAGCAGATGCGCGTAGGTCACGGTGTCGGGCTTATAGACCACTTTCACCGCTTCCGCGTGGCCGCTGGTTTCGGCGGTGACGTCCTTGTAGCTCGGATCGGCCAAATGGCCGCCGGTATAGCCGGATGTGGTCGACACCACCCCGTCGACCTGATCGAACGCTTCCTCGACACACCAGAAACAGCCACCGGCGAAGATGGCGACGGCTTCGTCGGAGCCCACGTCCGGCTGGAAAGCGGCCTCGGGCGCCGGATTCTCGGCGGCGCCCGCGGCGCCGGTCGCCATGCCGCTGCATATCACGAGAGCGGCGAATAGACAGGCTGCGGTCCTTTGAAACGAAAGCTGTGGCATGGCGGCGGTCTGGTTTGCAGGTATGACTGTGTTGTACGCGACGGCGGGCGGCCGCGATGCGTCACTCGGTTTCCGGAAGGCCTGCTGCCAGTGCCGCGGCTGCGACTGCGGGTATCGTCAGTGCCGCGACGGCGACCACGGCGCCAAGGCTGCCGACGAGCGCGATTAGGCCGCCACCGACGAGCAGGATCACGCCGATCGTCGTATTGGCGACCGCGGTGAGCTGGGCGCGGTCCTCGGCGTTGCCGAGATCGGTGAGGTAGGTCTTGCGCCCGAGACGCACTCCCGCGTGGACCCCGGCGAGCAGGAAATAGCCCACCGCGAACGGCCAGACGCCAAGGGTCTCGCCCAGACCGAAGAGCGCGCTCGCGGCCACCAGCAGGTTGAGAACGGCCGCCAGCACGCCGGTAAGCATGAGCACCTGCCGCGACGAGCGATCGGAAAATCGCCCCCAGACCGGCGCGGCGATCAGCGAGGCCAGGCCCGACAGTGCCAGCAACACCGCGAGATTGCCGATCGCATCGCCGCCGCTGGAGCGGGCCAGCTCGGCGTAATAAGGCGCGGCCAGGGCGGTGGCGATCAAGAGCCCGCGTACGGCGATGAAGCGGGCGAAACCGGGTTTGCTGCGAATGATGCCCAGGCTCTGCCAGGCCGTCTTGAGCGCATTCCCGCCGCCCTCGGTGGCGCCCGCGTATTCGCGCAGGCTCGAAAAGATCACCGCGGCAAACAGCCAGGCCGCACCGGCCAACGCGAGCAACACGAGAATCGGCGTGAGTTGGGCGTTGGCGGCCGGCGTGAGCCACAAGGCGAGCCCGAGCACCACCGCGACGCCGCCGGCGGCACTGGCGGCATAGCCGGACACGGTGCCGCGACGCGTCTTCGCGATCGTCTTGCCCTGTACATCCTTGTAGGAGACGGAGCACACGCCGCGGCCGAGCGAGAACAACGCCAGGAGCGCCAGCACTGCCAAGCCGGCTGCGCCGGCGTCGAGCGCGAGTGCGGCCGCGATCATGGCCACCACGCTGGCGCCCTGGATCGCCGCGCCCGCGACCCAGAACCATTTGCGTCGCGGCTTCGATCGCATCCAGCCGGCCACGGCCAGTTGCGGCAGTAGCGCCAGCGACTCGCGGATCGGCACGAGCAGGCCGGTCATCCACACCGGCGCGCCGATCGCCCCCAATAGCCAGGGCAGCACCAGCTTCGGGCTGGCGATGAGGTCGCCGGTCTTGTTCGCGAGCAGCGCGACCAGATGGATGAAGAAATTCGTGGGTTGCTCGCGGCAGGCGTCGTCGGAAATATCGCGGCAGACGCGCGCGTTCTCGTCGCCGGTCACCAGGTCGTAGAGATCGCGTATCGGGCCTTGTTCGGGCGTGGCGCGCGTGGTGGTCTCGTTCAAGTTGTTCGTGCCTCGTGCGTGTACGAATCAGCCGGCGTTTTCGACATGCCGGCACCAGTCGCCGTGTTCGATGACCGGCCAGGCCGGATCGCGTGCCGCGATCCATAGATAGATCCATGCCTGTCCGTGATCGGTATCGATCTGGCGTCGCGTGTAGTGGATCGGGTAGTCCTCGAGCCGGTCGAGTGCCGCAAAGCTGTCCTCGTCCACCTCGAATACGTCGCCGACCAGTGCCGTTTCACCCGCGTCGAGCGCGGCCGGATAGGGGCCGGTGTCGAGCAGCGTGAAACAGGCCGGCGTCGTATACGCGCCAGCGTGCGTGGCAGTTGCCATGTAGTGATGGTTGCGCTGGCCAGGGCGCAGCGTGCCGTAGACGAAAACGCGTCTCATGGAGTCGTTCGATTCGGGGTCATGCAGGTATGCTAGCCGACATGAAAAAGCTGACAACTGGCGCAACGTGAGCGGCGCGGTCGCCGTGCGGGACGCCGCGACCACGGTGCTGTTGCGTGACGCCGACCCGGGGGGGACGGACGGCCTGGAAGTGTTGTTGCTGCGGCGCCATGGCAGTCATGTGTTCGGCGCCAATGCCTACGTCTTTCCGGGGGGCGCTATCGACGCGGCCGACAGCGATCCGGCGTTGGCGGCGCGCTGTATCAGCGGCGCCGAGCAGGCCGCCACCGAGGGCGGGGCCGTTGGCCTGGCCGTCGCGATGGCGGCGATCCGCGAATGCTTCGAGGAGGCCGGGTTGCTGGTGGGTTGTATGGCGCGCGGCGACGAAAGCCAACGCGACGTGCTGCGCGTGGCGCTCAACGACCAGAGTCGCGTATGGCGCGACGTCGCCGAGGTGCTGGATCTGCGGTTTACCCTGGATGACCTGCGTTATTTCGCGCACTGGACTACCCCGGCCGGTGCGCCCAAACGCTATTCCACACGCTTTTTCGCGGCCGCCGCGCCCGACGGCGAAGCCCGCTGCGATGGCCACGAAACCACGCATGTCTGGTGGGCACCGCCCGCCGAGGCCGTGGCCGCGCATGACCGCGGCGAGATCACGTTGATGACGCCGACGCGCGCCACCCTGGAGACGCTGCGCGCATACGGCAATACAGCCGATGCGCTGGCCGGGCTGGTGGAAACCGCGGCGGTGCTGCGGGCATGAGCGCCGTGCGCCGCGGTGCCGAAACCATCGCCCCCGGCGTGGTCCGGCTGATCGCCCCCAATCCCGGCCCGATGACCGGGCCCGGCACGAACAGTTATGTGGTCGGCACGGGCCCCTGCGCGATCATCGACCCGGGGGTGAACGACGACGATCATCTCGACGCGCTCGTTGCCGCGGCGCCCGGTGAAATCGTTGCCGTGCTCGTGACCCATGCGCACCCCGACCATACGGGTGGGGCGCGCCGGCTGGCCGAGCGGCTGGGCGTGGCCGTGCATGCGCATGCGACGCAGCTGCGGGGCGTGCGCGACAAGACGTTTTACGCCGATCGTTTTATGGCCGACGGCGATCGTGTGGCGCTGGGCGATATCACCCTGGAAGCCATCCATACACCCGGCCATGCGGCCGATCATTTGTGTTTTCTCTGGCGCGAGGCCGGGCTGCTGTTTGCGGGCGACACGGTCATGGCCGATGTCACCGTGGTGATCCTGCCGCCCGACGGCGGCATGACCGCCTATCTCGAGAGTCTGACCCGTCTTCGCGCGTTGCCGATCAAACAGATCGCACCGGGCCATGGCCGAATGCTCGACGACGCGCTCGTCGTGCTTGCCCAGATCGTCGAACACCGGCTTGCACGCGAGGCCCAGGTGCGCGAAGCGCTGGCCGACAGTGACGATGCGACAACGGCAGACGCCATCGCCGCGCGGCTGTATCCCGACCTGGATCCGCGCCTGCGCGGCATGGCCGCCGCGCAGGTCGAATCCCATCTGCTGCGCCTGGCCGAACTCGGCCAGGCCCAGGCCACGGGCGACGGCTGGGCGCCGGACTAGTCGTCGGGCTGGTCGCTGGGCCCGGCGGTGCCGGTTTCGCCACCGGCGAGCTTGTCGGCGAGAAACGTCTGGGTGTGCGCCCAGGCGCGCTTGGCCGCGACGGCGTTGTAGGACACGCCGTCGATGCCGTAATCGTCGGCGGCGGGGTTGGTGAAGGCATGCTCGGCGTCGCCGTACATCGTCAGATGCCAGTCGACGTTTTCGCGGGCGTCGAGGGTTTTGGCGAGCTGGGTCACGTCGCTCATCTTGACCATCGGGTCGGCCGCGCCATGCAGCACGAGAATCGCGGCGTTTACGTCATCCGAGGTGGCTGGCGGCGGCAGGTGGCCGTGCAGGCTGACCACGGCGTCCACCGGCGCGCCGGAATACGCCAGCTCGAGGGCGCTGGTGCCGCCGAAACAGAAACCGATCGCACCCAGATGCGCGTCGTCGACCCGCGGCGCCTCCGCCAGCTGTGAAAGCGCCGCTTGTCCGAGCCCACGCAGATTCGCCTTGGCGGCGGTCGACCAGCTCTTGGCTTCCTGAGGGCTTTGCGTGGTCTTGCCCTCGCCGTACATGTCGGCGGCAAAGGCCACGTAACCGGCGGCGGCAAGCTCGCGGGCACGCTGCTTGGCGTAGTCGTTGAGGCCCCACCATTCCGGGATCACGAGCACGCCCGGACGCGCGGTGTCGTCGCTGTCGTCGTAGGCGAGATAGCCGACGTGCGTCGTGCCGCCGACATCGTATTCGATGCTTTGTGTCTGTACCGCAGCCGCGGCCGGCAGAGCGAGCAGGCCGAGCATGAGTCCGGCAATCTGGTGTTTCATGGCGCGTTTCCGAAAAATGGGCGATGTCGGGCAAGCCTAGCGCAGCTTGGCCGACGCCTTCATGAATGGCTCAGTCGTCGAGTGGTATTCCGGCGCGCTCGATCAGGGCCGCACAGTCGAGTTCCGCCGCGACGGTGCCATACGCCATGCCGCGATCGCCGCTCAGGCGGGCTTCGCAGAATGCCTTGCCCACCCAGGCGGATTCGCCGGTGAGCAGAATACTGGCCTGAAGTGCGCGCGCGACGCCTTCCGCGACCCGCCGCGCCTGGGCAGGCTGATCGGCCACGGTGGCCAGCGTTTTTTCGAGGGCGTTGCAATGGGCGTCGTAGGCTGGATGCAGCCCGGAGGCCCGGCCGAGTTCCGCGCGCAGGGCGTCCACGGCGGCCGGGCTTCGGGCCATTGCCCGCAGCATGTCGAGACACTGGACATTGCCCGAGCCTTCCCAGATCGAGTTCAAGGGCGACTGGCGGAACAGGCGCGGCAGAATCGACTCCTCGACATAGCCCGCGCCGCCGAGACATTCCTGGGCCTCGTTCACCAGCGGCGGGGCCGCCTTGCAGATCAGATACTTGCCCACGGGCGTGGCGATACGCGCGAGCAGCTGCTCGTGGTCGTCGTCCGACTCGAATGCGCGCGCAAGTCGCATCGAAAGCGCCATGGCGGCTTCGGATTCGAGCGCCATGTCGGCAAGCACCTGCTGCATGAGGGGCTGGTCGACCAGGCGCGCACCGAAGGCCTCGCGATAACGACAGTGATGAATCGCCTGCACCAGCGCCTGGCGCATCAGACCGGCCGAGCCGAGCATGCAGTCGAGACGCGTCTGCGAAACCATCTCGATGATCGTCGGCACGCCGCGCCCGGCGTTGCCGACCCGGTACGCCTCGGCGTCGAAGAATTCGACCTCCGACGATGCATTGGAATGGTCGCCGAGCTTGTGCTTAAGACGCTGGATCTCGATTGCATTGCGCTGGCCGTCGCGCGTCCAGCGCGGCAGCAAAAAGCAGGACAGGCCCGCGTCTTCCTGGGCGAGCACCAGAAATGCATCGCACATGGGCGCCGAGAAGAACCATTTGTGGCCGGTCAGCGTGTAGCCGCCGTCGGCGCGCGGCGTGGCCCGCGTGGTATTCGCGCGCACGTCCGAGCCGCCCTGTTTCTCGGTCATGCCCATGCCGATGGTCAGGCCGGTCTTTTCGGCGTGCGGCGTGAAGCTCGGGTCGTAGCTGTTGGCCAGAATGCCGGGCAGCCAGGCTTCGGTGAGCTCCGGTGCGTGACGCAGGGCGGGCACGGCGGCATGCGTCATGGTGATCGGGCACATCGTGCCGGCTTCCATCTGGTTGTGCATGTAGACCAGACCGGAGCGCACCACCTGGGCACCTTCGCGCTGGGCCGTCCAGGTCAGCCCGTGCAGGCCGTGTTCCTTGGCCAGAGCCATGCTGCGGTGATAGGCCGGATGAAAACGCACCTCGTCGATACGATGGCCGTAGCGATCGTGGGTCTTGAGTTCGGGCGGGTTCTCGTTGGCTTCGAAGCCGATCTCGATCAGCTCGGTGCCGGCGATCGCGCCATAGGTGCGCAGCCGGTCCTGGCCCCAGTCGCCGCCCTCACGATGGATAGCCTCGACGAGCGCGGTATCCGCGGTGAAGGCGTTGTAGTCCACCAGCGGCGGCGGCTGATTGGTTACATCGTGGGTACGCAGATTATGGCGGGGGCGCAGCGGGATATCGGTCATGATGTCGGGCAGTTGCAAACCGAACTGCCGATTGTGCCTCATCCCCGCCAGCCCGGCCGATAAGCGCGATTATCCTCGCGTGCCGGCGAGCGCGCATAAAAAAGGCCGACCCGCAGGTCGGCCCCTGTGGCACGGGGCATACCCCCGAAACCACCCGATACCGGTTGGGCGAAGATCAGCCGTGGCTGCCCTTGAGCGATGCCTCGGTCACCTTCTCCTTGTTCTTCCAGTTCTCGCGAATCTGCTCGAGATCTTCAGGCGGCAGCGAGATCAGACCGAGCTTCTTGAGCGCGCCGCGATCGCTGGCCATCTGATCGGACAGGAATAGCGTGACGTATTCGTTCATGCCGCCGATCTTGTCGACATGCGCGTTCTTGGTATAGAAAAACAGCGAGCGCGAGATCGGGTACTCGCCCGAGGAAATCAGTGCCCGCTGGGGTTCGACGCCGTCGATCTTCGCGGCCTGGATCTTGTCGCGGTTTTCCTCGAGGAAGGAGTAGCCGAAGATGCCGATCGCGTTGGCATTCTGGGCAAGCTTCTGCACGATCAGGTTGTCGTTCTCGCCGGAGGGCACGAACTTGCCGTCCTGACGGATGGCCGGCTTCTCGCCGTTGTAGCCGTCGATGTTCTCGGCGCCGTGCTCGATCACCAACTCCTCGAACGCGTCACGGGTGCCCGACGAGGTGGGCGGGCCGTATACGAGAATCTCGGTGTCGGGCAGCGAGGCGTCGATATCGCTCCACTTGGTATAGGGGTTGTCGACGAGCTGGCCGTCCTGTGGCACCTGGGCGGCCACCGCCTTGGTCAGCTGTTCGCGCGACAGGTCCAGCGCCGGCTCGCCGGCCTTGCGGCCCACCACGATGCCGTCATAACCGACCATGATCTGGGTCACGTCCTCGACACCGTTGTCCTGGCACATCTTGAGTTCGGATGCCTTCATCGGACGCGATGCGTTGGTCATGTCCGGGGTGTCCTCGGCCACGCCGCTGCAGAACAGCTTGAAGCCGCCGCCCGAGCCGGTGGATTCGACCACCGGGGTGCGGAAGTCCGTGGTGGCGCCCATTTCCTCGGCCACATACGAGGAAAACGGGTAGACCGTGGACGAACCCACGATGCGCAGCTGCGAACGGCTGTACTGTTCGCCCGACTGCGCCTGGCTGTCGGTGCCGCTGCTGGCGGTTTCGCTTTGGCCGGCGTCCTGGCCCTGGCCGCATGCGGCCATCAGGGTGGTCGCCGCGGCGAGCGCCAGCAGTGATTTCGATCGTTTGTTCAACAGCGTTGTCAGCATGGAAGATCCTTTGCGGTATTGCGGCCTCGCGGCGCGATTGAGCGCAAGGCTGTCAGCTCAAGATGACAGTTTTATGACGTCGCGGTACGGCCTGTCGAGCCGCGCGCGTCGGCGGGTAGCCGGGTGACCGGCGCGAAGTCGCCGATGAACGAGATTTCCGGCGTGAGCCAATAGCCGGTCGCGGCCTGCACGGTGCGCTGGGCATGCATGATGAGCGCGCAGACATCGGCGGCGCGTGCATTGCCGTGATTGACGATGATGTTGGCGTGGCGCGGCGAGATCTGTGCATCGCCGCAGGACAGCCCCTTGAGTCCGCATTCGTCGATCAGCCGCCCGGCGCCGATGCCCTCGATCTTGCGGAAGATGGAGCCGGCCGACGGCTCGCTGTCCAGCGGCGGGTGCCGCTCGGCGCGCCAGCGCAGGTTCTCGTCCATGATCCGGGTCAGCGTTTCGGCCGGGGCGGGCTCCAGTTCGAAGGTCGCCGAGAGCACGATGTCGTCGCGCGAATGCAGCACCGACTGGTCGTAGCCGAATTCGAAATAATCCACGTCGACGCGCTTGCGTTCGTTGTCGGCTGTAAGCAGTTCGGCGGATTCGAGCACCTCGCCGATGAACATAGTGCGTTCGCGTTCCGGCGCCGGCGACAGGAAATGCAGGTTCTGCCACAGCGCGCCGCCTACCGTCGACGGAATGCCCACGTAGTGTTCCAGCCCGGACAGGCCATGGTCGACCGCGGCATCGATGAGGTCGGGATAGACCAGCGCGCCGCTGGCCGCCGTCACGCAGGTGCCGTGGATGTCGATCGCCTGGGCGTGGTTGGCGATGACCAGCCCCGCGTAGCCGCGGTCGCCGATCAGGATATTGGCGCCGCGGCCCAGCAGGAAATAGTCGACATCCAGATCGCGGGCCACGCGTACCGCGGTGGCCAGGGCTTCAGGCGTCCGGGCCTCGACATAGAAGGCTGCGGGTCCGCCGATCTGGAAGCTGGTGCGAGCGGCCAGGGGCACATCGCGCTGCAAAGCGCGGCCCAGGCGCCGGGCCAGACCGCGCTGCTGCGCGGGTGTGGGAGTGCGGGGTTTTCGCATGAGGGGCGCTGAAACCGGGTAACGGCCCCAGATAGTCGGCGCGCAACCGAGCAAATACAAGGCCCGGCGCCGCGCGGTGGGCACGGATGTCGGCAGGCGCCGGGTTTCGCGTAAGCTGACACGAAACCGGGTTTATCAGAGGTTGCCTTGTCACAGTCGCAGCGCATCGTCGTATTTGATCTCGACGTCACGCTCACCCGCTACGACACGTTTCTGCCTTTCGTGATCGGCTATCTGCGCTATCAGCGCAAGCGCCGCAGCCTGTCGCTATGGCGCCTGGCCACGCTGCTGAAATTCTGGCGCTGGGGGAACCGCACCTGGGTCAAGACCCAGGTGCTGCGGGCGTTCATTGGCGGCCAGCCGCGCGAGCGCGTCGAGGCCTGGGCCGATCGCTTCGTCGAGGAACTGCTCGAGGACGCCATGCGCGACCAGGGGCTCGACCAGTTGCGACGGCATCAGCAGGAGGGCGCGCGTGTGGTGCTAGCCTCGGCCAGTTTCGATATTTATGTCGCCCGGTTGGCGAAACGTCTTGATATCGAGGAAGTGCTCGCCACCCGTGCCGCCTGGAACGCCCGCGGCCGTCTGGTGGGCATGGACGGCGAGAATTGCCGCGACGACGAGAAGCTGCGCCGCGTCAAGGCCATGGACGACATGCCGGCAGACGGGCGCGGCGTCACAGCCTATTCCGACTCGCACGCCGATCTGCCGCTGCTGTCCTGGGCGGAGAACGGCGTTGCGGTCTGCCCGTCAAAGCGGCTGTTCCACCAGGTCGGCGGGCTGGGCCTCGAAGTCGCGCGCTGGTGACTGTTTCCGAGGTCTTTCTCGTGCTCGCCGTGGGGTTGGCGAGCCTGGCTCAAATCCTGCTCAAGCACGGCATGAATCGCGCCGCGGACGCGGACGCCGGGCATATCTGGCTGCGGCCGTTGCGCCAGCCTTTGGTGCTGGCCGGCATGAGCACGCAGGTGCTGCTGACCTGTCTATGGCTGGTCGTGCTGTCGCATATCGATGTCAGTCTGGCGTTTCCGGTGCTCGCGCTCAGTTATGTTGTGGTGGTGGCCTACTCGGCACTGTCGATGGACGAAATCGTGGGCAAGCGGCGGTGGTGCGGGGTCGTGCTCATTGTGCTGGGTGTAGGCGTGCTGGCTTATGCGGCTTGAGACGCGTTCACTGAACAGCGCCGGTCTGCTGGTGCTGTCCGTGTCGCTCATGGCGGCCGGGCAGCTGTGCATGCGCCGGGGCATGCTGGCTTTCGGCCCGATCGAGTCGGCCGCGGCGTTCGGCAACCTCGTCTGGGGCGGCATTATCTCGCCGGGGACCATTCCTTTCGTCTGGCTGGGGATGATCGTCTACGCGCTGGCCATCATGGTCTGGCTGCAGGTGCTCTCGCGCATGGACTTGAGCATCGCCTTTCCGATGATGAGCCTCAGCTATGTGCTGGTCTATCTCGGCGCGGCCCTGTGGCCGGCGCTCGACGAAGCGCTGTCGTTGTATCGATTCGCGGGGACGGGCTGATCATGTGCGGGGTGGCGCTGGTGGCGCAGTCGCGGTAGTGAGGCGATGCCTCGGACTTGTGTTCACCGTGTCGGCGTTGCAGATGAATATCTTTGGCTGATCGGTCTGAACCGCAAAAACAGATGCCTGGCTCGCGTGACCGACAGACCGAGCTGGGAGAAAACGGTGACTCCAGCAGCGCCGCTCGGCAAAACGTTCCCGAGCAATGAACGCAGCAGTGGTGCCGCAGAACTGGAGAGCTATTCGTGTCCGACCCCTTTTCCCCCGGATAATGGCTGTGAGCCGCCAGGACAGACGTGTCGAGCGTTTGTCAGGAGCTATTCGTCTCCGACCCCTTTTTTCGCCTGGTCATCACCCTGCCGCGTATCTTCGCCGCGCGCAGCGGCCGCCTGCTCATGCGCGGGCGTCGGCAGCGGCACGATGACGAGGATGAAGAGCGTAAGCCGAGCTGAAAGCGACGCGTACCGTGTGGAGAGGAAAGAAGGCGCAAAAGAAAGAGAAAGAGGAGGAGGGTCACGGAAAAGCGAAAGAGAGGGTCACGAAAGAGAGGGTCAGGCCTTACATTTCACATCATTTAACACACGAAAAAGAGGGTCAGGCCTTACATTTCACATCATTTAACACACGAAAAAGAGGGTCAGGCCTTACATTTCACATCATTTAACGCCTCGTAAGCCTTGACCGCACGGCTGACCGTGGCGTAACTCACGCCGAAATGTGCCCCTATGGTCACGAGAGAGAAGTGGCCGCTCAGATAAGCTCGCGCCATGGCCTCATCACGTGGGTACTGGCTCGCGTACCCGGCGAGCGGCTTCGGCGCGGACGCGCTGTGCGCCCTCGGCGTATCGTTTAATGGCTGAGATGGGTCGAGCTGGCGTTGCATGTCATCGACGAATTCGTCGGACCCCAAATAAATCTGATTCTTTAGGCTCTCCCATGGGGAGGGTTGGTTGCGCCCCTCGGATACAAAAGCCCGATAAGCTTGAACAGCACCCCCGCGCTGGGGCCCGAAACCTGCCAGTGTCCAATCGGTCTCCAGCCATGCCGGGCAATCAACAAGCCCCGCAGTCTGCCGATAATTGCTCCAGGGCCAGTCTTTGGCGCTACGTACCATGCCCGCGCGCACCGGGTTGAGTACAACATAACGACTCAGTTCGAGTAGATGGCTTTCTTTTTCAACGAGTATGGCCTTGTAACGCCCCTGAAATACGTGCCCGACACGCCCATGCTGGCGATTGAAATACTGGGAATAGGTGCCGTTGAGATACTTCATGCCCTTGGCAAGGGTAGTGTCCCGGGTTTCGATGAGCAGATGGTAGTGGTTGTCCATCAGACAATAGCCGTGCACCAGCCAATGGCACCGTTGCGACGCCCGAGCGAGTTGTCCGAGAAAATAACGGCGATCGGTGTCGTCCTGAAATATCCGCGCCCGCGCATTGCCACGCGCGGTGATGTGGTAAAGCGCGCCGGCGAACTCAATGCGTAGGGGACGGGCCATGGCCGGCTCCAAACGGTGGACCGATGATCATTTGATGATAGGCGCCTGGGGCGGTGTGTCAAATGTAAGGCCTGACCCCAAAATCCTGACCCCAAAATCCTCAAATCCCATGACCTGTCAAATGTAAGGCCTGACCCCAAAATCTAGGAGTATCGTAACTTGAAACGCTAAAGCCGCGACCGAGAGGCTTAGCAAGAGATTCACAGAATAGGTCAGTTGTGCAATCGTGATTGCTTGCCATCTTGTGAAACTGCCTCGTGGATCATTTGTGGCCATTCTTAATTGCTCGTTGCCGCGAAGCAATCTTCGGTACTAGTGCAAAAAAGCTGTGGCTGATCCGTCTCGACTAGATCCACGGTGACGTCGCCGCCGCCTACGTTAAGCCCAAGGGCTGCAAAAACAGGCGTTAATAATGGTGCTAATACAGGCTGTAATAACAACGTAAGGGGGTTCAGTATGTCGCTAACTGGAATGCTCACTAAACCAAAAAGAACGTCAATGTCCACATCTAGATCGTTGAGCAGGTTACCGACTGCTCTAGATAACGCA
>Ga0310345_10001943_pt1 | contig 21744 bp, 20 predicted proteins | sample HC15DNA20500_MG_FD_204667 | JGI IMG/M metagenome (GOLD analysis project Ga0310345, IMG submission 204667) | Marine microbial communities from station ALOHA, North Pacific Subtropical Gyre - HC15-DNA-20-500_MG | ecosystem: Environmental > Aquatic > Marine > Oceanic | place: Pacific Ocean: North...
CGAGGTCCATCGCCCCCACCCGGAAGCCCTGGCGCGCGATGGCCGCGAAGAGATGCATGGCGGTGGTGGACTTGCCCGAGCCGCCCTTCTCGTTTCCGGTCACGATCACATGGGCCACGCGGTCGCGCTCCTGCCTGCCTCCGCGCCCCCCACGGGCCGGCGGCCCATGATCGCGCGAGCCGGCCGCGCTGGCAACGCGCCGCGCGGGCGAAAGCGGCCGGCGGGCGCGCCGGAGCCCCCGCCGCGTCGCCAGGCCGCGGCGGCGGGCGTGTCCCCCGAACGGCGAACGGCGCGCTCCCTGCCGGGAGCGCGCCGCGCGCGAGGATCGACCGCGGGCCGGGCGGGCGCCCGGCGGGCGGGATCAGAAGTCGAGGCCGGCGAACTTCTTCTTGAACTTCGTCACGCGGCCGCCGGTGTCCATCAGGCGCGCGCCGCCGCCGGTCCAGGCGGGGTGCACCGAGGGGTCGACGTCGAGGGTCAGCGTGTCGCCCTCGGCGCCCCAGGTGGAGCGCATCTGGACGGTGGAGCCGTCGACGAGCTTGACCTGGATGGAGTGGTACTCGGGGTGGATTTCGTTCTTCATGGCGCGTCTCTCCCCCGGTCGCGCCGGGGCTTTCTGAATCCGGGAACCGCGAGCGGCCCGGATCTCGGCGGCGCGCCCATGCGGTGGAGCGCGAGCCTCTAACCCGAATCGCGATCCGCGGCAAGGCGCGCCGGCCGGCCGCGGCCCGAGGAGGGGCGGCGGGCGCAGGGCGCCCGGCCGCCGGGCGGGAGAGACGCCCCCCCTTCCTCCCGTCGCGCCGCGGAACCGGGAGGGCGTTCCGACCCCCGGCGCCCGGCGCCCGCCCGGGCCGCAATGGCTTGCGCCGCGGCGATGGCGCCGTCATTCAGACGGCACGGGGGATTTCATCGGGAGTTTTGGCATGACCATCCATCGCGACCGCGACGACGTCGCGCGCCTGGGCGTGGAACGGGGAGAGGGGGCCTTCGGGCTCGACGATGCGGGCGCTCTGGACGGGGCAGGGACGCTGCGCGGGACCGCCCCCCGCAACGACATCCAGGGCACCGACGGCGACGACGTGATCCGCGGCACCTCCGACTACGACAGGATCTACGCCGGCGCCGGAAACGACGAGGTGATCGGGGAGGCGGGCTTCGACACGATCTTCGGCGGCGACGGCCGCGACGTGGCGCTCGGCGGCCTGGGCGCCGACGAGATCCACGGCGACGCCGGGAGCGACCTGCTGCGCGGCGGCAAGGGCACGGACCTGGTCGTCGGCGGCGACGGCGCCGACGTGATCTTCGGCGGCAAGGGCGAAGACGTGCTGGTCGGCGGCGACGGCGCGGACCTCGTCCAGGGCGGCCAGAACTCCGACGAGCTGATCGGCGGCGGCGGCGCCGACAGGCTCCAGGCCGGGCGGGGCTGGGACAGCCTGTTCGGCGGCGCGGGCGACGACGTGCTGAGCGCGGGCGGAGGCAACGACGTGATCTTCGGCGGCCGGGGCGCCGACGTCTATGTCTACAGCCGCGGCCACGACCGGGTCTACGGCTTCGAGCGCCGCCAGGGAGACAAGGTGGACATGCGCCACGTCGACTGGGCCGACAGCTTCGAGGACCTGGAGCCCTATCTGACCGTCGAGGTCGAGCAGGCGACGATCAAGTACGGCGAGGACGAGTTCGTGCTCTACGGCGCGGTGCGCAGGCTCGACGCCGACGACTTCCTGTTCTGAGGCGCCCCGCCCGGGAGACGGATCCGGGCGGCCGGATCCGGCCCCCGCCGGGCCGCGACGGCCCCGCCCGAGCCCGGGCGGGGCCGTCTGCATGTCGGGGAGGCCGGCGAATCCGGCCGGCGGGAAGCCCGGCGCGCGGGGTTCCCCGGCGTCGCAGGGCGCCGGGTTCCCTCGAAAACGTGGCTTCGGTTTCCACAGGGAGGAAAGCCGGCCTCCGCCCGCGAGGCCGCGCGCCCGCCTGCCGGCCCGCGCGCGCGCGGGGCGAGCCTCGCCGCCGCCGCAATGGCCGCGAGATCGGGGCGATTGGGGCGGCGCCTCCGGGGCCCGCGCGGGGCGAGGGCGCCGGCGGGCGGGGGCGCGGGAAGCGGCTGGGGCGTCGAGGAGACTCGGCGCGAGGTCCCTCCGGCGCGGGCGCGGGCGCGGGGCGCGGAGGGCGCGACGGCGGGCTGGCCCCGCCCTCATCCGGCCCCGATGATGGCGCGATCGTGGCCGCCAGAGCCCTGATTTCAAATGGAAATTCATCTCGGCGCCCGGTGACGGAGCCTCTGGCGCAGGACGTTCCGCACGCCTAGCTCAGTCCCGAGCCGGTTCCTGGAAGCCGGCGAGAGAGCGACTGACAGACGGAAGGAGACCACCATGGCCATTCGCGGCGACGACGGCGACGATCGCATCAAGGGCACGAGCGCCGACGACGAGATCTTCGGCCTGGAGGGCGACGACTACATCAGCGCGCGCAAGGGCGACGACGAGATCTACGGCGCCGACGGCGACGACCTGATCGAGGGCCAGAACGGCGACGACCTGGTCTACGGCGGCGGCGGCGAGGACGTGATCCTCGGCGGCTCCGGCTCCGACGTGCTCTATGGCGGCGGCGAGGACGACCGGCTGTTCGGCGCGCTCGGCGCGGACGAGCTCTACGGCGGCGGCGGCGGCGACATCATGAAGGCCGGCAAGGGCCGCGACCTGCTGGTCGGCGGCGACGGCGAGGACCTGATGAAGGGCATGGTCGGCCGCGACAAGCTCAAGGGCGGCGCCGACGACGACAAGCTGGTGGGCGCCAAGGGCAACGACAAGCTGATGGGCGGCGCCGGCGACGACTGGCTGAAGGCCGGCTCGGGCGACGACGTGATGAAGGGCGGCGGCGGCGCCGATCTCTTCCAGTTCAAGTCCGGCGACGACGTGATCAAGGACTTCGACGGCGCCGAGGGCGACGTGGTGGACCTGCGCACCTTCGACCTCCGCAGCCTCAACGAGGTGAAGGAGAACGCCCAGAACGTCGGCGACGACCTGGTGATCACGCTGGGCGACGACACGCTGACCCTGTTCGACACGCAGAAGGGCGATCTCGCCGCGGACGACTTCATGCTCTGAGCTTCATGCTCTGAGCGGGCGACATCGTCGCTCGTGCTCCGAGCGCCTGACATCGTCGCCGGCCCGCCGTGTCCCCCCACCTGCGGGACGGCGACGACGGCCCCGCCCGGTCCTCCGGGCGGGGCCTTTTGCCGTGCGGGAGGGCGGCGGGGCGGCCGCGGGGCCGCCTCCGTTGCGGAAATCCCACCCTCGGGCCGCAGGCGGGGGCGGGGGCGGGCCGCGCGATTGCTCCGCCGGGCGCGGCGGATAGGGTGCGCGCGGCCTGCGCCCGCGGGCGACTCGCGCGCGCCGACGTTTTCTGCGGCGCGCTCCCTGTCTCCTGTCGCGCCTCCTTCAGCGCCCGCCGCGCCGCGGCTCGCCGCCGGCGAGGCCGGCGCCGCGCCTCCCCCGGCCGTCCGCGCGGCCGATCCTCCGGGCCGCCCGCCGGGCGCCCCGCCGCAACGGTCCGACCCCGATGAGCTCCGCCGCCCCGTCCCCCGCTTCTCCCTCCGCCTCCGCCCCCGTCGCGGCGCCGCGCCGGGGGATCGCCTTCGCCGTGGGGGTGGTGGCGGTGGACGCGATGGGCATCGGCCTGGCGATGCCGGTGATCCCCGACCTGCTGGCCGAGATCTCGGGCCTGGGCCCGGCCGAGGCCGCGCCCTGGGGCGGCTGGATGGTCTTCGCCTACGCGGCCGCGATGTTCCTGTGCGGGCCGCTGCTGGGCGACCTCTCGGACCGGTTCGGCCGCCGCCCGGTGCTGATCGCGGCGCTGGCGACGCTGGCGGTCGACTACCTGATCGCGGCCGCGGCGCAGAGCCTGTGGCTGCTGATCCTCGCGCGCGCCGTGGCCGGCATGGCGGGGGCCACCCACTCCACCGCCGCGGCCTATGTCGCCGACGTCACCCCGCCCGAGCGGCGGGCGGCCGCCTTCGGCTGGATCGGCGGCGGCTTCGGCCTGGGCTTCGTGGCGGGGCCGGCGCTGGGGGGGCTGCTGGCGACGCTGGGGCCGCGGGCGCCGTTCCTGGCGGCGGCGGGCCTCTGCGCCGCCGCGGCCGTGGCCGGCCTGATCTGGCTGCCCGAATCGCTGCCGAAGGCGCGGCGGCGCGCCTTCTCCTGGCGCGGCGCCAACCCGTTCCCGGCGCTGGCCGAGGCCGCCCGCCTGCCCGGGATCGGCGCGCTGCTGGCGGCCACGGCGGTGTTCATGTTCGCCTTCAACGTCTACCCGGCGATCTGGGCCTTCTACCTGATCGAGCTGCACGGCTGGACCGCCGCCGGGGTGGGCCTGTCGCTGGCGGCCTTCGGCCTGTTCATGGGCGCGGCGCAGGCCTTCGGCCTGGGCTGGACCACCCGGCGCATCGGGGCGCGCAACACGGTGCTGATGGGCCTCGGGTTCAGCGTGCTGACGCTGGCGATCTACGCCGCCGGGCCCGCGGTCTGGGTGATCTTCGCGATCCTGCCGCTGGTGGCTCTGGGCGACCTCGCCCCGATGGCCATGGCCGCGATGATGAGCGCGCGGGTCCCCGACGACCGCCAGGGCCGGCTGCAGGGCGTGCTGGCGAGCCTGCAGGGCCTGACCGCCGCCCTCGCGCCCCCGGTGTTCACGGCGATCTTCGAGGTCTTCGCCCGCCCCGGCGCCGCCCTGCGCGCGCCGGGCGCGCCCTTCGCCCTCTCGGCCGTGCTGGCGCTGGCGGCGCTGGCCATCGTGGCGCTGGCCCGCGACCGCACGGGCGATGCGGCGCCCGCGGGCGAGCCGCCCCCGGCCGGCTGAGCGCCGCCCTCCCGCGCGGGCCCGGGGGGGCCCCCCGAAACGCAAGCGGCCGGCGAAGCGCCGGCCGCTGGGTGGTCGCTCGAGGCGAGGCTCAGTCGAAGCGGTAGAAGGCCTCGTAGATCGGGCGCAGGGTCTGCTCGGAGAACAGCGAGCTGACCGAGGTGTCGTTCGCCACGTTCAGGATCGCCTGCGCCAGCATCGGCGCCACCGAGACGGTGCGGATGTTGCGCGCGGCCTTGGCCTCGTCCGAGAGCGGGATCGAGTCGGTGATCACCAGGCTCTCCATCACCGAGTTCTTCACCCGCTCCACCGCCGGGCCCGAGAGGACGCCGTGGGTGATGTAGGCGTGGACGGCCTCCGCCCCCTCGTCCTTCAGCAGCTGGGCGGCCTTGCACAGGGTGCCGGCGGTGTCGCAGATGTCGTCGACGATGATGCAGGTGCGGCCCTCGACCTCGCCGATGATGGTCATCTCGTCGACCTCCCCGGGGCGCGAGCGGCGCTTGTCCACGATCGCGAGGCCGAGGTTGAGGCGTTTCGCCAGCTCGCGGGCCCGCGCCACGCCGCCCACGTCGGGGGAGATGATCGTCACCTTCGAGAGGTCCTCGAAGTGGTGGCGGATGTCCATCGCGAAGACCGGCGAGGCGTAGAGGTTGTCGACGGGGATGTCGAAGAACCCCTGGATCTGGCCCGCGTGCAGGTCGAGCGTCAGCACCCGGTCGATGCCGGCCTCGGTCATCAGGTTGGCGACCAGCTTCGAGGAGATCGGCGTGCGCGCCGCCGTGCGACGGTCCTGGCGGGCGTAGCCGAAGTAGGGCACCACCGCCGTGATCCGCGACGCCGAGGAGCGCTTCAGCGCGTCGGCGATGATCAGCAGCTCCATCAGGTTGTCGTTGGCGGGATTGCAGGTGGACTGCAGGATGAACACGTCCTCGCCGCGGACGTTGTCGAAGATCTCGACGAAGATCTCCTTGTCGTTGAACCGCTCGACGCGGGCGTTGGCGAGCTCGACCGGCATGCCGCGATAGACGGACATGCGGCGCGCGATGGCCTGCGCGAGCTCCATGTTCGCGTTGCCCGCGATGAGCTTGAGGTTGATGTCGGCCTTCATGGATCCCCTCCGCCGGCGTCTGGCCCCGTGCGGGCGCGCGCCCCCGAGGCTGCAGCGGCCTGCAGGGCTCCGGGCTGGGGGACGCGGCGGCCGCCTTCGCGGTCCCCGTAGCACCGGGGGCGGGGATTGCAAAGACCGTGCCGCAGCCCCCGTCGCCGCGGGCGCGGCCGCAGGGGCGCCCCGCCCGCCCCGGGGCGGCCGCAAGGGGGACGGCCGGGCGGGGCGATGCGGAGGCGCAGCCGACGCGAGGGCCGCCCGCGCCGGGCCCGCACGCCCGCCCCTTGCCTTCCCCGCCGGTCCGGGCAAGGTGGCGGGAGCCAGAAGCGTTAAGGGGAGCGAACCATGCCGGAGACCGAGTTCAGGGGCCGCCGCGTGACCTGGCGGGCCGAAGGGCTGGACAGGCCCGGAACCCCGGTCCTGCTGGCGCATTGCTCGCTGGCCCACAGCGGGCTGTGGAAGCCGATCCTCTCGGCCCTCGCCGAGACCCGGCCCGTCGTCGCGCCCGACCTGCCCGCCCATGGCCGCTCCGATCCGCCGCCGGAGGGAGAATCGACCCAGCTCTTCGCCGCCGAGGTCTGCACGATGCTCGCCGAGCGGTTCGGGCGGCCGGTGCATCTGGCGGGCCTCAGCCTCGGCGGCGCCACCCTCTCGCGCGTGGCCTGGAAGCGGCCGGAGCTCGCCGCCTCGCTGACCCTGATCGAGCCGGTGCTGTTCCACCTCCTGCACCCGCCCCATGTCCAGCCCCAGGTGCAGGCCCCGCCCGCCTCCGAGGAAGAGCTCGAGGCCGACATGCGCGCCTTCGTCGGCCAGTGGGGCGCGCCGGGGCGCGACCCGTTCGGCGGACCCGAGCGCTTCGCCGCCGCCAAGCTCTGCTTCCGCCTGCTGCGCGAGGACAACGCCTGGGTGATGGGCCGCCCCCCCGGCCAGATCGAGCTGAGCGACCTCGCCGGCCTGCCGATGCCGGTGATGCTGATCGACGGCGCCACGACCGAGGCGCGCGCCTCCGCCGTGCTCGACGCCATCCAGGGCGCGGTCCCCGGCGCGCGGCGGCGCACCATCCCCGGCGCCGGGCACCTGAGCCCGGTCAGCCACTGGCGCGAGGTGCTGGCGGAGCTGGCGCGATTCTTCGACGAGGTCGACGCGCAGGCGGCGCAGGGCGTGGCCTGATGCCCCGCGCGGACCGCCCTGCGCGCCCGCGTATCGCCCTGCGCGCCGGCACGTATCGGCGCCGTCGTCGTCTGTCCTGATCCGGGGCGTTTCCGCGGAAGACCGTCCCATTATGCGGCGCCGCGGCATCGCCTTCTTGGGCGCCGCTGCGTGAACGCTGGCGCCGTGGGTCGCACTCGGCTACCTATTCAGGCCTGCGACTATCACAGGACTGCCGATGTTCGGTTTCACCCGCCCCGGAACCTCCGCCGACGACGACGTCTTCGACATGGACTTCGTGCGGTCCCAGTTCCCCGCCTTCACCGAGCCGAAGCTCTCCGGCTGGGCCTTTTTCGAGAACGCGGGCGGCTCCTATCCGTGCCTGCACGCGGTCGACCGGCTGACCGAGTTCTACCGGCGCAACAAGGTGCAGCCCTACGCGCCCTACCCCGCCTCGCGCGAGGCCGGCGCCCAGATGGACGAGAGCGCCGAGGCGCTGTCGCCCTGGCTGGGCGTGCCGGCGGACTGGATCCATTTCGGCCCCTCGACCACGCTCAACGTCTACGTCCTGTCGCGCGCCTTCCGCGAGACCTGGACGGAGGGCGACGCGGTGGTTGTCACCGCCCAGGACCACGAGGCGAACTCCGGCGCCTGGCGCAGGCTGGCCGAGACCGGCATCGAGGTGCGCGAGTGGGGGGTGGACGGCGACGGGCGCCTCGACCCCGCCGCGCTGAAGCCGCTGCTCGCCGACGGGCGCGTGAAGCTGCTGGCCTTCCCCCACTGCTCGAACATCGTCGGCGAGATCAACCCGGCCGCCGAGATCTGCGCCATGGCGCGCGAGGCCGGCGCGCTGAGCGTCGTCGACGGGGTGGCGCTGGCCCCCCACGGCCTGCCCGACGTGGGCGAGCTGGGGGCGGACGTCTACCTGTTCTCGACCTACAAGACCTACGGCCCGCATCTGGGGGTGATGGTCGCCTCGCCGGAACTGGCGATGTCGCTCGCCAACCAGGGGCATTTCTTCAACGCCGCCCTGCCCGGCAAGCGGCTGACGCCGGCCGGTCCCGACCATGCCCAGGTCGCGGCGGCGGCGGGGGTGGCGCAGTATCTCGACGCCTTCGACCTGCACCATTTCCCCGAGGCCGACCCCGATCCCCGCGCCCGCCGGGCCCGGGTGCGCAACCTGATCCGCGCGCGGGAGGCGCGGCTGGCCGCCCCCCTGCTCGACTACATCGCCGAGACCCCGGACTTCCGCCTGCTGGGCCCCTCGGACCCGGCGCTGCGGGCGCCGACCATCGCGCTGGCCTGCGCGATGCCGGGCGAGCAGGCGGCCGAGCGGCTGGCGGCCCGCGGGGTGATGGCCGGGGGCGGGCATTTCTACGCCTGGCGGCTGATCGAGGCGCTGGGGCTCGACCCCGAGGCCGGGGCGCTGCGCCTCTCCTTCCTGCACTACACCTCGCCCGAGGAGGTGGAGCAGGCGATCGACGCGCTGGACGCGCTCGCCGCCGGCGAGGTGTGAGGGGATGCGGATCGTCGGCGGCCGCTTCCGCGGCGCGAAGCTGGCGGCCCCGGCCTCGGTCGGGGTGGCGGACGACGGGGGCGAGGCGCGGCTGCGGCCGACCTCGGACCGGATGCGCGAATCCCTGTTCAACCTCCTCGCCCACGGCGGCTTCGCCGAGCCCAGCCCGCCGCAGGGGATGCGGGTGCTGGACCTCTTCGCCGGCACCGGGGCGCTGGGGCTGGAGGCGATGAGCCGGGGCGCGGCGCGCTGCCAGTTCGTCGACGACCTGGGCGCGGCCCGCGCCCTGATCCGCAGCAACGTCGAGGCCCTGGGCCTGACCGGGGCCACCAAGCTCTACCGCCGCGACGCCACCCGCCTCGGGCCCTGCCGGGGGGAGCCCTACGACCTGGTGTTCCTGGATCCGCCCTACGGGCGCGGCCTGGGGGAGGCGGCGCTGGCCTCGGCCCGCGACGGCGGCTGGCTGGCGCCCGGCGCGCTGGTCTGCTGGGAGGAGGCGGCCGAGGCGGCGGTCGCGCCGCCCGAGGGGTTCGAGATCCTGGACGAGCGCCGCTACGGCGCCGCAGCCCTGCGCATCCTGCGCGCCGCCTGAGCCCGGAGGCCTCCGCCCCGCCCCTCGCCCGACCGCGGCGCAGGGGACGCGGGCGCCCCGGCGCGTCCGCGGCGCGGCCGCGACCGCCCCGCCCTGCGTCCCCTTCGACGGCGGGGCGCAAAGGCGACGTCGCGGATCGGCGCGCAACGCCGGTTCGGGCGATGGGGCGGACGGCGGATGTCCGGGCGGCAGCCGAGACGTCGGCGCGCCATCTCGGACTGTCCTTCGCGCCGCCGCCGCGTCGTGGGCCGTCGATCTTCGACCCTCCGGCGGAGGCGAGCGCGCCCTCCGGGCGCCATCCCAGGCCAGGCCACCGGGTCGACGTCTCTGCCCGCGCCTTCGGGGCGCCGTCTCAGGCCGCGCCGCAGGCGGATGGTCTCAGGCCGCGCCTTCGGCGGATGGTTTCAGACCGCGCCTTCGGCGCGAGGCCCCTCGAAACGAGAGTTGGTCGGCGGCGCGAAGCGCGCTAACCCTTTCGCCGGCCCCGCCCCCCGGGCGCCCCTGCTCCGACCGGAGCCGGGCCTTCCGCAATGCCGAGGAGACCAGCCATGACCATCGCCGTGGGCGACACCCTGCCCGACGCCACCTTCGTCGCCATCGGGCCCAACGGCCCCGAGCCCAAGTCCACCTCGGACATCTTCGGCGGCCGCAAGGTGGCGCTGTTCGCCGTTCCGGGCGCCTTCACCCCCACCTGCTCGCTCAACCACCTGCCCAGCTTCGTCAACAACGCCGAGGCGCTGGCCGCCAAGGGCATCGACGCCATCGTCTGCGTCTCGGTCAACGACCCGTTCGTGATGAAGGCCTGGGGCGAGTCCTCGGGCGCCGCGGCGGCCGGGCTGCACATGCTCGCCGATCCGCAGGCGGAGTTCACCAAGGCGCTGGGCCTCGACTTCACCGCGCCGCCGGCGGGGCTGATCAACCGCTCCAAGCGCTACTCGATGGTCGTCGAGGACAAGGTGGTGACCGCCTTCAACCTCGAGGAGACGCCGGGCAAGGCCGAGATCTCCTCGGGCGACGCGATGCTCGCCGCGCTGTGAGGCGCGGGGGGGGAGCGGGCCCCGCTCCCCCTTGCCTGAAGACCGCCGGGCCGTCGATCCGGCGGCCGCGGCTCAGCGCTTCGGCCGCTTCGCCTTCGCGGCGGTCGGCGGCGGAGAGGCCTCCGCGGGCGCAGGGTCGGGCGCCGGCGGAGGGGTCTCCGCCGTCCCGGCCTCGGCCGTCTCCGTCGGCGGCGGGGCCTTCCTGCCGCCGACGGCGGAGGCGCGGCCGTAGCCCTCGCGGGCCCGCTCGGCGCCCGAGGGCGCGGCCTCCGCCGCCGGGGCGTCGGCGGCGGGAGGGGCGAGCTCCAGCGCCTCGGCGAGCCTGCGGAAGCTCTCGGCGTTGCCCTCCGGCGCGGGGGAGGCGCAGAACTCGTCGAGCGCCGGGTGCAGGCGCACGGCGCGGTCCGCCTCCGGGTCCGCCCCCTCGCGCCAGAGGCCGGCCTGGAGCATCGGCTCGGCCTTCTCGTGGAGGCCGAAGACCCGCCGGGCGCCGGCGATCAGGCGCATCTCCTCCTCCGAGGCGCAGGCCGGCAGGGAGCGGGAGACGGAGCGGCCCACGTCCACCGCCGGGAACCGCCCGCGCTCGGCGATGGCGCGCTCGAGCACCACGTGGCCGTCGAGCAGGCCGCGGGTCATGTCGGCCACCGGCTCCTCCATGTCCGAGCCCGCGACGAGCACCGAGAAGATGCCGGTGACGTCGCCGCGCCGGCCGTCCGCCCGCTCCGGCCCGGGGCCGGCGCGCTCCACCAGCTCGGCCAGCATGGCGGCGGTGGAGGGGGGGTAGGCGCGCAGGCTCGGCGGCTCGCCGGCGGTCAGGGCGACCTCGCGGTGGGCCTCGGCGAAGCGGGTCAGGCTGTCGACCAGCAGGAGCACGTGGCGGCCGCCGTCGCGCAGGGTCTCGGCGGCGGCCATGGCGGTCCAGGCGGCGCGGCGCTTGACCAGCGGCGACTGGTCGGAGGTGGCGCAGACGACGATCGAGCGGGCCATGCCCTCGGGGCCCAGCACGCCCTCGGTGAACTCGCGCAGCTCGCGCCCCCGCTCGCCGATCAGGGCGAAGACCACGGCGTCGGCCTGCACGGCGCGGGCGAGGGTTGCGAGCAGGCTGGACTTGCCCACGCCCGAGCCCGCGAAGAGGCCCACGCGCTGCCCCTGCACCAGCGGCAGCAGCGTGTCGAAGACCGAGAGGCCGGTCGCCAGCCGCGGCCCCAGGCGGGCCCGGCGCATCGGGTCGGGCGCGGGGGGGCGGAGCGGCACCGCCACCGCCCCCTGGCGCAGGGGCCGGCCGTCGAGCGGGGCGCCGAAGGCGTCGACCACCCGGCCGATCCACGATTCGCAGGGGCGCAGGCCGGGGTCGGGGGTGAGGGCGACGGCGTCGCCCAGGCCCACGCCCTCGGCCGGGCCGTAGGTCATCACCCGCGCGACCCCGTCGCCCAGCGAGACGATCTCGCCCTCCAGCGGCGGGGCGTCGCGCAGCATCACCTCCACCCGGTCGCCCAGGCGCGCGCGCGGCGCGAGGCCCGCCGCGATCAGCACGCCGCCGTCGGCGCGCACCACCCGCCCGATCCGCCGGATCGCGGCGACGGAGCGCAGGTCGGCGCCGAGATGCTCGATATCCATGGTGCGGTCTCCCGACGGCGAGGCGGGGTGAAGGAAACCCGCGGGTTCCGGCCTCGCGCTTACTTCTTGTCAACGATCAGGGGTTAATCCCGGGTTTGCGACCGTTGCCGGAGGAGAATCCCCGTCATGAGCGAAGGCCTCACCATCCTGTCCCTGTCCGAGGCGCTGGCCGACCACGCCGCGGGACGTCAGGCGTTGATCGCCCGCAACGTCGCCCATGCGGACACGCCGCGATACCGGGCGGCGGACCTGACGCCCTTCTCCGACAGCTACGCCGCGCGGGCGGCGATGGACGAGGCGGGGGCCTTCCGGCCCGCCGCCTCGCGGGCCGGGCACCTGACCGGGACCGGGGACGCCGCCTCGGGGGCGGAGGTGCGGGCGGCCTGGCTGCCGGCCGCGGCCTCGCCCAACGGCAACACCGTGGCGCTGGAGGACCAGATGGTCCGCGCCGCGGACGCCAAGCTTCAACACGAGATGGCGCTGGGCGTCTGGCGCAAGTCGCTGGACATCCTGCGCGTCGCCCTGGAGCGGCCGCGCTGAGCGCGCGGGCGCCCCTGACCGTTCCGCCGGGAGATCCCGATGACCGACCTGATCCAGTCGATGGCCGCCTCCGCCTCGGGCATGCACGCGCAATCCGCGCGCCTGCGCCTGTCGGCGGAGAACCTGGCCAACGCCGACACCCCCGGCTACCGCCGGAAGTTCGTGGAGTTCCACGCCCTCGACGCGCAGGAGCGGGGCGGACCCGCCGTCGCCCCCGGCCGGGTGCGGCTGAGCGACCAGGACCTGCCCGAGATCCACGATCCCGAGCATCCGCTGGCCGACGCCCGCGGCAACTACGAGGGGTCGAACGTCGACCTCTGGGTCGAGATCGCCGACAGCCGCGAGGCGCAGCGCAGCTACGAGGCGAACCTGCGCCTGCTCGACCAGGCCCGCCAGATGACCCGCGGCCTGCTGGACCTGCTGCGCCGCTGAGCGCCCGCCGCGCGCGGCCCCGGGCCGGGCGCGGCGCCCGACCCCCGGCGCCGAGGCGCCGACCGCCCCGCGCGCCCGCCGCGCGCCTGACGCCCGCGCGATCCCCGCGCGCCTGACCCCGCGCGCCTGGCGCGCCCCTGACCCCCGCGCGCCCGGCGCGCCCCTGAAGATGGAGACCGCCCATGCCCGCCGCCGACTCTCTCGCCGCCCGCATGTACCAGGGCCTCGCGCCCGCCATCGGCGCGCCCCCCGCCCAGACCCGGTCCGCGGGGGAGGCGCTGGCCTCGGCCGCCGGCGGCTTCGCCGAGGCGCTGCGGGCGGGGGAGACGACGGCGGTGAAGGGCCTCGCGGGGGAGGCCGACATGCAGTCGGTGGTCACCGCGCTGAGCTCGGCCGAGATCGCGGTGCAGACCGCGGTGACGGTGCGCGACAAGGTGGTCGAAGCCTACCAGGAGATCCTGCGGATGCCCGTCTGAGCCCCCCGGCCCGGGCCCCTGAACCGCCCGCGGGACCGCGCAGGACGCGCGGTCGCGACGGGCGGAGGACGAGGGACCGGGGGCCGTCGTCCCGCGTCGCGACGCGGCGTCGACGGCCCCCGAGCCACCGTTCGCCCCTCGCCCCGCCACCCCTCTCCGGCCCCGCGCCCGATGCCCCGCCGTCCGATGGAGCCTCAGGCGCCAGAGGGCGCGACGCCGCCGCGAAGCGCCGGGGCGCCGCCGGGGTAGCCGCCGTCCGCGCCGCCGCCGGAAGGTCCACCCCCGGGGCCATCCGGGCGAGCGCCGCCCAGCCACGCGGCGAGCCCCGTTGATCCGGCCGAGGTTGGAGCGACGCCCCGCAGGCGAGGGCCCCTGACCGCCTTCCGCGCTCCCTGCTCGAGGGCGAGCGGACCGGCCCCCACGATCCGACCGGACCGCCAGCGAGAGAACGGAGGCGCCTCGCGAAGGAGGCCGACGCCACGGACCGCAGCCGACCGGCGCGACCGCCAGAGAAACGACCGGCCGGTCCCAGGTTTGCCCGCAGCGCGCCTCGCCTCGCGGGGCCGGCGGGCGCGAGGGGCCGCGCCGCGACGGCGGACCCGACCGCACCCGGGCCGGGCCGAGCGGGACGTGGCCTGGGCGCGGCGCCGGGCCGGCCGGGTCGGCGGGGAGCGCTGGGGCCGGCGCGCGCTGGAGCGCCGGCTGCACCTTTCGAAACGGCCGGGCCGCCCGGCCGGGCCACCGACACGCGCGGAGAGCGCCATGGACGATGCGACCCTCTACGACATGATGCGCCAGGGGCTGTGGGCGGCGATCATCGCCTCGCTGCCGATCCTGAGCGTGGCGCTCGCCACCGGGCTCGCCATCGGGCTGGTGCAGGCGCTGACCTCGATCCAGGAGCTGACGCTGACCTTCGTGCCGAAGCTCGCCGCCATCGCGGGGACCTTCTGGATCGCGATGGAATTCATGAGCGCGGCCTTCCTCGACCTGTGGCGCGATGTGCTCGTGCCGCTGATCGCCCAGGGCGGGTGAGATGCAGACCCGAACCCACCTCCGCTCTCGTCCCGCGACCGCCCCGGTCCCCCGCGATCGCCCGGCGGCCCCGGCGGCTCGTCCCTGCCCGGGGGAGCGGGCCCGGCGGGCGGCGACGCCGGAGCTCGCGACGGATCGCCCGGATGCCAGCGCAGCCGGGCGGCTCGCCCGCCCGGACGCGGCCTTCTCTGGCGCCGCCCTCTCCGACTCCGCGCCATCCGCTGCGTCCCGGCCCCGGCGGGGAGGCGCCCGGGTGGCGCGCGGCGCGGCGGCGTGGGTCCTGCCGTTTCTTCTCCTGCTGGCGCCGCTCGGCCCCGCCCTCGCGGCGGCGGATCGGGAGGCGGCGCCGGGGCTCGCGGGTCTCTGCGAGGCGGCGGCGGAGCGGGCGGCGAGGGCCGAGGGGGTGCCGTTGCACCTGATGCGCGCGATCTCGCTGGCCGAGACCGGGCGCGCGCTCGACGGCCGTCTCGCGCCCTGGCCCTGGACCGTGAACATGGAGGGCGAGGGGCGCTGGTTCTCCGAGCCGCAGGAGCTGCTGACCTGGGTCCGCAAGCGCCAGTCGCAGGGCGCGCGCTCCTTCGACCTGGGCTGCTTTCAGGTCAACCACCTCTGGCACGGCGCCGCCTTCGAGAGCCTGGAGGAGATGCTCGACCCCGAGGCCAACGCCCGCTACGCCGCCCGCTTCCTGCGCGCGCTGCGCGACGAGACCGGAAGCTGGGAGGTGGCGGCGGGCCACTACCACTCCCGCACGCCGGAGCTGGCGCATCGCTACCGGACCCGGGTGCTGGACCTCGCCGCCGACCTGCCCGAGCCCTTCGGGCCCGCGCCGGGACAGGGCCCGGGACCGACGCCGGGGCGGGAACGGCCGAGCTGGTGGTTCGCCTCCCTCTCGCCGCTCGACCGGCGCCCGGACCTCGGGGCCGGGGCGGAGGAGGATGCGGACGAGGATGCGCGCGCCGACGCCCGGGCGGCGAGCCTCGCCCACGCCTGGCTCGCCTCGGCGGCGGAGGCGGAGGCGCCCGGGAGCGCCGGCGCCGTCTCGCCCCTCGCGCCGGGCGGGGGGAAGGGCGGGCTGCTCAGGCGCGGCGCGCCGCTGTTCGGGGGCGACTGATGGAGAACTGGTCGGTCCGCAACCTCTATCACCCCACCGTGCTGATGGCGCTGGCGCTGCTGGCGGTGATCGTGATGATGATCCTGCCGATGCCGGCCTGGGTGCTGGACGTGGGCCTCGCGGCCTCGTTCGGGCTGGCGATCCTGATCTTCACCAACACGCTGTTCATCGAGCGGCCGCTGGATTTCTCCTCCTTCCCCACGATCCTGCTCGCCTCGCTGATGCTGCGGCTGAGCCTGAACGTCAGCTCCACCAAGCTGATCATCGGCGAGGGGCACACGGGCACGGGCGCCGCGGGCGACGTGATCGAAGGCTTCGCGATGTTCGTGATGGGGGGGTCGCTGTACCTGGGCCTGGTGGTCTTCGGCGTGCTGCTGATCGTGAACTTCATCGTGATCACGAAGGGCGCCGGGCGCATGGCCGAGGTCGGGGCGCGGTTCGCGCTCGACGGGATGCCGGGCAAGCAGCTGGCGATCGATTCGGACATGGCCGCCGGCGCGATCTCCCATGACGAGGCGCGCAAGCGCCGGCGGATCGAGCAGGAGGAGACCACGTTCTTCGGCTCGCTCGACGGCGCCTCGAAATTCGTGAAGGGGGACGCGGTGGCGGGCCTCCTGATCACGCTGCTGAACCTGCTGGTGGGGCTCGCGGTCGGGGTGCTGGGGCATGACATGCCGCTGGGCCAGGCCTTCGAGACCTATGCGATCCTGACCGTGGGCGACGGGCTGGTGACGCAGATCCCGGCGGTGATCATCTCCATCGCCACGGCGCTGCTGCTGGCCAAGGGCGGGATGATGGGCTCGGTCGACCGGGCGCTGATCGGGCAGCTGGGCGGGTTCCCGGCGGCGCTGGGCACGGTGGCGGCGCTGATGGCGGGCTTCGCCCTGGCGCCGGGCCTGCCCTTCGTGCCGTTCCTGGGCGGCGCGATCCTGCTCGCCGCCGCCGCCTGGTTCGCCCATCGCGCCGCCGCCGCCCAGGCCGCGCAGGAGGAGACGCCCGCCGCCCGGGCCGAGGCGGGGCCCGCGGAGCGGCCGCTGGGCGACGTGCTCGACCTCGACGAGATCCATGTGGAGTTCGCGCCCGACCTGGTGCCCATCGTGATGGACGACGCCACCGGCCTCGGCGCGCGGATCGCCAACATGCGCAGCCACGTGGCCCAGGTCTACGGCGTGGTGATCCCAGAGATCCGGCTGACCGACGAGGATGCGCTGCCGCCCGGAACCTACGCGATCCGCATCCAGGGGGTGGAGATCGCGCGGGCCACGCTGGAGCCGCGCAAGGCCCTGGTGCTGCTGGGCGACAACGCCGACGCCGCTCCCCCGGGCCGCGACGTGAAGGAGCCGGTCTACGGCGCCCCCGCCCGCTGGATCGACCCCGCCCAGCAGGAGGAGGCGGCGATCCTCGGCCTGCCGGTGGTCTCGGCCACAGAGGTCGTGGCGACCCATCTGCTGGAGACGGTGAAGGAGAACTTCGCCCGCCTGTTCTCCCGCCGCGGGCTGCGCAAGCTGCTGGACAGTTTCACCAAGGTCTCGGACCCGCAGCGGGCGGAGTCGAACCGACGGATCCTCGACGAGTTCATTCCCGACAAGGTGCCGGTGGACCTGCTGCAGACCATCCTGCGGCTGCTGCTGGAGGAGCGGGTCTCGATCCGCAACCTGCCCCTGATCCTGGAGGCGATCGCCGAGGCGAAGCCCGTGCTGGGCGCGCCCGAGGCCATCGCCGAGCATGTGCGCCAGCGCCTCGGCTTCCAGATCGTCGCCGAATTGCTGGAGGAGGACGGCGCGCTGCCCCTGATCCAGCTCTCCGCCGAATGGGAGGAGACCTTCGCCGCCCACGAGCTGAAGGACGGCGAGGGGGCGGGCGACGTGGCGCTGCCGCCCTCGGAGTTCAACCGGCTGGCCGCCGCCGTCGCCGACCGGGTGGCGCGGGCGGGGTCGGAGGGGCGCTATCCCGCCATCGTCACCTCGACCCGCCGCAGGCGCTTCCTGCGCACGGTGCTGGCCGCCAAGGGGGTGCGCAATCCGGTGCTGAGCTTCGAGGAGATCGGCGCCAACGGCCGCCCCACCCTGCTGGGCCAGGCGTGATGGCCCGCCGGACCGCCGATGGATGAGACGACGGCGATCCTCGCCCGGCTGTGGCCGGATCTCGAGCGGCTGGCCCGGCTCGACGATGCGCCGGTGCATGCGCTGATGGCGGTGTTCGTGCGGGTGGGGGCGGTGGTCTCGCTGCTGCCGGGGTTCGGGGAGCGGACGCTGCCGATGCGCATCAAGCTCGCCGTCGCGCTGGGCTATGCGCTGCTGCTGTGGCCGGCGCTGGCGCCGCTGGCGCGCGCGGCGGCGGCGGCGGATCCCGGGCTGGCGGCGGGCCAGCCCTTCGCCCTGGTCCGCGCGCTGGGGGCGGAGGCGCTGATCGGCCTCGCGCTGGGGATGGCGGCGCGGCTGATGGTGATGGCGCTGCAGCTGGCGGGGACCATCGCGGGGCAGTCGACCTCCATCGCCCAGATCGCCGGCGCGCAGGTCACGCCCGACCCGATGCCGGCCATCGGCGGGCTGCTGACGGTCGGGGGGATCGCGCTGGCGATGGCGCTGGAGCTGCCGGTGAAGGCGGCGGTGCTGATCCTGCGCTCCTACGAGGTCGTGCCGCTGGCGGCGCTGCCGCCGCCGGGCGACGTGGCGCAATGGGGGGTGGACCGGGCGGGGGCGGCCTTTGCGCTGTCCTTCTCGCTGGCGGCGCCCTTCGTGGTCGCCTCCTTCGCCTACAACCTGGCGCTGGGGGCGCTGAACCGGGCGATGCCGCAGCTGATGGTGGCCTTCGTCGGCGCCCCCGCGATCACGCTGGGCGCGCTGCTGATCCTGTGGATCGGGGCGCCGGAGATGCTCGCCCACTGGTCCGGGCGCCTCGACGAGGCGCTGGCCATGCCCTTCGGGAGCCCGTGAGATGGCCGGGGGAGCCGACGACGGCGCCGAGAAGACCCACGAGCCGACGCCGCGCAAGCTGGAGCAGGCGCGGCGCAAGGGCGAGGTCGCCAAGTCCACCGACGTGGGGGTCGCCGCGATCTACATCGCCATGCTGGCGACGGTGGGGGCTTTCGGCGGCTCGGCGGCGCTGAGCTCGGGGGAGGCGCTGATGGGCTTCCTGGCCAATCCCGACCGGCTGGCGGGGCGGATCCTGGGGCCGGGGGGCGCCGCGCTCTCGGCCCATGCGGTCTTCGCCGCGGTGGCGCCGACGCTGCCGTTCCTGCTGGCGCCCTTCGTGGCGGCGGTGCTGGCCTATGCCGCGCAGATGGCCATCGTCTTCGCGCCGGAGAAGCTGGCGCCCAGGATCTCCCGCATCGACCCGATCGCCAATGCGGGCAACAAGTTCGGGCCCACGGGCCTGGCGGAGTTCGCCAAGTCGGCGGTGAAGCTGGTGGCGATCGGCATCATCCTGGCGCTGTTCATGGTCGCCGAGATCGACCGCATCGCCGCCCTGGTGCGCGCCGATCCGCTCGCCATCGGGCCGGAGATGGTGCGGGTGGGCGTCTCGCTGCTCTCGACCATCGCGGCGGTGGCGGTGGTGATCGCGGCCGCCGACCTGCTGTGGCAGCGCTTCGACCACGCCCGCAAGCACCGGATGTCCTTCCAGGAGCTGAAGGAGGAGATGAAGGAGAGCGAGGGCGACCCCTACCAGAAGGCCGAGCGGCGCCGGCGGGCCGAGCGCATCGCCACCAACCGGATGATGGCGGAGGTGCCGAACGCCGACGTGGTGATCGTCAACCCGACCCACGTGGCGGTGGCGCTGAAGTGGTCGCGCCGCCCCGGCACGGCGCCGGAATGCGTGGCCAAGGGCGAGGACGCGGTGGCGCTCGCGATCCGCGAGAAGGCGGAGGCCGCGGGCGTGCCGATCCACCACGATCCTCCCACCGCCCGCGCCCTGCTGGCGACGGTGGAGATCGGCCAGGAGGTCGCGCCCGAGCACTACAAGGCCGTGGCCGCCGCCATCCGCTACGCCGAGAAGATGCGGGCGCTGGCCCGCGAGAAGGGCTGGGGATGAGCCGGCGGGTCAAGGATTTCAAGCGCCTGGCGGAGCTGGCCCGGATCGCCGAGCTCGCCCGCCTCGCGCGGCTGGCGGAGGAGGCCCGCGCCCGCGACCGCGCGGCCGAGGCCGCCGCCGCCCGCAAGGCCCGCGCCGCGGCGGAGGAGGCGCGGCTGGCCGCCGCCGCCTCCGCCGCGCCGCCGGAACTGGCCGCCGCCGCCCGCTGGCGGGAGGCGGAGCGGGCGCGGATCCGCGAGGCGGTGCGCGTCGCCGACGAGGCCGAGGCCGCCGCCTCCCGCGCCCGGGACCATGCGGCCGAGGGGCTGGCGCGGCGCCGGGCGCTGGAGGAGCTGGTCAAGCGCGCCCGGGACGAGCGCGACCGCGCCGCCCAGCGCCGGCGGGAGCAGGACGGCCAGCCGGGCTGAGCGCGGCCCCGTGCAGGTCCCCGGCGCGACTACGGCCGGCGCGGAGGGGGATGGCGGTTCTGGCCGGCGAGACGGGAGGGCCCTTGAAAAATGCTCCCGTCCCGGCGCGCCCTGCACGACGCGCCGGGACGGGTCCGTACGGATCGGGGCCGCGCCTGACCGCGGCCTCGCCCGGACGGGCGCGCCGGCGGGCCCGGCGGGTCCGCGGGCCGGAGCGGCGGCGCCTGCCGCTGTCCGGCCGGGACCGGCGTCGCCGGCCTGCCGGCCCGGGGGGACCGGGCCCGCGGGCCGCGGTCCGTCCATGAACACATGGGCCGGAACCGGGGCCGGCCCGCCGCTCCGCCGCGCGACCGCGGAGTGGAGGCGCGCGCGACGAAGTGGCGGGCGCGGCGCCCCCGCGGGGGACGCCTCGGCCCGATTCATGAACGGAGGTTAATCCGACGCCGGCGCGTCGGCGAATCTTTTCCCATCAATGACGTGAAGTCATCCCGGGGCGGCCCCGGCGTCAGTTGCCGTCGCCCGCCGGCAGCGCCCAGCCGTCGCCGTCGTTGCGATAGACCAGCAGGCCCATCGAGGAGGAGGCGATCAGGTCGCGCCCCCCCCGCCCGCCGGTGGCCGCGGCCTGCAGGTCGAAGCCCAGCAGGCGGCCGGAGATGCGCGGCGGATCCTGGCGGCCCAGCCCCTCGAGCACCCAGTGCTGGCAGCCCTCGGGCCCGCAGAAGTCGGGGGAGAGGCCCTGGATCACCGCCTCCTCGGCGCCGTCCTCGTCGAGGTCGACGGCGCCGACGCGGAAGGCGTCGGGCAGCACGCCGACGCGGCCCTCGACGCCGCGGATCTCGGCCCCGTAGAACCACAGGAAGGCGGCGTCGATCGCCTCGGGCATCGGGTCGTCGAAGGCGAACCAGTCGATCGCCGAGGCGCCGGCGCCGTAGCCGCCGTAGTCCTCCAGCGCATAGGCCTGCGGGTCGGCGTCGCCCAGGTCCTCCTGGTAGACGGCGCCGCCGTATTTCCACACCGCCGGCGCGCCGCCGCGCTCGATCACCACGTCGCGCCAGCCGTTGGTGGTGGAGGCGCCGAGCCGGGCGGCGCCGGCGGTCTCGAGCACCTGCACCCAGCCCTCGGGCGTCTCCGACAGGGCCCAGATCCCGCAGACGGGGGCCTGGCCGCGGTCGCCGAAGGCGGCGGCGCCGGCGCAGTGGGCGGGAGAGCGGCCGACGGCGACCAGCTCCACCGGCTCGGTCCCGTTCAGCTCGCAGCGGGCGAAGCGGAACAGGGCGTCGGCGGCGATGCCCAGCCGCGCGGCCTCGGCGAAGTCGGGTGCGAAGCGCTCCTCGACCAGCAGGCGTTCGTCGCGGGTCAGCTCGGCGCGGGTCATCTCGGCCAGGATCTCGCCGGAGCCGCGCCCGATCTCGACGCAGTCGGCCAGCGCCGGCGAGGCGAGGCCGGCGAGCATCAGGGAGAGAATCAGGGTCGAGCGCATGGGCGGACGCTATGGGCAGGATTCGCGCCGGTGCAACGGGGTGCGAATCGCCCCGCGCGAGGCGGTCGCGAGGCGTCGCATCCGCGCCTCACCCCTGTGGCCGGAATGCCCGACCGGCGGATCGACCGGGCGCATCAGTAGGTGCGCGACAGGATCAGCCAGACCGAGGGGCCGGGCTCCTCGGCGTCGAAGCGGCCGACGCCCAGTTCGGCCGCGGCCTGGGCGTCGGGACCGAGCCCGCTGAGCCGCGCCCCGGCCCGCCAGGCGGCCGGCCGCCAGTCGCCGTCCTGGGGCTCGGCGACGGAGGCGGCGGCGAAGAGCTCGGCCCGGGCCGCGGTCCCCACGGCGGGGGCGGGGCGCGCGAGCGTCA
>Ga0310345_10001944_pt1 | contig 21740 bp, 15 predicted proteins | sample HC15DNA20500_MG_FD_204667 | JGI IMG/M metagenome (GOLD analysis project Ga0310345, IMG submission 204667) | Marine microbial communities from station ALOHA, North Pacific Subtropical Gyre - HC15-DNA-20-500_MG | ecosystem: Environmental > Aquatic > Marine > Oceanic | place: Pacific Ocean: North...
ACACGATCCCGGAGCCGTGCGGCTCGGTCTGGATTCATCGCACACGCCAGGGGGCCAGCGGTATCAAATTCACCCCGGCTCGCAATCGGCGTGACGAACACCCGCTCGTAAGTATTGCCGAACTCAGCCGTTCGCCAAGTCGAGCGAAATGGCACGCCGGCTCGCCGCAAGACAGGATTGACATCCTCAAGCTGTAGTTCAATGTAGTCGTCTAGTTTCTCAGGCCGTATCTGGACGATATCGACTCGCATCCAAGTCGTGTCGTATCCATCCTGTCTCGCACCCCCACTGTACACCCAATGAACCCGGTACCGAGTAATCTACGTATATCGTCCTGAAACGAGCGTCTTCACACCGTCAACTGCCAGAACCTGACCATTCATGAAGGCACTGACCTTTCAGATCGAACAGAACCGTGTTTGACATCGATATCCCCGTCCGAGATTCTTACGCTTACTATAAAAACGAATCGTAGAATTGGAGACCCTGTATGCCACGTCAAAGCTACCTGTTCGTTGCCGCCACCATAGGTATGGCGTGTGCCATCACGATTACTGTCGCTGAGCAACGCCAGGAAGCGACAACCGCCGCCCCCATGGGTAATCTCGAGCCCGGTGGTCTCGCCCGTGTTTTCGAGCCAGGCTGGATGCTTGCCGACCGAAACGGTGATACGCAGACCGATTTCGTCTCCGCACGCATCGTGATTCCAACACGTGCCACGTCCGAAACGATCGCGGCTGCAACGGCGTTCGCAGCACGGCTCGGACTGGAGACGTCCGGCCTGACGTTGCCCCTGGTCTTTCGTGCCAGTGAAGACGGCGCCATGGCAGACACCACCGACACTCCGACGATTGTCATCGGCACCGACAACTCCAACCTACCGGACGACGTGGTCAATCTGGCCCGGACCCTAGAGCCCGGCCAAGGTGTGGTCACCATGACCGACACCGGCGTAGCGGTGGCCGGTCGTGACCCTACAGGTACCCAGGCGGCCGCCGAGGCATTCGCTGCGCGCAGCCCCTATCTGTGGGCGGTCATCGGACGGGACAATGGCGACACCTATGAGCGTGTCGTATCCGATCTAATCGAGGTGCTTTCGGATGCCGATATCGAAACACGTTACGTCGACGTTGAGTCCATCGTCTACGAAGCCGAACGGTCAGGGGCCCTTCGCGCCAACATGCGGGTTACACTCGCTTCGGGCCAGGTCGATCGCGCGCACGCGTTCCTCAACGAATTGACCAGGCGTCATCGACGCGGTCTCGACACCTCCCGTCTCAGTTACGCGAGCCTCGCAGAACTTGTACTCCATCTTACCGACGGTCCCTCTAATCGGTCGATCGCGTTGCCACGCGTCGGCCTGCCGCCGTCGGTCATCAATCCGCCGCGCCGCCGCGCCACACGGTTCCAAACCGTACGGCCGACCAGACCTGCGGACTCCCCGCCGTCCCCGGGCCGTAAGTTCGATCTCACGGAGCTGTTCGTTGCCGATACGGGGGTTCTCCGGGACCGCGATAACGATAGTATTCCAGACGACACAGACCTCATGTTGGTCGTGCCCGCAGGCTCCGGTGATATCAATACGAGCATCGGTGCAGCCAACCTTGGCGCCAGACTTGGTCTGGAATCAACCGGCCTAACTTTTCCTTTGTTGGGATTCGACACCGAACTCGAAGATCCGGAAATCGAGCGGCGCCCCCTAGTGCTCATTAGCCGCGACAACGAACTTGTGAAGAATCTCCAGCAACTCGGCAAGTTGCGAGGCGAGACGCTGGAGGCTGGGCTTGGTCGTATCGAGGTGGTTCCCGAAGCTCTAAACGAGAGCTCAGCGGTCGTTGTCACCGGCGGTGACCTCGCAGGCGAGGAGGCCGCGCTCGACTACCTCTCGCGGCGCGCACCGTCAGTGTGGGACACGGCACGTGGTGCACCAACCCTCGGCAATGCGCGGCAGGCTGTCAAACGTGTGCTAGACGGACGGGTTACAGCTGCCCAAGCCGCGCTCATCGTAGCCGAGCTCGACGAACTGATCGAAGATCTCAGTGACCTCGAACTCGACACCGTCACGGTCGACGTCTACCTCGAGAACCGATCAAAACCGTTCGAAGACTGGCTATCTACCACTCTCAGTGAACAACTCGATGTTGAGAGCATCCCTGTTACAACATTTCGGCACCACGACGCAGTCGAAGTGTTCCGTGAAGAGCCTAACCTTGAATGGGAGGTGGATAGGTTCTGGGAACGGTTCCAGAGCACCGTACTTCCCAGGATCGAAGATGGAACACGCATCGATGTCGAATTGCGCGTCAGTGAGTCACCCAAACTTCGGACGGAGCTCGCTGATCGGATCCGAAACATGATTGCTCAACACGGAGGCACGGCTGGGCGAGTCGCGGTACTGTCAGCCTTCAAGCAAGGGCTGTCGTGGTTGATGGATGATGTGGCACCGCGACTGGTCGAGCAGCCAATCGAGCGCGTGGAGATCGCCTGGCGGCCACTGGAAATCGATACGTCCGGCGAGGCACGATTCTATAACGAGCCGGCACGCTGGTTAAACGAGCTCTACCCAGCCGACGACGTCCTCGGTAAGACATTCGCACTCCCACTAGACGCTTTCTCATTCGTTTCAAGGTCTGACCTCGACGCGACGTATCTGGTGACGGTGAGCAACGCGGCCGGAGAAGTCCTCCTAACTGACCAGTTCTCGCCTAAACACTATGAACGTCCCTACCTCGAGTCGTTTCCCAATGCGGCACAATCGATCGTGACTACCGGCTGGCTAACGGTACGCGTCGACGACGCCATTATCCTCGACGAACGCTTACCGACCGACCTCGATCGAATCTGGGACCACTACCAGGGCTCGACACTCACGCGTATTTACGATCACATCAAATCGACTACCGATGGGGAGCCAACTTCAGACAAGGCACCCTACTTCCACACCTTGCGGATCGATCTTGAGGCATCCGAGCCAGATTTCCGTCTCGACATCGACGAGGAACAGATCTCCAGCCTCGAATCGCTCCACGACTCGTTCTATTTCGACACGCTCGACTTCCTCTACGAGATCGCGGAAGACGCCACCGAACGTGACGAAGTCGCGCCGCGCTCACTTGCTGCCGGAAACGTCCTACCGTGGATACATCCGGAGCGACGTGGTCAAGCACCTTCACTCGCAATTACCTACTCGGGTTTCGCCTCGAAGCACCCAAAGGTCGTCGTCACCTACAAGGAAACGGACGGTGAGGAACAAACCGAGATCCGTACGTTTGAACCGATTGATGGAACCGACCCTTACCTTTATCTAGCCGAAGTAGCCAACGGCGCTGACACACTCGCGTCGCTCGGATTCCTTGTGACGATCGACGAGGACGAAGGTGACGAAGACAGCCTTGGTCGTCTCACCGATCTTCTCGAGAACTTGAGTAGACTCCAGGACGACGGGCTTTTCATGGACGCGTTCGACGTGCCTAACGTCGACGAAATCGGCATCCGTATCGAAGCCCTCAATGTCGCGCGGACACGTGCCTACGCGGTCGATTCGCAGGAGCGCACATCACCCGTTCGGGTCTCCTATCCAGGTAACCGCCTCGTCACTTGGGACCACATTATTAGCCCGGACGAAAGCGAGCGGATTGCGCATACTCTCGGGATATTACCGAACGTGACGACCTACGTAGCAGGTGAGTCGTATCAGGGTCGGCCAGTGTCAGTCATGGAGATTATGCTTCCGATGGAATCGGAACTGGTCTCGCAAGCGAAGCTGAGCACCTGGAAGCCGGTACTCTCAATCGTTGGCCGTCAACACGCCAACGAGGTGTCGTCAACATCGCACATCCTCAGACTGGCTGAGCTGCTAGCAACTAGCCCAGAGTATGAGCATTACCTCAACGACATGAACGTCGTCATCCAGCCGGTGGTGAATCCAGACGGAGCAGCGCTGGCATTCGAGCTGCAACAGTTAACGCCGTATCACTGCCTGCACGCCGGTCGGTACAGCGCGCTCGGTCCAGATGTGCCAGGTCAGGCCGATAACCCAGACACTCTACTCACCGAGGCGCTCGTCCTGAGCAATGTGACAAACACCTGGCTCCCCGATATCAGACTCAACCCGCACGGCTATCCGTCGCACGAATGGGTTCAGCACTTCGCGAATTACAATCCGAAGTCGTTCCGCTCATACTGGATTCCCCGTGGCTGGTGGACTGACGTCCGCATCCCTGAACACCCAGGGTTACGAGATGCCAGGAACGTGGCGATCGAGATCCGTGACCGTGTGGCCGAAGAGGTGTCACGTGACGCGGAAGTGCGGGCGACCAATCTTCGAATCTATGATCGGTATGCCCGATGGGCACTGCGTTGGCAACCGCATGTCTACAACCTTGAGATACACAACGACACCGCGATCTATTCGAGCCGGCGTAGTGGTACGGTGCAGAAACCGGGTACTGGGCCGCAGCCGATAATCTTTTCGGGCATGACGGAGGCAATGGACGAAACCGCACAGGCACCGTGGCTTGATCTCGTCACCAGAATGGGGTTCGGGTACTTGATGGCCTCGGTGAAGTTTCTGAGCGAAGCGGAGTACGAGCTTTATCGACTTGAAGAGCAGCAGGACGGTCGGGTCCACATTTCCGTCACCCGGCCACGGCCGATCAGGCCAGGTCGTAAATAGCGGACCGACCTAGTGAGAGTAGCGATGAACAACCTTCTCCCCTGGACACCTAACCCGTTCGAACACATGACGTTAGAATGCGCCGGCACACATCCTAAACTTGCTCACTCTATTCGATACTGGGCTCGGAGAGCGAACGTGCCATGTGCGCATGAAATCGGGCGGTCCAATTGACTGAAACGGCGTATTTACCAGGCTTAGAATAACGAACAGCTCTCGCTCTGCTACCAATGACACGAGACCTAAACCTCATCCAGGCTCGTTACGAACACTCACACGCCGTAGTGGTTACTGTAACTAACAGTAACGGTCCGGCTACCATCACCGATTCTCTTACATCGAACTCATACCCTTGTAGACGAACCGCTGCAAGCGTTTACCTTCGAGTGTCTCGCCTGTATATATATTGCCGCGTGAATCGACGGTAATGCTGTGGACTGCAAAAAATTGACCAGGGTACCGCCCGCCCTGGCCAAACCGTGCGACCACTTGCAAGGAGTTCCGTTGCAGAATATCAACCGATTGATTCATACCATTCGGGTTGTAAAGGAACATCTGCTCAGAATCTGGTGAAAAGGCTAGCTCAAACACCGATCCAAACCCTCGTGTCCGCTTGTCAATGAACGCTTCCCTTACAAAGGTACCATCCGTCTGGAAGACCTGGATCCGGTTATTCACGCGGTCAGCAACGTACACTAAACGATCCTTTGAGATGACTACCCCGTGAACGGCTCGACTGAATTGTCGTGAGGGAGGCTTATCCGGATCATAGTCGTCACCTACGGTCGCACCTGATCCGTTGTAAGAATCCGTGTCGTCTGGCCTGTTTCCGTACGCCCCCCAATGGCGCTGGTATTCGCCAGTGTCCGCATCGAATACGATAACCCGACGATTACCATAGCCGTCAGCCACGTAGACTTCATCGGCGTCCGGATCCACAGTCATCGTGGTCGGCTTGTTCAGATTCGCTGTGTCGTTGCTACCCCTGCTCATTCCTTGCCGGCCGATCTGCAGCAGGAATTGCCCATCCTGCGTGAATTTGAGGATCTGATGGTCCTGAGATCCGTTGCCGCCAATCCAGACGTTATCCTTGTAGTCAACGTAGAGGCCGTGTTCGGACTGTGGCCACTGGTAGCCAGCACCTGGGCCTCCCCAACTCTTAACCAAGTTGCCGTCCTGGTCAAAAACAAGGATGGGGGGAGCAGGCGAACAGCACTCAGACCACGGCGGGTCCAACGCCGCCGCTTTCTCGTTGTCACTCAGCGACGATGGCCGATGAATCATCCAGATACGATCCCGTGAGTCGACCGACACCCCAATCACCGAACCGATGACCCAGCGATTCGGCAATGGCTTCGGCCAGATCGGATCGACTTCGAACAGCGGCACGTTCTCCACGTTCGGTGCCTGCGCAGCGGCCGTCTTCTCTACGTTGTGCTGACCGACGACCAGCACAACCGCCAGTACTAGCAACGTTACACCGGTTAAGAGTTTATGACTGGGCGTCATATTCTTCTCCTTGGATGACCACCATTCAGACTGCAAACCTCACGGTGCCAGCAAGGATCCGTCGTAGATCCCTGCTGTCACGCAAGACCGGACTGGTAGAAATCTATCTGCTACAAGTCACACTTGGCTCAAAATATCAGGTGTCACGAAGACGACACTGCATTCCGAAGAGTAGAAAAAAGCTGAATCGCTGAAGATACAGGTAACGTGTGGAAGATGCGTCTGGTACTCGCCGCGCCGGGCAGTCAAAACGCTCCAGTGATGGATGTCTTATACCACCACCGAGATACGGGAGCGACACTCAGAACCTCTGTACGCGGGCCGCCAGAAAATCCGCTCTCGCGCCCGCGCCGGCTGGACACCAAGTCACTCCCGGACAGGTTCTAGTGAATGGAGGCTTGGTGGGGCCTAAGCTGCCCACTGAAACGAGTCTTACCCCGCCGGCCGGGGTGGATACCAATTACCGTCGCGAAATTCGATCCCTTCGCCCTCAAGAGCCGCTTCGAATGTACGAAGAGTTGCCGGCGTGTCTGGATTTGGGCGCGAGCGATCAGGATTTTGGAGCCATCCTGCGTAGCCATTATCATAGTGGTAGAGGTAGACAAACTTCGGTGCGAACGTCTTGACGCACTCAGCGACCGGTTGGGGACGCATGCGATCAACTGGAAGATTCATCGGCATAAATGCAATCTCGATGTTCTCAAGTGCCTGGATTTCTGGGACACACTCCCCGACCCCAGAGAAAAAGATACGCTTGCCCCCGAGTGTCACCACGTAGCCATTCGCTTCACCCTTGGGATGCCACGGCTGTCCCGGCGTCATGTCATACGCCGCAATTGCCTCTACGGGAATACCGGCGAATACTCCACCATCACCGTTCGCGAGAACAGTACCGTCCGTAAACTTGGCATGAGCTGTGGCCGTCAGAATGACCGGCGCACCTGGCTTCCGTAACTGCTCAATCGCAACCGGATCCAGATGGTGACCTGGGTCATCAGTAACCAGGATAAGATCCGCTCGCTTCGCTTGTGTCAGATTACCTGCGCTCCACGGATCCACATGGATGACCATGTCACCGTACTCAATCTGTACGCTTGCGTGCACAATGGGTGTGACCACGATGTCACCATCGTTGGCAGAAACGCGACTTGATTGTGCCGACAGTGACACGACGAAGAATATCAGGAGTACCGTTGTCGAAATAGACAGGCGCATGGAGGACCTACCTTTCGTGAACTCTCTCAGTCCGTACGTGAGTGCCTGGAATACCGATTCTATCAGTGGCAAGGATACTCCGAATAATGTGGTTCCCAATTGACGGTACTGGACGGCTGGGTCATCTTCACTCACACCGAACCTAGTAACCGGAGGGAGCTCTAACCAGTCGGACTCGTTCAGGTGACGAGAGTCGCGGGACTAGCAAAGTAGCTTTGAGTGGAACAACGATCACGGAGGGGGCTCTCGCTTCGACTGACTAGCAACGACGGCTAGAATATCCAATGAAGGGCTAACTATGAACGAGAATGTGGCGAATGCGCTCGCGGCGAGTCAGGCAAGCGAGATCGCCGTTTATCTACTCGGGAACGTCCCTGGCCTTCCGCCGATAGCGCAATCACTACACATCTTGGGGATCGCCGTCGTTATGGGATCCATCGTCATGGTGAATCTCAAGTTCCTAGGGCTGGCGGTACCGAGTCACAACGTCAGTGAAATGATTGGTCGACTGATGCCATGGGTATGGTGGGCGCTACTGCTCAACGCTGTCACCGGTTTGCTGTTCGTGGTAGCTCGTCCATTACGTTACTTCTTCAATCCGGTTTTCGGGATAAAGTTCTCGTTGCTTGTTCTAGCGGTGGTGTTGGCGTTCGTCGTGCATAGTCTCAGTAAGAGAGAAGCCCGTTACTGGGAGCAATCGTCGGCGCGACGCATTTCGGCAAAGGTCATCGCAGCATTATCACTCCTACTGTGGATCGGAGTCGTTCTGTCAGGGCGATGGATCGCATATGCTGATTATCTCTTCTTCTATGGGTAAGGACCTCTTCAATGCCCTTCGCTGAATTCTGGACGTGGCTCGAACGTCTCCCACTCTCTGAACACATTGGTTTTACATGGTGGTTTCCCTTTTTGGAATCAATCCACGTACTTGCCATCGCATTGCTAGTTGGTTCTATCCTGATGGTTGATCTCCGATTGCTTGGACTCGCGGCGACTAAATACGCTGCGAACCGCGTGACTAGAGAACTCATTCCCTGGACGTGGGGCGCACTGTGCGTAGCAATGGTAGCGGGTACCGGTATGTTCATGACTCGTGCGGCCACGTACCTGGAGAATCCCGCGTTCCAGACCAAGCTGGTTCTTCTTCTCCTTGCCGGTGGCAATATGGCGCTGTTTCAGTTTCGTACGTTTCGAGACGTCGAGGTCTGGAATACCGCAGTTGTAACACCCGTAGCTGCCAGGGTCGCGGGCGCAGCGTCCTTGCTCTTGTGGGCAGGCGTTGTATTGGCCGGCCGATGGACAGGCCATATCAATTAGGTGGTTGCTCGCCACCTAAACTCGGCCGCTGACCTCAGCCGACCAGATCTCTAAGGCAGCAGCTCGTTTGCGACAATCACGTCGTTCGAACGACCCAAGGATCTACGGCGACCGAAGTGCTCGGAAGAACGCACGCAAATCTCCAACTAGAAGCTCGGGCTCCTCGATTGCAGGAAAATGTCCGCCCGAGTTGTATTCGGACCAGTGCGTGACGTTTCGTGGACGCTCGTCAAAAAACGATCGCGGTGGTTGCGAACGGGCGGGTATTCCCTTGAATTCCGCGTAGCCTTGCGGAACGGTTATTGGACCAATTGCGCTCCTAACGCGTGAGTTGCCCAACCCGTTCGCATGGTAGTAGCGCATGCTTGTTCCGATGGTGCGAGTGTGCCAGTAGAGTGACACCAACGTGAGGATCTGGTCTTTACTAAATCTCGACTCAACATCGCCACCACAATCACTCCACGCACGTAGCTTCTCGGTAATCCACGCCGCGAGACCAACAGGGGAGTCCGTCAGTCCGTAGGCAAGTGTCTGCGGCTTTGTTCCCTGGATGCGTTGGTAACCTGTTTCCTCAACAGCCCACAGGTTAGCCCGTGCGACATATTCACGTTCTTCGTCTGTTTCCGGAGCGCGCTGCGCGCGGCGAGGCGTCCCTGGCGTATGAATACCAATAAGTCGATCAGGAAATCGCGCACCCAACTCACGAGTAACGCCTGCACCCCAATCGCTGCCGTACGCGCCAAACCGACGATAGCCTAGCTTTTCCATCAAGGCCACCCAAAGTTCGGCCGTCCTTGCCACACCTGTTCCTTCAGATGACTCTCCAGAAAACCCAAAACCAGGTATCGATGGGACAACCACATCGAACGAATCCACCGCCTCTCCACCATGTCGTTCCGGATCACTAAGTGCTTTGACAGATGGAAGCATTTCCCAAATAGTCCCAGGCCAGCCGTGGGTCATCACGAGTGGTAGAGATGCCGTCTCGCTCCCTTTGCAATGGACGAAGTGGATGAGCTGCCCCTCGATCGTCGTCGTGTAGTGATCGAAAGCATTGAGTTCAGTCTCACGTGCTCGCCAATCAAAGTGATCCCTCCAGTAGGTGACTAACTCATCCAGGTACGCACGGTCCGTTCCATAGGCCCAAGCGGCACCTGGTGCGTCTGGCGGCCAACGCGGCGTGGCTAGCCGGCGGGCCAAGTCCTCAAGTTCGTCGTCGCTGACGTTGATATCAAAGGCATCAATACCCGTCTGCTGTACTCCTAACGCATAGGTCGGGGAAGACACACCGAAAGGTGTCGTCCCAGAGGACACTACGGTTGCCGACGCCCCGGCGGTGGCCAGCAGTTTTAAGAGTGTTCGGCGGTCGAGAATGTCATGCTGTCCTGCCATCGATTCGACGCTCTTTTCCTTATCAGTCAACGGGGTAACGATCACCGAAGTTCGAGATGCTAATGTCCCGTCCATTCAGGTTCAGTGAAGCGCTGTAGAGCGGAAAATGCAATAGGCCGATGGTCCGACCAATCACAAATACGCCACTCATACTCTCGTCTCTTAGCACACGCAGTCTCGCCGTGGTCGAGAGGATCAAGCGTGTTGCTCCTAAACTCTCACGCGACGACGCCATCTAGCACATCGCGACGAGCGGGATGCAGCGCCCGACGTCGACTCTATACCGATTGATAAGCCGGATGGCACACACAATGGCGACTTGCCGTACGGCCACGCCATGTTCGAAGTGCTCACAACCGGCAGCAATCTTACATGTCTCAGATCCTTCTCACTGATCGGCCGCCACAATTCCAGACTGCTCGTCTACCCACCAGAGCAAAACACCACCGATGACAAAAAACAGTAGCACGCTCATAACACCGACCCGCTGGCTGTAAGCATCACTCAATACACCAAAGAGTGCCGGTCCCATGAACGACGTTACCTTGCCAGAAAACGCAAACAATCCGAAGAATTCTGACTCGTGCGTCTTCGGCACAAACCTAGCCATGAGCGAACGACTGGCTGACTGGTTCGGGCCCACGAATATACCGAGTAACATCGAAGACGCCCAGAACAACATCCGACCTTGTGCCACCGCCGCGAGAGTTGTCGCGGCTACCAACGCCACGATACTAATCTGGATCGTGGTTTTACTCCCGATTTTGTCATCGAAAAAACCGAGCGCGAAAGATCCGACTCCAGCGCCGACGTTGATGACAATGCCGAAGAGAACGAGCTCCTCAAATGTGAAACCAAAGGTACCGACGGCGTAAATGCCACCAAACGCAAAGATGGTCACGAGACCGTCGTTATAAAACAGCCGCGCAAGCAGGAAGATGCAAACCTCGCGATAGCGTCGCAAACAACGGAATGTCGTGGCGAGATCGGTAAACGCTTTGCCGATACTCAGCGGTTGCCGCGTTGCCTGATCATCCTTCAAGAAGATTAAGGCTGGAAAGCTGAAGACAAGAAACCAGCCAGCCGCCAATAGATTGGTCGCCCGCAAGTTGAATCCGTCCACGGTACTAATGCCGAATAACGGGACCTCTGGCACTAAGATCAGTAGCGCTACCAATAGAGCACCCAAGCCACCGGCATAGCCCAACCCCCACCCATAACCAGAGACACGTCCTATCCGATCCGCGGTCACGATCGTTGGTAAGAAAGCATTGTAAAAGACCATACCGAGTTCGAACGCTACATTGGCGACAATGAAGAACGATAGCGCGAGCAGCACGGCGTTTGGCTGGCTTGGTCTGACGAAGGTGAGTGCGACCGACATGATCACACAGACAGCGGTACAGCCGACCAGGTAACGCCACCGGTCACCGCGATCGGACATGGCGCCTGCAATTGGAGCAAGTACAGCGATGAGGAAAGCACTAATCATGATGCCGCGCGACCAGAGCGCCGCACCTCGACCAGGGTCATCTGCAAAGGCATCCGCAAAGTAGGCCGAATAGATGAACGTGACGACAAGCGTCGTGAATGCGGAATTAGCCCAGTCGTAGAAACACCACGACGCAATAGCCTTCGTGTTAGTTGGCAAATCGGGCCTAAGCATCAGGAGCAGATCCTGACATACAATACCGCCCGTTCCACTATTTACACGTGTCAGTCGCTATCGCTGACACCTGACCTCCTTGAGGGTCGAGTAAGGTGGGTCGTCGATAACAACACACTCACAAACAAGATAGGGAGATATAAGATGCCACTGTTTGCCTTGATCGGACATGACCATCCTCTGGAGCTCAAGCGCCGTCAGAGTCACCAAGCGGCACACCGGGAACACATGGCGAAACTCGACGCCGGTAGCCGCTTGCGCTACGGCGGTCCGCTGATGAACGAACAAGAGGAAATGGTGGGCAGTCTCATAATCCTCGAGGCCAATAACCTAGACGAAGCCAAGATCATCTACGCGGAAGATCCGTACATCATCCACAACGTATTCGAACGTTACGAAGTGATCGAAACCAAACAGATTTTTCCGAGGGGAAATTGAGTGACCAGGTCAATGCTGGCCACGATACACGAATCGGCGCACAGGACTAGAAACAGAAATGGCTGATCGCTAAGGCATCTAAGGATTGTGTCATGATGCGTGGGAATATGACCGATACAATCGACTATCTTCACACCACAGCGTCAGACCGGATCATCATAACCTACACGACGGATCGTACGGTCTTCGAATCAGGCTAGAGATCCGGAAAGCCGTCGCGGTCTGGTTCGAGCTGGGTCCCGATCGAGTTCAGCGCCATCGACACCACCCGGTAGCCAGCTACCGTGATCACCACATCTATTAACTCTGATGTGCTGTAACGTTCCGCCAATGTATTCCACGTGGAGTCTGAAATCATGTCGTCACGGTGCAGCTCATCCGTGGCACGGATCAGAGCTGCTTCGAACGGATCCCACCCTGGCGCATCAGCCCCGATAGTAATTCGACGAACCTCCTCGTCCGTCATCCCAATGCGACGCGCTGCCCGCACGTGCTGCGCCCATTCGTACTCGGCCCCGCACAGCCATCCAATACGGAGGATCAGTATCTCACGAACCCTCTCAGACAAAGTGGCCTGGGTACGGATATATGCGGACTGGACAGCCCGTGGACGATAGAACCGCGGGTGACGTGCAAGCGTCGCGTATAGGTTAAGCGTAGGTCCCTGGGTATCGTTGGGGTCAAGAAGCTGCCGTGTTTCGTCATCCCATTCGTTCCTGGGAATCGGTGTCAGACGCGCGGCGGTGAGTCTGACCGGTGTCGCACGGGCTAATACGATAGTGCGGGGGACGTCGACCGGTAGCCGATCCGTGAAACCCTCGTCAGGCTGCACGCCGAAGCTGTTAGCCATCATCGACAGCATGATGTATTCCGCACCGGTGAAAATAACATCTATAAGTTGCTGGATGTTGTAACGCGTGGCGAGCATATCCCACGAGTTATCACTAAGAAACGAATCACGATACAGTTCGTCCGTTGCCCGTACGAGCGTCGCATCCCAGGCACCCAAACCGGCATCAGGCCCTTCTGCGATTCGGCGGAAGTCGTTATCGCTCAACCCAAGCGTACGCCCTTCGGCAGCGAGCTCGGCCCAGAGCACCTGTGACCCACACAACCATGCCGCTCGCAGACCCATCAGCGTCTGGTCGACGGCGGTCACCATCGAGTCACGCCGGATGTACTCCGCCAGCGGACCAATCCCGTGCAACGCGGGCGGATGTTGCGCGAGTGTCTTGAGGAAATTGGATGCAGAGGATGCATCGACACCGAACGCTTCGATGCCCTGATTCACATAATCCGACCAAGCTCCATCATCCTCACTCAGGGGTTGGATTCTGGGTTCAGGAGACCGAACGAGTTGCCCAGCACCAAGAGCGATTCCTCCGGTCAAGACAACTAGCGTCAAGAGTGGTGTGTATCTCATTACCAAAGCAGGGCCATGAGTCCTGCAATGCGAGTAAAGCAGCGACCGTCGAATATCGCATCATCATAGCCTAGTCAGACTGTGGTCGCCGAGCGCACCCAGAATCAAACACCCTGAGTCTGGAATCATTACGCGAGTCACTGAGAATAGATGGATCGTGCGTTAAGATCAGGAGTCCGTATGATGAACATCGACGTCGGCACGCTCTTCTCACTAACAGGCAAGGTTGCACTGGTCACTGGTGGCTCACGTGGCATCGGTCTGATGATCGCCCGAGGATATCTCCAGGCCGGAGCGATGGTCTACATTTCCTCGCGCAAGAAAGCGGCCTGCGACCAAGCGGCCAAGGAGTTATCCGTAGTCGGACCATGCGTATCGCTGCCGGCTGACATTGCGACGGCTAGTGGGCGCGCAGGTCTCATCAACGCACTCCGCCAACGCGAGGAGCATCTGCACGTGCTAGTCAATAATGCTGGGACGACATGGGGAGCACCGTACGAAACGTTTCCGGAATCAGGGTTTCAGAAAGTGTTCGATCTCAATGTGAGTGCACCGTTCTTCCTGACTCGCGACTTGACACAGATGCTTGAACAGGCCGCGACGGAGACAGACCCTGCACGGGTCATCAATATCGGCTCAATGGACGGGCTTCATGTGCCGAAACTCGTTCGTACCGGCACTTTTTCCTACTCGGCGAGTAAGGCCGCAGTACATCATCTAACACGGACTCTGGCAGTAGAATTGGCCCCGCGCCACATTACGGTCAACGCAGTCGCACCAGGTTTCTTCGAGAGCAAGATGACCGCCGAGGTGCTAACGCGGTATCGCGGCGAGATCGAGAAGGCCTGTCCCTTGCAGCGCATCGGGAAACCCGAAGAGATGGCTGGAGTTGCCATCTATCTAGCATCGCGTGCGGGAGCGTACACTAACGGTGCGGTGATTCCGGTCGATGGAGGAACATGCATTACTTGACGACTCAAGAACACCCATGATCTACAAAAGTCCCTTTCCTGATGTCGACGTTCCGAACGTATCACTGCAGGACTACCTGTTCGAGCATGCCGACCGCTGGCCCGACAAGCCAGCTCTAATCGACGGTCTCACAGATCGGACGCTTACGTACGCTCAGCTCAGAACCGCGATCACTCAGACAGCCGCTGGCCTTGTGGCGCGTGGCTTTAGAAAGGGTGACGTGCTCGCGATTTACAGCCCGAACATCCCTGAGTACGCGGTCGCGTTCATAGGAGTCGCTACAGCAGGGGGTGTGAACACCACGATGAACCCACTGTACACGCCAGCTGAAGTCAAGCGACAGCTGATCGATTCCAGTGCAAAGTTCCTAGTGACCATTCCGCAGCTTCTCGAGAAGTCCCATCAGGCTGCCGAGGGTACCGACATTAAAGAGATTTTTGTTTTCGGCAAGAGCGAAGGTGCGACACCATTTGCCTCGCTAATGGCTGGTGGCGACCCGCCTGTCGTTAACATCGATCCGAGAGAGGACCTCGTATCACTACCGTACTCAAGTGGAACAACGGGTATGCCAAAAGGCGTGATGCTAACACATCAAAACCTTGTAGCGAACCTCGTGCAAACGAACGCAGTCGAGCGGCTCACTGAGAAGGAAGTGCTGATCGGAATCCTTCCCTTCTACCATATCTATGGGATGGTCGTGATCATGAGCGGCGCCTTACGTGCAGGAGCCACGATCGTCACCATGCCGCGCTTCGACCTTGAAGAGTTCCTTGGGCTACTGCAAAAGCACGGGGTAACAATGGCCTATCTTGTACCGCCGATCGTTCTTGCCCTGGCCAAACATCCGCTCATCGATAAATACGACCTATCGAAACTTACGGATGTCCTCTGCGGTGCGGCACCGCTACCAAAGTCGGTCGCGCAAGAGGCTGCCAAGCGCAACGGCATCATCGTGCGCCAAGGCTATGGGCTCACAGAGACGAGCCCGGTCACCCACGCGAACGCACGCAACCGCGAAATCAAGGTCGCGTCGGTCGGTCCGGCCATTCCAAACACGGAGTATCGAATTGTTAAGATCGGCACGAACGACGACACTGAGCCAGGTGGTCCTGGTGAAGTCTGGATTAGAGGTCCGCAGGTGATGAAAGGCTACCTCAATAACCCGGAAGCGACGCGCCAGATAATTGACGAGGATCAGTGGCTTCACACGGGCGACATTGGCCGGACCGACGCGGACAGCTATCTCTACATCGTCGATCGCGTCAAAGAACTAATCAAATATAAGGGCCTCCAGGTTCCGCCGGCCGAGGTCGAAGCGGCCCTGCTGTCACACCCCGCTGTTGCCGACGCCGCCGTCATCCCGAGCCCGGATGAAGAAGCCGGTGAAATTCCCAAGGCATTCGTAGTGCTGCGGGATAACACCAGCGCGAGCGCTGAGGAAATCATGGCGCACGTCGCCTCGCGGGTAGCGCCGCACATGAAGGTGCGGAAGGTAGAATTCATCGATGCAATCCCGAAGGTGCCATCAGGCAAGATCCTGCGACGTCAACTTGTCGAGCGCGAGCGGGCCTTACTAGAGACGAAGTAAAGTCCGCACAAGAGCATTAGTAGCGACAGTCAGATAGAAGCGTCAGACGCTCTGCCTCTGCCTCACCATCTTTTTCTTCTCTACTCCGCTACATACGCGAAGGCCAGATTCAAGCGTTATCAAACCTATGGACAAGAGTCTTGCGATGTGACTGTCACGAGAACGGCAATAAGACACTCGAAGCGAAGCTACGCCTATCAGCGTTGCCATGTACCGCGCTGACCTGTTTATAACGTTCCTTGGAGTGAGGTGCCAGACACCGAGGATACCAACCGTCGTTATTTTCCTTATCGATGGGATATGCCAAACGGGATCGATAAGAGTCGTTGCACTCGTACTAGAAATGTGACCATCATGTAGCCACGAAGGAAACGCCCGAGCGTCCAAAGGGAAAGCTACCGGCAACCATGTCCACACACCTCGACGATCGCACACTACTTCGCGCCCCTACCTTTTCGGTTATTTCGATGTCAAGCGCACGTGTCGCTCTCGATCCGATGGCTCCGAACTGGATCGCCACCGACGATCGTGGAGTCGGGCTTATCGCTCGTTTCGATGGACGGACACCACTAGGACAGGTGGTCAAAGACTACGCACAAGACACCGGTCTAGACCTAACCCGGGCGTGGCTCCACGTCGACACATTTGCTCGTGACGCGGTGCGCCAAGGATTTCTTTCGATTGATGGTGCCGTAACGACCCCATACCTCGGCCGGGCTGCCTACCTGAGCGTCGATCGCCTGCACGAGTTGTGGGTCCACGTAAACGACTTCTGTAACCTCGCCTGCGGACACTGTCTCGTCTCCTCCGGACCCAGTCAGAGTCAAGGACTTCAGACCGACCGGATTACGAACGCGATCGATCAGGCAATCGACCTCGGCGTTGAACGTTGCTTCTTCACTGGTGGCGAGCCGCTCGCCCGACCCGATATCCTCGAACTGTGTTCACATGTCGTAGATACCCACCGGCGCGAGCTGGTCATCTTGACCAACGGCACACTCCTAAACGGCGACCGGTTAACGCGCCTCTCCGCGTTCGCGGCCGATGGTGCCTTACGGATCCAGGTAAGCCTGGACGGTCCAACGGCTGAAATCAACGATCCAATTCGTGGCCGGGGTAGCTTCGCGCGTATCGTCGACGGCGTGACAGCGGCAGTCGCCGCCGGGCTCAAGCTGACACTGACGACAACCATTCTTCGCCACAACATAAGCGAACTTAGCGCAATTGTGCGACGTGCGGCGGCGTTAAATATTGATAACATACACCTGCTGTGGCCCCATGCGCGCGGGCGCGTTCTAGATGGGCCATTCTCTGATCTTCCGTCAGCCGACGAGATTCTTGCGGCGGTTCGAAGTGCTGGCCGCGTTGCGCACGAGGTCGGCATCTCGATTGACAACATCGAAGAGTTCCGCCTACGCATGGACGCTACCCCAGGCGTCAAGAACGATTTGGCGGGGGCCGGGTGGAACAGTCTTTGTCTATATACTGACGGCCACATCTATCCCTCAGCTTCGATGGCGGGTGTGCCCGAGCTTTGCTGTGGAGACCTGTCCTCCGAAAGTCTTGAGACCATCTGGAAGACCAGTGGCATTTGTCAAGAACTCCGCACGGCTACGGTCGAGCGAAAACCCACCTGCCGAACCTGCACGCTCAAGTTCTTGTGTGGCGGTGGTGATCTAGAGCACGGCTATTGGGCATCAAGACACTCCACTGAAGGGACTCGAATACGCCATAGCTTTGTTGGTCATGACCCCTACTGCGACCTGTACAAGGGACTCGCGGCCGACGCACTAACAGAGTTAATAGGTGATGAACAGTCAACGGTCCAGCCTCGGTCAGGGTTCGACCGGCCGGTCATCTTCCGTGGTATGGGAGAACACACCCTTCACGACGAAGAGGCGATCGTGCGGACGACGCGCTCGGCCTGTGTGTTGTCTGAGGAAGTACTAGAAAAATCCAGGCTGACTATACGACAGTTCTACGGACAGGCCGCCGAGAAACCTCAGGCAGAACTCTGTTGTCCAACCCGACCGGACGAAGACGATCTGGCCCATATTCCGCGTGAGGTGGTCGATCGTTTCTACGGATGCGGGAGCCCAGTTTCAAGTGCCTGTCTCGCACCCGGAGAAACAATGGTCGACCTCGGTTCAGGCGCCGGTATCGACTGTTTCATCGCCGCAAAGAAAGTTGGAGCTGAGGGCCACGTGTTCGGGATCGACATGACTGACCAGATGTTAAACGTCGCCCGAGATTGCCAACCGAAGGTGGCCAACACACTCGGCTACGACGTGGTGGAGTTTCGCCGAGGGTATCTTGAGCAGATCCCTCTCGAAAACGCGATGACCGACGTCGTGACATCGAACTGCGTGATTAACCTCTCACCCGACAAACCACGGGTCTTTCGCGAGATCTGGCGTGTGCTGAATGATCACGGGCGCATGGTGGTGTCCGACATCGTCTCGGACCGGGAGGTCCCGCCGCGGATGCGAACAGACGGTCAGCTTTGGGGCGAATGTATCAGTGGGGCCTTGACGGAAGAACGGTTTCTCGCGGTGCTGGAGCGAACCGGCTTCTATGGAATTACGGTTCTCGAGAAGTCGTTCTGGAAGGAGGTTCAAGACTGCCAGTTCTACTCAATCACCGTTCGTGGCTTCAAGTTCGAGAAAAAACTCAACTGCACCTACGTCGGCCAGCACGCCATTTACCTCGGGCCACAGAAAGCGGTGGTCGACGAAGAGGGCCACCTCTTCCCGCGTGGCACCCCAGTGGAGATCTGCACGGATACGGCGGAGAAGTTGTCTCGCTCACCGTACGCTGGCTCGTTCGTCATCGTGGATGGGCCAACCGGCACGGGTGATGTGCCGGCCACAGATAATGGCAATTGCGGACCCGGCTGCTGCTGAGAGCCTCGTATCACGCTCAGTCTGCGTACGACCTCGCGATCTGAAACAGTATCGCTGAGGAAAATCGGTCACGAAGACGAGGCCGGAATACACCAACATGCCTGCGTACAGGGCAGCGCGTCTCAGCACCGCAAATGCTCTTCGGGATTAGAAGAACGCAATCGGGTTGATCGGCGACCCGGTACCCTTGGGGATAGGTAGAGGGGCGATCGTCAGCATGAATTCCCACCGATTGCGTGCGGCTGCAGCCTCGCCCAATGCATCGAGGTCAGCTCGGTCGATCAGTGGCACGCCCAGCATCGTCAGAACGAAATTGTGCAACGCGGTCCGCGACAGATCACCAGGCAGCTGCGGCACATACCCTGGAGTTTCCCACCCGATGAGCGAGACATCGCGCTCCTTCAACCACGGGATGACCGAGTTGTCGAGCCCTGCAGACTCCTTACCCGTGTCGAACGGCCCGATTGCGTCCTGCCGTGCCCACCGTCCCGAGCGAAATAGCATCGCATCACCGGGGCCAACCTTCGCTCCGGTACGTGCCTCCCACGCCTCCAGATCTTCAACGGTCACACGGGTTCCTGGTTCGAGATACGGCACCCCCTTGAGTCGTGGGATGTCGTATAAGACGCCACGCGTAACAATGCCGTCCTTCAGGTTTAAGATAGAGTTCTTTAAGGCGCCGTCTTCCATAGTGACCGTGTCTCTCACGTCGTACCCATTCCACATCTTGCCGTCAAAAAATACGTGCGCGAACGCGTCGATATGGGTCGTACCCGGGCCGTGAATGCACGGGTAGGACACAGTGTCGGACGCGCCAGACCGTGTCGCCCGCGACATCGTCCAATCGATCGGACAAGGATTATCAATAGTCCTCTCGGTACTCGCCGTCGAGGCAAGCGACACTGTGAACCCTTCTTGCACCAGCGCTGCCGCCGCACGACGTTTAGCTGGAGTAATCAGGTTAAGGGCTCCCATCTCATCGTCAGGTCCCCAGCGTCCCCAGTTCGACAACTCCACCAACCAACGGTCGTACTCAGCTTGCGTGACGAGTGGATGCGTTCCGTTACTCTGCTGAGCGATGGTCGACGGCGACATCAATACCATCACACTGATCGAAAAAATAAGCGTGACACCCCACGTATAGACTGTTCGAGCTCCCACTACCCCTCCTCATTACTCGGCGACACGTCGTGCTCGTGCGATCGCCGGAATCAGCTGACGTTCGATCAACCGGTCGAGCTCTCCGCGGTGACTGCGCCGGCCTTCGCCAGGTATCGGCGACGAAGTTGCCACGACGACCGCACGGAGGTCCGCGAGCACGAAAATAAATTGACCGCCATAACCCCAAGCGTAAGACGTGGGATAACCAGCCAGCGTCCGTAGCCACCAACCATAGCCATAGTGCCGCCGACTGTAACGGGACTGCGTCCGCGGCACCACTGACTCTCGGATCCATTCCTTGGAGACAAGCTCAAGTCCGTCGACCATACCACCGCGCAAATACAGCTCCCCAATCTCAACCATTGCACGTGGTGTGAGCTGCATTTCGTTCCCACCGAAGTAGATGCCCTGAGGGTCACGCAACCAGGCAGGCAGGGTGAAACCGAGCGGACGTGCGAGATGCCGCCGGCCAAACTCAAGCGTGCTCATCTTGGTTGCTTTCGTCACAATGGCAGACAGCAGATGCGTGCTACCAGTGCTGTAGATCATCCGTCCGCCCGGGACATCAGCCATCGGGCGGTTGAGCACATGCCGTACCCAGTTTCGACTCTGCACCCAGCGCCCGTAGTTACGATTGCTAGTGGTCTCAAGACCAGACCGCATGCTGAGCAGGTCCCCGATCGTGATAGTACGCGTGACAGGATCAGAATCCGCAAGTTCGTCTGGAAAGAAATCGGTGATCGGTTGATCGACACCTGTCAGGTGACCGTGATCGATCGCGATACCAACCAGAATTGAGATGATTGTCTTCGAGGCCGACTTAAGATTGGCGACGTGGCGTTCGCTGGCGCCATTGAAATAGTGTTCCTCTACCAGTTCGTCGTCAACCGACACAAGTAGGCTACGCAACCGGGGAAGCTCGTTGGCCTCGGTGACAAGTGCATCCCGGACAGCCGGTGCCAATAGAAACCCCGCTGGTGCGGATGCAGTCAGTGTTGAGACTAGCATCCACGCAGCGGCAACAACCACGCCGACGGCAGCCACGACATTCTTATTCGTGGCGATCGCGCGGTAATTAGATTCAAGAACGCGGCACGTAGTACTCGTCCGCATAATCACCCAGGAATCAGCGTTCCAATCTTTCCTTCTTGATGTCCAAGAGCCAGCTGGAACATCCGGTGGCAGACAGGCGGCCCAGTATCACTTAATTACGAGCAACTCGCTCAGATCAGGCAAGGTCGAAGCGATCAAGATTCATCACCTTATCCCACGCAGCCACAAAGTCACGCACGAACGCTTGTTGCGAGTCGTCACATGCATAGACTTCCGCGATAGCTCGGAGCTGGGAATTCGAACCGAAGACGAGGTCGACGGCGGTACCGGTCCATTTAAGCTCGCCCGTCCGGTGATCACGTCCCTCGAATACGTACTCGGATGTGGAGGACGCCTGCCACTTAGTGTTCATATCGAGCAGATTCACA
>Ga0310345_10001945_pt1 | contig 21740 bp, 41 predicted proteins | sample HC15DNA20500_MG_FD_204667 | JGI IMG/M metagenome (GOLD analysis project Ga0310345, IMG submission 204667) | Marine microbial communities from station ALOHA, North Pacific Subtropical Gyre - HC15-DNA-20-500_MG | ecosystem: Environmental > Aquatic > Marine > Oceanic | place: Pacific Ocean: North...
TGACGTTTCGCTCCATCGAGCAAGCCGAGCGATACCTTGAGGAGAGGCCAAAAACATGGACGTCCGGCTCGGCCGGGCATCACAAGGCTGGATTCAAGCACTCGATAGAACCCATATGCTCAATCGAGCACTACGAACACCGGCAGGCCAACCCAACTTGAATCTTTTATAATGAGAATAATAACAAGGCACACGCTGCCACCTGAGTTCAAATGGAAATACGTCCGTTGCGCATATGTCCAAGACGATGCCGACGATGACTACGTAATGAAGCTGGCTCTTGGATTGCATGACCTCACCAAGGGTGAAATCAACCAAGAGAAAAGCGGCCCCTGGGCATGGGCCACATCAAAGCTGCCCACGCGAGTGATGCACATCGACATCGGAGACGAATCCGAATTATGCGTGTTCGTCAACGTATCTGATGACTCCACCCTCTGGGACCCAGTTCAAGCTGCCCTTATTTGGAAGGGTTGAACCCAACTTGAATCTTTTTATGGCTACTAATAAACTAAAATCATGGGCGGCGGAAGCATACTTCTTCTGCTGCGACATCGCCTGCATGTTACTTGCGGGCAAATCAGGAAACCGATGCCAGCGAGCGGTCACCTTGCTATACCGTAGTGGGTGCGCCGTCATGGCGCGGTATCATATGGACGGGTACCATAACCGATAACAGCCAAACAAACACACGGCGGGTGGCGCCCGCCACTTGATTTTGATGAAACACGTAAAAGACATAGACCAAAGCGGAGCAGCGGCTGCAGGCATCTTTGACATAATGGTGCGTTGCCATGCTCCAACAGAAGGTCGGGTACACCCTTTCAACAGGGGAGGATTGTTCTTCTCCCGAGGGGGAGCGTCACGACTTGCCGCCATAACTGGTTGGTTGAGTGGCCTGGAACGACCGAAAAGAGAACAAATAGCGTGCAAGCTGGAGGCCCAACTGCTCACGCTCGACCGATGGGGCGGCACTCTCGACGCCAACTATCACGACCGCCAGAACGGACCACAAACGGAAAAGGTGCCTTCCACCTGCGTGGAGCTCGGAGATGACGGCACGCTGCATGGATTCACCGTCCTGTGGTATGGCTTGATGCCTCACGTCGATGCCAAGCGGTGGTTGAGCGAGAAGATGGTGCATGACGGATATGAATACAACGACGGCGCGCGAACAGAGCGGCGCTCTCTCGCCTACCCAGAGCTGGAGAACCCGATGAAATGCCATGAGTACTACGAGCGGGGGAGAATGTTGATTCCCACTCAATTATATCTCACCCACGGGTACTACTTCACCATGAACGGAGGCATGCTGTGGGACAAAAACCGCGAGGAATGGGGACGCCACACGTGAAGAGAAAGAGATACGTCCGAGCAGAGTATCCACCAGGCTCCTTGACCGATTGGAGCATGACCAAGAACGGGGGGATTAAGTTTCATGGCGTGGATTCACGCCCGAAGCTTGTCCGCATCCCCATTAAGCGGAAAAAGAAATGAATTTGCATGAGCGATACAAGCACAATAGACCCAATGGCCGCGCTGATGGGCGCATCCGCCGTTGAGGTTAAGGAAGAAAATACCAAAGAGATAATCCGCGTCCCCATGACCGAGGCTCTGAGCGAGGCAGTTGCCAAGCATCGGAAGTCAAAGGAATACAAGGACGCGGCCAAGGCGCTGGATGACCAAGCCGGAAAAACACTGAAGGAATACGTGCGAGGCCATGTCTCCCAAGACTTCAAGTCCAACCCGCAGGTCAAGCAGTACGCATTCGAAACCCCGGACCACACCGCCTGGATAAACCTTCGCCCCAACGGCTACGGCAAGATGTCCGATGGCATGGTTGAGGAAGTGAAGGGCGCCACAAGCGATGAGTTCGTGAAAAAACACGTAGGAATCCACATAAGCGGGACCATAAACTTCAGTCAAATCCCCGCCGGCAAGCAGAATGAGGTGGCTGCGCACTTGATGGCCCTCAATCACGTGGTGTACGGCCCCGCATGGGAACCCACCAACGCTCAGCCGAGCCTTGTCGCCATGAAGAAGGAAACCAAGCCGCTCAGCACGTTTCACCAAGCGAGATTCACCGAGCTGGATGACACCGAGAGCATGTTGCTTGATGATTTGGTACCACAACCTGTGGCGTTCTCGGGCAAGGATGGAAGGAAGAAGTAATGGGATACTTCAAGTCACTCATTCTGTCCCAGATTAAACAATGCGAAGAAGACCACGAAAAAAAACCCGTAGTTACAATGGACGAAATTATAGAACATCGGCGCGTCCGGTACCCAGGTGACCCAATGCGTCCCGTGACGGGCTCCGAGCTGACCCTCGATGACCTCGATGGGTACTACGCCGAACCGAAGCTGGATGGCAACCGCGTGCTGTTGGTGCACGGATTGCCGTTCAACAGGCACGGAAGGGAGTACCAACGGGACACCTACGGGTACCTTGACGGACACTGGGAGACGCTCACCGACCTCTACCCCTACAAGGTGTTCGACCTTGAGTTCATGCCCACCGGCGAACACAAGGGCAAGGCGGCGCTACTGGACATACCCTGCGACCTGGCCACCTATGAAGTAAGGCGCCGCGTCATGGAGGAAAGGCTGCCCAAGTACCCCCATATCGGGTCACAAGAGCTGCCGGATGACCTGTTCATCCTGCCCAGGACGTTCGACGTGAAGGGCACCTACAAGGTGCTCAAGTCGCTATGGGAGTCTCGCCGTCGCGAGGATTCAATCTGGGAGGGCATCGTGGCGAAGCACAAGGATTCAACCTACAAATTCAATGAAAAAGGGACATGGATAAAAATAAGATACAAGTAAGGGATAACACCGAGGAAGATACCAACCAGCAATACCTCGACTATCACACATGCCCCGACCCCGACGCCGCATACGAGGAGCAGTTCGAGACCATCGACACCATAGATTTCGACACAATCGAGGTGGAGGATGAATAAAGAACATGAAATAGTACTCGACGAGGGGTTGGTCCTCACCGTCAAAGTAGAATGGAGCCTGGAAGACTGCTCCCATGACTACGAATGTGGAAACGTCCGGGGCACACGGGAGTTACACAACTCCACCGTGGAATCCTTCGACATCACCATGGTGGTGGACGAGGAGACAGGGGAAGACCGCCCCGACGTGAACGCCTGCCTGCGCGACCTGCGGGTGGACTGGGAGGATGAAATAACGTCATTGCTGAATGATGGTAAATGCACGCCAGAACCACCTGATGCAGCCGACTTCCAGCGGGACAAGGATGAGCATAATGCCGAAGCCGGCATGGAGAACGAGTGGCTGAAGTTTGAAGGGGAGCAAGACTAGTGGCTAAAAAGAAAATCATACACGTGAACCAACACGTGATTAAACGGAACAACAAGACCGGTGAGCGTGAGCCAGTGCTCACGTGTAAAACCTACAAGTCCAACGACTATTGCCATGAGGCCGTAATCAGAATCCCCGGAGTGGGGGTTGCGGCCAAGGTAGTGTACTCACCGGACAAGCCGCTCCAATGCGGAGCGAGGGTATGGATAGAAACGACGCACGACGTCGAGTGCATATGACACAAATAACAGAACTCCGGAAGATAGACCCGAAGTGCATCACCAACGACAGCAGAACTCCCGAAGAACTGGAGCAGTTCCTGTTGTTTTGCTGGTTATGCGCAGGGAAGTCTTCCGTTCAACAAGCCGAGAAACTATCTCAGTTTCTCACTGAACAAACGAGACCGTTTGAGTACATCGGGGAATTAGCCCTATGGAATACGCTGACCCCATTGCTCAAGCAACACAAACTAGGCAAGTACGCCATGCTTGAGAAGGGTATGCTTGCGATGACTGAAAATCCTGACTGCATACGCTGGCCCAGGGAAAAGCTAATCAAAATACCAGGCGTGTCATGGAAAACTGCATCACTCTACAGAATGCACGCATTCAAGGAGAAGATAGCATGCCTGGACACGCACATACTGCGATGGCTGCGCACCGAAGGACACCGCAACGTCCCCAAGGGAAGCCCAGGAGTATGGTCAACCTACAAACACTGGGAGCTTGTCTTCCTGGGTGAATGCTACCAGCGAGACGTTCATCCATGGGAATTCGACTTAGCCCTTTGGAATTCATCAAATGAATAAATACATAGTACAAAATGACACAGACGGAATACCAGCCTCTGAGTTTCCCTTCGACACAAAGGAGGAAGCCACGGACTTCATCGAGAGGTTCAGAAAGAGGTTCAAGCAGATGCAGGGATATTATCTAACCAGTCGACAGGAGAGAATCCATCCAGACGAAATCATTCTAACCATAGAGAAGATTGATGCCTAAACCACTTGTCACGACTGATAACTACACGTCACCCGTGGACGCCATCAAACTGGTGAAGCTGGACCTGCTGCAGGCCGACAATATATACATCCTGGCCAAGGATGGACTCAAATCCGTACTCCAGGCAATATATTGGAACAAGCGCCAGGGACTATACGACCGCCCAGACGGCAAGGAGGCCCTTGCTCAATGCCAGGAGTGGAAGGAATCCGTAGTAAAGGGGATGGATACCTTAGCCGAGGAAATCAATCGGGTGGGCGCCATTGTATATGACGAAGACCCCGGCCTGTGCCGAGGCGCAATGGAGCCGGCGCACCCGCCAATCAAAGAAGACCCGCACCTGCGGGAGTTACTGGAGGATTAATGAAAATGAAAATATTCCAAGTGCAAGACGATGACCGCAATCTCCAAAAATACTTTCACGATTTCAAAAGTGCTGACAGAGAAGCACAAGAACTTGTGGGGAAGAGAGATGAACGTTCACAATACGACATGGTTAAAATCATTCAATGGGAGGTTGTCTTGAACAAAGAAAGCTTTGTCAATCTTCTCAATGGTGACCTTAGAATGGAGAAGGGCCGTGTTGTTAAGGAACACTATAATCCTGAGACATGGACGGATTTTTAATGGGAAATCAATACGACATAGGAAAAGAGATAATCGATAATTCCGACTGGTCGACCAAGAAGGTGAAGACCTTCCGAGGCCATGACGGACATGGTGTCAACGCGGACATCTATTGCAATGGCAAGAAAATAGCCGAAGTCAATGACGATGGATGGGGCGGCGGCCTATTTATCAACTACATGGTGGAGCATGAGGGCAAACAGCGACCCGTTGGGCGCAAGGAACCCGAGGAGGTCACCAACTTCCTCGCAACCCTGCCGACCTACACCAACAAAGAATGGTATGAAAGCATATCACTCAAACCCAGTGGCCGCTGTCTGGAAAAAATGGGCGAGGTACAGACGTGGGGTTCCGAAGACCTGTTCAATCAGCTCATTGAGAGGGCTCTTGAATGGCAGGACTTCAAGAAGGTCATGCGAAAGGTGTGCGGCATAAGCGATGGCGACGTCGTTACCTGGAAACACAAGACCGCTGACCTGGACAAGGAGTTCCGTTACCGACGGGGCCTTATGACGCTAAGGAATATGCTGAAGACTTCGCCCAACTGGAAGGACATAACCATACTTAACTTCCTCCCTGAGGAAGAGGCGTTCAAATTATATCGGAAACATATATAACACAGACAATACAATGCTAATGAACCATTGCGGCGCAGGCCGCGTAACAATAGAAAAACTAGAGAAATTGGATGACCCTGTGCCTTATACAGGCACGCACTATCCAATTCGTCACGACACCTTCGTCAACTTGGCGAAGGACCGTCTCGCAAAGGGTGGATTCGAAATAGAACTGGAGGAATACAGCCTCCTGCAGGTCAATGAAGGCAAGCCTGTGGATAACTTATTCGGTCTAATAAAGCTCAAGAGCGAGACTGATGACGGAACGGGCAAGATTGTGGGACTTCGTAATTCCGGGTCCATGCACTTCCGCGCCCAGCTTGGCTGTGGAGGTCATGTAATTGTGTGCGACAACCTTGTGTTCAGCGCGCAGATAATAGTTGGGCGGAAGCACACCAAACACATACATCGAGACCTGCCCGGACAGATGACCTCAGCGGTCCATCAACTAGGCGAGGAGTTCCGGAAACAGACAGCCCGCCAGGACATCTACAAGCGCACCTCGATTACCGAGGAAACAGCTCACCACATCATGATGAGAACCATGGCGCTGGACAAGCCGCAGGGCATACCGCCTTCAAAGCTGGACGATTGGCGCAATGAGTACCTCAAGCCTCGACACGAGGAGTTTGAAACGGGCAAGGCGTGGGGCCTCCAAAACGCCTTCACTGAAATTGCGAAGGACTGGAACTTTCCGACGATGCAAAATCGCACGGAAGGCCTCATACATGTCATGGATAACGTGCTGGACTTCAAGAACCAGTACGAAGACATCCAGCTATACCGCGAAGTTTGCGGAAACAACTAATGAGCGTCACGTATAAAATGGTTAAAAGAATATACCACGAGATTGAGTTCACCGACGATGACTTCGGCGAGGGCAAACCCTTGCTCACAACCCAGGCGGTGGAACGCTGCCGTCAACAGGAGAACGACAATCCAATGGAGCTCCTCCAAGACGGCGACGAATGGGAGGTGGAATCCACCTACGGAGAAACCGATGAGGCTTATTGAAATAGAAGGTCATTGGGTCAACCCTGACTACGTAACGGCGATTGAACCACAGAATATACGCAATTCGGGTATACGATGCCTGGTCTGGGTGGTGGGTAACTCCGGTTACAACACGTTCAGCATCCGGTCAACCAAGGGGGCTAGTGAAATGGCCGAGTATATAAACAAAACGGAAGAATGGCGGACATGGACACCGCCAGCGAAGAATAAATAAACATGAACGAAAAAATAACAATAGAGTTCAAGTACAGCCGACCCGTAACCCAAATAGTCGACATGAAAGTCGTAGCAGACCCTGTGGGATTGATGGAATGGTGCATAGAAAACAACGAGGACCCGCACGACATGGGCACTTGGGTGGACGCATACCTAAACAACCTGGACATTCAGGTGGAGGATGGCACGGCGGTAACATCCGTTGTGTCATTGCTCATGGACACCGACAGGGACTCCAAGCAACGGCCCGCGGTGAAGGCCAGTTCTCTATCGGGGCAACCAGCCTTCTACATCAAGTACGAGTTCGATGGAGATGAGCTAGCCCCCCATAGAAGATTCACGGACGTGGGCCACTCACACGAGGACATTCATGATGCCATCAAGGTAGAGTCGGGCACTGACGTGGCTGAAGCCAGGGAAGGGCGGATTCACGATGAGTAAAAACCTTCCGGGTGACCAAATGGAATTCGGGTGTGTAATCACCTCGTTCGAACACCTCCAAAGGATGGCCGCTAACCGCGGCGGGGAGTTTGCCATCAGCCTGGCTGGCGGCATCGCAAGGTCATCCAAGTCCATCAAGCGTGACGATGACGGGGAATGGGACGTACACCACAACATCTCCGACACTTGGGTGGACTATGAAACCGACGAGGAGTTCAAGGAGGCTGAACCAAACATTATGGAAGCAATCGAAAAGGGGGCCTTGGCCTTCCTCTGCGAATTATGAAGAAGAAAGAGATAACGGCAACCAAATCCAAGCCGAACTGGGATAACCACCGGTTCACAACCATGACAGAGGCTCAATTCCTGAGGCTCTGCGCGAGAGATGGCCTCTGCTCGATGTCCGACTGCGCAGCCATCATGATGGCGTATGACATAAGACTAAAGAAATGAAATGAGCAACTGGTCAAAATGGCAACCAACCGAGGCGGATGACCTAATCGGCAGAAGCATACGCGGCGCATATGACAACATACTCGCCCAGATACGCTACGCCAGGGATACCTCAGGAAGGGAATGCACGGGCACTTTCATGCTGTGCGGCCCTCCCGGCATTGGGAAAACCACCGTGGCTAGGTTGCTCGCAAGAGAATGGGTGGAATACGACACCGGAGATTGGTCTGAAATGAATTTCAAATCATGGAAGGGCCGGCAGGTCGGCATAGACACCGTGAGCAAAGAGATTGATGCATCGCAAAGCTACTCCCTTTTCGGGAAGTATCGATGCCTTGTCATTAATGAGGCGGACCAAGTTCAACCCGCAGCGCAAGACATCATGCTGGATTGGCTGGAAGATGAGTTACCCGAGGGGTATCTCGTGTTCGGAACCACCAACCTACGGGCTACCGCGCAGGGGCACCTGGACAAGAAGGAAGTTTCTAAGAAAACCAAGGCGGCTGAGTACTTGTCGCCTAAATTCGTTTCAAGATTCGAGATATACGACGTCAAGGCTCCGACGAAAGAGGAGGCGGCCGCTGGACTATCACGAATCACGGACACTCCACCCGAAATAGCCTTGGCCGCAGCCCGCAAGTCAGCGGGTGATTTGCGCCAGGCCTTCAAGGAAATAAACAAATACAAAACAGCATTACTGGTATAGACCATGTCAGGAACAGAAAATAAAAACATATACAAGACAGATGAGCTCAAGGATCTCCTTGCAGCCACGCAGGAAAGAAGTAACGAAAAGGGATTCGAGGTTCTCGAAGTTAAGAAAAACTTCGTGGAGCGATGCCTGAAGCGCGTTCATCCCAAGATGGTGTCGATTCTCAACTTCGTGAATGACACGGAATGGAAGTTCGTTCCCAAACCAGACAACATGCCTACGTCCTTAACCCAGGTTTTGCCTGGGTCCAAGGAGGAAAAGGAGCTTGTCGAGGTAAAGAACCGATACTACAAGCAATGGCTTGAGCGGCTGCAAAAGGGTGAATTCGACCCGAAGCCTCCGGAATCCAAACCCAAAAGGGAGGAAGATGACGAAGAGGTGGATATGGTGGCTCTAGCCAATAAAGAGAAAGAGAAGGCGGATGATGAGCGCATCGTGGAGGAGCAAGAAGAGGAGAAGCTCCCCGTGGAAGTGGCGCCGGTTTTGACCAGCGGGGTCACCGTTGAAGTTGGGGACGAGGATGGAGTTGGCGTAATGGAGGTGGAAGCCGAAACGGAGGTCGAGGACAAACAACTCGCCCCGATGCATGCCAACACCCTGCTCACCCACTTGAGGCACTTCGTCAAGGAGCATGCTCCCGTTGCTGTTCCCCTCCACCAGGATGAGACAATGAAGCACCTCAGTGACCTGCAGACTGAGATCAGCAAGCTCAAGAAATCAATACCCCAGCTAGTTGCCGATGCAATCAAGGCGAGGTTTGAGTGAAGATTCCCGTTCCCATCATGCCAGGGAAAGACGCAACGGAACGCCTTCGTAACTTAATTGTATGGCGTGACGAAAATATTCCGGAAGGAATGTGCCTTACCCTTGAACAGATAGGCAGCGCAGTCGGAATAACGCGTGAGCGCGTGCGTCAAATCGAAGCTAAGGCCCTGAAGAGATTAAGGCACCCAATCAGAATAAACCAACTAGAGCACAATGCTAACTGAAATATCACATATACTAGACACGCATGAGGTAACGCTCGTGCTTCGCAAGGACAAGGAAACGACAAGAGTGGTTGTTCTCCCAAAGCTGCTCGAATCAGACAAGGAAGGGGACGACGTCATCGCCGCCCTGCAGCAACCGCTTGTAATCACCGGAACTCCCGAGGAGCTTGACGCCAAGTTACCCGAGACCCTCCTTAATTACGCCAACGTGCTGAAGGATGGAAAGGACAACCTTGAGGCCATAGAGGCTGAAATCAAGAGGGCGGCTGAGGCGAAGAAAAAGAAGGCCGCGCCGAAGAAGGCCGCGCCGAAGAAGGGAATACGGGCTCCCGCGAAGCCGAAGAAACCCACCAAGGCTGAAATCAAGGAGAAGGCGCGCGAGGACCAAGCTAAATCCGGACAGGGAGACCTGTTCGAGGAAAAGGGACAACGGTTGGAAACTTCGCTGGAAAAGGTCGAGAAGGCCAATCCGGATGAGGAACTCGACGCAATGCTGGAGGGAATCTAATGGCAGTTAAGGTAAGTAAACTGGAAAGGGTGTTCAAGTTCAACGGAAAGGAACTTCCTGACCCTGACCCGAAAATGAAACCAGAAGAAGTCATGGCGTTGTACGCCAGGCAGTACCCAAGTCTGACCAATGGCGAAATCGCAGGACCCTTCTACGAAGGAACCGAAGAAGCGTGGAAACTCGAAGGCAAAGGCCCTCAAGTCCACCAAATGCGCGGTTCTTACGGTACAAAGGGATAACTACACGGAATGGTCGAACTACTGTTCGAAAGTAAACCAACGCCTGGAGGCGCTGGAGGGCAAGGGGCGCATGCCGCCCTCTCTCCTTCCGCCCCTTTTCTGAAGCTGCCAAGATGGATTCCGGTCCGCGCCGTCATGAAGGGCGCCCCCATACTTCCGTCAGGAGCACATGGGGACTGGAGCGAACACGAGGGGTTATCCAGCCTGGCTCACTCAATATGCGGAGACTTCTTCGGGTTAAAGGTTCAGATATTCACCGAGGATAACGGCAACCTGGCATACGTGGACCCGCATGCATCAGGTGTCACCGTGTTTTGCGTCGGTCCACGGGTCGAGCTGCTGGAGAAATACTATGGAGCCGGGCAGTATCTGCTTGGCTTGATGCAAGCGTGCCCATTCTGGGTGATGACGCCGGACGAGATAATGGACTGGGCCAGCGGTCACATCTACGGATGGGAGAGAGAGGCCGAGGAAGTGGGTGGGGATGGTGGAGAGAGACACACCCTGGACGTGCCTTGGTGGCCCAGTATGGTGCCGGACGCCCGCAAGAGGCCAAAGAAGCTACCTCCCAAGCTGACTGAAATCGTTGACGCCATAGAGCGTGAACCAGTGCGCCGAGGATACCACATGGAATGGCCTGACGTGTTCGAGTCATTCCCCATCGGCATGGCCACTTGGCATGACACCAGACCATACCAAAACAAGCTGACCAAGCGGCGAAGGACTTGGGGCATGCCCGAGGAGAACGGAAGCTGTCCCGCATGGATGGCGCTGGACCACATGGTGCAGCAAACCATGGAGACCGGCAATCCCAGCTCCTGCCACCCGCCGCATCACAACATAGATGAACTTGAGCGAGGGTTCCGAGCCCTGGCTCGCTACACAAGGTTATTCAAATACTTATCACATGAAGACAAAATTACTGGATTCAATATGCTCTTCTGAAGTGGAGCTCACACTTGAACGCGCCCTGTTTTTCTATAACGGGGGGAGCTTTACCAGCCTAGCTGTGGCGTTTGAATACAAAGAGGAGGAGTTCGTTGAGCCTAAGGCGTTATCCAGGTCGGAAGTAATGAGCTTCCTCCCAGGAGACACGAAAACCTTCCAAACCCTACCCCCTGGAATGCTGTCCGTGGAGCCCATCTGCTGGTGGGTTCCCTCCAGGAGACGCAAGATAATCGTGCGCAAGAGCAAGATGAAAACATACACCCATCCCCCACTGGTGTTCAAGATAGACAGGGGAAGGCTATACGTGGCCAGATTACCAAGTGACGAGCACCCGGATGGTAGCACATTGCTACAGAAGCCTCCGTTCGGGGGCGTCGACATTCACGGATCCGTCATGGGGGCGTGTGGCGTCAAGGCGCCAAAGCGTCAGGCGCTCCAAGACATACCCGAGTGGGAGAACGCATTCTTCCTCTCGGTCTTTAACTTTCCACCCAGTCGAAAGAAACCAACACCACTGGGTGTAACACTAGACCAATGGATATAACACAACTAGAATACATATCAAAGAAAGAACTGGTGCAAAACCTCAAAGACGAAGGCTGGACTGGCATCAGCGGAGAGTTCTCCGGTGGCCACGATGAAGGGGGATGGGATAACCTTTACCTCTTCAAGACAAAGCGCGGGGTTATATGCGACGTAAAAGAGGGAGAATTAGATTCCTTCCGCTCGAAAAACAACCAAAACCTAGACGGCCTGAGACGGGACATCGGAGCAGGCGAGGCGTTTAGCAAGAAAGTACACCTCCCTCACCAATGGGAGATTTACGAGCACATCAACGAGGGCGCAGGTTGGGTCAATAGGCTCAGAGACCATAAATACGGAGTGCATGTTCCAGGTAAGGGGTGCCCAAAGATTCCCTTACTGGCCAAGGAAAAGAAGGAGTTACTGGAAAAGAAGGAGCTATTCGACAGGTACTCCTGCTTCTTCGACAAGTGGCTGAACGACAAGTATGGCTCATTCGCGGGGGAATACAGTGTGTATGGCTCGTGTTTCGCCCTAGCTGACGGACAGACCGGGTTCAAAAGGAACGAAACCATGGAGCACTACGAAGAGTATGGAGGTGAGTTCTAATGGCTCACCCCATGCACCATGCCATCTCCTCAGCCCGCAAGTTCGGAGGAAAACCCGAAGACTACCAGGCGGTCCATGATTGGATGGACGCCACCAAGGAAATGTATGCCGACTTCAGGCACCGAGCGCTCAGGCACAATGCCCATGGAGCGTTCGAGGCCGAGCGAGTGTTCGGCATCCACTTGGTGAACAGCGACGGGAAGCAGGTGCCTGTCAGGCCGATAGCCGAACAGCACGTGCAAGAAGACCTTGGCTGGATTCCTCCGGTGTCCGAGTGGCTCCGATGGATTCAACCACAACCATGGATGAACAAACCAATGAAGCTCTCGCAATGAAATACTACAAAAGACCAATATATACAAAGATGACCAACGGCCAAGGCCGACTCGTCGTTGCAGTTGAGGCCGAGGACGCCGAAGCCGCATTCACTAGAATTAAGCGTATATACGGAGAGACCCATAATCCCCGAGGAAACTGGAGAATTGGGTGGAACTGGAAAGAGGAAAGTAGCTCCTGCATAAAGTTGCTTAAAGAAATTCCTCACCAGGAATTCGAGGACATGCGGCTTAATCCATCCATCTCAATCATAAGAAAAGGATGAGCGAGAAAAAGACATGGAAGTTGACCGAGGAACAGGCAAGCTACTTGACTGACCTTACCTGCAGCAGGTCGAGCATGGTGCGTGAGCACCTGAGGGAACCCTGTGACGCCGAGGAGCTGAAGTACCTCAAGGAAGAGGAGAAGCTGCTGGATAGCTTCGGGGACGTGGAGCAGGAGTACGTTGAAATAGACTGCGGTGGCTGCGGCGAGGTAGTGCTAAAGGAGGGTCCAAGGGTGTGGATAGGCAACCAATAAGCAACCAGCCCTCGCGCGCTTTAACACCCGTGCGCGAGGAAAGGGATTCCCCCCAGGGGCTGACCCCTTCTCAAGTGGATTGCCTCCATGCCGCGATGCTTGCTGTCGTTGGTCTGCGGTGCAAATACCGCAAGCATTGCCCGTGCCCTCCCGATAAGTGCAAGGGATTGCAACCCATGGGGGAGCATGCACGGATGATTGGGAATAATATATACAAATGAATATATACAAACTGAAACTGAATTTGGAATGAACATCAAGAAGACAGACCAAGAAAAACTAGACTATATGAACAACCTGCGGAGTCATGGCGGGTTGGGGCCAGAGAACAAGCACAGGCTTAATTCGTTCACCGACGTGCAATGCACCGATGCGGTGTGGCAGCACGCTGAGGTTGCGGAGGCCTTTTGGTTTCTCGACATCGTGGCAAGCTACCAGAGCGTCTTCACCAAGGAGGAAAAACAGTTCCTCATATGGGAGCTTGAGGTGCGCGAGGAACCATACTCAGAGAGCCAAGGCGCCATAACACCCGACGTGGAGAACGCGCATACCATTGAGGAAACCAAGGACTGTGACTGGGTGGCTAGAGTCACTGCCAAAATAGACTCAGACAGGCCGCCATGCGTGGACCAGCGAATAGGAAGCACCGACCACCCTGCGGGAACCTTCAAGTTCTATCAGGAGTGGGGATGCGTTCTATTACCGGAGGAAAGATGAGCGAAGCACACGAAAAATGCCCGAACTGCGGGTCGGACAACCTGGAGAACGGAAACACGCATGACCGTTATACCACCAGCGAGGAGGAGCTGGTGCGTGACGTTACCTGCCATAACTGCGGAGCCTCGTGGAACGAAATATGGAGATGCACGGACACTGAGTGCTTTGAGTTGCCGAAGGTGAATCGCAGGATTTCGAATGGATAAAGACAAATACAAGCTCGGTCTGCTTAGCCCGAGTCCCAAACAAGCAGAAAGCCAGCCAATGGATGGATTGGATGAGAATATGCGTCCGGAAATACAGGTACCCGAGTATTTGGACGTGCCGTTGGAGGAATACAAGCAGTTGATGGAGGAAATGCACAGGGAACTGGATGCCGTCTCTCCCGAGGTCGATGAAAGAATACTTCGTAGGGACGGATGACTTCCTGAGGGCTCACGAGCTGACCGATGGGGGCAAGACCTGCCAAGGCGCGATGATAAGCGCCAACGCGCTGAGGGGGAGGAAATCTCCCCCCAGTGTGGGCAGGTGGATGCTTGACTCCGGCGCGTTCACGCAAATCAGTCGCTTCGGAGACTTCACCATGAGCCCAAAGGATTACGTGGAGCTTGCTGTGCGGTTTCAGGATTGCGGCGACTTGGCCTGCATTGTTACGCAGGATTACATGTGTGAGCCTTTTGTCATCCATCAACTGAAGCTTATGGGCAAGGAAGCCAGTTGGCGTTTGCACCAGCGTAAAACCGTTGACCGCTACCTTCAAATAATGGAGGAAGCGGAAAAACAGGGCCTCAAGGTGCCTGTCATGCCTGTCCTGCAAGGATGGGAAGTCGAGGATTACATGGAGCACTGGGAGTTGTACGCCAACAATAACCCAATCGGGGCATGGGCTCGGCCCTCCCCGTTCCAACCCGAGCAACATAAATGGCTCGGACTGGGGTCCACGTGCAAGCGAAACAAGAAACCTGCAGTGGTTTCCCTAATACTGGACACCCTGCCATGGGAATACCTCAATGAGTGGGGATTTAAAATCCACGCATTCGGGTTAAAGACAACAGCTCTCAAGCATGGCAGCATAAAAGACAGACTGTACAGCGCGGACTCATTCGCCTACGACTATCACGCCCGCATGACCGGCTCCTGCAGAACAAGACGAGAGCGCATCAACTCAGCCACCGCGTGGGGTAGGAAAATAAGAGAGGACGACGTCCAAATGGACATGGACTTTTAAAAATGTGGCGCGGGGTTCTCAGTGACTCTCCTTTCATGAGCGCATAATCCGCCCCATGCCAACGGTGGTTGACATTAGGGTGCGCTGCCCGAGGGCACGGAGAGAAGGGATAAAGGAACGCGCAGGCGTTACGGAACCTGCCCCGGCCATATATCTTCAACAACAACAAATAAATGAAACATCGCATAAGAAATCTATCCGAAGAACAGGTAATCATTGACGCCTACGGGTGCGGAGGCACTGGCAGCCACGTACTGAACGGGTTGGCTAGAATGTCCAAGGCGCTGGCTGACCTGGGCCATCCCGGCATCCATGTCATGGCATACGACCCGGATGACGTCACGCACGCCAACGTGGGCCGGCAGGCCTTCTACGAGACCGACGTCGGCTACAACAAGGCGAAGGTGTTGACTGACCGAATAAACCTATACTACAGGCAGCGTTGGGCGGGAAATTCACACAAGGCTCCGTCCAGCGGGAGCAGAGCGGATATAGTCATTGTGTGCGTGGACACCAAGAAATCCCGCAAGGTAATATCCAAGGCTCGATTCAAAAAGGAGGCGTATGTGATTGATTGCGGCAATGAAAAGACGACAGGGCAGGTAATCATGGGTCAATACAAAGGAGGACTCCCCTTCCCTTATGAAGAAAACAAGGCGCTGGTGACTGGAAAGGAAAGCAAGGAGCCGGGATGCGTGGACCAATATTACCGCCAGGACCTATTTATCAACTCCATGGTTTCCACCTATGCCCTGCATTTGGTGTGGAACCTCTTTAGAAAAGCGGAGCTCGACGTCCGTGGGGTGTTCATGGACATCGAGAACGGAATAACTAATCCAGTGAAATGTTAATAGAAAAATACCTAGTATTGGACGAGGACTCCTTCGTGTTCAGCGATGACACAGGAGAAACCGTTCTATTCAATGAACAAGAGGCAGAAAAAGTAGCGGAGTACCTTAGGAAGGATGGCTCCAAATTAGTGAAAATATTACCATTCAAGTACAAAGACATAGAAAATGAATGAACATGACCTATGGGTGAACTCCTCTGGATTACTGAGGAGCGAACCTGCGGGAGCGCCACAAGACACGCAATTAGCCCTTGGGTTGGTTGCGGGGCAAACGCCCATGGCGCTTACGACAAACGTAGATGACAGAGATAGACTCATCCAACTATTCAACCACTCCAGCGTCCTTATGGACCCTGAGGCCCGTCGCTTGATACGGGTTGCGTTGGATGAATCGAAAACCATTGCTCCGCCACTGGTGCAACCAACCGATTATGAATTGGTTGCCTACGTGGATGAGATAAAGGAACTGAGGGCGAAAGCGACAGTGAACACCAACAAACTCGCGCTGACGGCGGGCAAGATGTATAAGTTCAGTCGCGCCAGCCCGAAATACAACGTGCCCTTCGAGCGGAAGAAGATGCACTACCGGAAGGATACCGACGAATCATATGCCATGACGCACGACATGATGCTCATTGGAAGGGATTCGGCCTTCGTGTTCTATGATGACAAGAGGGCGCAGAAAATGTTCCGCGACCACGCAAGGGAGGACAGCAATTATGAAATCCCTGAAATGGCCATGTGGGACTTGTTCGAAAAACCGAAGGTTCCTACCATAGCCGACAAGATGCCGGATAAATACAAGGACAACATGGACAGGCTCGAAATACATGAGATGCTTTGTGGCTTCGGGTTCTTTCCCGGACAACGCGAATACGTGGCATCGGTGGCTTGCACCGACTCTGCTCTCATCTCAGCTGAAACCGGATGCGGCAAGACCCTCATAGCAATTGGGTTGATATGCCTTAAGAATGCCACTCGCTCGCTGGTAATAGCCCCAAAGGGCACAGTCAAGGACGAGTATGGGAACGAAACAACCTATGACCCCGCTCAGTGGGTGAATGAGTTCAGGAAGTTCTCTCCGGAAATGCCCATATACTCGCTCTTCAGCGAGAAGGAATACGAAGACATAATCCAGGAGCATGGCGAACTACCTGCTGGCGTGTACGTGTCCTACGACCACGCAATGTTCAGAACGGGGTCGTTCGAGCAGATTCCTGCGAGTTGGTCCCGCGGCAAGGTGGAGGAAAAGTTCCGCAAGCGCTTCGTCAAGGAGCTATCCCCGGTGGGGCTTAAGCCGCTGGATGAGCTAGAGGATGAGGACCCGAACAAGACCGAGCGCGTTTCACGGGGAATAGGCGCGGTGGAAAGTGGCATCAAGTGCGTGTACAAGCCATCCCTGGCTACCATCATCGGTGAGGTTTGGGACATGGTAATACTGGATGAGGCTCATCTCATATGCAACCTGGACTCACAGGTGACCAACAACGTCATCCGCATGCAGCCAAGGTACAAATTCGCGCTAACGGCAACACCCATACCCAACATGGTATGGAACATATTCTCCATAATGGGGTGGTTGTGCGTGCCTAATTGGTACATGGGCGGCAAGATGAATCCGCGGTGGCCCTACACCAGGGAAATGCTAGGCGGCTTCAAGAGGACGTTTGTCTCGCATGAGCGTGACCTTACGCAGGAACTCATAAACAGGAGAACCGGGCAAGGTGGACCAACCTGCATTAAGGCATCGCCCATCATATCCGAAGCCACCAGGTTGCTTAAGTTACTGCGGCCCACGGTGGCATTCCTGAGCAAAGCCAGGTGCAATCCCGAGCTGCAACCTTGCGAGGTGGTAGACTTAAGGGTTCCGATGGGAATGGAACAAAGGTTCCTCTACACCCATTATCTCGACATCGCCAACATTCCGCATGAAGACCCGAGGTATAAATACGGAGTGCAGTTGGCGTACTTGCGCGGAATCTGCGCGGATCCGTCCGGGGTCGACTACGGACATGGCATGTGCTCCTCGAACTACAACCCCAAGATGGTGGCTATTCTGGAAACCATATACCAATGTCTGGAAAAGGGAGAACAGGTGATTCACGTGTCAGCCCGCAGAGGCATGACCGCTGAACTGGAAAAACGTCTGGAGGAGTGCAACGTCAGGGTGAGCAGAATTGACGGCACAGTCAGGGACCACGCATTACAGGCCGCCATGTTCAAGAAAGGAGACACGCAGGTTATGCTGATGGGGATAAATTGCGCCCAATCCTACTCCTTTGAGAATTGTCCCAACTTAATAGTTGGATGCCTGGAGTGGAGCTACGGGAAGTTTAGCCAGGCCAAGGGCAGGGTATGGAGGCTTAATAGCCCCCGCCCAGTCAAGGTATTCGTCATACTGCATGAAGACTCCATCGAGGAGGCGATGTTCGACAAGCTGGCCAACAAGGAAGATGCCGCAATCATATGCCTTCGCGGAGAGCGAGTTCCCAGGGACGTCGTGACCATGACCGCGCAGGAAATATTAGCCGAGCACATAACCGGGTGGGAAGAAGCCACTCACGCAATCGAGCCCGCCGAGATGGCTACCGAGGAAACCTGGCCCTCACTGCAGAAAAAACTTGCCACCTCACTCCTGATGGCTTGATTTTAAGTAACTAAAATAAAAGAGTAACAAATGAAACTAAAGAAAAGCGACAAGACAGGCCAGTGGTCGGTTATGTTCCGCACTGCTGCGGGGAAAACCGTAAGCAAACCACTTGGCACAAAGAGCAAGGCTGAGGCAATCGAACTCGTCAAGGCCGCTAAAATAGAGGAGCTGGAGACAGCCGCCAGGGTGGGCGCGCTTACCAGGGACGCCGTGACTTCCATAATCTCCGGACGCAACGTCAAGTTGGTTTCCGTCATGGACGAATACAGAGAGTTCAGGGAGGCCAAGGCTCATTCCCAGAATTCAATTTACTCAGATGAAACCATGCTTAATGCGTTCATTAGGCATGCTGGTCTCAATGCAGCTGGAATAGGCGACGTCACCACCAAGGCCATCAATAAATATATAAACAACCAGGATAAGTCGGGCCTTAGCCACAGGAAGCAGCGCTTGACCGCTATACGCGGATTCATGGCGTACGCAATAGCGAACGCATATATACTAAAGGACCCGACCTATGGGTGCGCAGTGGATGCGAGTAAATTGTCTCATGGACAGAAGGAGAGGAGAATATCCCCGCCCTTCACTGAAAAGGAATACCTCGAACTACGCAAGGTGGCTCCGTATTTCTGGAGGCAAGCCGCCGATTTCGCATGGTGGACCGGCCTTAGATTGTCGGACATCGCCTGCCTGGAGTGGGAATCTTTCACGGAAGACCACTTGGTTGTTCATACCTTGAAGACAGATAAGCGCGTGGCGTTGCCATATGATGACCCGCTCATAGGTGGTGGAATCCTAAGAGAAACCATAAGTGAAATTGAAGAGGGTGATAAAACTTACTGCTTCCCCCTTCAGCGTGAAATAATAAAAGACAAGAAACGACGGGCCACCCTGTCGGTCTACTTCAAGCGAGTCATAAATAGGGTTTGGCTCAATGAAATCGACAGAACGTTCCATAGCTTCAGGAGGTCTTTTGTCACCCGGTGCAAGAAAAGTGGTAAAACACTTGAGGACATTGGCGTCTGGGTAGGGCACTCCAATGCCGAGACAACGGAGAAATACAACATAGAGGGGAGTCGACTTTAGCACCTGCAGGGAATCCCGCGGCAAGTCCGACAACGCGTTCTGACTTCGAAGTTGGCCGCCCAGTCATTTGGCTCCGGCGGCTCCATGCCTCGCTTCTTCCAGAATCGAATCCATCCAGCGTCAACCAATGCCTTTATTTCATCCAGCCCGGGGTCGGCACGTCTTATCTGTCGCTTCCTGCCTCCCATCCCTTGCAAAAGGCCAGTGCGACCAAGTATTTAAGCTTCCAAGGGTGGGTTTCTCCTTGCGGGTCAAAATCTTCCTCGAACTTCATCCAGTCGGCGGCGAGTTCATCAACCTGTTCTTCAGTTATATGAAGGTCGGATTTATGGGACGCGATGCATTGCTTCGCGCTTTGAAATTCAGCCTTCTTTTCTCTCTGAATTAATTCATTCATCCCCGAACCCCTCCATGCCCTCTATGACGGATGGGTCCGGCTCGAACACTATCACAGGTTCGTCCAGCCACTCATTCAATGCCCTCTGAACGACCTCCAGGGCTTGCGGGGCATCCATATCACCTTCCTCCTGCCAGCGATGCAAGAGGTTAAGCAGTTCCTTGTAAAAACCCCCCTGGCTTTCGGTGAAATTTTCACTCACTTATTATTCCCCCTGTTCTTGCTCTTCTTCACGCACTTCAAGTTCTTCGGAGAATTATTCCTGGGGTTTCTATCCTTGTGGTGGACCTCCTTGCCTTTGGGGCATTTCTTCTTGCGCGCCGCCTTGTTCCTGCTGGACCGGCGCGCACGCTGCTTTGCGGTACCTTGGTACGAGCGCTGGCGCTTGCTACGCTTACTCGCGGTCTTCTTCCTGTAACCCTTCTGGCCTTTCTTAGACATTAACCAATAACCTCGCTATTAAGTAGTCTATTACCTCCGTGAAATCTATTTCAGACCTGTGGGAAAATATTATGATGTGCAGACCAGTGTGTTCGTGCCATAGGATATGCCGGTGCATGTTTGTAATTTATACTCATCAGTAACACCAAGGCAACTAACTCTTTGACCGATACCAAATTTGCCTACACAGAGTGCCCGTAGTTTGGGATATCAGGGAGCCATGAAACACCTCGATTTCCCCATCCTGCTTAGCCTTCGACAGGATACGCCTGGCTTTGCAGACACCACACCCCATCGTCTTCTGGATTTCAAGAAAAGTAAGCCAGTTGTCACCTGGAGGGCGCTTTCCCTTGGCAGTGTACTGCGCCTCCAGGGAATTCACCCAGTCTACAGGGTCATCAGTTCCTTCGCCACTACCCATTTACCATTCACTCCTTCCTTGGCCTGCCATACGTTCCAGTCTTTTTTATCTGAATACCCATAAGCGAACCCGTGGGCGTGAATCATGCGAGCCGTCTGGTGTCGATTGTAGTCCATGTGGAGCTGGGCCAGACAGCCCACACCCATGCCTCGTCCTCCGTTCAACCTTGCCACGGAATGGTACTGGATTGCGTGCGTGTGACCATGCAGCACTATGCCTCCCGTGGGACTATACACCTCGGCGTGCTTCTTGGTTGCGTAGATACCGGTGTGGTACCCATGGATGAAGCGAACTTTCCCAAGGTCATAGAATCCCTTGTCGGATTCGTATGGCAGCATCTTGCACTTGAGGCTTCGACACTTCGCCGTGATGTCCCTGACTCCCTTTTGCGCGGCATCCCTCACCATCCCGTTCTCATGAAACTTCGCCGTGTCCCATAGGCGGGAGTCGTGGTTGCCCAGTAGGAACACGTGGGGTTTGAAGTCTCGAAGGAACTGCATCCCGGCCTCGACGTCGGCAGCCATGCTGTCCTGCCTCTCCATGGGGCCGGCTCCACGCCTGATGTTACGGAAATCGAACAAGTCTCCACCAAACACCCTTACGTCGGGGTTGAAGGAGTCGCAGAACTTCAAGAGGGTATCAACCGTCTTGTGGTCTTGGAAATCTCCATGCAGGTCACTGGCATATACAAAAGTCTTCATGGAAGTTCTCCAGTCGCGCCGAACCTCCTAATGTCTTCAGAGGTATATTTACTACTCCTGCGGCCGTGTTCGCCTCCAATCATATGGAGGTAGGCGTTGTGGGATGACTCATAACTCATTATCCTCCCCCGAATATCTTCCGGCAGTATTTCAAGCAACCTCGCCC